>Ga0209853_1000124_pt1 | contig 21181 bp, 16 predicted proteins | sample GWRWS1_30_40_FD_187224 | JGI IMG/M metagenome (GOLD analysis project Ga0209853, IMG submission 187224) | Riverbed sediment microbial communities from areas with vegetation nearby in Columbia River, Washington, USA - GW-RW S1_30_40 (SPAdes)... | ecosystem: Environmental > Aquatic > Freshwater >...
CGTGTTCGCCAGCATGCCCGTCAGCCCGAAATTTCCCTCGTGGCACGTGGATTCGAAGATCCGGTTGAACCGGTCTTCGTTCCTGGACATGTCAATCGAGACGGTCCAGGGGCGTGTCCAGGTCGTCGGATCCTCGATCGTCACGCGGTAGTTCAACGTGTCAGCGTCCAGACGCGTGAAGCGCTCGATCAGATGCAGGTTCTCGCGGGATCCCCGATAGTCCGTCTTGGTCGAGAAATTGGTGGTGTCGACCACCAGCGTGTTGCCTTCCCACCGGGCGCGCGCGTCGCCGTACCACTGGCGGATGTGGGAGGGAAGATGCGGAGCGTTCGTGATCGGGATGATTCGGTTGCCGCCGCCGCCCTGGCCGTGCTCGTGATAAATCGCGACGGACGCCGGCGACTGCACAATCCGCATGTATTCGCCGAAGTCCGGCAGCGTGCTTCCCATGCAGCGTTCCGGCCGGCTTCGATCCTCCGGACCGTCCGCTCGATTCATGCGATCGAGGTTGTAGGTCGCCGGGGTTTCCGCTCGTCTCGGCGACGGCGGGCCTGGCCTGCCGCCGGATGTTCCCTGGAGAAGGGCCTCCAGATAATCTCTGCGCTGCGCCTCCCGTTTTTGCGCCTCAGCCGTCAGCGGCGGTACCTTTCCGTCCGGCGGATCGACGACCAGCGACGTTCGGCTCCCCGCCTTCCTCACTGAATTCCACACGGCGTTATAGGCGCCCGCGACGTCTTTTTCCGTGCCGGCTTCGTTGCGGCGATCGCGCCCGGGGTTCTGCGCGCGCTGCCGGTTCAGTTCTGCGACTTCCTGCTCGGTCAGAAACTCCCGCCCGGCGAACCGCGCCGGCCGCTCCAACGGCGTCTGCGTGTCATCGTTCCAGATGCCCTGCAGATCGGGCTCTCCCCACGGGGTGCGAAGCGCCGCCGCCCGCGTCTGGCCGGCAACGGACACGGATACAAGTGATGCGACAGCGATCCCGGCCGCGAGCGCACCGATGATGCCGATGCCGGCCAGGAACGCCAGGAACAGCCGGAACGTTCTCGGCACCTCCCTGGAGCCGCGGACGAGGTCCACGAGCTTGGCCACGGCGAGCCCGAGCAGGGCTACCGTCGCGAAGACGTACATACGCACCTCCTTGTCGTCTTCGGCCACCAGGCTTCGACCCGGAGGTGCGGCGGGAGGTAACAGCCGTTTCGGGGTTCGGGACGGGCCGAAATCGGCCGTGCCGGGCCATTGGCTACCCCCTGGCTATACTGCGCGAAGCCTGATTTTCCGGCGAGCCCAGGGAGGCCTTCGTGTCCGTGCAGTTCCTCTCGGACGAATGGACCAAGGAGCTCAAGGAGCGGCTCAACGCGAGCGACGAGTTCAAGAAGGGCGTGGGCTCGACGACGGCCACGATCCAGCAGGTCATCACGGGTCCGGACGGCGAGCGCCGGTACTGGATCCGAGTGGGGGAGGGGAGCGTGGACATGGGGTCGGGCGACGTCGAGGCTCCCGACGCCACGATCACCCAGGACTACGAGACCGCGGCGGCGCTGGCCAGGAGCGAGCTGAACCCGGTCACGGCATTCATGACCGGGAAGCTCAGGATCGCCGGGAGTCTGATGCTGCTGATGCAGCTCCAGGGGGCCCTCTCGGAGTTCCCCAAGGCCATGCAGGAGATGGACGTCGACTACTGATCGCGGCGGGAGGGGTGTGATGAACGTCGAGCTCGGGCGGAGGCCGGGATCGCAGCCGGAGAGCGACCGGGTCTGGAGCATCGAGACCCATGGGATCGACCCCATCCCGGACGGCGACCGGCACGGCAAGCCATTAGAGCTGTTCTGGATATGGTGCGCGGCAAACATCAGCATCCTGCTCGTCACGTACGGAGCCTTCCTGGTGGCGTTCTACGGCCTGAACCTCGGACAGGCCATCATCGCCACCCTGGTCGGCACGATCCTGTCGTTCTTCCTCGTGGGGTTCGTGAGCCTCGCGGGGAAGCTCGGTGGAGCGCCGACGCTCGTGCTGTCCAGGGCATCGTTCGGCGTGGTGGGCAACGCCATCCCAACTTCGGTGAGTTGGGCCTCCCTCGTGGGGTGGGAGATCATCCTGGTCGCCCTCTCCACGTTCGCCGCGCAAACCATCCTGGAGCGTTTGGGCTGGGTCCACGGCGAGCTCGCCCTGGCCGTTTCGTTCGTGGTCGTCGCGGCGGCCACGATCGCGATCGGGCTGCTCGGTCATGCGACCATCGTGAGGATCCAGACCTGGTTCACGTGGACGTTCGCCGTCCTGACCGTGGTCTTCATGGCACTCGTGTGGTCGGAGATCAACTGGAACACCGTGACGTCGTTGCCGTCGGGACCGTTCTGGGGTGGCCTGGTCGCTGGAACCTCGATCATCATGGCCGGTCTCGGGATCGGCTGGGTGAACGCCGGGGCCGACTACAGCCGGTACCTGCCGAGAGGATCCAGCTCTCGCGCTGTCGTGGGATGGACGACCTTCGGCGCCAGCATCGCGCCACTCATCCTCATCGTCTTCGGCGTACTGCTGGCTGCCGACACTCCGGAGCTGGCCACGTCGGCCAACCCGATCGGTGTGCTGGCCGATCCGCTCCCCACCTGGTTCCTCGTGCCCTACATGGTCGTGGCCGTGGGCGGGCTGGTGGCCGGAGCCCTGCTCGACATCTATTCCTCGGGACTGAACCTGCTGACGTTGGGCCTGCGGATCCCCCGGTACCAGTCGGTGGCCATCGACGGCGTCCTGATGATCGCGGGGAACATCTACATCCTGTTCTACAACGAGGACTTCTTCACCCCGTTCCAGGGCTTCCTCATCACGCTCGGCGTGCTCCTCGCAGCGTGGGCGGCGATCTTCCTCACGGACATGGCCCTGTACCGCAGGCGGACGGGGTACTCGGAACGGGATCTCTACACGAGCGAAGGGATCTATGGAGCGGTGAACCCCGCCGGAGTCATCGCGTTCCTCGTCGCCGCGTTCGTCGGCCTGGGCCTGGTCACCTCATCGGCCTGGATCTTCAAGTGGGTCGGCTACCTCCTGCGGTGGTTCGGGTGGGAGGACACGCCGCTCGCCACGAGCAGCATCGGGCTCGTCATCGGGTTCCTCCTGGCCGGCGCGCTGTATGCGCTCCTCAGCCCCCTGGTCCCGGAGCGCTCCCGCGGCGAGGCGACGGTCCGGGTGCCGTGAGCCCCGACGTCGCTGGCCCGACTCGAGGAGAGGGGCGGAGCCGATAGGGACGCCGGTCTTCTTCGACCACGACGGCGGCCTGGACGACTACCTGAGCCTCCTCCTGCTCCTCACCTACGACGTCGAGCTCCTCGGCATCTCCATCACTCCGGCCGACACCGTGCTGGAGGGAGCCGTTCCGGCCACCCGGAAGATCCTGGATCTGGCCGGCCGGCCCACGGTCTCGGTGGCCGCGGGGACGCTGGAGGGACCGAACCCCTTCCCCTACTCCTGGCGTCTGGACTGCCTGAAGGTGAACGATCTCCCGGTGCTGAACCAGCGAGCGGAGCTGGCAGCGCCGCTCAGCGACCTGTCCGGCCAGGAGTTCCTGGCCCGGAGCCTGCTGGAATCCGGGGAGCCGGTGACGCTCCTCGTGACCGGCCCCCTCACCAACCTGGCCTGGGCCCTTGACCATGAACCCGCAGTCGAGGAGCAGGTGCGCGAGCTGGTGGTGATGGGAGGCGCTCTCGAGGTGGCGGGGAACGTGCAGGAGCCAGGACACGACGGGTCCGCAGAGTGGAACTTCTACTGGGATCCCCCGGCGGCGAAGCGCGTGTTCGATTCCTCGATCCCCATCACGATGTTCCCCCTCGACGTCACGAACCGGGTGCCGGTGACGGAGGAGTTCCGGCGGGCCTTCGGCCGCCAATACGCGTACCCGCTGTCGGCGGCGGCCGGGACGATCTGGGCCATGACCGCCGGATGGGACCTGGCGACCGGCCTCCCGTACTTCTGCTGGGACACCTTGGCCACCTCGTACCTGGCCGCCCCCGAGCTGTGCGAGTTCCGCCGTGTGACGTGCGACATCGTTACCGAGGGCGCCAGCCAGGGTCGCTCCATCCTGACCGACGACGGGCGGCCGGTGGAGGTGGCGTTCGGCGTGGACGCCGAGGGCTTCTACGCCCACTGCCTGGAGACGCTTCGACGCTGATGGGCCGGATGGTCGTGGTCGGGAGCTACAACGTGGGCCTCACCGTGGTGGCTCAAGCCCTTCCGGCTCCCGGCCAGACCGTCCTGGGCCACACGTTCGACATGGGGCCGGGAGGCAAGGGGTCGAACCAGGCCATCGGGGCCAAGCGCCTGGGGGCCGACGTCTCGCTGGTGGTCAAGGTGGGGAGCGACGCGTTCGCCGGGGCCGCCCGTGACCTCTTCGAACGCGAAGGGCTGCTCGGCCCGGGCATCCTGGAGGCCGACACCCACACCGGGGTCGGCCTGATCTTCGTGGACGACGAGGGACGCAACATGATCGCCGTGGCTCCCGGGGCGAACGGGCTCCTCGCCCCGGAGGATCTCGACCGGGTGCCCCGGCTGTTCGACGGAGCGTCCCATCTTCTGTGCCAGCTGGAGTGCTCGCCCCAGCTGTTCGCCGGCGCGGCCCGCCGGGCCAGGCCCGCGGGGGTCGCGACGATTCTCAACCCCGCGCCCGCGGTCCCCCTGTCCGACGAGGTCCTCGCGCTCGTGGACATCCTGACCCCGAACCAGACCGAGCTCGCCGTGCTGACCGGCATGCCGGTGAACGATGACCGGCAGGTCGAGGCGGCCGCCCACTCGCTCCAGGCCCGGGGGGTCGGCGACGTCGTGGTCACGCTGGGGGAGCACGGGGTCCTCCGCGTCTCGCCGGATGTGGTCGAGTCGGTGCCGGCCCGTCGGGTTGGCGCGCGGGACACGACCGGGGCGGGCGACGCGTTCAACGCGGGCCTGGTGACGGGGCTCTCGTCCGGCCGTCCCATGGCCGAGGCGATCGAGCTGGGAACCCGGGCCGGCGCGTTTTGCGTCACCCGGCTCGGCGTGATCGACGGGCTACCCACCCGCGAGCAGCTCGACGAGGAGGTGCCCGCGTGACCCCCGTCGAGCTCGCCGCCCGGATCCAGCACACGAACGTCCGTCCCGAGGCCACGAGGGCCGACGTCGAGCGGCTGCTCGCCGAGTGCCTGGTGCACGGGTTCAACGGGGCCATGGTGAGCCCCATTTGGGTGCCCCTGGCCTCCGCCGAGCTGAAGGGCTCGACGGTCCGGGTGTGCACGGCGCTGGACTTCCCTATGGGTGAAGGCACGACGACGTCGGTGGCGCAGGCGGCGGCCGAGGCGGTCCGGATGGGCGCCGATGAGGTGGACGTCATGACCAAGGTCGGGTGGCTGAGGTCGGGGATGGAGGCCGAGTATCGGGCCCACGTCGCCGAGGTCGTTTCGGCGGCCGGCGGGGCGCCGGTCAAGGCGATGCTCGAGGCGGCCCTGCTCACCCTTACGGAGCTGGCTCGGGCCGTGGAGCTGTGTGTGGAGGCGGGCGTCTCGTACGTCAAGAACTCGAGCGGGTTCGGAGGCGGCGACGCTACGCCGGAGCTCGTCGCGGAGATCCGTGGGCTGGCCGGAGACCGGGTGGGAGTGAAGGCCTCCGGCGGGATCCGGACCCGCAAGGACGCCGAGGCGCTGCTATCGGCGGGCGCGGACCTCCTGGGCTCCAGTGCCGGCGTCCGGATCGTGACCGGCGAACCGGGTCCGGCCCGACGTGACGCCTACTGAGGCCTCAGGTCGTCTGCTGTCCCCGGCGGTACGGGAGACCGTCGGCGGCTGGCGGACGGAGCCGCTGAGAGGCAATGGCTAGGACGACCAGCGTGGCGACGTACGGTGCACTGGAGACGAACTGCCGGGGCACCGAGTCGGTGACGCCGTACCACAGCAACGCCAGGCCGCCGATGACGACGGCGATGGCCGCGCCCGTGAACCGTCGCCGGTACAGGTACCACGCCCCGAGCGCCGCGAGGGCGATGGCGGCGAACAGGACGAGGGCATGGACCGCCGGCGCCGAGCGGAGGTTCAACGCGTCGGCGTAGCCGAACAGCCCCGCGGCCGACGCGACCCCGGTGGGCCGCCAGTTGCCGAAGATCATGGCGGCCAGCCCGATGAACCCCCGGCCGCCCGTCTGCCCCTCCCGGTAGATGCCGGCCGCCTCCAGCACGAGGAACGCCCCGGCCAGGCCGGCCAGGGCCCCGGAGATGAGCACCCCTAGGTATTTCATCGTGTACACGGGGACGCCCAGCGACTCAGCGGCCTCCGGGTTCTCGCCCGCCGATCGCATCCTCAGGCCGAGCCTGGTCCGCCACAGGAAGAAGAAGGTCGTCGGGACGAGCAGGAGGGTGATCACGGTGAGGATCGACAGGTCATCCATGAACCCGCGGAACAGCGCGCTCGAGTCGGAGACCAGGAACCAGCGCTTCCGCTCGAGCCACCCCAGGGCGTCCGGCGACTGCCACCCGAACACGTCGCCGCCGGCCAGCACGGGGACCGTGACGTGCGGCAGTCGCGTCGGGATCTGGGGGGACTGGGTCGCGCCGCCGCCCTGGCCGGTGAAGGCGATCACCGAAAGGAACCGGGCGACCCCCGCCGCCAGGATGTTGATCGCGACGCCCGACACGATCTGGTTCACGCCGAAGGTGATCGTGGCCACGGCGTGGACCACCGCTCCCAGCACGCCCCCCGTCATACCGAGGAGTACCCCCCACCACACGCCGTACTCGACCCCGGCCCACGCCCCGAACCACGTCCCAAGGATCATCATGCCCTCGAGGCCGATGTTGACCACGCCGGTTCGCTCGGCGTACAGGCCCCCAAGTCCGGCCAGGAGGATGGGCACGGCGAGTCGCAGGGCCGCTCCGTACGTGCCGCTGGACGTGAGGTCGTCCGCCCCTGTGATCCATCGGACCGCCGACAGGAGCAGGATGACCAGGCCCAGGAGGTAGAGCAGCCGGCGAGTCTCCAGGCGGCGGCCCTTGCCCGCCTCCACCAGGCCGGTGTCGACGCCCGCCCAGCTCATGCCGGCACGGCCTCTCGCTCCTCCTCGAGCCTGCGAGTCTCCTCCGCCGCGCCCTTGATCTCCTGGGCCTGCACGATGCGGCGCACGACCTCGTAGGCGATGACGACCGAGAGGATGATGACGCCCTTCGTGATGATGATGACCTCTTTGGGGATGCCCTCCAGGTCAAGGATCTGCGCCGCCCGGTCCACCCATCCGAACAGCAGCGCGGCGATAGCGATGCCGGCGGGATGGTTCAGCCCGACCAGGGCCACGGCGATGCCGTCGAACCCCAGGCCCGTGGGGAAGTCCAGCGTGTAGGCGTGGAAGAACCCGAACAGGTCGGTCATCCCGATCAGCCCGGCCACGGCCCCGGAGATCAGCATCGTCGTGACGATCATCCGGCTCGGATCGACCCCCGAAGCCCGGGCGGCTTCCGGGTTGATCCCCGAGGCCCGCAGGTCGTACCCGAACCGGGTCCGCCAGATCAGCACGTACACCGCGATCCCGAGCACGACCGCGATCAGGACGAAGGAGCGGAGGTCTTCACCGCCAACCACGGTGAGCGGTGAGAGGTGTCCCGAGGAGGGGATCTGCCGGGTCTGGATGATGAGCTCGTTCGGCAGCCGCGGCTTCCGCAGGAAGTTCGCGAGCAGGTACGCCCCGATGCCGGTGGCGATGAAGTTCAGCATGATCGTGGAGACCACCTCGTGGACGCCGCGCTTCACCCTCAGGACGCCGGCGATGCCAGCCCAGAAGGCCCCCACTGCCATCGCGACCAGCATGATGAACGCGACGTGCAGGGGAGCGGGGAGGGTGACGGCGGCCCCGGCGGCAGCGGCGAGCAGGGCGGCCAACCGGTACTGCCCCTCCACCCCGATGTTGAACAGGTTCATCTTGAACCCGATGGCTACCGCGAGCCCGGCCACGTACAGGGGCACGGCCCGGTTCACCATGGAAGCGAGGGAGTTCGGCTGGGTCCCGTAGCTGACCATCGACCGGAAGGCCGTGAGGGGGTTCTCGCCGATGATGATCAGGACGAGGGACGACACGGCCAGGGCCAGCACGATGGCCGAGACCGGCACCAGCAGCCACAGGAGCGCGATCTTGACTCTCGCGTTCACGCCGAAGCCGCCTCCCTCGCCCCGGTCATGTACGAGCCCAGCACTTCGGGCGTGACCGTGGCCGGATCCAGCTTGGCAACCAGTGTTCCCCGCAGGATCACATGGAGGGTGTCCGACAGGCCGATCAGCTCTTCCAGGTCCGCCGAGATCAGCAGGAGCGCCAGACCCGCCGCCCGGGCCCTTCGGATGTGCTCCCACACGGCGGCCTGGGCCCCAACGTCGATGCCGCGGGTGGGGTGGGCGGCGATGAGCACCTTCGGTTCCGCGACCATCTCCCGTCCCACGATCAGCTTCTGCTGGTTCCCGCCCGAGAGCGCGAGCGCAGACGTGTCCGGGCCCGGCGTGATGACGTTGTATTCGTGGATCACATCATCCGTGCGCTTGTGGGCGCCCGCCTTGTTTACCCACGGCCCCGACGAGAAGGGGACCATGGTCTGGTAGCCGAGCATGGAGTTCTCCCACAGCGGGGACGGCAGCAGCAGGCCCCGGAGATGGCGGTCCTCCGGGACGTATCCGATGCCTGTCTCCCGCCGCCTCCGGGGAGACCACCGGGTGATGTCGGCGTCGCCCAAGCGGATCAACCCCTCTTGCGGCGTGAGCAACCCCATGAGCGCGTCCACCAGCTCCCGCTGCCCGTTGCCCTCCACGCCGGCGATGCCCACGATCTCGCCTCGGTGGATGTCGAAGGTCACGTCCCGCAGGGCCCATCGGTTCGCCACGCGCACGCCCACGTCCCGGACCGACAGCACGACCACGTCGGTGACCGTGGACTCCCTGGTCTCCGGCGTCGGCAGCTCGCTGCCTACCATCAGCTCGGCGAGCTGCCGGGCGGTGACGTCTTGAGGCTTCACCGTGGCCACGGTGTGGCCGCCCCGGATCACCGTGATCGTGTCCGCGATCTCGAGGACCTCGTCCAGCTTGTGGGAGATGAAGATGATCGTGACGCCGCGATCCTTCAGCTCCCGGAGATTCCGGAACAGCTCCTCCACCTCCTGCGGCACCAGCACCGCCGTCGGCTCGTCCAGGATCAGGATCCGAGCCCCCCGGTACAGCACCTTGAGGATCTCCACCCGCTGACGCTCGCCCACGGCCAGATCCTCGACGAGCCGATCGGGATCCAGCGGCACCCCGTAGGTGCGCGAGAGCTCCCGGATCCTGTTGCCTGCTTCATCGAAGTCGAGGACGCCCGCGTTCGCCGGCTCCGAGCCGAGCACCACGTTCTCCAGCACGGTGAGGTTCGTGGCCAGCATGAAGTGCTGGTGGACCATGCCGATTCCGGCGCCGATCGCGTCCTTCGGCGATCGGAAGTGCGCCACCCGGCCGTCCACCGAGATCTCACCGCCGTCCGGCCGAAGCATCCCGTACAGGATCTTCATCAGCGTGGACTTCCCGGCCCCGTTCTCGCCGACCACGGCGTGGATCTCGCTCGGCTCGACCGTGAGGTTGATGTCGTCGTTGGCGACGACACCCGGGAACGTCTTGGTGATGCCCTTCAGCTGGACGGCTGAGGTTCGCTCATCCACCGGTCATCCTCGCCTTCCGAAGAACAAGGGCCCGAGGATGCTACTCCTCGGGCCCTTGCGCGCTCCACATCCGGTGACTAGCTCGTCGGAACCGTGATCCCGCCGTCGATGATCTGCTGCTTCAGCTCCTCGAGCTGGGGCACGATGTCGTCGATGAACCCGCCTGAGGTCGAGTAGCCCACGCCGTCCCTCGCCAGGTCGAAGATGAGGTAGCCCCCTTCGAACGTGCCCTCCACCTGGGCCTTGATCGTCTCGTACACCGCAACGTCCACCCTCTTCAGCATCGAGGTCAGCACGTACGGCTGGAGCCCGGGCGAGCTCGCCCCAAGGGTCTCGTACTGGTCGGAGTCCACCCCGATGCCCCACACCTGGGTACCGGAGGAGCCGGAGTACTCCTTCGCCGCCTGGAACATCCCCAGCCCCGAGCCGCCTGCCGCGTGGTAGACCACGTCGGCCCCCGACTCGTACATGCTCGCCCCGATCTCCCTGCCCTTGGCCGGATCGTTGAACCCGCTGAAGTCCGGCGGCTGGCTGATGTACTTGATGTCGATCTCGATGTTGGGGTCGATCGCCTCGGCCCCGGCCACGAACCCAGCCTCGAACTTGTGGATCAGGTCGATGTCGACGCCGCCGATGAACCCCACGTGGCCGGTCTCGGACTTGAGGGCCGCCGCCGCGCCGACCAAGAACGAGCCCTGCTCCTCCGCGAACAGCAGCGACGCCACGTTGTCATCCGCCGTGAGCTCGTGGGCCCCGGGGCAGTTCGGCGTGTCCTGGTTGATGAAGCCGTCGATGTCGCCGAAGTTCACATCCGGGTACTTGGCCCCGGCGGCACACACGGTCTCCGCGAACAGGAACCCAACGCCGATGATCAGATTCGTGCCCTGGGAGGCCAGGAGGTCGAGCAGCTCGGCTCGGTTCGTGCCTCCCTGGTTCGGCTCGAGCTCCTGAGGTTCGACGTTGAACTCGCCCGCGGCCCTGTCCAGGCCAGCCGCGGCCGAGTCGTTGAACGACAGGTCGCCCCGTCCGCCGATGTCGTACACGAGGCCAACCGACACGACCTCCTCGGCGGTGGGGCTCGGCTGTCCGGGCTCCTCTTCCTCACCGCACGCCGCCGCCACCATCGCTAGCACGGCGACCAGTGCGAGCAACCGCCACCAATGTCTCATTCCAGCCCCTCCTTCCCCAGGGTCCCCCCCAGACATGTACCAGTACGTCGCTCCCGGCTCCTCAGGATGCCGGCCGGCTCCCCGGAAGTCCGCTCGGTGGAATCTACCCTGCCCCGGCGGTCCCGCGCATCTGGCAAGTCCGCGCCTCCCGCCCGCGGCTCATGGTCCCGACTCCGTGCCGAACAGCCGGTCACCGAAGTCGCCCAGGCCGGGCAGGATGTAGCCCCGGTCGTTCAGCTGCCGGTCCACGGCCGCCGTGAAGATGGGGACGTCGGGGTGCTCGGCCTCCATCTTCCCGATCCCCTCTGGGGCCGACACCACGCACACGAACCGGACCGAGGTCGGCCCGCCCTCCTTCACGGCGGCGCACGCGGCCGCGCCCGAGCCTCCGGTGGCCAGCATGGGGTCCAGGACCAGCACGTGGCGCCCGGCCACCGGCGGCAGCTTCCGGTAGTAGGACTGGGGGAGGAGCGAGGCCTCGTCCCGCTCCAGCCCGATGTAGCCCACGGCCACCTCGGGGAACAGCTCGGTGACGGCCTCCAGCATGCCGAGGCCCGCTCGGAGGATCGGGACCGCCACCAGGGTCTCGCCCAAGACCCGGCCCGTGGCAAGCTCGAGCGGCGTTTCGATCTTGACCTCCTCGGTGGGGAGGTCGCGGATGGCCTCGAGCGCGAGAGTCAGGGCGAGGCGCTTGGCCAGGGTTCGGAACACGGGCGGAGGGGTGGCCCGGTCGCGGAGCTGCGCCAGCAGATGCTCCGCGAGGGGATGGTCGACCACCGTCACCGACACGGGGGCATCCTAATCCGAAGGGGCGCGGCCCCGCCGACCGCCGCCGAGGCGCCCGCCGAGCCTGGCCACGCCTGCCGAGCGCTGCCGAGCCGGGGTTGCCATCGCCGCCGGCTGCCCCCAGAATGATGGGCCGGATGGCGAAGTTCTTCGGCTACTGGCTTTACGGCGGGAGGGGCCCGGCGTAGTCACCTGAGCCGAAGCGAGCGAAGGGGACCCCGGGTCGAGAGCCCGGGGTTTTCGTTTCCCCCCCGGCGGCCCGCCGAACGTGGAGGTTGCCATGGTCGTGGTGATGAAGAGGGACGCGACGGACGGGGACATCGAACGCGTCTCCGAGCGGGTCCGCGAGGTCGGGGGCGAGGCGTTCGTCTCGCGAGGGGCCGTTCACACGATCATCGGCCTCGTCGGCGACACCGCGTTGTTCGTCGGGCTGGGCCTGGACAACTTCCCCGGGGTGGACCACCTGATCCAGGTGGGCAAGCCATACAAGATGGTGGCCCGGGCGCTCCACCCCCAGCCGACCACGGTGAAGGTGGGGCCCGCCGCCGTGGGGCGCGAGACGTTCACCCTGATCGCCGGACCCTGCGCAGTGGAGAGCGAGGAGCAGGCCCTGGCGGCGGCGCGGGGGGCGAAGGAGGCCGGCGCCTCGATCCTTCGGGGCGGCGCGTTCAAACCTCGGACCTCTCCCTACTCGTTCCAGGGCCTCGGAGCGCGGGGGTTGGAGATCCTGGCCAGGTGCCGGGACGACACGGGGCTCCCGGTGGTGACGGAGGTCATGGAGCCGCGGGACGTGGAGCTTGTGGCGTCGTGGGCGGACGCCCTCCAGATCGGCACGCGCAACATGGCGAACTTCTCGCTGTTGAGGGAGGTCGGGGCCACGAACAAGCCGGTCCTGCTGAAGCGGGGCTTCTCGGCCACGGTCGAGGAGTGGCTGATGGCCGCCGAGTACGTGGCCCAGCGAGGGAACTCCGAGATCATCCTGTGCGAGCGGGGCATCCGGACGTTCGAGCCCTCCACGCGCAACACGCTGGATCTCGGTGGCATGGCCGTGGCGCAACTCGAGAGCCACCTGCCGGTCATCGTGGATCCCTCCCACGCCATGGGGCACAAGGAGCTCGTCGCGCCGATGGCCCGCGCCGCCATCGCCGCCGGCGCGGACGGCGTGATGATCGACGTCCATCACGATCCGTCGGAGGCCCTGTGCGACGGGCCGCAGGCCCTCACCCCCGGCGACCTGCTGGAGCTCTCCAGGGAGCTCGAGCGGCTCGCGGTCGCGCTGGGCCGTCAGCTCACCTAGGTCTTTCGGCCTAGGTCCTTCGCCCCGGCCATGATGGGCCGCGTTTGACTGCGGTGCATCGTTTGCGGTAGGTCATGGGCAGCGAACAGCACCCGGACAACCGAGGACGCGGGGAGCCCCGCCCTCGGGAGGGAGGCAGGCTTGGTCGAGGCATGGCGTGCTCCATCCACGTCCCTAGGCTCGCCCGTATACCCATCGACTCAGTCCCGAAGGAGGTAGCCCATGCGTCGCCGTCCCCCCATCGCGCTCATCGCCGTCCTCTCCGTGCTCGCGACGCTCGTCGGCGCTGTTGCGCCCGGCGCGAATGCAGCCGGCACCAAACCCACCGCCGACCAGGTCATCCTTTTTTCCTCTGACGGGATGCGGCAGGACCTGGTCCACGACTTCGTGAGCGACGGAGGCATGGATGCGTTCACGGACCTCTTGGCGAACGGGGTAGAGGCTTCGGACGACGGCATGCTCCAGGGGTTCCCCCCGAATACGGGCGTGGGATGGGCCACCATGGCGACCGGGACCTGGCCCGGCGAGCACGGCTCGACGAACAACACCTTCCACCGCACGGGCGGCACCTTCACCAGCGGCACGAGCTTTGCCACGACCGGGATCCTCCAGACGGACACGATCGCCCAGGCGGCCGAGCGCGCCGGCAAGACCGTGGTCTCCATGGAGTGGGTCGCGTCGCGGGGCCTCGTGCCCCCCATGCAGGGACCGGTCGTGGACTTCCGCACCTTCTTCGGCGGTCGCGGCATTGCCCTCAACTTCGACATCCCCGGACAGACCGCGAGCAGCTTCGGGGTCCAGTACCAGCAGAGGACGCTCACGGACGCGACCGGCTGGTCGAACGTGCCGGCCTCGTTCAGCCCGGCGAAGGAGACCTTCTTCACGCACAACGACACGCGGATCCCGGGCGGCGGCGTCTGGGACGTCTACATCTTCGACTCGACCGACGACGGCACCGTCAACTACGACCGCGCTCTCGTAGTGAACCGCTCCGCGGCGAAGAACGGCGGCGCGGCCGTCGCGACCCTCGCCCAAGGCCAGTGGGCGGACGCGAAGGTCACCTTGGTTTCCGGCCCGTTCGCCGGCAGGACCGGCGGCTTCCTCATGAAGCTGATCGACCTGACCCCCGATCTGAGCCAGTTCCGCCTCTACTTCACCTCGGTGCAGCGAGCGAACGCGACCTACAACGCGCTCGGCCCGACCGGTTCGTCCTCCTTCGAGGAGACGCTCAACGCCACGTTCCCCACCTCCACCGCAGCCGACTTCGCGCCGCTCGAGGCGGGCATCGTGGACGAGGACACGTACGTCGAGCAGGGCCTGATGTGGGCGGACGCCCACTTGAACTACCTGCGGTACATCGTGGGCTCGGATCCGGTCCCAACCATCGACGGGGGGACGATCGCTCCACTCGGCGTCGACCCCGATCTGCTTATGCTGGGGAACCCGGTGACCGACGAGTTCAGCCACCAGTTCATGGCACTCGTCACACCGACGGACATCGACGGGAACCCCAATCCGTACTTCGACGACGCCACGAACGACGACATCCCGGACGGTCGGATCGGCGCCCGCGAGGGATACATCAGTTCGGCGTACGAGGAGGCCGACGACACCCTCGGGCTGGCTCGCGACCTGCTGGGTGACGACGCCAGCGTGTTCGCCGGCTCGGACCACGGGTTCGCACCGCAGTGGTTCGCCGTCAACGCGCGCCGGGTGCTGTTCGACGCCTCCGTCGACGGCATCAGCCTTCAAGCCAGCGGGGCCACGGCTACCGGCAACTGCGCTGCCGCGGCCGCCGACCTGTCCAAGGCGTGCTGGGCGGGAGGGACCATCCAGGTTTACGTGAACCCGACACTGCCCGCCGGGACAACCTACGAGGAGGTCCGGGGGGCGGCCATGGCTGCCTTCGACACGCTGACCGACCCCGCCAACCCCGGGGCGCAGGTCGTAGACGAGGTGTTCCTGAAGGAGGAGCTCCGGAACGTCGACGGCTCCGACTCGCTCCACCCGAACCGGAGCGGCGACGTGGTCGTGGCTCTCCGTCCGCCGTACCAGTCCGATGCCTCGACATCCGGCGTGAGGATCGCGTTCTCCCAGTTCTTCGGCCAGCACGGATACATGCCGAACCTGGTCAGCCTGGCCAACAACGTGAACATGCGGGCGTCGTTCATCGCCGCCGGCCCCGGGATCAAGGACGGCTTCGTGGCCCCGAACGTGCGGGCTATCGACGTGGCTCCCACGATCTCATTCCTGATGGGGATCCCCGGGCCCATGAACGCGCGCGGCAAGATCCGACTGGACATGCTGGAAGGTGCCTCGCACCTCCGCGAGGTCGACATCCTCGACATCAGCGACTACCACGGACAGCTGGTGCCGCTGACCGAAGCGGCCGACTTCACGATCGGGACCGCCACCGCGTTGGGACCGACCTTCGGCATCGGCGGGGCCGCCTTCCTCAAGCCGTGGTTCGACGCCTACCGGGCGGAGAACCCCGGGGCCACCCTCACGGTGACCGCCGGCGACGCCGTGGGAGCCACGCCGCCGATCTCCAACTTCTTCGGCGACACGCCAACGATCGAGCTGATGAACCTCATGGGCTTCGATCTCGACGGGCTCGGTAACCACAACTTCGACCGGGGACAGGAATACCTTCGCGAGGAACTGATCCCGCTCGCCGACTTCAAGTACGTGTCGGCGAACATCCTCCACAGCGGGAGCATGGACACTCCGAACGAGTGGTCGAAGTCGCGCGTCTTCAATTTCGGGGACTTCAAGGTGGGGATCATCGGGTTCTCCAACACCGACATCCCCATCCTGACGAAGCCGGGGTCGCTCGGCCCCTTCGTCGTGACCGACCCGCTGGTCGCCGTGAACAAACGCGCCGGGCAGCTACGCAAGCAGGCGGGCATGGCTGCGGTCGTGGCCATCGGCCACCTCGGGGCCGACTCCGGGACGGCCGTTCGCCCGGAGCCGTATTTCCCGCTGGACAACCCCGCCGGCCCGCTCCTCGGCCTGGCCGATGGGACGTCGAACGTCGACGCGGTCATCGGCGACCACACCAACTTCCAGGTGCTGGACTCGCGACCGAACGGCGTGCTGGTGGCGGAGAACCTGAGCAAGGGCGTCCGGCTCACCCGGGTGCGCCTGGTCATCGACAGCATGGCCGACGAGGTCGTGTACACGACGGCCGACTTCCACAAGCCCTGGACCATCGGAGTCACGCCCGACCCGGCGATCAAGGCCCGGATCGACGAGTTGAACGCCCTGCTGGCGCCGATCCTGGGCACGGTCATCGGCGAGTCGACCGTTGAGGTGCTGCGATCGGACTCGTGCGGCCGTGCCGACGGGCGGTTGTGTGAATCGAGGGTCGGAAACGCCACCACCGATGCCATGCGGGCCACCTACGGGACCGACTTCGCCGTCACGAACGCCGGAGGGCTGCGGGCCGCACTCACCTGTCCGCCGGCCGGCGGCGGCGATGGCTTCTGCCCGTCGTTCACCCCGCCGCCGTGGAAGATCACCCGAGGTCAGGTGCTGGCGGTCCTCCCGTTCGGGAACGTGGTCTCGACGGTGACGGTGACGGGCACCGAGCTCAAGTCGTTCCTGGAGAACGGCGTGTCGCTGATGCCTGCGGCGAACGGCCGGTTCCCGCAGGTTTCGGGCCTCTGCTTCACCTACAACATCGAGGCCACGGCCGGGAGCCGGGTGACTGGCGCGGTGCGGCTGGCCGCCGACGGCACCTGCACCGGCTCGCCCGTCACCTTCGGGGCCGGCGACTCCTACACCCTGGCCATCAACGATTTCATGGCCGCGGGTGGAGACGGCTACCCGAACGTGGCCGGGAGGTCGACCAGCCGGGACCTCATGGACCAGGTGGTGGCCGACTACGTCTCGGCCAACACGCCGATCAGTCCCTCGATCCAGGGTCGGATCGTGTGCTTCGACCCCAACCCGGCGAGCGGGAACAACTGCCCGGTCATCACGTCGCCGTAAGGTTCGGCAAGAAGAGGGGCGGCCGGATGGCCGCCCCTCCCCGTTGCTCAGCGAGCCAAAGCGGTCACCTGGAGCACCTGGCCGGAGGCGAGGTCGGTGAGGTACAGCTCGCCCTCCTCGTCCTCCCCGAACGAGCTGATGATGTGTTCGGTGTCCAGCATGCGTACGGGCTTCTGAGGCGACCGACCGTCGGCTCGCAGCGACCAGACGAATCCATTGCAGGTGTCCGCGAAGAAGTAGCCGCCCCAGAGCGCTGGGAACGCCGAGCCCCGGTAGACGTGTCCCCCGATCACCGCGCATCCGATGCTCGTCGGGTACACGGCGATGGGGAGCTCCAAGCCCGAGGCGTCGCATCCGGACGGCGGGTTGAAGCAAAGGTCTCCCTCCATGGTGTTCCAGCCGTAGTTCTGGCCACCCCCCGCGGCGCGGGTCCTGTCGATCTCCTCCCGCTGCCCTTGCCCGACATCCCCGATCCAGATGTGCCCGGTCTCGCGATCAAACGAGAACCTCCATGGGTTGCGTAGCCCAAAGGCCCAGATCTCGGTTCGAGCCCCGGCCCGGCCGACGAACGGGTTGTCCTGCGGGACGCCGTACGGCCTGCCCCGGTCCACATCGATCCGGAGGAGCTTCGCGAGTAGGGTGTCGAGCCGCTGGCCGTTCCCGGAGGGGTCGCCGGCGCTGCCCCCGTCGCCCATGCCGATGTACAGATACCCGTCCGGGCCGAATGCCAGACTGCCCCCGTTGTGGTTGGCGAAGGGCTGGTCGATCCAGAGGATCGTTCGCGCGGATGTGGGGTCGACGCGGTCGGGGTTGTTCGGAGAGACGCGGTACTCGGCCACGACGGTGTCCCCGTTGCGATCCGTGTAATTGACGAAGAGGCGCCCGTTCCTCTCGTACCGCGGGTGGAACGCCAACCCGAGCAATCCCTGCTCCCCCAGGAGGCTCTCCGACGCCGTTACGAGGTTCGAGAGATCGAGGAAGGGCTCCGGGAGCAGGCGGCCGTCACGGACCACGTGCGTCTGCCCGCCTCGCTCCACAACGAACAGCCGCCCGGATGCGTCCCCGGCGTGGGTGACCAGGACGGGTGAGGTGAAACCGCCGGCTACCCGCCTGAGCCCGAGGCGGACCTGCTTCGGATCGAACCGCTGCTGCGGCTCCTCGGTCGGCTCAGCGGTCCCCGTGGGCAAGGGGGTCGGGGGTTCCGTCGGCCGAGCCTGCTCGCCGGATCCCTGGCAGGCCGCCAAGGAGAGCACGAGGCTCAGCCCAGCGGCCAGGCGACGCCGGGACGTCACGCCTTCGGACGCTCGAGGTGTCGCGGCTGGACCCCGGGCGAGATCATGGCAGGACGATCGGCGTGAGCTCGGCGATGGCACACGTCTGCCGCCACCGCTGGATCCACTCGCCGGGCGGGCCGGCCCGGCTCCGCCGCCGGTCCACCAGGAGCTTCGCAGCCTCCTCCCACTCCGCCCCTTCCAGCAATCGTGCGTTCGCGTGGAACTCGTCGAGGGCGGTGTCCCGGCCTCGTCGCTCCGGGTTCGTGGCCTTGCGGCGGGTGATCACCAACAGATCCGACTCCCCCGGGATGCCGGGGACCGTCTGCTCCTCGGGGCCCGGCTCCCGCTTCGACAAGACGAGGATCCTCCCGTTCCGGTACGCGAACCACACCGGGGCGGTGTACGGCTCGCCGTTCCGCTCAACGCCCACCCAGATCACGTCGGAGTTTCGGAGGCCGTCCTCGACCTGCTTCGGAAGCTTGACCGGGGCCTCCTGCACGAACACCCCGCAGTCGATCTCGCCGACGATCTCGCCGTCGACCACGAACGACACCACGTAGCTCCCGGTCTCGTCGAAGTGGGCGTCCTCCACGAGGTCGTGCTCCTCGGTGAGGTCCATCGCGCCGAGCATCCGCCGGACCACCGGCCCCCACCGGTACACGAGCCGTCCGGACGGCCCGTAAAAGTGGACCTCCTCGGTCACGATGCCGGTCCCGATCTTCCAGGCCCGGTATAGCGTGAACGGCATGGCCCGGCCGGGCGCGCCGATCACATACACCGCGTTGGGGCCACTCGGTCCTTGGGTCTGGTAGACCCGCTGGTCCACGACGCTCGCGAACACGAGCTCTCCGACGGTCATCGGGCGGAAAGGATAGCCGGGGATGCGGGCCTCGGCGCCGGTCAGATCCGGGCCAGCCACAGGCTCGGCTCCTCCAGCTCGGGGAGCGAGGGGACCGAGTCGGCCGACTCCCACATCCGCGCCAGGGTCTGCTGGCCGGCGATCCCGGCGGCCGCGTCGCAGAACCGCTTTCCCAGCCGGTACTGCTCCCGCTTCATCTCGACCCCCAAGAGCCGCTCGAACACCGGGTCCCCCTGCTCCGTCTCCCGATACCGGCGCATGGCCTCCTCGATGCGGCTGTAGGTGGAGAGCAGCGTTCGTCCGATGCCGTGCGTCACGTGATCGCCGTACCCCTCGGCCGCCGCCATGAACGCCTGGATCCGCCCGAGCTTCAGCCGCTGCTCGGCGTCGAGGACCGTGCCGAAGAGGCCCTCGTCGCTCTGGAACACGCTCTGCATGGCCTGGGGGTCGGACATGTCGAGCGACTCCAGACGGGCTTGGAGACCGGCGAGGTCGAACTCCAGCGTGGACAGGAAGTCCTCGAGGAGCGCGCGGAACCGCGGGGCCGCCCACGGTCGGGCGAACTCGAAGCGGTGCGTGACCTCGTGGAGCGCCACCCAGGTGCGGAACTCGGTGGGATCAAGGCTCCAGTCCTTCTCGAAGGCTGCGATGTTCGGCGCGACGAACAACAGCGTGTCGGGACCGGGACGAGGGAGCGCGACGTCGTACTGCCCCAGGACGTGCTGGGCCAGGAAGCCCATCACCGCGCCCACCTGCGCCCCCATGAGGAGCGGAGACAGCTGCTGGAGCAGCTGCTGCCCGAACCCCGCAGCCTCCGCGGACACCGACTCCCGCTGGACCTGCTCCATGGCCGAGGCGAGCCTGGCGGCAGCCGGCTCGACCAGCGCCTTCAGTCCCTCGACGTTGGCCTGGACCCAGTCGGCCCGCCGGACTGCCCGGATGCTGGGAAGCCCCGACGGCGGCTCGAGGCCCGTGAACGCCGCCACCTGGAGCTCGGCCACCCGGACCGCTTCATCGAACGCGTGCCCGTCCTGGTCGGTGGGCGGGGGATCCTCCCGGCCCCATGAGGCGGAGGCGATCCCGACCTGGCGGGCCAGCTCCCAGTTCACGGGACCGGTGGAGGAGAGCAGGACCCGCTGGATCTCGCGGAACAGCGGGACGTCCCCCCAGATGTCGCCGAGCGGCACGCCGAACGGGTTCGGATCCTCTGGTTTGTTCATGCGAGCCATTGTAGGTTCGGTCTCGCGTTTGGCCGGTCCCGCCCGTTCCGAGCGTCCCTACAATGAGGCCGTGCGACACGAACTGCTGGTCCGGATCACCGCCGATCCCATCACCGCCGAAGAGGCCCTGGACTTCGTGGCCGACCCCGCCGCCGGTGGGACGGCCGTGTTCCTGGGCACCGTGCGCGACCACTCCGGCGCGGGCCCGGTCACGGGTCTCACCTACGAGGCCTGGGAGGAGCTCGCCGCGAAGCGCCTGGAGGAGATGGCGGGAGAGATGTTCGAGAAGTGGCCGGTCCGGCGGGTCGCCCTCCTTCACCGGACCGGCGACCTGGCGATCGGCGAGGTCTCCGTGGTGGTGGCCTGCTCGGCGCCGCACCGGTCGGAGGCCTTCGAGGCCTGCCGCCACGGCATCGAGCGGCTGAAGGAAGACGTCCCCATCTGGAAGAAGGAGCACCTCGCCGAAGGCGAGTCCCGCTGGGTGATGGGAAGCTAGTGGCCCGCGAGATCGCGATCGACCTCGGCACGGCCAACACGCTGGTGTTCCGGCAGGGCGAGGGCATCGTCTACAACGAGCCCACCGTGGTGGCGATGAACGCGGCCACGGGGAAGGTGCAGGCGGCGGGGGAGGAAGCGTGGCAGATGATCGGGGGGCCCTCCGGGAACGTCGCGGTGGTGCGCCCGCTTCGTCAGGGGGTGATGACGGAGTTCGACGTCACCCAGCAGATGATCGAGACCGTGCTGCGGACGGTGGGCGTCCCCCGGTTCCCCAAGCCGAGGGTCCTGGTGTGCGTTTCGTCCGAGAGCTCCGCGGTCGAGCTTCGCGCCGTCCAGGAGGCGGTGCGGTTCGCCGGAGGGCGGAGCCCGGTGCTGGTCGAGGAGGGCCTCGCCGCGGCGATCGGGGCGGGGCTCCCCATCC
>Ga0209853_1000125_pt1 | contig 21164 bp, 26 predicted proteins | sample GWRWS1_30_40_FD_187224 | JGI IMG/M metagenome (GOLD analysis project Ga0209853, IMG submission 187224) | Riverbed sediment microbial communities from areas with vegetation nearby in Columbia River, Washington, USA - GW-RW S1_30_40 (SPAdes)... | ecosystem: Environmental > Aquatic > Freshwater >...
GGGCGCGGCGCGCCTCGCGGTGCACCGCACGAATCAGCACATCTACGCGCAGGTGATCTCCGGCGACGGCGCGAAGGTCCTCGCCGCCGCCTCGACCGCGGAGAAGGACTTCCGGGGCCAGGTGCCGAACGGCGGGAACAAGGCAGCGGCGAGCCTCGTCGGCAAGCGCATCGCGGAGAAGGCGAAGCAGCTCGGCATCGAGCAGGTGGCGTTCGACCGCGGCGGCTACCGGTACCACGGGCGCGTGAAGGCGCTCGCGGAGGCCGCGCGCGAAGGCGGGCTGAAGTTCTAGGAAGAGCGAGACGGAAGCTCTAGGAAGAGCGAGGGGTTATGGCAAGGATGCAGCCAAGAATGCAGCACACCGAGGAGCGCTCGGACGGGCTGCGCGAGAAGATGGTCTCCGTGAACCGGGTCACCAAGGTGGTGAAAGGCGGCCGGGTGCTCGGCTTCGCCGCGCTCACCGTCGTCGGCGACGGCGACGGCCGGGTCGGCATGGGCAAGGGCAAGGCGCGCGAGGTGCCGGTGGCGGTGCAGAAGTCGCTCGAGGAGGCGCGGCAGAAGATGTTCCGCGTGAGCCTCAGGAACGGCACGCTGCAGCACGCGGTGATCGGCAGGCACGGCGCGTCGAAGGTGCTGATGCAGCCGGCCTCGGAGGGCACCGGCATCATCGCCGGTGGCCCGATGCGCGCGGTGTTCGAGGTGGCCGGCGTCACCAACATCCTCGCGAAGTGCATCGGCTCGACCAACCCCTACAACGTCGTGCGCGCGACGCTCGATGGCCTGCGCCGGATGCGCACGCCGGCCGAGATCGCCGCGAAGCGCGGGAAGTCCGTCGAAGAGATCGTGAGCTAGGGTAGCGGCGATGGCGGGAAAGAAGATGCTCAAGGTCACGCTGGTGAAGAGCCCGATCGCGTGCCGGCAGACGCACCAGCGGACGGTGCGGGGCCTAGGTCTGCGCCGCCTGCGTCAGACGGTCGAGCTCGAGGATACGCCCGCCGTGCGGGGGATGATCCGGCAGGTGGGCTACCTCGTGCGTCTCGAGGGCTGAGGCGCACCGGGCATCCCCTTACGAGTCGGACGAACTTTGCGAAACGAGAAGCGAGCGATGGATCTGAACGATCTCAAGCCGGCACCCGGGTCGAAGCACGCGCGCCGCCGCGTCGGCCGCGGCATCGGGTCGGGACTCGGCAAGACCGCCGGCCGCGGCCACAAGGGCCAGAAGGCGCGCTCGGGCGGCTACCACAAGATCGGCTTCGAAGGCGGCCAGATGCCGCTGCAGCGCCGGCTGCCGAAGCGCGGCTTCATCTCGCCGACGCGCGACGCGACGCCCGAGGTCCGGCTCTCCGACATCCAGAAGATGGGCGCCGAGCACATCGATCTCGCGGCGCTGAAGGCGGCGGGTGTCGTCCCCCAGGGCGCGCTCGGCGCAAAGCTGATCCTGTCGGGCAAGCTGACCCGCAAGGTCACGGTCAAGGGCATCGGGGTCAGCAAGGGTGCGCGCGCGGCCGTCGCAGCGGCGGGCGGCAGCCTCGTCGACATCAAGGAGCGGCCACAGCCTCCGCCGAAGCCCGCGGCCGAGAAGAAGGACCCCAAGGCGGCGCCGGCGAAGGGCGCCGAAGCCGCGCCGGGCAAGGGCGGCGCGGAGGCCCCGAGCGGCGACAAGCGCGCCGAGAAAGCCAAGGCGGCCGAGAAGGCCAAGGGCGCCGAGAAGGAGAGGGGCGCCGACAAGGGGAAGGGCGCCGACAAGGGGAAGGGCGCCGACAAGGGCGCGAAGAAGGGCTAACCGACCGGAGATTCCTCGCGGATCCTCCCGTCATAGAGCGTTGCACGAGTGGCGACTTCCATCGCACAGCTGGGCAAGAGCGGCCGGTACGGGGACCTGAAGAAGCGCCTCTTCTTCCTCCTCGGGGCGCTCGTCGTCTTCCGGATCGGCACGCACATCCCGGTCCCGGGGATCGACCCGAACGTCCTCGCCGAGCTCTTCAAGCAGAACCAGGGCGGGATCCTCGGGCTGCTCAACATGTTCTCGGGCGGCGCGCTGTCGCGCTTCTCGATCTTCGCGCTCGGGATCATGCCGTACATCTCGGCCTCCATCATCATGCAGCTGATGACGGCGGTATCGCCGACGCTGGAGGCGCTGCGCAAGGAGGGGCAGTCGGGGCAGCGCCAGATCACCAAGTACACGCGCTACGGCACCGTGATCCTCGCCACGTTCCAGGCGACGATGATCTCGATCGGGCTCGAGCAGCAGCCGAACCTGGTGCTCGACCCGGGGCTCCTGTTCCGGTTCACCACGATCGTGACGCTGGTCACCGGCACGATGTTCATCATGTGGCTCGGCGAGCAGATCACCGAGCGGGGCATCGGCAACGGGATCTCGATCATCATCTTCGCCGGCATCGCCGCGGGGCTGCCGAGCGCGATCGGCGGCACGCTGGAGCTCGTGCGCACCGGCTCGATGCACCCGCTCACGGCGCTCGTCATCGCCGCCGGCGTCGTGGTGATCACCTGGTTCGTCTGCTTCGTCGAGCGCGGCCAGCGCAAGGTGCTGGTGAACTACGCCAAGCGCCAGGTCGGCAACCGGATGAATCCCTACAGCGCGCCGGCCTCGCACCTGCCGTTCAAGCTCAACATGTCGGGCGTGATCCCGCCGATCTTCGCCTCGTCGATCATCCTCTTCCCGGCGACCGCCGCGAGCTGGTTCACCGCGGGCGAGGGCATGACCTGGCTGAAGGACATCGCGTCGACGCTCGTGCCCGGGCAGCCGATCTACGTGCTCCTCTACGCGGCGGCGATCGTGTTCTTCTGCTTCTTCTACACGGCGCTCCAGTACAACCCGAAGGAGACGGCCGAGAACCTGAAGAAGTCCGGCGCGTTCGTGCCGGGCATCCGTCCCGGCGAGCAGACCGCGAGGTACCTGGAGCGGATCATGACGCGCCTGACGCTGGTGGGATCGGCCTACGTCGTAGCGATCTGCCTGATACCGGAGCTCCTGATCCTGCGATGGAACGTGCCGTTCTACTTCGGCGGGACGAGCCTGCTGATCATCGTGGTGGTCACGATGGACTTCATGGCGCAGGTGCAGGCCTACATCATGAGCCACCAGTACGAGAGCCTGCTGAAGAAGGCGAGCTTCAAGGGCGCCGGGTTCCCGACCAGATGACGGATCGAGGGGTGGATTCTAGCGGCCGGCACGGGAGCGCGACGCAACCGCCATATGCCGAAAGAGGACGTGATCCAGATGCAGGGCGAGATCGTCGAGAACCTGCCCAACGCGACCTTCCGGGTCAAGCTGGAAAACGGACACTTCGTGCTCGGACACATTTCCGGGAAGATGCGCATGCACTACATCCGCATCCTGCCGGGCGACAAGGTGACGGTGGAGTTGACGCCCTACGACCTGACTAGAGCGCGGATCGTGTTCCGCGCGCGGTGAAAGGAAGCGACATGAAAGTGCTCGCATCGGTGAAGAAGATGTGCCGCAACTGCAAGATCATCCGCCGCAACGGCGTCGTGCGGGTGATCTGCAAGGACCCGCGGCACAAGCAGCGCCAGGGCTAGAGGAGCGAACCATGGCTCGGATCGCGGGGGTCAACATCCCCAACCAGCAGCACGCCGAGATCGCGCTCACCGCGATCTACGGCATCGGCCGCTCGCGCGCGAAGCTGATCTGCGCGGCGGCGAACCTGGTCGGCACGCGCAAGATGAAGGATCTGACCGACACCGAGATGGACCGCCTGCGCGAGCAGGTCACGCGGCTCACCGTGGAGGGCGATCTGCGGCGCGAGGTGTCGATGAACATCAAGCGCTTGATGGACCTCGGGTGCTACCGCGGCGTGCGCCACCGCAAGGGCCTGCCGGTCCGCGGGCAGCGCACGCGGACGAACGCGCGCACCCGGAAGGGCCCGCGCAAGCAGGCGGTGGCGGCGAAGCCGGCGCCGACCAAGACCTGATCGGCCCGCGGATCGACGCGCCGAACGCGAAAGGAAACCGACGATGGCTAGACCTCCGCAGCAGCAACAGCAGCCGACCGCCGCGACGCGGGTGCGGAAGAAGGTGAAGAAGAACGTTGCCGAGGGCATCGCGCATGTCCACGCGTCGTTCAACAACACGATCGTGACGATCACCGACCGGCAGGGCAACGTCCTGTCCTGGGCGAGCTCGGGCGGGGCGGGCTTCAAGGGGTCGCGCAAATCGACGCCGTTCGCCGCGCAGGTCGCCGCCGAGAAGGCCGGCCGCGGCGCGCAGGAGTGCGGCGTGAAGAACCTCGAGGTGCGCATCAAGGGGCCGGGTCCCGGCCGGGAGTCCGCGGTGCGCTCGCTCAATGCGATCGGCATGAAGATCAGCAGCATCGCGGACGTGACGCCGGTGCCGCACAACGGCTGCCGCGCCCCCAAGAAACGCCGGATTTAGGAGCACAACCAAGTGGCCCGCAACCTGGACCCAAAGTGCCGGCAGTGTCGCCGGGAGGGGGAGAAGCTCTTCCTCAAAGGCGAGAAGTGCTTCACCGACAAGTGCGCGATCGAGCGGCGCAGCTACGCTCCCGGCCAGCACGGCCAGCGGTCGGCGCGCCGCTCGGACTACGCCACGCAGCTGCGCGAGAAGCAGAAGGTGCGCCGCCAGTACGGCGTTCTCGAGCGGCAGTTCCGCAAGATCTACGCCGAGGCCGACCGCCGCAAGGGCATCACCGGCGAGACCCTGCTGCAGCTCCTCGAGTCGCGGCTCGACGCGATCGTCTACCGGATGGGCTTCGGCGCGAGCCGCGCGGAAGCGCGGCAGGTGGTGCGCCACAACGGCATCCTGGTCAACGGCAAGCGCGTGAACATCCCGTCGTACCTCGTGCGGCCGGGCGACACCGTCGAGGTCGCTGAAACGGCGAAGTCGCAGCTTCGCATCAAGGCCGCCGCCGAGGCCGCGGAGTCGCGCGGCGTCCCGGAGTGGCTCGAGGTCGACGCGAAGGGGCTCAAGGGCAGGTTCAAGGCGCTGCCGCAGCGCTCCGAGCTGCCCGCGAGCATCAACGAGCACCTGGTGGTCGAGCTCTACTCGAAGTAACAGATGCTGCAACGACGGGACGACATCTTCATCTCAGAGCAGGTCTCAGGAACCGTTACAGGACGGGAAACCCGCATGCAAAGCACCGCCTTCCTCAAGCCGCGAATCATCGACGTCCAGCCGGTCGCGCCCTACCACGCGAAGGTCACCATGGAGCCGTTCGAGCGGGGCTACGGCCACACGCTCGGCAACGCGCTGCGGCGCGTGCTCCTCTCGTCGATGCCCGGCTTCGCGCCCACCGAGGTGCAGATCTCGGGCGTGCTCCACGAGTACTCGACGATCGAGGGGGTGCAGGAGGACGTGGTCGACATCCTGCTCAACCTCAAGGCCGTGGTGCTCAAGCTCCACAGCGGCAACGAGGCGACCCTGCGTCTCAACAAGAAAGGCGAGGGCCTCGTCACCGCGGCCGACATCGAGACCACCCACGACGTCGAGATCATCAACCCCGAGCACGTCATCGCCCATCTCTCGCCGGGCGGCAGGCTCGAGATGACGATCAAGGTCGAGCGCGGCCGCGGCTACCAGCCCGGGAACCTGCGGGTGGTCCCCGAGGAGTCGAAGGGGATCGGCAAGATCATCCTCGACGCATCGTTCTCGCCGGTGAAGCGGGTGAGCTACCAGGTCGAGAGCGCGCGCGTCGAGCAGCGCACCGACCTCGACAAGCTGATCATCGACATCGAGACGAACGGCGTCATCGAGCCGGAGGAGGCGATCAAGCACGCCGCGCGGATCCTCGTCGATCAGCTGAACGTGTTCGCCGACATCAAGGAGACCGGCCCGAGCGTCATCGAGCCGGTCACGAAGGCCCCCCCGATCGACCCGATCCTGCTGCGCCCGGTGGACGATCTCGAGCTTACCGTGCGCTCGGCCAATTGCCTCAAGGCCGAGAACATCTACTACATCGGCGACCTCATCCAGCGCACCGAGACCGAGCTCCTGAAGACGCCGAACCTCGGGCGCAAGTCGCTGAACGAGATCAAGGAAGTGCTCGCCGCGCGCGGCCTCACGCTCGGCATGAAGCTCGAGAACTGGCCGCCCGCGGGACTGGAGAAGCTGGCGCCGTAAGGCCGGCGAGGACAGCATGCGCCACGGCCACGGACTCAGGAAGCTCAACCGCACCTCGACCCATCGGGGCGCGATGCTGCGGAACATGACCAACTCGCTGCTGCGGCACGAGCTCATCAAGACGACGGTTCCCAAGGCGAAGGAGCTGCGCCGCGTGGTCGAGCCCATGATCACGCTCGGGAAGCGGCCGTCGCTCGCCAACCGCCGGCTGGCGTTCAACCGCCTCCGCGATCGCGACATCGTCGCGAAGCTCTTCGACGAGCTCGGCCCGCGCTACGCCAAGCGGAGCGGCGGGTATCTCCGGATCCTGAAGTTCGGGTTCCGCCTGGGCGACAACGCGCCGATGGCGGTCGTGGAGCTGATGGACCGCCCCGAGCCGACGGGGGAAGAGGATACGGCCGCCAAGGCAGCCGAGAAGAAGGCCGAAAAGAAGGCCGAGAAGGTCGAGAAGAAAGCCGCGACGAAGGCCGACAAACAGGCCGAGAAGAAAGCCGACAAGCAGGCTGAGAAGAAGACCGACGGAAAGGACGAGAAGAAGACGGCCAGGAAGGCGAAGCCCAGGACCAAGACGAAGGCCAAGGCCAAGGCCAAGCCCAAGGCGAAGCGCTGACGCGCGGGACGCCGCGCGAACGAAACGGCCGGGAGATCCCCGGCCTTTTCGCTTGTACGAGCCCGTCCCTTAGAATTTGTCGGGTGGCGATCCTCCTCTTCACCGATTTCGGGTCGAACGACCTCTACGTCGGCCAGGTCGAGGCGGTCCTCGACCGTCACGCGCCCGGCGTGCGGGTGATCCATCTGCTGCACGAGGCGCCGCCGTTCAACGTCCGTGCCGCCGCCCACCTGCTCGCCGCGCTCGCCCAGGGCCTGCCGCGCGGGCATGTGTTCCTCGGCGTCGTCGACCCGGGCGTCGGCTCCGAGCGCGGCGCGGTCGTGCTCCGCGCGGACGGCCGATGGTATGTCGGCCCCGACAACGGGCTCTTCTCGGTGATTGCAGCGCGGTCGAGCTCGACGTCGGTCTGGCGCATCGTGGCGCACCCGCTGGGCACTTCGCCCTCGTTCCATGGCCGCGACGTGTTCGCCCCGATCGCCGCCGCGGTCGCGACCGACGACTTCCCGAACGACGAGCTCGCGCCCGCCGCGGACCTCGCAGTGCGGTTCGGCGGCGACGATCTCGCCGAGGTCGTGTACATCGACCACTTCGGCAACGCGTTCACCGGCATCCGCGCGCGCGACATGCCGCCGGCGCGCTGGCTCGTCGCGAAGGGGCGCGAGATCCCGCACTCCCGGGTGTTCGCCGAGATCGCTCCCGGCGCGACCCTCTGGTACGAGAACTCGAGCGGGCTCGTCGAGATCGCCGTCAACCAGGGGCACGCCGCGCGCGAGCTCGGGCTCGCGGTCGGAACGCCGGTCTCCTGGCGCTGACCGCAGCGCCCGCTCGCCGAAGTGAGCGTCCGATCGGCTCAGCCCAGCCGGTGCGCGATCAGCTGGTATTGATCCCGCTCCAGGACGTTGAGCCCCGCGGCCTGCGTGAACCGCGCGAGCTGCACCACGCGCTTTGCCGCCGGGGCGTACCAGACGGTGGCGTAGAGCCTGACCGGATCGATCGCGTCGTCCATCTGCCCGCGAATGAAGAACCGCGTCCCGTAGATCTCCGCGCGCATCGCATCGAAGCTTCCCGCGGGCAGGGTCAATCGCTCCGTCCCGCGAAGGCTCGCGCTCGCGGTCCACTGCGTCCCCCAGGAGGGCGGGGGCAGGGTTACGGCAAAGCTCCCGCCGCCCGTCGGGAACCCCCCGAACGCTGGCAGGTAGGGCGAAAACTCGTGCACCAGGAGCCCCGACAGCGGCCGCGCCACCATCGCCAGGGCCGAGTTGAAGCCCCGCTCATCGCCCGCGGCGTCCCCTTCGGCGGACAGCCGATCGCGCACGTCCTCGCCAGTGACCTCGACGACCCGCACCTCGAGCATCCGCGGGGGCACGTTCCTCCAGGCGCTCGTGTACTGGTAGCGCCAGGTGTCGCCGACGCGAGGTGCAAGGGCGCGATCGAGCGGTCGCGGCGGCACCTGCGGCGGTGCGGCGCACCCGCCGAAGAGCGCGCCCAGGGCGCCTGCCCCGAGTCCTTGGATGACGCGCCGGCGGGTCCACGGCGCGAGTGGTGGTGGAAGGAGGTGGTTCATCGTCTCTCCAAGCGAACGTCGATGACCGGCGAAGATTATCCGCCATCGGGCGGCGGGCGGTGGAACACCGCGAGTCTGATCACGCGCCGCGCCGGGCGTGGCGACCGACGTCGGCGTATCATGACCGAGGCGCAACACATCACACCGTCTCACGTCACTTCATGAAACTGAACGCATGGCGAGCGATCATGGCCGGCGCGGCGCTCGCGGTCGGCCTCGCCGCCGCGATCGCCCAGGTCGCGGCGGATCGCCCCGTGGTGGTCCTCGAAGTGGACGGTCCGATCGGCCCCGCCACCGCCGATTACATCCGCCGCGGCCTCGAGAAGGCCGCGAACCGCAAGGCGGCGCTCGCCGTGGTCCGCATGGACACGCCCGGTGGCCTCGACACCTCGATGCGCGAGATCATCAAGGCCATCCTCAACTCGGAGGTTCCGGTCGCGGTCTTCGTCGCGCCGAACGGCGCGCGGGCCGCGAGCGCCGGTACCTACATCCTCTACGCGGCGCACGTGGCGGCGATGGCCCCGGCGACGAACCTTGGCGCCGCAACGCCGGTCGCGATCGGCGCGCCGTCGTCGCCCATGCCGGTCGAGGATGAAAAGGGGAAGGACAAGACGGGTGCGAAGCGCGACGCCCCGTCGCCCGACGCGATGACCAAGAAACAGATCAACGACGCGGCCGCCTACATCCGCGGACTCGCGCAGCTGCGCGGCCGCAACGCCGAGTGGGCCGAGCGCGCGGTGCGCGAAGCGGTGAGCCTGTCCGCTGCGGAGGCGGCGCGCGCGCGCGTGATCGATGTCGTGGCGCGCGATCTCGACGACCTCCTCGCCAAGATCGACGGCCGCTCGGTGACGATCGGCGGGCAGTCGGTCAAGCTGGCGGTCGCGGGCGCCAAGGTCGAGACCATCGTCCCGGACTGGCGCACGAAGCTCCTCGCCGCGCTCGCGAACCCGAGCTTCGCGCTCATCCTGATGATGATCGGCATCTACGGCATCTGGTTCGAGTTCTCGAACCCGGGGTTCGTCTTCCCGGGCGTGATCGGCGCGATCTGCCTGCTGCTCGCGATGTTCGCCTTCCAGATGCTGCCGGTGAACTACACCGGGCTCGCGCTGATCGTGCTCGGGGTGGGTTTCATGATCGCCGAGGTATTCTTCCCGAGCTTCGGCTCGCTCGGCATCGGCGGGGTGATTGCGTTCGTCGTCGGCGCGATCTTCCTGATGGACACCGAGATCCCGGGGTTCGGGATCCCGCTGCCGCTCATCGCCGGGATCGCCGTCGCGACGGCCGCGTTCATGATCCTCGTCGGGGGCATGGCGGCGAAGGCGAGGACACGCCCCGTCGTCACCGGGCGCGAGGAGCTGGTCGGGGCGGGAGGCGAGGTGATCGAGGCCGCGGGCAACGAGGTCTGGGCGCGCGTGCACGGCGAGACGTGGCGGGTCCGCAGCCCCGAGCAGCTTGCTCCGGGAAGCCGCGTGCGCGTCACCGGCGTCGACGGGCTGGTGCTCGACGTGACGCGGGAACCCCCCAAGGGGTCGTGACCGGAGGCTGAAAGCAATGCTGCTGCCCGATGTGAACTACACGCTCCTCGTCGTCATCATCGCCATCGCGGCGTTCGTCTTCTCTTCCCTGCGCATCCTCCGGGAGTACGAGCGCGGCGTCGTGTTCATGCTCGGCCGCTTCTGGAAGGTGAAAGGGCCGGGGCTGGTGATCGTCGTCCGCGGCATCCAGCAGATGGTCAAGGTGGACCTCCGGGTGGTGGTGCTCGACGTGCCGCCCCAGGACGTGATCACCCGCGACAACGTCTCCGTGAAGGTCAACGCAGTGGTGTACTTCCGCGTCGTCGACGCGCGCAGCGCCATCATCCAGGTCGAGAACTTCCTCAACGCGACCAGCCAGCTCGCGCAGACGACGCTGCGCGCGGTGCTCGGCAAGCACGAGCTCGACGAGCTGCTCGCCGAGCGCGAGAGGCTCAACCTCGACATCCAGCGCATTCTCGACGCCCAGACCGACGCCTGGGGCATCAAGGTCACCAACGTCGAGATCAAGCACGTCGACTTGAACGAATCGATGGTGCGGGCGATCGCCCGGCAGGCCGAGGCCGAGCGCGAGCGGCGGGCGAAGGTGATCCACGCCGAGGGCGAGCTGCAGGCGTCGGCGAAGCTGCTCGAGGCCGCGCAGATGCTCGCGCAGGCGCCGCAGGCGATGCAGCTGCGCTTCCTCCAGACCCTCACTCAAATCGCCGGCGACAAGAGCTCGACGATCGTCTTTCCGATGCCGGCTCAGCTGTTCCAGTCGATGCTGCTGCCCAGCGGCTCGAGCGGCGGGAAGGACTGAGCCGCACCGATCGGGGCATGGCGTCGGTCCGCAAGCGGCTCCCCGCCAACGCGCCGGGCGACTTCTACGTCGACTCGACGTGCATCGACTGCGGGACTTGCCGCTGGGTCGCGCCCGATTCGTTCGACGCCCACGGTAACGCCTCGCGCGTGTATCGCCAGCCCGGGAGCGCCGGCGAGACGCACCGCGCGCTGATGGCGGTCCTCGCGTGCCCGGTCGCCGCGATCGGGACGACAGCGAAGCACGACCTCGACGCTGCCTACGCGGCGTTTCCCGATCCGATCGACGAGAACGTCTACCACTGCGGGTACCACTCGGCCGAGAGCTACGGCGCGGCGAGCTATCTCATCGTGCGGCCGCAGGGCAGCGTGCTTGTGGACTCGCCGCGGTTCACGAAACCGCTCGTGCGCCGGCTGGAGGACATGGGCGGCGTTGCGCTCATGTTTCTCACCCACCGCGACGACGTCGCCGACCACCGCAAGCTCCACGAGCACTTCGGCTGTCCGCGGATTCTGCATCGCGCCGACGTGGGCAGCGGCACGCGCGACGTGGAGATCCAGGTCGAGGGGGTCGAGCCGATCGATCTCGATCGCGACCTCACGCTTATTCCGGTGCCCGGCCACACGCGCGGGTCGATGTGCCTGCTCTACCGTGAGCGGTATCTCTTCAGCGGCGACCATCTCGCTTGGGATGCGTCACGCAAGCGGCTCGTCGCCTGGCGCGACGTCTGCTGGTACGACTGGGACGAGCAGACCGAGTCGATGGCACGGCTCGCGCGCTATGGCTTCGAGTGGGTGCTGCCGGGACACGGGCGACGCGCGCATCTGCTCGCGAGGGAGATGGTTGTGGCACTGCGTGACCTGGTCGGGCGGATGCCGCAGCCGACCCACGCGTTTTCCCGGTAGACCTTCAGTCGATCGGCTGTGCTTCCTGGCGCAGCCGGGCGAGGAGGGCGGTCACGTCGAGCCGTGCCGCCCAGGTGTCGAGGTACGGCTGATCCAACTGCCCGTGCTGCACTTCGTACACGCGCAGCGCGTCCACGAACTGCTTCTCGCTGCCCCCCGACATCGCAGCCCACCTCAGCTTCATGAGGATGGTGTCCTCCGGCCGGGAGACCGTGAGGCGCGCGCCCTCGAACTCCTCGAAGGCGCGCCGGGCGAAGCGGCCCTGATCAAACGCTTCGTCGGTGAGGAGCCAGAAATCGACCTTGTCGCCTTCTCGCGTGTCGATCAGGTTGAACATCGTGTTGGCAGCGATCGCGTCGCGTGCTGCCTCCTCGTCGAGATAGAACTCGGGCTCGGGGAACGCTGCCTTCAGCCTGCGCGCGGCCTCTCCCGGCTCGATGCGGACCGCGATGACGATGTCGATGTCGTGGGTGGCCCGCGGCTCGCCTTGGAGGCTGGAAACCACCGAGCCGGTCAACATGTACTCGATACCGGCCCCGTCGAGCCGCGCGATGACGAGCTTCAGGAGCGTCGGTTGTGACATCGCTCGAGGCGGTCGCGCGCGAGCCGGTCGAGCTCCGGCTCGCTCAAACCCGGAAACCGGCGTGCAAGCCCGGCGCGAAAGAGCGAACGGGCAAAGGCGGAAAGCTCGAAGGCCTTGCGCAACCGCGCCTCCGGCGACATCCGGCGGAGGGTACGGAGGTAGACGGCGTGGTTTGGTCGCGGTTTGAGACCCGTCATGCGCCCCATTCTATCGATATCGACGCCGCCGCCGGCTGGCGACGCCGTCATGCCGCTCCGCCGGCCGGGGCTCACTGGATGACGATCACCCGGTAGTCGTTGACGTTCGTTCGCGTCGGGCCGGTGACGACGAGGTCGCCAGAACGCTGAAGAGGCTGTACGAGTCATTGTTCGCGGCGAGCCGCTTCGCGCTCAACCCGGTGCTCTCGGCGCGGGCGAGCGAATCCGGCGCGAGGGACGCGCCCGCGTTGTCCTCCGAGCCGTCGATGCCGTCGGTGTCGGCGGCGAGCGCGTGGACACCGTCCAACCCCGCGAGGTCGAGCGCGAGCGCGAGCAGGAACTCGCCGCAGCGGCCGCCCCGCCCCCTCCCGCGAACCGTCACCGTGCACTCCCCACCCGAGATCAAGGCGACCGGCGGCTTGAACGGCTCGCCGTACCGCTTCACCTGGCGCGCGAGCGCGCCGTAGACCTTCGCCACCTCGGAGGCTTCGCCGGTGACGCTGTCGCCGAGGATCGCCGGCGTGATGCCGTGCCCCTGGAAGTATCGCGCCGCCGCTTGCAGCGATTGCTGGGCCGTCGCGATCACCCGGTTCTCGACGCGGGCGAAGACCTTGTCGCCCGGCTTCGGCGATTCCGGGATCTCGCCGCGCGCGCCGCGCTCGAGGAACTCGACCACGTTCTTCGGTGCCTTTACGCTGTAGCGTGCGAGCACGTCGAGCGCGTCCTGGTACGTGCTCGGGTCGGGTGCGCAAGGCCCGGAGGCGATGTGGGTCGGATCGTCGCCGGTCACATCCGACACGACCAGTGCCAGCACGCGCGCCTTGGTCGCCGCCGCCAGCCGGCCGCCCTGGATCGCCGACAGGTGCTTGCGCACCGTGTTCATGTCCTGGATCGGCGCGCCGCAGCGGAGGAGCTCCTTCGTCGTCGCCTTGAGCTCGTCCATCGTGATGCCGCCGACCGGCACAGAGAGCAGCGCCGAGCCGCCGCCCGACACGAGCGCGAGCAGCAGGTCGTCGGGCCCGAGGCTCTTCGCGAGCCGGAGGCACTCGCGTGCCGCCTTCTCGCCGCTCTCGTCCGGGATCGGATGGCCGGCCTCGACGACCTTGATGCGGCTGGTGAGCAGGCCGTGGCGATAGCGGGTGATCACGAGCCCATCGAGCGGCGCGGCCGCGGGCCAGTTCTGCTCGACGGCGAGCGCCATCGACGCCGCGGCCTTCCCCGCGCCGAGCACGAGCGTGCGGCCCGCGGGCGGTGGCGGGAGGTGAGCGGGAAGAATCTTGAGGGGGTCGGCGGCGGCGACGGCCGCGCCGAACGACTCGAGGAGAAGCTCCTTAGGCGTCATGCGCTGTCGGAGCCCGGAACCTCGCGCGGACTCGCCCGCGGCGCGCGCCAGATGTGCAGGTACCAGAACGCGGGCAACCGGAGGGGAGGACTCGTCAGAGCCCCATCATCCTCGTCGCGCCCCGGAAGAGCGCGCTCGACGGGTCGACGAGCTTCTCGAGGATCGAGAAGTGGTCGTCGTCGGGGCAGGGGATGTCCTGCGCGAGCACCTTCCTCCACTTCTGGCCGAGCGCCTTGTTCTGCTCGACGAACGGCGGCAACTCCTTGCCGCCGGCGGCGAGGTAGAGGGGTGCGTCGGTCGCGGGCGGATACGCCATCGGGCTCACCTTCCAGGCCTCGGCGGGCTTGAGCCGCACGTCGTGGTTGATCGAGGGCACGTTCGGGACGTCGCGCAGGTCGTACACGCCGCTGATTGCGAGCCCGCCGCTCACGACCTTCTGCGGCAGATCGCGCGCGAAGACCGGCCAGAGCGCCGCCATCGTCATCGCGGTGAGGTGACCGCCGGCCGAGTGGCCGGACACGTAAAGGTTGCCGTAGGGCGCGCCGAAGTGGCCGCCGTTGCGGTAGAGCCACGCGCACGCCTGGAGCATCTGGCGCACGATGTCCTCGACCGTCACGGCGGGGCAGAGCGCATAGTTCGGCACCGCCACCGTCACCCCGCGCTTCACGAGCTCGGCGGCGACGAACGAGTGGTCCTTCTTGTCGAGCGCGCGCCAGTAGCCGCCGTGGATGAACATGAGCAACGCCCGGCTTCGCCCCTGGGCCAGGAAGATGTCCATCTTCTCCATGACGTGGGTGCCGTACGGCACGTCGAGGTAGCAGCGCAAGCTCTTCCGTGCCGCCGCCGATTTCTCCGCCCAGCGCGCGAAGTAGTGCGGATGGTCGGGAACGGCGGCGCGGTTGTTGTACTGCGACTCCCAGTAGGCGGCGTCCTTGGTCATTGTCTTGTTCATTTCCTCACTCCGGGACGACTGCGGTCACTTCGATCTCCACCTTGGCGCGATCCTCGATGAGCGCCGACACCTCGATCGCGGTCATCGCGGGATAGTGGCGCCCGATGACCTCGCGGTACGCCGCGCCGAGGGCCTGGCCCGCGGCGAGATACTCACGCTTGCTCGTGACGTACCAGGTCATGCGGGTGATGTGCTCGGGCTTCGCGCCGCCCGCGGCGAGCACCGCGACGATGTTCTTCAGGGCCTGGCGCGTCTGGCCGACGAAATCGTCGGTCTGGAACTTGCACTGCTCGTCCCAGCCGACCTGTCCGGCGACGTAGATCTGCCGCCCGCGGGCGGCGACGCCGTTCGAGTAGCCGCGCGGCTGCGGCCAGCCGGGCGGGCGCAGGATTTCCATCGGGAAGAAGCGGTGTCGAATTTTCGCGAATTATGCGCCAGCCGGCCGGTTTCATCAGCGGCCCAAATGGCCAGCGGGTAGACGCGCTGATTAGCACCTGCTTATCGAACCGTGTGGCGCTCCGTCGAGCGCCGGTATAGGATGCGCCGGCCGCAGCCCGAGTCGCGGAATAGCCGCGCGGTCCCTGACGTTTGCTCGGACACGGCTTCCGGACGCCGGCACCCGGCGCGTTCAACAACCGAAGGAGGAGCTATGTCGTTGATGAAGTCGATCGTTCAAGCCGCTGGCCTCGCGCTGTGCGCGCTGCTCGCCGCCCACGCCGCGGCCCAGTCCTACGGTCCGCCGGCGCTCGACCTCGCCACCGCGAAGAAGATCGCGGCCGGGGCGGCTGCGGAGGCCACGAAGAACAGCTGGCGAGTGGCGATTGCCATCGTGGACACCCATGGGGCGCTCGTCTACTACGAAAAGCTGGACGACACCCAGACCGGCAGCGTCGCGATCGCCCTCGACAAGGCGCGCGCGGGCGCGATGTTCCGTCGGGCGAGCAGGACGTTCGAGGAGCGGGTCAACAAGGGCGGCCCCAGCGTGCTCGGGCTCCAGGGCGCGACGCCGAGCTCCGGCGGCCTGCCCATCGTGATTGGTGGCAGGATCGTCGGCGGGATTGGCGTCAGCGGCGTGACCGGCGACCAGGACGAGCAAATCGCCGCTGCGGGGCTCACTGCGGTCAAGTAGCCTGGCTGCGGGCCACAGGGAACGGGGCCTTGCGGCCCCGTTTCCGTTTCTGCGAGAGTAGCGGCCTGGCGGCGCGCATCCGCCGCAGCGCACCGAAGAGGAGGGCGTCACCATGAAGACGTGGCTATTCGCCGGGTTGGCGAGCGTCGCTCTCGCCGCAGCCGGCGTCGCGCCGGCGCAGGACTTCCCGACCAAGCCGATCCGCATCATCGTCGGCTACACCGTCGGCGGCGGCAACGACATTATCGTCCGGGTGCTCCAGGCGAAGCTCGCCGAAGGCCTCGGTCAGCCGGTGATCGTCGAGAACCGGCCCGGCGCGCAGTCGATCATCGCCGCCGAGTACGTCGCCAAGCAGCCCGCCGACGGGTACACGCTGCTCATGGGTCCGAGCGGGCCGATGACGATGAACCCGGCAACCTACTCCAAACTGCCGTACTCGCCGCTGAAGGACTTCGCGCCGATCTCGATGATCTGCCAGTTTCCGCTGCTCCTCGCGGTGGGCGCGAAGCTGCCGGTGAGCTCGGTCAAGGAGCTGGTCGAGTACGCGCGGCAGCGGCCGACCCAGGTCAACTACGCCTCGAGCGCCGCGCCGTTCCAGATGGCCGCGGAGCTCTTCAAGCAGAAGACCGGCACGCAGTTCGTGCACATCCCGTACAAGGGCAGCGGCGACTCGATCAAGGCGGTGATCGCGGGCGAGGCGACGATGACGATCATCGATCCGGCGCCGGCGACCGGCCCGATCAAGGGCGGGCAGGCGCGCGCGCTCGCGGTCACCTCGGCGCAGCGCCATCCCAACTGGCCCGACGTGCCGACCATGGCCGAGGCGGGCCTGCCGGATCTCGAGATCGGCCTCTGGACGGCGTTCTTCGCGCCGGCGGCAACGCCCGCTCCCGTCGTGAAGCGCCTGCAGGAGGAAGTGGCGCGAGTGGTGCGGCTGCCGGAGATCCGCGAGCGCCTGGCCGCCATGAGCCTGGACCCGGTCGGCGGCAGCTCCGAGGAGCTCGGGCGCACCGTCGCGCGCGACATCGAGCGGTGGACCGCGGTGGCGAAGTCGGCGAACATCAAGAGCGACTGAACTGCCCAAAGGAGGCTCCATGAGCACGCGCTCCAGCATCTTCACGGCGGCCGCGGCGGCGCTCGCCATTCTCGCCGGGTGCGCCACGACCGGGACGCAGAACACCGTGCAGCGGATGTACGTGATCCCTTGCGGCGAGAACCGCACGACCGACGTCTCGCTGTGGTCGCCGGGGGTCAACGTCGGTAAGCCCATGGAGTTCAGCAACAACTGCTATCTGATCCGGCATGCCCAGGGCTGGATGCTCTGGGACACCGGCAACTCGGACGCGCTCGCCGCGCGCCCGGACGGCCTCACGGTGCTCGGCGGCCGGCTCAACATCCGCATGCCGAAGACGCTCGCCTCGCAACTCAAGGAGATCGGCGTCGAGCCGGCGGACATCAAGGTCCTCGCCATGTCGCACATGCACGCCGACCACTGCGGGAACGCCAACTACTTCACCGCCGCCACGCTCTACATCCAGGAGGTCGAGTACAACGCCGCGTTCGGCCCGGAGCCGCAGAAGTTCGGCTTCGTACCGGCGAACTACGAGAAGCTGCGGTCGAGCAACGTGGTCAAGCTGAACGGCGACCACGACGTGTTCGGCGACGGCTCGGTCGTCATCAAGTCCGCGCCCGGGCACACGCCGGGCCACCAGGTGCTGGTCGTGCGGCTGCCGAAGACCGGCGCGGTGCTGCTCTCCGGCGACATGGTGCACTTCCAGGAGAACTGGGCGAACCGGCGCGTGCCGGGGATGAACTTCAACCGCGACCAGAGCACCGTCACGATGGAGACGATGGCGGCGTTCATGACCGCGAACAAGGTCGAGCTCTGGATCAACCACGACAAGGCGCAGGGCGACCGCCTCCCGAAGGCGCCGAAGTACGTGGAGTGAGCGGCGCCGGCTACCGGGCGCGCACGCTGCCGATGATCTGCACGCGCACGCGGTAGCCGTCGAGGTCTCGGGGCAAGGCGGCCCGCGTTTCCGGACGCTCGCGGTCCAGGCCGACGACGATCACCTCGGTCCCGTCCGCGTCGCGACCGATGCCGACCGAGACCACGCCGGGCTGCGCCATCAGGCGTGCCTCGTGCTTCGCTCTTGCTTCCTGGATTGAAGCGGGCATGTTCTCTCTCCCGCAAGCCCCGGCGGCCGCGGCCAGCAGCACCGCGGCGAGCAGCAGCCTCACCGCGTCACTCCGAGCGCCGAGAAGACGTGTTCGATGCGGTTGATGATAGTGGTAACGTCGCTGCCTGCAAACAGGAGCCCCACCAGCCGGTTCCCGCCCTCGAGCACCGCCGACCCGCTGTCCCCGCCCTGGCTCATCGCGCCGGCCAGCAGCTGATCGGTGAACCGGGCCACCTGGCCGGCGCCATACTGGACGTCGACCGTCACGTCCACCTGAAGGATCTCGCCGGTCGTGACCCCGGTGGTCCGCCCGCTTTTCTTGACGGCCATGCCGAGCGTCCCCTGGGCCGTGCCCTGGATGCTGCCGATCCCGAGGATCTCATCCCTGACGTCGGCAGCGCTCAGCGGTCTGGCGATTGCGGCGTCGACGAGGTTGTCCTGCGCCTGGAGGGAGACGATCCGGTAGCGCGTCTGGCTCCCGATCACTTGGCAGCCGGCGTTCAGCGCCGCGATCACCGCGCGCGCGAAGGGGCACTCGCTCGGCGGCTCGGGCGCGAGAAACGTGATCGGCACGAACGCCTCGAGGTTGGCGATGTGGTCGGTTGCGAGCGAGCCGCCGTCGAACGGCCCGGGCTGCAGGATCGGGTCGCCGATCTGCGCGGCGTTCGAGTCCGCGAGAACGTGATTGTTCGACAGGATGAAGGTCTGCCCACCCTTGCGGACGAGGCAGCCGAGCGTTCCCGCAGTGATGTCGCGATGGCCGATGCTCACGCCGCCGGGCGCGGGGCGGAACCTTCCGGTGGGGGCTTGCAGCGCTCGAATGCGCCCGGTCTCGACGACGTCGGTGGGCACGCCCTGGATCGTCGCCGGAACGAGATCGCCTGCAGCGAGCGCCGACGCCGGGAGCTTTCGCACGACCGAGCAGACGATGCTCAGGGTCTTCGTCCGCCGCCCGCCGCTCATCTTGTAGCCGACGCCGGTGGCCGTCACGTTCGGGCGCGCGAGGAGTTCCCTGGAGACTTGCCGGAGGGTGCTGCGTGCGGTGTCGAGATCGCCGTTCATGCGTGTCTCCTTTTTCGCCGTTGTTGAGGGGAGCCGGGTAAGCGACGGCGCGCCGAGGTTCGCGCGCGGGAGTGGAGCGTCGATGGCAGCGCGTGCAACTCCGATGCCATTGTCATGATCTTAACGCACCCGAGCCGTCCCCGTTGACGCCCGCGGTGCGCGGCGGATCGCGGCGGGGGAGACTGCGTCGGGCGGGCGCCGCGGCGGCGGATCCCACCTGCCACGGCGCGACAGGGGAGGGCGAGGTGGAACCGGCGGCTCGCCGCCGACTTTTCGAAGGAACGCGGCGGTTAGCCTGCTTGCTCGCGCCAGAGATCCAGCGCCTGCTGCACCGGCCGGTCGGAGAAGCTGAAGATCACCGCCTGCTCGTCGGCCTCGAGCCGGTAGGGCATCCACGACGGGCAGACGAACACGTCCTTCGGACCGAACGCGAGGGTCTGGCCGTCGATCAGGCACCGGCCCTTGCCTTCGACCACGGCGTAGGCCGTGGAGTCGGTCGCGCGATACTCCTTGCCCTTGTAGCCCTTCGGCAGCAGCTGCATGAAGGTGCCGATGGTCGGCATCGCCCAGTCGCCGGTGACCGGGTTGGTGTACTGCAGCTTGTAGCCCCAGCACGGGTGCGCGTCCTGGCTCGAGCGCATCGTCTCGAGCGCCTCGCGGGTGCGCTCGTAGGGGTACCAGAAGAGCGGCGAGGTTCGCGAGCGCGGCTTGTGCTCCACCGGCTTCATCGTGTTGCCGAACAGCGCGAAGGTCTCGCCTTCGCTGCGCGAGGTGAGCTGGCTCTCCTCGGGAAACTTCTCCATGAACTGCGCGTCGAGCAGCTCGACGATCGGGACGTCGAGGCCGTCCATCCAGACCATCGGCTCCTTCGACGGGTTGCCGTGGTCGTGGAACGTCCACGAAGGGGTGATGACGAAGTCCCCGACGTTCATCGTGACCTTCTCACCGTCCACCGCGGTGTAGGCGCCGCCCCCGTGAAGAATGAAGCGCAGCGCCGACTGCGAGTGACGATGCGCCGGCGCGATCTCGCCCGGCAGGATGACCTGCAGGCCGGCGTACAGGCTGTGGGTGATTCGCGTCTGCCCGCGCAGGCCCGGATTCTCGAGCACGAGCACGCGGCGCTCCGCCTCCTTCGCCGTGATGAGCCTGCCCGCCTCCTGGATCCAGGGCCACACCGTGTCCCACTTCCAGAGGTACGGCTTGCACGGCGTGTTGGGGGTCGGTGTGATGATTCCGTGTAGCACCTCCCAGAGCGGCGTGCAGTTGGCCTTGTCGATCTTGTCGTAGAACGCCTTGCGCTCGGCGGCGACGCTCGGTTGCAGGACGGCGGACATTGGGTGCTCCTTGGATGTTGGTCGCCCCTTCGCAGGGGGCAAAGCAGCTCGTATTTTCCGCCTTGCGCGGGCCCTGAGCAACGTTGCCTGTGCGTCAACGGTCACGCGGCCGCGGCCCGGCCGAGGTAGGCCTCGATCACCCTGGGGTCGCGCAGCACTGCCTCCGGCAGCCCTTCCGCGAGCGTGCGGCCGTAGTCGAGCACGTGGATGCGGTCGGCGAGGTCCGCGACCATCTGCATGTCGTGCTCCACCCAGATCATGGCGATGCCGATCTCGTGCTTGATGCGCAGGATGAACCGCGCGAGGTCTTCGCGCTCGTCGCGGCTCAGCCCGGCGGACGGCTCGTCGAGCAGCAGGAGCTGGGGTTCCAGGGCGAGCGCGCGCGCGACGCCGACCACTTTCTGGATCCCGAACGGCAGCGCTCCAACGCTCTGGTGCCGGTAGCGCTCAAGCTCGACGAACTCGAGGAAGCGCTCGACCGCCTCGCGGTGCGCGGACTCCTCCGCCCGGACCCGTCGGGAGAACACTGCCTCCCCGACGAGCCCGGTGCGGATGCGGGCGTGCCTGCCGAGGAGCAGGTTCTCGACCACCGTCAGGTGCGGGAACAGCTCGCCGTGCTGGAACGTCCGCGCGATCCCGAGTCGCGCAATCGTGTGGGGCTTCTCTCCCGTGATGTCGGCGCCACGGAAGAGCACCCGGCCGGCGCCGACCCGGTAGATGCCGCAGATGCAGTTCAGCACGCTCGTCTTGCCGGCGCCGTTCGGCCCGATGAGCGCGAGCAGCTCGCCCGGCGCGGCCGCAGCCGAGACCTCCGAGAGCACCGTCAGGCCGCCGAAGGCGAGCGTGATCCGCTCGAGC
>Ga0209853_1000127_pt1 | contig 20720 bp, 14 predicted proteins | sample GWRWS1_30_40_FD_187224 | JGI IMG/M metagenome (GOLD analysis project Ga0209853, IMG submission 187224) | Riverbed sediment microbial communities from areas with vegetation nearby in Columbia River, Washington, USA - GW-RW S1_30_40 (SPAdes)... | ecosystem: Environmental > Aquatic > Freshwater >...
AGCTCCGCAACGAATTCAAGTGGCAGTTGAAGGAGCTCGGCTACACCGAGAAGTTCATCGAGGTGGCGACCGAAGGGCTGATGGTCTACATCACCCGCGGCGCGCCGCCGTCGGGTTCGACGCCGGCCGAGAAGGGGTAGGAACGCGCGCGGACCTGCTCGCGGACGCTCGTTTAGAATGCTCAAGCGGCTGCGCCACTACGTCGACTTGCGGCGGCTCGACCGCAAGCTATGGCTCTTCGACACTTTCGCCGGAATTCCCGACGACCAGATGCGGCCCGATGAGGCGCCTCTGGCGCGCAGCAAGAACGCCCGACACTCCTGATCAAGCCCTGATTGGGGAGCTGATGCTGGGGTCGATGCTCAAACGGCTGCGACGAGCGGCTGCGCCGCCAGCGCCCGGATCAGGCGCCGACACGAGAGTCCCGGCGAAACAATCGCGCCTCGCCAGCCGCCTCAGCATCATTGTGCCCTCCGTGGCCGGTCGGGCCCGCTTTTTCGCCACCGCCTTGCGTCACCTCGCCGCGTGCGCCGTGCGCTGGCCCATCTTGGTGTCCGATCACAGCTCCGCCGAGCACGAATCGGTGCTGAGCGGCGTGGCGGCCCGGTTCCCCGAGCTCGATTCGCGACTGCTGCGCCATCCGCCGGCGATGCACTTCCTGGAACGGCTCGCCCGGTGCGCCGAAGCGACCCACACCGATTATGTCGTGCTTCACGCGGACGACGACTTCATGATGCCCGCGTCGATGGAATCGTGCATCGACTTCCTCGACGCCAACCCGGACTTCGCGGCATGCCAGGGACGAATGGCCGCGTTTCGCATCCCGGCTCCCGGCCGGGTGCAGGTCGACAAGATCGATGGCAGGACGCGCGCCGAAGCGCACGCGCCCGACAGAATCGTCGCGCACCTGGCGAACTTTACCCCGACCCTCTATGCGATCCACCGCCGCGAAGTATTCGTTGACGCCTGCCTTCGAACGCTCCGTTTCACCGAAAACGTGACGTTCTGGCAGTACCTCGGATCCTGTGTCGCTCTGCTGCGCGGCAAGCTGAAGACTCTCGAGGGTCTGTACTATTTGCGTCTCAACAACGAAGTCGGGTGGCGGGCACAGCTGATCGGTCGGCGGGATCCGAGCCACTGGCCGTACATTGCGGTTTCGCCCGGGTTCTCCGCGGAACTTGTCCGGTTCAAGAACGGTCTGCTCACGCTGCTCGCCGACAGCGGCGAAGACGGGGAGCTTTCCCGACGGATCGATGACGCCTGCATCTGGCTGATTCGTCGAGCGCTCTGCGGCATGACCAAAGAGCCCTTGGAGTCGGACGAGGAGGTCTTCCTGGCGCGGCTCCAGGCACCAGGCAACGAGGAGCACAGGCTGCTCGAGTATTGCGTGCGGTGCGTTCGCGCAGCAGAGGAGCCGGCGCTCGTCCGCTCGTGACCGCGGACCGATCCGAACCGAGCGAGGATTGCCCTGATGCTGAAGAAACTCCTGAAACGGACGTTCCGCGGCAAGGCTGCCCGAGCGGTACCGGCGACCGGGGGCTGCCGCCCCGAGGGACTCGACATCGCTCCAGGCGATGCACGACGAGGCGCGGGAGTTCCTCATCTACCAGTTGTCCAATGTGCGCGTGGCTGAATACCCCGTTCCTCACTTCGGGGTCTGAGCCGCCGACCCCGCTCTCACGGCACGTAGCCCGGAATCTTCGACTCGTCGACCCGATCGATCTGGTCGGGATCGAGGAACTGCTCGGCGTACTTCAGGTACACCTTCCGGCGGATGAAGACGTCGAACAGATCCGGGTCGATGTGCCCGTTCAGCTTGAACTTCCCGAGGATGTGCAGCGACTCCGAGAGCGTCTTGCCCTTCTTGTACGGCCGGTCCTTCGCGGTCAGGGCCTCGAAGATGTCGGCGATACCCATGACGCGCGCTTGCACCGACATCTGGTCGCGGGTGAGGCCGCGCGGATAGCCCTTGCCGTCCATGCGTTCGTGGTGCCCGCCGGCGTACTCCGGGACGTTGCGCAGGTGTTTGGGCCACGGCAGCGCCTCGAGCATCTTGATCGTCGAGACGATGTGGTGGTTGATGATCTCGCGCTCCTCCTGCGTGAGCGTGCCGCGCGAGATGGTCAGGTTCCTGAGCTCGTCGTCGGTGAGGAAGTTCGCGGTGTTGCCGCCCGGGTCCCGCCACTTGTACGAGAGCCCGATCTGGTGGACCCGGTCCTGCTCCTCCTTCGACATCGACTCGGCGCCGATGTTGCAGCGGCGCAGGAACTTCCGGTCCTCGTCGATCTGGCGCAGCGTCTCGCGCAGCTCCTCGTCGATCTCGTAGGTCCGGTCGCGCCGGGTGATCTCGTCCAGCCCGGGTGAGCGCGCGAGCTCGAGCTTCTTGGTGAGCGCGTCGATCTCGGCATCGCGCCTGAGCAGCTCGAAGCGCGTGTCGACGAGGTTGATGCGATCGAAGATCGTCTCGAGCTTGGTCGCCTTGTCCACCACGTGGACCGGCGTCGTGATCTTGCCGCAGTCGTGGAGCAGGCCCGCGATCCGCAGCTCGTAGCGGTCCTTCTCGGTCATCGCGAAATCGGCGAGCGGCCCCTCGCCGGTGTCGTCCACCGCCTCGGCGAGCATCATCGTCAGCTGCGGGACCCGCTGGCAGTGCCCGCCGGTATAGGGCGACTTCTCGTCGATCGCCTCGTTGATCATGTTGATGAACGACTCGAACAGGTTCTCGAGCTGGTTGATCAGCGCCCGGTTCGTGAGCGCGATCGCGGCCTGCGAGGCGAGCGACTCGGAGAGCCGCTGATCCGACGGCGAGAACGGGACGATCTCGCCGGTGGCGGGGTCCTGGCAGTTGATGAGCTGCAGGACCCCGATGATCTCGCCCTCGTGGTTCTTCATCGGCACCGTGAGGAACGACTTCGACCGGTAGCCGGTCTTCTGATCGAATGCGCGCGTGCCGGAGAAGTCGAACCCTTCCTCGGTGTAGGCGTCGGCGATGTTCACCGTCTGCCCGGTCAGCGCGGCGAATGCCGCAACCATCGAGGTGTTCGGGTCACCGTTGCGGAAGAGATGGACCGGATAGAACGGGATCGGATTGCCGGTCGTGCCCCCCATGGCGATGTCGAGCGAGGCGGTCCGCATGATCTCGAACCGCAGCACCTGGTCCGATCCCTCGCCCTCCACGAGGTAGAGCGTCCCGCCGTCGGCGCGGGTGATGGTCTTCACCGCGAGCAGGATCTTCTCGAGCAGCGCATTGAGGTTCTTCTCGAGCGACAGCGCCGCGCCGATCTCGTTCAGCTGATCGAGCCGCCGGAAAAGATCGACGGGCGTCTCGGGGCTGCGGTCGCCGGACGGCCGCTCGACCGCGGCGAGGCTGGGAACGGTGCTCATCGAGATGCGGCTACCCCACAGGGACGGGGGATATACAAGGGGGCTCTGCCCCCTGGTTCGTTAGCGGGGATATACAAGGGGGATTTCCCCCTTGTTCGTACGAGATCTTTTTCGCAGCGAATCATCGCGACGCAGGAGCGATCATTTGATGCTTACTTGATGCAGACCGCTCTGACCTGGGCCATGTCGGTGACGCCCTGCATGACCTTCTCGATCCCGTCCATCTTCAAGGTGCGCATGCCCTCCTCGAGCGCGGTGGCCAGTACCTCGGCGACCCGCGCATGCTCGGCGATGTTCTTCTTGATCGCATCCGTGCCGAGCAGCAGCTCGTGCAGGCCGAGCCGGCCCTTGTAACCGGTGTTCGAGCAGCCGTCGCAGCCGCCCTTGCGGTAGAGCGTGAACTGGCCCTTCTCGTCCGCGTAGTTCTTGACGAGATCCCTGTAGACCCGCTCGTACCCGCTCTTCGCGTCCTTCTTGAACTCGCCCGTATTGAGCAGCTCCTGGCAGTACTCCTGCAGCAGGGACTTGATCTCGTCCGGCCCCGGGTTGTAAGCCTGCTTGCACTTCGGGCAGAGCCGCTTGGCGAGGCGCTGGGCGAGGATCCCGACCAGCGCGTCGGCGAAGTTGAAGGGATCCATCCCCATGTCGAGAAGACGCACGATCGATTCCGGCGCGCTGTTCGTGTGCAGGGTCGCGAACACGAGGTGGCCGGTGAGCGACGCCTCGATGCCGATCGAGGTCGTCTCCTTGTCCCGCATCTCGCCGACCATGATGATGTCCGGGTCGGCCCGCAGGAACGCCCTCATCATCACGGGGAAGTCGAGGCCCGCCTTGCGGTTGACCTGCACCTGCCGCAGTCCCTTCTGCGTGATCTCGACCGGGTCCTCCGCGGTCCAGATCTTGGTGTCCGGTGTGTTCAGATGGCCGAGGACGGAGTGCAGCGTGGTGGTCTTGCCGGAGCCCGTCGGGCCGCAGCAGAAGAACAGGCCATAGGGCTTCTCGATCGCCTCCTTCAGGCGCGGGAGGTTGTGCGCTGTCAAGCCCAGCTTGTCGAGCGGGATCGGCTCGCCGGCCGCCAGGATACGCATGACGACGTCCTCGACGCCGCCCTGCACCGGGATCGTCGCCACCCGCAGCTCGATGTCGAGCGGGCCGAACTTCCGGAACTTGATCTTGCCGTCCTGGGGCTTGCGACGCTCGGAGATGTCGAGGTCGCACATGATCTTCAGGCGCGCGACGAGCGCGCTCCGGTAGGAGGCCGGCACCTCGATGTAGGGCACGAGCGAGCCGTCCTTGCGGAACCGGATCTCGGTCTTCATCTTGCCCGGGTACGATTCGACGTGGATGTCCGAGGCGCCCTGCTGATACGCGTCGACGATGACCTTGTTCACGAGCTTGACGAGCTCGTTGTCGGCCGCCGCGTCGAGGTCGTCCGTGGAGCCCCCCTCCTCGCCCTCCTCGCCGCCCAGCCCATCCAGCAGGTCGCCGATGTCGCCGAGGTCGGCGACCGCGCCGAAGAAGAGATCGAGCGTGTCCTTGAACTCGCGCAGCGTCGTGACGACGTACTTGATCCGCGCCTTGGGGAAGATGTTGCTGACGACCCGGGACGCCTTGACCCGCTCCGGGTCGAGGCACATGACGATCAGGCCGCGCTCGGTCTCCTCGAGCGGGCACCACTGGTGCTCGGCGACGTACTCGCGCTTGAGGTTCTTCAGCAGGTCCATCGGCTTGATCCGCTCCGCGTTGTGCGGCAGGTAGGTCACGCCGAAGAACTTCGCGAGCGCCTGGCCGATCGAATTCACCTTGACGTTGTGCTCCTCGATGAGCACGGTCTCGATGTCGATCGACTTCTTCCGCGCGGTGCGCGCGGCGGTCTCGAGCTCGGCGGCGGAGATGACCGCGTCGGACACGAGGAAGTCGTACTTCGACTTCGGGACCCCGAGCTTCTGCCGCTGCTTGAGGGCGATCGCGAGCGTCTTGCAGAGCTCGATCATCCCCTCCTCGGCGAGCGGGCCGAACGGCGCGCCCGACTTGTTGTTGATGAGCTGGACCACCCCAAGGAGATCGCCCGCCGGCGCATCGAGGACCGGCGCGACGAGCATCTGCTTGGTGCGGTACCCGGTGCGCTTGTCGACCTCCTGGAGGAACCGGAGGTTCGGGTTGTGGCTGCGGAGCTCCGCCTCCTCGTACACGTCCTTGAGGTTGAGCATCCGCTTCGACATCGCGGCGTAGCCCGCGATCGAGTGCTCGGCGATCGGCAGCTTCAGGTCGCGGAACGAGTTCAAGCCCGTCTTGACCTTGGAGATGATGGTGGCGCGGTCCTCGCTGGTGACGTAGATCGTGAGCCGGTCGGCGTTGAACAGGGTACAGATGTCGCCGCTCGCCTCGAGCATGATCTCGTCCACGTTGGCCGTGGCGTGGATCCGGTTGGTGACGGCCTGCAGGCTCTTCTGGAAGGCGAGCCGGCTCGTCACGTCGCCGGGCGGCATGGATTGGGAACTCAGCACTGCGCTCATAGCGTCACGTCCTGTCGGAAGACCGTCGCAACCGTCGACCCGCGCCGGTTCGCAGCCGGCCGGACCTGCGTCACGGGCAGGCACCGCCGGGGGGCGACCGACGAATTTAGCGCCTCGCCCCCGTCTCGGGCAACCGCGGCGGCCGCGGTCCTGCGGCTTTTTTCAGGCCGGCGCCCGGGCGCCGGGCGTCTCGAGGCACACCCGTGCCGCGCACCAGGAACCCGGCATGCAAGACCCGGGCCGGCGTCGGAGGCTCGGGTAACTTCCTGCCGTCAGGCCGTGCTCTGCCCGACACCGCCGCGCAGTCCGCCCTCGAGGACAAATGCCCTGAACCCACGCTGTGCGAGGAGGAACGCCCCGGCGGAACTCCGCCGGCCGCTCTGACAGTAGAGGACGTACTCCCGGCTCCGGTCGAGCACCTTGACGGCATTCCGCACCTCCGAGAGCGGGATGTTGATCGCGCCCGGAAGCTTGTCGTACTGGTATTCGGAGGGGTAGCGGGTGTCGATCCACTGCCCCCCCGCGGCAACCTTCGCGCGGGCCTGCTCCATGGTGACGCTCTGGAGCAGGGGCTTTTTCAGCAGCTCGTTGAAGTCCTCCTTGGCGAGGCGGAACAGCGACCCTTCGGTGAGCATCGTCACCGTCGCGTTGCGCTTCGCGTTCGCGACCAGCGCCTCCTCGCCGAACGCGTCGCCGCCCTTCAGCTCGGCGAGTTTCATCGCCACCCCGCCGATGCTCCGCTCGACGAGGCACTTTCCGGCCTCGAGGACGTAGTAGTAGTCGCCGTCGTCGCCCTGCCGGAGCACCACCTGGCCGCGCCTGACCGCCACCCGCTGAAACCGCTTCAACATCTCGTTGATGTGCGCTGCGGGAAGCTGCGCGAACGCGCCGGACTTGAGGTTGTTGATGCTGAAGACCCCCGACAGGATGGCCCAGTTGCTCATCGAAGGCGCGCCCGCTTCGGCGGCGCGCGCGCCGGTCTTGTCGACTGCGGCGAGCTGATCCCAGGTCAGCATGATGTCGAGGAGGTCCTCGTCGATCCGCAGCAGCTCGACGTCGGTGATCGCCTTGGCGGAGGCGAAGGGCGTCTTGCGGCCGACCGGGTGCCGCGCCTCCGGCGTGCCGCCCACGACGACCTCCGAGCTGCCGTTGCCGAGGATGAGCGCGAGCTCGCCGCGCAGCAGGAACACGAGCTGGCCGGCGGTGCCCTTGACCCGGAACGGGTCGAGCGTCTTGCTCACCCGCTCCACGTAGCAGAGCTCGGCGAGCTCGGCGAGCCGCTGCGCCGACAGCGCCGAGATCGGCTCGAGCGCCTTGAGGACCTGGACGTTTGCCTTCGCGGTGGACATGGCGGCGCGCTAGAACTCGATCACCTGGTTGTTCTGCAGCATGCGCGGCCGGTATTGCCCGGCGTCCTCCTCGATCTCCTCCATGGTGAGCTCGATCTCGCCCGGCTTGAGGTGGGTGATGAAGATGTCGCAGCTCCGCTCGAGCTTCGCGAGCTCCTCGGCGAGCATGCTCGGGCAGAGGTGCTTCGACATGATCGCCAGGCTCTTCTCGCGGTTGCAGAACGCGCACTCGATGATGAGGTACTTGAGGTTCGCGACCTTGTTGACGATCGGCCAGAGCTCGTCGTTGGTGGTCGTGTCCCCGGTGAAGACGAGGCTCGCCTTCCCGCTGTCGAGCTTGTACCCGATCGCCGGAACGACGTGATTCGCCGGCAGCGCGGTGATCGTCCGCCCGCCGCCGAGCTCGACCGTCTGGCCGAGCTCGATCGTCTCGTACCGCAGGAACGGCCGCTCGGGGCTCGGGATCTGGCTGAAGTCGGGCCAGATCGACCAGTTGAACACGTGGTTCTTGAGGATCTCGATGGTCGCGGGGATCGCGTGAACGGTGAGCGGGCCATCGCGCATCTGGCCCACCGTGTCGACCATGAATGGGATCGACGTGACGTGGTCGAGATGGGAATGGCTGAGAAAGACGTGGTCGATCGGCGTGAGCTCCGCGAGCGTCAGGTCGCACACGCCGGTCCCGGCATCGATCAGGATGTCGCGGTCGAGCAGCATCGAGGTGGTGCGCAGGTGCCGGCCACCGATGCCGCCGCTGCAGCCCAGCACTCTAATCCGCATCGCTGCGCGAGCAAGGGGACGGAATCCCCTTGTCGAACCTCCGAATCAGCACCCCGCGCATAAGGTCACTTGGTCTCGAACGAGGTCACGCCGTCCCAGCCGGGCTCGGGCAATCGTCGACGATAGCGGGCCACCCGCTCGGCATAGAAGGAATAAAGTGGCGCGCCCGGGTACAGGCGCTGGAGGTTGAAGAGCACAAGTTCCGCCTGCTCCCAGTTCTGCGCGCGGTACGCCTTCAGCGCCTGCGCCCAGAGCTTGAGCTCCTCCTGGCGCTCGCCTCCGCGCTCGCCCGCGGCGCCGAGCGGCTCGAAGATCGCCACCGGCTCGCCTTTGCCCTTGACCCGGACGCGGTCAACCTCCCGGTAGACGAAGTCCTGCGCCGCGTCGCGGGTGGCCGGGCCCACCAGGGCGTCGACGCCATAGTGCTTGGTCAGCCCTTCGAGCCGCGAGGCGAGGTTCACCGCGTCGCCCATCACAGTGTACGCCCGCCGGATCCTCGAGCCCATGTCGCCGACGCGCATCGGGCCGGTGTTGATCCCGACCCCGATCCTGACCTCGGGCCAGCCGCGCGCCCTGAACTCGCCGTTGAGCTTCGGCAGCGCTGCGAGCATCGCGAGCCCGGCCGCGACGGCCTGGCGGGCGTGCTGCGCGTCGGCGACCGGAGCGCCCCAGAACGCCATGATCTGGTCGCCGACGTACTTGTCGAGCGTGCCCCGGTGTTCGTTCCGGATCACGAGGCTCATCGCGGTCAGGAACTCGTTCATGAACGCCGAGAGCGCCCGCGGATCGAGCCCTTCGGCGATCGAGGTGAAATCGCGGATGTCGGTGAACAGCACCGTGAGGACCTCGTTCCTGCCCTCCATGCTGTACTTCCCGGGGTTGGCGGCCATGACGTCCACCAGCTCCGGCGGCACGTACTCGCCGAAGCGCGTCGTGAGCTGGCGCTTCGACCGCGACTCGACGAAGAAGCCGTAGGACATGTTCAGCGCGAAGAGCGCGCTCGTCATCAGCAGGATCGTGGCGAGTGGGAGGGCGATGTCGGCTTCGAGCCACACGCCGACGCTCAGGGCGGTGACCGCGGCGAGGGTTGCCGCCGACACGAGGGTCGCGCGCAGGGGCGTGAGGAACGGCAGCCAGATCGCGAGCCCAACCCCGCCGAGGAGGAGCAGGATCACCTCGGCGCCGAGGACGTAGGCGGGCCGCGCCTTGATCCGGCCGTCGATCATCCCGGCGATCAGGTTGGCGTGCACCTCGACCCCCGGGTAGGCCCCGCCGACCGGGGTCGCGCGCAGGTCGAAGAGCCCGGGCGCGGTCGTGCCGACGAGCGCGATCTTGCCCTTCAGCCGCTCTACCGGCACGCGGTCGAAGTAGACGTCCGCGAGGGACACGTAAGGGAAGCTGCCCTTCGGCCCGCGATAGGGCACGAGGGCGCAGGCGTTCTCGTCGACCGGGATGCGCATCGGGCCAACCTCGAGCCACTCGAGGCCGGCGTAGTGCCGGTTGAACACGCTTCCCGGCGGGTAGCCGGGCTCGACCTTCGGGAATCCGACGAGCGCGCGCATCACCGCGAGCGCGAGCGGCTCGTAGTACGCGCCCTTGTACTCCGCGAGCATCGGCACGCGGCGGTTGATGCCGTCGTCGTCGGGGAACGGGTTGAAGTGCCCGGTCGCCGCCGCCGCCGCCTGGAAGTCGGGCAGGTTGGCGCCATAGCCCGTCCACGAGGTGAAGACGATGGGGCGGCCGGTGAACGTTCCCGCCGGCAACACCGGCGGCGGCAGGGTTCCGGTCGTGCGGGCGTCGCGCTCGCTCGACAGGTAGTAGCCGAGCACGACCGGACGGCCCTTGATCGTCGCCGCGAAGCGCGCATCGTGGTCGAGCCGGGGCCGCAGCTCCGCGAGCGCGGACTGGAACTGGGGAAAGTCCTTGAGCGCGCCGCTCGCGAGCCCCTCCAGCACCGGCAGCCCGCTCGAGCGGTCGGGCTCGGCGAACACGACGTCGAACCCCAGGATCTGGACGCCGTACTTCTCGAACAGCTTGTCCACCAGGCCGGCGACGATGTGGCGGCCCCAGGGCCAGCGGCCGAGCTCGGGCGTGGCGAGGCTCTTCTCGTCGATGTCGAGGATGACGATGCGCTCGTCGACGCCCCCGGGGAGGGTCAGGCGCAGGCGCGCGTCGTAGATGATCCGATCGAGCTGGTCGATGAACGGGATGCGGTAGAACTTCGCCGCGTGGCCGAGGAAGACGGCGAGGACCGCGAGCCCCAGCGCGATCCGGACGAGGTACTGCCTCACGCGGGCTCAGAAGGCTGGCGAGGAAGGGGTGAAGGATGAATTCGTTCCGCGCCGCTCTTCATCGCTTGCGCCTTCATTCCCGTCGGTCAGGTCTTGTAGAAGAACTCCATCTTCACGCCCGCGAGCTCGATGATGTCGTGGTCGCCGAGCGGATGCGCCTGGGCGTCGAGGAGCTTCCCGTTCAGGATCGGGAAGTTGGCGCCCTCGACGTGGGTGATGAAGTAGCCCTGCGGCCGCCTGGTGATCACCGCGACCTGGACGCCGGGCTTGCCGAGCGTGGTGAGCGCCTTCATGAGCTCCATCTCCTTGCCGGCGTTGGCCCCGGAGAGGATCTGGATCGCCGCGACCCTCCCGCCGGCGATCGGCTGGGACGTCGACATCGGCTGCGAGGTCGACATCGGCTGCGAGGCGCCCATGGTCGGCATCGACTGCGACGCGGAGGCGGGTCGCGCGGGCTGCGCGCTCGGCATCGTCGGGGTCGGCTGGGTCGTCGCCACGCTCGGCGACGGCTGCGAGGTGCTCATGGACGGCGCGGCCGCGGACGGGGCGGGCTTCGGGCCTTCGGCCGGCTTCGGCGGGGCCGCCCCGGGCCGGAGGACCATGGTCTTCTCGAAGTCCTGCGGCGAGGCCTGCTTCGAGGTCTGGTCGTTGATGTACTTCAGCTTGTACTTGCCGAGCTCGACGACGTCGTTGTTCTGGAGGAAGTGCTTCTTGATCGGCTGGCCGTTGACGAGCGTGCCGTTGGTCGAGCCGAGGTCCTCGAGGAAGGAATCGGCCAGGATCGTCACGATCACCGCGTGCTCGCCCGACACCGCCAGGTTGTCGATCTGGATGTCGTTGTGCGGCTTGCGGCCGATCGTGGTGCGCTCCTTCGTCAGGGTGATCTCCTTGAGCACCAGCCCGTCCATACTGAGAATCAGCTTTGCAGCCATGACAGTGTCCCCGTCTATCTCAACCAGCTAAAGAACCGCGCGAGCCAGCCCTTCGGCGCGGCGTAGTCCCGCACCACCCGCACCAGGATGACGGACACGTTGTCGCGCCCGCCATTGTCGTTCGCCATCTGCACCAGCTGCTGCGCCGCGAGCCGCAGGTTCGCCGACAGCGTCTGCAGCGTCATGCCGATGTCCACGTCGCTCACCATGTCGTTCAGCCCGTCCGAGCACAGGAGGTAGACGTCCCCGAGCTGGGTCGGATAGCAATGGAGCTCCGGCTCGACCGTCGGATCGATGCCGAGCGCCCGGGTGACGAGGTTCTTGTTCTGCGAGAACTTCGCCTGCTCCGGCGTGATCATCCCGCTGTCGATCTGCTCCTGGAGCAGCGAATGATCCCGGGTGAGCTGCTCGAACGCCTCGCCCCGCAGCCGGTACAGGCGCGAGTCGCCGATGTGCGCGACGCTCACCTTGTTGTCGTAGAACACCGCCGCCACGAGCGTCGTCCCCATCCCCGAGTACTGCGGCTGGCTCTGGGCCGCCTGGTAGATCGAGGTGTTTGCCTTCGCGATCTGGTCCTGCAGCAGCCGCTCGGCGTACGGTTTGCCCGAGGCCGGCTCGAGCTTGTAGGGCGGCGTCTCGTCGAGGAGATGCTGGAGCTCGGTCGTGATCACGGTCGTCGCCATTCCGCTCGCCACCTCGCCCGCGTTGTAGCCGCCCATCCCGTCGGCGAGGACGACCAGCCCCTTCGCCGCGTCCGCCGCGATCGAGTCCTCGTTGTGGGAGCGCACGATTCCCGGGTCGGTGCAGCTCGCAATCTCCAGGGCTTGGCTCAAGTTCATCGCTCAAAGCGTGATGTCCACCTGCGGTTTCGCCGCCCCACCGCCGACGCAGGCGCGCAACGCTTGCGCGAACGCCTCGCCCGTCTGGAACCGCGCGTCCGCCTCCTTGACCATCGCGCGCTCGAGAAACGCCGCGAGCGCCGGCGGCAGCTTCGGGTTGAAGCCGAGGATGTCCGGCGGCGGCTCGTTCGCGATCTTGAACATGAGCTGCGCCATCGACTCGCCGTCGAACGGGAGCCGGCCGCTCAGCAGCTGGTACAGGCTCACCGCGAGCGAGAAGAGGTCCGAGCGGCCGTCGATCTTCCGTCCGGCGAGCTGCTCGGGCGACATGTAGGACGGCGTGCCGAGCACCATGCCGGTCTTGGTCTTCGAGGCGTCGGTGATCCGCGCGATGCCGAAATCGGTGACCTTGACCGTGTCGGAGTCCGGCTCGTACATGATGTTCGCCGGCTTGACGTCGCGATGGACGACGTTCTGCCGGTGCGCGTAGCCGAGCGCGTCCGCGACGCGGGCGACGATCGACACGACCTGATCGACCGGCAGCAGGCCGGCCGGTTTGGTGAATGGAACGAGGTCGCGCCCCTTGAGAAACTCCATCGCGATGTAGGCGAGATCGTGCTCCTCGCCCGCGTCGAAGATGGTGACGATGTGCGGATGGTTGAGACGGCCGGCAGTCTCCGCCTCGCGGAAGAACCGCGCCTTCACGTCGGCGAGCTCGTCGGCCTCGAACTCCTGGGCGAGCGCCATCGTCTTGATCGCGACCACCCGGCCGATCTTGGGGTCGCGGCCCTGGTAGACGACGCCCATCGCGCCCTTGCCGAGCTCGCGCTCGACCTGGTAGCGGCCGAGCATCGGCTTCTCGGTGCCGGGCCCGAGCAGCATCGTGCCGCCGGGATGGGTCTGGCCGCCGCCGAAGATCACCGTCTCCGAAAGCTGCTTCGCCCGCGAGAGCCGCTCGCCCAGGTCGCGGAACTTCGGATTGTGCCCGGCCATGTAGCGGAACACGGACTCGGCCTTGTTGAACTGGCGCTTGCGCTCGAAGTCGAGCGCGAGGTTGTAGAGGTTGTCGAGCACGGTGTCGTCGACCGGGCACTTGCGGAAGTAGTCGAACGCCATGTCGAGCTGACCCTGGCCCTGGAAGGCGAGCCCGAGCATCCGGTTGGAGGCCCCGGCCTCGGCGTCCGAGCGCTCCTTGCCACGCTCGGTGACGAGGAACCGCTTGGTGGTGAGCAGCAGATGGCCGACGACGAGCAACACCACCGGAAGCATGAGCTGGAGCCAGGTGCCCTTTTCGGTCATCAACCCGAAGTGCGTTCCGATCAGCGCCACGAGCAGCGCGGCGGTCACTGCCGCACCCATGCCCGCGCCGAGCCGCGGCAGGAGGAGAATGAGGTAGAGGGCGATGAGCAGGTAGGCGCCCTGTGTGACCCGAATGCCCCAGGGCGGCACGACGAAGAAGTGCTGCTGCAGGATCGACGACACCTCGTGCGCAACCAGCAGCACCCCCGGCGTGGCCGGCGCCGCCGGCGTGACGAACGTTTCGCCGATGCCGGGTGCCGTCGCCCCGATCAGCACGATCTTGTCGCGGTACTTCTCGCCCGGGATCTTCCCAGAGTAGACGTCGAAGAACGAGTCGACCTGGAAAGCAGCTCGGCCGTCGCGGTCCTTGTAGAAGTAGGTGTACATCTGCAGCCACGGATCGGTGGTGATCCGGAGGTTGGTCAGGCTCACGCTCTGTCCGAGGTTCACCTTGATGTCGTCCGGCCCCAGATTCAGGCTCTTCGCCGCGATCAGCGTCGACAGCGATGGGTAAAGCTGGTCGAAGTGGGTCAACGCCATCATGTGGGTACGCACGCCGCCGTCGACGTCCGTGTTCCAGTTCAGGTGGCCGATGCCCTGGGCGTTCCGGCCGATCGATTCGATCGGGTAGATGACGTGCGCGGCGGTGGCGGGCGGAAGCAACGTCAGTTCGCCCTCGATTGCGTTCAGCTGATTGCGCTTCACGTAATCCGGCAAGGGCCTGTCGGGCTTGCCACGCGGATCGCCGAGCTCGAACAGCATCGGCAGCAGGACATTGCCCGCCTTCCCGTAGGCTCCGGCGAGCTTGCGGTCGGTGTTGAGCGCGCTTTCCCCTTCGGCGAGCAGCTTGCCGATGTTCGCGAGCGGCGCGGTCTGTTCGAGCGCGTTGGGATCGGGCACGGCCCGCTGGTACTCGGCGAGCAGCTTGTTGATGTATGCAAGGCCGGGATCGATCTGCGGCTCGGTGAAGAACACCAGATTGCCCACGACCTTCGCTTGGCCCGCCGCGAGGGTCTGGGTGAGCCTGGCGTGGACATCGCGCGGCCAGGGCCAGCGGCCGATGTTCTGGATGCTGGCGTCGTCGATGGCGATGACGACGATGCGGTCGGAGGGCGCGTGGTCGGTCGCGCGCACGCCCATGTCGTACGCTCTGCGCTCGAGGCTCTGGATCAGGTCGGAGCCGGCGAAGAGGAAAAGGACGATCGCGACCGCGAGGCCGAGAAACCAGTCCTTCGTCCAGAAACCTGCCTTCTTCACCTAGGACATCCCCCCGTGTTCTTGTTGTCGGCTCCGGCGCGCGCGTGGAGTGCGGGGGATTCTACGCTCCCGCCTACGCGCGCTTTCCCGAGCGCGCCACGCGGGCGGCAAGAAGTCCTCGATCCGGCGGCCGCGCGCGTCGCGCTCTGACCCGCGGCCTCTGGAACACTCGCTAGGCCCTAAGTTGCTGTAGAAACATGAGCATAACCCCCATTCTTACAGTCGGGTATGAAATTAGTCAAATTTCCTGCCGAGTTCCCGTCACCGGCGCGCCTGGCGCCAGGGCCGGAGCGCCCGGTTCCTCCTGCGGGACCAAAAAGCGAAGGGCCCCGCAGGGCCCTTCGGCGCATTCGCGGCGGCGGTTCAGGTCCCGAGAAGCGTCCCCGCGGCGAGGCCGACCGACGAGGCGAACTCCGCGGCGGACAACTTCTTCCCGTCCTCCGCCTTGGCCTTGAGCACCTCGATCCGGCCGCCCTGGGCGGTGACGAAGAAGCTCGTTCCAGTCACCTCGGACACCTCGCCGACCTTGCCCTTCACCGCGCCGAAGGTCCGGAAGAGGTGTTTGCGGGCGTCGAAGATCTGGACCTTCTTGCCGTTCAGCGTCGTCCACGCGCCCGGGGCGGGATTGGTCCCGCGGATCAGGTCGTAGATGAAGTCGACGTGGCTCGCCCAGTTAATCTTCGCCTCGGCGGCCCGGCACCAGCCCTCGTAGGAGGCTTGGCGCTCGTCCTGGACCGTCTCCTTGTGCTTGCCGGCGATCACGAGATCGGCCGCTTCGAGCATCCCCTGGACGCCCATCGGGAAGAGCCGGTCGAAGTAGACCGAACCGAGCGTGTCATCTGGGCCGATCGGCGTCTCCTTCTGGAGAATCACCGGCCCCTCGTCGAGGCCTTCGGTCGGGCGGAAGATCGTCAACCCGGTCTTCGTATCGCCCTTGATGATCGGCCAGTTGATCGAGCTCGGGCCGCGGTACTTGGGCAACAGCGACGGGTGATACTGGATCGTCCCCTTCCGCGGGAGCTTGACCAGGCTATCGGGCGCGAACTGCAGCACGAAGGCCATGATCCCGAGCTCCGCGTCGAGCGACTTCATCGCGTCGTGGGCCTCCGGCGCGCGGAGCGATTGGAACTGGAACACCTTCAGCCCCTTCTCCAGCGCCGCCGCCTTCAGCGGGTCGGCTTTCGCGCCCTCCTTCTCCGGTGCGCAGAAGACGCCGGCCACCTGGTCGCCGCGGGCGAGGAACGCCTCGAGCACGGCCTTGCCAAAGTCTTGCTGCCCGATGATGGCGATACGCACGGAGCTGACTCCCGCGAAGCCGCTACGCGGCCTTTGCCTTGGCCGGAGCGCTGAAGGCCCCCGCGGCCTTGAGCGCGGCGATCCTCGCGTCGTCGTACCCGAGCACCTCCTTCAGCACCTCCTCGGTGTGCTCGCCGAGCAGCGGCGAGCGCTTGACCTCGGCCCGTGATGCGGAGAGCTTGATCGGCATGCCGACGTTGTACCACTTGCCGCGCTGCGGATGGTCGAGCTCGACCCACATCTCGCGTCCCCGCACGTGCTCGTCGTTCGCGAGGTCCTCGGTCGACAGGATCGGCCCGCACGGGACGTCGAGCTCGTTCATGAGCTTCATGAACTCCCACTTGGTGTAGTTGGAGGCGAAGTCGTTGAGGATCTTCCACATCTCGTTCTGGTTCTTGCGGCGGTCCGCGACCGCCGCGAATCTCGGATCGGTCGCGAGCTTCTCGCCCCCGATCCGCTTCGCCAGCGGGTCCCACACCGCCTCCTGGACGACGAGGTAAACGTAGTCGTTCGGCCCGCCGGGCTTACACTTGATGGCGTTCCCGAGCTGCCCGCCGCCGGAATCGTTGCCGCCTCGCGGCACCGCCTTGTGCCCCTCCGTCGGGACCGAGTACTCGCCCAAGCCGCCGTGCCACAGGCGCTGGTGGTCACGGAACTTCACGCGGGCGAGATTCATCACCCCGTCCATCATCGCGACCTCGACGTACTGGCCCTTGCCCGTCGTGTTGCGGTGGTGGAGCGCCGCCAGGATCCCGATCACGAGATGCAATCCGGTACCCGTGTCGCCGATCTGCGCGCCGGTGACGAACGGCGGGCCGTCGGGCACACCGGTGGTGCTCATGGCGCCGCCCATCGCCTGCGCGACGTTCTCGTACGCCTTGAAATCGGCATACGGCCCGCTCGAGCCGAAGCCCTTGATTGACCCCATGACGATCCGCGGGTTGATCTTTTGCACCGCCTCCCACCCGAACCCGAGCCGGTCGATCACACCGGGGCCGAAGTTCTCCAGGACGACGTCGCTCTGCTTGATGAGCTCGACGACGACCTGCTTGCCCTCCGGCGACTTCATGTTCACCGTGATCGACCGCTTGTTGCAGTTGAGCATCGTGAAGTACAGGCTGTCGGCGTTCGGAACGTCGCGCAGCTGGCCGCGCGTGACGTCCCCGGTCGGCGGCTCGAGCTTGATCACGTCGGCGCCCAGCCAGGCCATCAGCTGCGTCGCCGTGGGCCCGGCCTGGACGTGGGTCATGTCGAGGATGCGTACCCCCTTCAAAGCTTCCATTCCGGTCTCCAATCGCTTCCGCGGCTACTTCTTCTTCGCGCTCGGATTCAGGCTCGTGATGCGACCGCTTTCGGTGCCGGCGGTCTCGTCGATCACGGCGTTGATGAGCGTGGGCTTGCGTGAGCGGATGGCTTCCTCCATCGCGCTGCGCAGCTCGGCCGGGGTCGTGGCGTGCACGCCCACGCCCCCGAATGCCTCCATCAGCTTGTCGTAGCGCGCACCCTTGACGAACACGGTGGGCGCCACGTCGGGGCCGCCGGCAGGATTGACGTCGGTGCCGCGGTAGATGCCGTTGTTATTGAAGACGACCACGCAGACCGGCAGGTTGTAGCGGCAGATAGTCTCCACTTCCATGCCGGAGAAGCCGAAGGCGCTGTCGCCCTCGATCGCGATCACCTGCTGCCCGCTGACCACGGCGGCCGCGACGCAGAAGCCCATGCCGATGCCCATCACGCCCCAGGTGCCGACGTCCAGGCGCTTGCGCGGCTTGTACATGTCCACGATGCTGCGGGTGAAGTCGAGCGCGTTGGCGCCTTCGTTGACTAGGCACGCGTCCGGGTTGGCCTTGATGATGTCGCGCACCACGGCGAGCGCGCTGTGGAAATTCATCGGCACCGGATTCTTCGCGAGGGTTTCGGCCATCTTGGCGATGTTCTTGTTCTTGCGCTCGGCGACGGCGGAGAGCCACTCCGCGGGCGGCTTGGGCCAGCTCGCGCCGATGCCCGCGAGCAAGGCCGACACGCAGGAACCGATGTCGCCGACCAGCGGAGCGTCGATGCGGACGTTGCTGTCGGCCTCCTGCGGCGAGATATCGATCTGGATGAACTTCTGGCCCCCCCAGTCCTTGTGGCCCTTGCCACCCCAGGTCTTGCCCCTGCCGTGCGAAAGCAGCCAGTTGAGACGGGCGCCTACCAGCATCACCACGTCCGCCTCGGGCAGCACGTAGGAGCGCGCGGCGGCCGCGGACTGCTCGTGCGTGTCGGGCAGCAGGCCCTTGGCCATGGACATAGGCAGGTAGGGGATGCCGGTCCTCTCGACCAGCGCGAGGATGTCCGCGTCGGCCTGGGCGTAGGCGGCGCCCTTGCCCAGCACGATGAGCGGACGCTTGGCGCTCTTCAGCAGTTCGAGGGCACGCTGCACGGCGTCCTGGGCCGGGATCTGGCGCGGCGCCGGATCGACCACCTTGATGAGCGATTTCCTGCCGGCTTCTACGTCCAGGGTCTGGGCGAAGAGCTTGCCCGGCAGGTCGAGGTACACGCCGCCCGGACGGCCGGAGACGGCGGCGCGGATGGCACGCGCGATGCCCACACCGATGTCCTCGGCGTGCAGCACGCGGAAGGCGGCCTTGCACAGCGGCTTGGCGATGGCCAGCTGGTCCATCTCCTCGTAGTCGCCCTGCTGCAGGTCGACGATCTCGCGCTCGCTCGAGCCGCTGATGAGGATCATCGGGAAGCAGTTGGTGGTGGCGTTGGCCAGCGCGGTCAGGCCGTTCAGGAAGCCGGGGGCGGATACCGTCAGGCAGATGCCGGGCTTTTGCGTCAGGAAGCCGGCGATGGCGGCGGCGTTGCCGGCGTTCTGCTCGTGGCGGAACGAAATCACGCGCATGCCCGCGGCCTGCGCCATGCGGGTGAAGTCGGTGATGGGGATCCCGGGCAGGCCGAAGATCGTGTCGATGCCGTTGAGCTTGAGGGCATCGATGACCAGATGAAAGCCGTCGGTCACTTGTGACTGTGCATCGGTTGTCATGCTGGGGTGCTGCTGCACGTCGCCGGCAGTGGAGACTTGAGGTTCGACGGTGCCCATCCGGGTGCCTCCTCTAGGGATCGAGCGCGCCGCTCGCCGGCGCCGGGGTGCAGGGCGGAAAACCTGCGTTCAAACCGGACGTTAGGATAGGCAAACGGGCCGTCCGGCCACCTTGACTGCGGTCAATCATTCCAGCTAACTTGACGCCGCATTCAGAACGCGCGAACGCCCCGGCAGCCCGATGTCGCACATCGCCTCCCACCCGCAGCGCAACATCCTCCGCCTCGAGCTCAAAGCCAACCTGAGCCTCGGCGGCATGGGCCCGGCGGCCTGGGAGGAGCTCGAGCCCCGCCTCGAGATCGCCGAGTACCGCAAGGGCGAGCTCCTCGTCCATCAGGGCTCGACCGACATGGAGCAGTTCTTCATCCTCGACGGGATCCTGAAGCGGGTCGTCGCGAACGCCGAGGGCAAGGAGATGATCCTGCGCTTCGCCGCCGAGAACGACATCGACACCTCCTACGCGGCGTGGTGCCTCAAGACGCCCGTCCCGTACAGCATCGTCGCCGTCACCAAGGCGCGCGTGGCCAAGGTCTCGATGCCGCAATGGGTCGAGTTCCTCGAGCGCCATCCCGAGGTGAAGGCACGGTTCGAGTACGAGGTGATGAAGCTGATGAGCGAGGTGATGGCCCACACCATCACGCTACACCTCCTCGACGCGCCGGGGCGCCTCGCGCGCTTCCAGCGCAAGCACCAGGAGCTCGCCGGGCGCATCCCGAACAAGGAGCTGGCGTCCTACCTCAACCTGACGCCCGAGACGCTTTCTCGTCTGAAGCAGCGCCTGGGGGCGCACTCCTAGAGAACCGCGGCTTCCCGCTCACGCGGCCTTCGCCTTGCGCAGCCCGGCCTGGATGAGCGGCCAGAAGAGCAGCACGAGGGCGAGCGTCGTCATCCCCCCCACCAGCGCGTTCGCGAACAAGATCGACGGGTTCCCCTGCGACATCAGCATCGCCTGCCGGAACGCGCTCTCCGCGGCATCGCCGAGGACGAGGGCGAGCACCAGCGGCGCGAGCGGATACTCCAGCTTCCGCATCACGTAACCCGCGACTCCGAACACGAGCATCAGGTACACGTCGAACACGTTGTTGTGCACGGTGTACGCGCCGATCGCGCATACGACCAGGATCACCGGCGCAATGATCGAGAACGGGATGCGCAGGATCGCCGCGAACAGCGGCACGCAGGTGAGCACGACGATCAGCCCGGCGATGTTCCCGAGGTACATGCTCGCGATCAGGCCCCAGACGAACTCCTTCTGCTCCTGGAAGAGCAACGGACCGGGCTGCAGGCCCCAGATCAGCAGCCCGCCGAGCAGCACCGCCGCGGTCGGCGAGCCGGGGACGCCGAGCGTGAGCATCGGCAGCAACGCGCTCGTCCCGGCGGCATGCGCGGCGGTCTCCGGGGCCACGACGCCTTCGACCTGGCCGGTGCCGAACTTCTCGCCGTCCTTCGAGAACCGCTTCGCCACGCCGTAGCTCATGAAGGAGGCCGGCGTCGCGCCGCCCGGCACGATGCCCATGAAGCAGCCAACCGCGGAGCTTCGCAGCGAGGTCATCCAGTAGCGCGGCAGCTCCCGCCACGTCTCCATCACGACCTTGAGGTTGAGCTTCGCCGACTGGCCCTTGAACGCGAGGCCCTCCTCGAGCGTGAGCAGGATCTCGCCGATGCCGAACAGCCCGATCACCGCGATCAGGA
>Ga0209853_1000128_pt1 | contig 20447 bp, 22 predicted proteins | sample GWRWS1_30_40_FD_187224 | JGI IMG/M metagenome (GOLD analysis project Ga0209853, IMG submission 187224) | Riverbed sediment microbial communities from areas with vegetation nearby in Columbia River, Washington, USA - GW-RW S1_30_40 (SPAdes)... | ecosystem: Environmental > Aquatic > Freshwater >...
GTCGCTCTCCCGGGGTCTGGCGCAGCGCGCGGCGATCGCCAAGGCCCTGATCCACGATCCGTCCATCCTGCTCCTGGACGAGCCGTTCACGGGGCTCGATCTCGCTGCGGCGGCGGAGCTCCGGGCGCTGCTCGGCGAGCTGCGCGGTGGCGGCGCAGCCGGTCGCGTGGTCGTGCTGGCGACGCACAACGTGGACGAGGGGGTCGAGCTCGCGACCGACGTGGCGTTCCAGCGGCGCGGCCGGTTCGTCCACTTCGCGCCGCGTGGAGGGCGAGCGTCCTCCGAGATCGCGGAGGCGTACCGGCGGATGGGGGTCCTCCCGTCGTTCAGCTGCACCCCGTACCTGATCGGGCTCCGGCCGAAGCGGGGGGAGCACGTCGCCTGGGCGGAGAGCTCCGCGGCGTGCTTCGCGAACTCCGTTCTCGGAGCACGGACGAACCGCGAGGGCGGGCCGTCCGCGCTCGCGTCCGCCGTCACCGGGGTCACGCCGAACTACGGGCTCCACCTTGACGAGAACCGGCGGGCGACGGCGGTCGTGGACGTGAGGGCGCGGGTGCGGGGGTTCGGCTTCTCCCTCCTCGGGCTCCACGTCGGGCGGGAGCTCGGTGGGGGCGTCCCGTACTTCCGGGGGATCCGGGGAACGGAGTCCGATCTGAAGTGGCTTTCCGCGTCGATCGCGGCCACCGGGGACGTCGCGATGTTCCACGTGGACCGTGTCACGAGGGAGTGGCGCGCCGCGCGCCCGAAGGGGCTTCCCCGCCTGACGGTGACGGACCGCGACCTCCGTGCGATCCAGCGGGAGTATACGACAGGCACGGATGCGGACATCATCGGCCTCGGATCTCCCCAACTCTCCTCCGAGGAACTCCGCGAGGTCGCGACGCTCGTGGAGCGGCACCGGCCCCGCATCCCCGTCTGGGTGTTCGCGAGCCGGAGCGCCCGCGATGCCGCGGCCGACGCGGTGGCCCGGATCGAGGGCCTCGGGGGACGGGTCTTCGTCGATACGTGCCTCGAGGTGACGATGATCGAGAACGTGTCGCAGACGGTCGCGACCCCGTCCGGGAAGGGCGCGGTGTACCTCCCGACCCTGTGCGGCCAGAAGGTGATCATGGACGAGGTCGAGCGGCTGTTCCGGAGGTACGCCTCGTGATCCTGGAAGGCCGCCCCGTCGCCCCGGGGCGGGGGGAAGGACGCGCGCTCGCGAGTGCGAAGCCGATGTCGTTCCTTGGCGGGGTGGACCGGGAGACGGGAGTCGTCACGGACCCCACATCGGACATCCGCGGGGAGAACGTCCTGGGGCGGGTCCTCTCGTTCCCGCACGGGAAGGGGAGCACCGTGGGATCGTACGTCCTCTACGGCCTGGCGAAGCGAGGGCGGGGGCCCGCGGGGATCGTGAACGAGCGGACGGAGGCGATCGTGGCGACGGGCGCGATCCTGGGCGGGATCCCCCTCGTCGACGGGATCGATGTCTCCCTCTTGCGGACCGGAGACCGGGCGATCGTGGACGGCGATGCGGGCGTGGTTGCCCTCCCGGACGTCGCGGAACGACGGGTCGTCACCGCGTTCCTGAGGAACAAGGGGCGTGTCCTGATCGTGAAGCGTGGGCCGCGGGTGAAGACGTTCCGGGGAGCGTGGTCCGGGATCTCCGGGTACATCGAGGGACTCGAACCCCCGCTCTGGCGGGCCCGCAAGGAGGTCCTCGAGGAGACGGAGATCGAGGCGGCCCGTCTCGTCGCCCGCGGGGCCGTGATCCGGACCCGCCACGAATCCACGGTCTTCGCAATCCACCCGTTCCTCTTCGAGGTCGGGAGCCGGAAGGTGACGCTGGACTGGGAGAACGTGGAGGCCCGGTGGGTCCGACCCGAGGAACTTTCACGGTTCAGGCCGACGGTGCCGCTCCTCGACGACGTGCTCGTGTCCGTCTGGCTCCCGCCTACGTCCGGAGGTCGACGACCTGGTCGACCTCCCTCTCAAGGAGGTGGAGCTGGTGCTCGTCGAGGGTCGAGGGGTTCACGGAGAACAGGAGGATCGCGCCGTGCATCGCGACCTGGTCCCGGAGGGCCTGCACGAGCCGCAGCACCGTGATGAAGTTGTTGTTCGTGATCAGGTACTCGATCCCGTCGATCACGACGATCCCCTTCTCCTGACCGATGAACTGCTCGAGGGACAGGGAGAGCTTCTCGAGATCCTTCGGTCGGACCGTGTCCTCTTTGCCGACGTTGCTGAGCCACAGGATCGGGACGCCGGGGAGCCCGTGCTGCTCCCGGATCTTCTCCGGGTATGTTCGGGTGATGCAGAACCCCTTCATCCCCGCCGCGAGCGTGCGCAGGAACAGCTGATACGACATCGCGGGACTGTCCTCCTTCACGAGGTACGTGGAGGAGCGCTGGAGGTCCGGGAGCGGGCGCGCGGCGGGGGGCTCCTGGATCTCCACCCGTAGGGTCGTCGCGGAAGGTGCGCCCTTCCCCGCGAGCCGCAGGCTGGTGCCGCAGCTCGGGCAGTTCACCGCTCCCGGCGGGACGACGGCCTCGCAGAACGGGCAGTTCGTGGCGCCGCCCTTCTCCTGGGTCCCGGAGGTGACGGAGACCTTCACGGCCGGCGGCGGGGCCGTGGCGGGGGGCCGCGCGGGCTCCGCGCCGAACCGATGGCCGCACGCGGGACACGCCTTCATGCCCGGGGGGACGGACTGCCCGCACTCCGGGCATTCCATCGCGGCGGGAGCCCTCGGCTCCGCGCGAGCGGGAACGGACGGCCGCGGGGGCGGATCCTCCGCCCCTCCGAGGGATTCCCCGCACCGCGGGCAGGTCCTCGCATTCTCGGGGAGCTCCGCCTCGCACACGGGGCAGAGCCCCGGTTCCCCGGCCGGACCCGCCTCGAAGTGCTCGCGGATCCGCCGCGCGTCGCCGGACTCGAGGCCCTCGATCCGCGACAGGTCGTCCTTCGTCGCCTGCGCGAGGGCCGCGGACGTCTTGTACCCCGCATCGAAGAGCGCGATCCCCTTCCGCTCCGTGATGTGGGGGATCTTCGTGAACTCCGCAAGGGCATCCGCCATCCGGTAGGGTGTGATCCCGATCGTGATCGTCTCCCCCTCGATGTTCCACTCGACCACGTACTCCTCCGTGACCGGGTCCTCGCCGATGACGAGGGAACGGGAGCGGGTCTCCGCCGCGAGGTACGGCTTCCACGGTTCGAGGAGCTTCGAGAACTCCTTCCGGACCCGCACGGCGGTCTTGATGTAGTCCTCGACCGCGAGGTCCGTCTCCTTCCGCATCTGCTGGATCCTCCGGATCAGCTCCCGCGCATACCCCTCCGCCTGGATCTCCGGGGTGATCCGCATGTCCACGTAGATCTCGCCGTGCGGGGTCGTCACGACCGCGATGTCCTCTGGCATCGTCTTCTTGAAGGAGACCATCGTCGGGTCGATCCGGACGATCTGCCCCTCGATCCCGATCTTGAACTCCCCCTTGTCGAGGGCCCTCTTCACCTCGTCCGCGGGGCGGTTCTCGAGCATCGTCGCGATCTTCGACCACCACTGCTTGTACACCCGCCCGATCGCGGCCGCGTTCGGCTGGACCGTGAGCTGGATCCCATCGAAGTCCTCGTTCCCCTTCAGGAGGACGAGCTCCTTCGCGTTCGCCTGGGACATCACGACATCGCGGAACGTCGCGAGGGCCTTCGCGGCGTCCTCCGTCGCCGGCTTCACCGCGATCTTCCGGACGGGCCACCGGAGCTTCATCTGCTTCTTCTGGCGGGCCTTCGAGACGACCTCGACGATTTCCTGGGCGATCGCCATCTCCTTCTCGAGCTCGTTGTTCAGCCACTGCTCCTGGACCGGCGGCCAATCTTCCATGTGCACCGTGAGCTTCCGGCCGTCGAGGTGCTGGTAGATCGCCTCGGAGAGGTACGGGGTGATCGGCGCGAACATCCGGGTCACGACCCCGAGCCCCTCGTGGAGGACCCGGTACGCCGCGAGCTTCCCCTTGTCCTCGCCCTCCTTCCACGTCCGGGCGCGGACGAGCTTCACGTACCAGCGGGAGAGGTCGTTCAGGACGAACTCCTCGAGGAGCCGGCACGCGCGGTGGAGGTTGTACGTCTCGAACTCGTTCCCGAACGCGATCTTCAGGTTCTCGAGGCGGGAGAGGAGCCACTTGTCCTCCGGCCGCATCGACTTCACGAGGGAGTCGAGGGAGTGCCTCGCGGGGTCGAACTCGTCCACGGCCATGTACGTGGCCGCGAACTTGTGGACGTTCCACAGGATGTTCAGGGTCCGCAGCGAGTTCACGACGCCCTCCTCGACGAAATTGAGGTCCTCCCACGGCGCGTGGACCTCGAGGAGGTAGAACCGAAGCGCGTCCGCGCCGTACTTGTCGATCGTCTCGACGGGGTCCACGTAGTTCCCGAGGGACTTGTGCATCTGTCGGCCGTCCGGGCCGTTCACCCACCCGTGCATCAGGACGCTTTCGAACGGGGAGCGGCCGAACGCGACGACCCCCGCCGTGAGCTGGGAGTTGAACCACCCGCGGGTCTGGTCCGGGCCCTCCATGATCCAGTCCCCCGGCCACCACCGCTTGAACTCGTCCTCCCGCCGCGGGTATCCGAGCTGGGCCCACGAGGAGACCCCGGAGTCGAACCAGACGTCGAGGATGTCCTTCACCCGGTTCATCTCCGTCCCGCACTCCGGGCAGTCGAACACGACCGCATCGATCCCGGGCCGGTGGAGGTCCATCCCCTCCCGGTAGTTCCGCGCGGCCGAGAGCTCGTCCAGGCTCCCGACGACCTTCAGCTCCCCGTCCTTCGGGCACCGCCATAGCGGGAGGGGGATCCCCCAGTACCGCTGGCGGGAGATGCACCAGTCCCGGAGGTTCAGGGTCCAGTCATACTGGCGGGCGTCCCCCGCCCACTCCGGGTGCCACTTCACCCGCCCGATCTCCTCGAGCATCTTCGGCTTGATGTCCCCGACCTTGAGGAACCACTGGACGGCGACCCGGAACAGGATCGGGGTCTTGCACCGCCAGCAGTGACCGTACCGGTGCGTGATCTTCTCCTCCGCGAACAGGAGTCGGGAGGCGGAGAGGTCCTGCACGATGGCCGCGCTCCCCTCCCGGACCGTCTTCCCCGCATATTCACCCGCGTCCGCGGTGAACACCCCGCGCTCGTCCACCGGGCTGAAGGCGGGGAGCCCGAGCTTCTGACCGAGCTCGAAGTCCTCGGGCCCGTGGCCCGGCGCGGTGTGGACGGACCCCGTGCTCTCCGAGGTGACCGTATCCGAGGGGACGACCTTGTGGACCCAGGGCCCCTGGAGGGTGCGCTGGATGGGGACCTTCCCGGAGAGCGGGTGCGTGTACGCCCACCCCTCCATCTGGGAGCCCATCACCTCGTCCACGATCTGGTACTGCTCGACGCCCGCAGCCGCCATCACCGCCTTGATGTTCTCCTCGACGAGCCATAGGTTCTCCGTCTTCCCGGCCCGGGTGACGCGCACCTTCGCGTACTTGAACTTGGGATTCACCGCCACGCACATGTTCGCCGGGAGGGTCCACGGGGTCGTCGTCCAGACGAGGATGTACTCGTTCGGGCGCCCCACGAGGGGGAACTTCACGTAGATCGAGGGGTCCGTCTCGTCCGCGTACTCCACCTCCGCCTCCGCGAGGGCCGTCTCGCATCGCGCGCACCACTGGAGGCTCTTCTCCGCCTCGACGAGGAGCCCGGATTCGTGGGCCTTCTTCAGGGTCCACCACGCGGATTCCATGTACTCGTTCGTGATCGTGACGTACGGGTGCTCCCAGTCCATCCAGACGCCGAGACGGACGAACTGGTCGTTCATCTTCTTCAGGAGGTCGAGGCCGAACTCCCGGCACGTGTTCACGAACCGCTCGATCCCGAGGTCTTCGATCTCCTTCTTGTTCGTGATGCCGAGGGTCTTCTCGACCTGGACCTCGATCGGGAGCCCGTGCATGTCATACCCGGGCTGGTCCCGGACGTTGTAGTTGTTCATCCGCCGCCAGCGGAGGACCGTGTCCTTGATCGTCTTGTTCAGGGCCTGGCCCATGTGGATCGTGCCGGAGGTGTACGGCGGGCCGTCGACGAAGTAGAAGTCCTTGCCCCGGGCCCGGGCGCGGCGCATCTTCTCGTACGCCTTCGTGCGGTTCCAGTACTCCTGGATCCGCCGCTCGAGCGCCTTGGGGTCGTATTCCTTCTCGGCCTGCTTTATCATCGCAGTCACCTCCCGGGAGGGGCTCCGGGAGCGCGCGCCGACGCGGGGTTCCTCGTCGCCCGGGCCGGTGGCGGTGCCGTGCTAGGGAATGGCATCTATTAAAACATAGTGGCGCGAGTGCGCGACCCTTGGAGGTCAGGGAGGGCCGGGACCGAGATTTGAACTCGGGTCAAGGGATCCACAGTCCCCTAGGATGCCCAGGCTACCCCACCCCGGCCGCGGGCGTTCCGATGCGCGGCCGCAAGATTAGGGTTTCGGTCGCAGCAACAGATTCGCGAGGCTCCCGGGGAGGGAGACGAATCCCGCGAGGAGGAGGACGATCCCGAGGACCATCGCGGCGAGAGCGTACGCGGTAATCGGGCCGGGAACAAGGAGCAGGAGGATGGCGGGGACGAACAGAAGGACGAGCCCGACGCCACCGAGAGCGAGGCCCCGCCTGCGTCTCGCACGGTCGTCGCGGCGCGTTGCGTCCATGACACCGAATCTCCCGCCCCGGTAAAGGGCTTTGTTAGTTCACCGGCCGAGGTCGAAACCTTTACGTCCGACTCCGCCGCTCCGCCCTGCGATGGCCTCGAAGCGCGACCTCGTCTCCATCCTCGACGTCGAGAGGGACTTGATCGGCATCCTCGAGCTCGCGGGGAACTTCAAGAACCGCCAGAAGGCGGGGGAGACGTTCGAGCCGCTCCGCGGGAAGAGCCTCGCGATGATCTTCGAGAAGGCGTCCACACGCACCCGCGTCTCGTTCGAGGTCGGGATGTCCCAGCTCGGGGGCCACGCGGTGAACCTGAGCCCCCAGGACACCCAGCTCGGCCGCGGCGAGACGATCGCGGACACCGCGAAGGTCCTGAGCCGCTACGTGGACGGGGTGATGTACCGCGCGTACCGCCACGAGGACATGGTCGAGCTCGCCCGCAACGCCGCGGTCCCCGTGATCAATGGCCTCGACGACCTCGAGCATCCCTGCCAGATCGTCTCGGACCTGTTCACGATTCTCGAGGCCAAGAAGAAACTGAAGGGCCTGAAGATCGCGTACGTCGGGGACGGGAACAACGTCTGCAACTCCCTCCTCCTCGGGGCCGCCATCGTGGCGGCCCACATCTCCGTGGGGTGCCCGCCCTCGAACCGGCCGAACGCGGGGATCCTGAAGGAGGCGGAGCGAATCGCGAGGGGGACGGGTTCCGAGGTCGCGATCGTCACGGACCCCAAGAAGGCGGTGGAGAACGCGGACGTCGTGTACACGGACGTCTGGGTCTCCATGGGGATGGAGAAGGAGAAGCGGGAGCGGGAGCGGCTGTTCCGACCGTACCAGGTGAACTCCGCGCTCCTGAAGCACGCGAAGCCCGACGCGATCGTGATGCACTGCTTGCCCGCGCACCGGGGCCTCGAGATCACGGACGACGTAATCGACGGCCCGCAGTCCGTCGTCTTCGAACAGGCGGAGAACCGCCTTCATGCACAAAAGGCGATCCTCGCGCGCCTGATAGGCGCCGCGTAGGAACCTGACCGGTCGCGCCCTCAGGCCCATCGGACGGAAAAGGAAGAAAAGGCCAAGGTCATGCGACCTCGGCCGTTGCGGTTGCGGTGTTGAACCCGCTGAGGGGTGCCTCCCCGGCGTTCCAAATCACGATGTCCGTGACCTGCGCGGGCACGCCGCCCTCGCCGGGCACGATCGTCACGTGGAAGACGCACTGATTCGAGTCCCCGATCCCCGTGTTCGTCGCACTCGTCATCACGTTCACGAGGGACACGCCCGCGACGCCGACGAGCACCTGGATGTTCTGCGGTGGCCCCGCGTCCGGGGCGCACGTCTCCGTCGAGTCCGTGATCGCGATGTGCGCCCGCGTGATGTTGTTCGGCGTGGTGTCGATGAACGGGAACAGCGCGCCGCCCTCGAGGCCGTTCAGGAGAGCGCTCTCCGAGATCAGCCGTCCAGCTCCCCCGGCCGCTCCTCCATCGTCGTCCTCGTCCTCGTCATCGTCACAGTCGTCATCGTCGTCATCGTCGCCGTTCGCAGGACCGATCCCGACAGAGTCGTCGTCTTCGTCGCAGTCGTCGTCGTCCTCGTCATCGTCGCAGTCGTCCTCGTTTTCGTGGTCCCCATCGTGGTCGCCCTTCTCCCCACAATCGTCGTTCCCCGCGCTGGGAGGCGAACCTAGGATGTGGATCGCCGCGAACATTGGGGCGGCAGCGAGCACGATTCCAATCAGAATGGCAAAGATTCCTTTCACTTTCTTTTCACCCCCTCCCCGCTGGGGCCCTTGGGTACTTATTTGCCGCGCCCCTCCTTGGCGCGTGAGAACAGAAGCCGGGCCATCCGGGAGCCATCGAAGGTCTCGTGCCCGTCTCCCCCTTCCCCGGCACCGGACCTGCATCATCGGGTAAGTAGCTTTCCGATACACGATTTTCGCGTACAAATCGGAATCAAGTCGGATAACAGATCTCCGCGACTTTTCGACTCGGCTTCGTGGATTCTCCGCTGAAATCGACTCCTCAAATTCTTCGGAGGGACGACGGCGGGAGTGGCCGTTGCGAACCCGTAAATAGCCCCCCTCCCGTGGCGCCATCCCGATGGTGGCCCGGAAGCGGCTCCGGTGGGTCGGGCTCGTCCTCATCGCCCTGGGAGTCTCGTTTGCAATCGCGTTCCCGGATAGCGCCCGACAGGCCGCGACCCTCCCGCTCCTCGCCTCCTTCTCCCTCGGCCGAATGGCGGCCGCGTATCTCCTCGCGCTCGTCTTCGCAATCGCGTACGGCACGACGATGGCCCTGAGCAAGCGGGCCGCGGTCGTGATGCTCCCCCTCCTCGACGTCCTTCAGAGCGTCCCGATCCTCGGCTTCTTCCCGGCCGCGCTCGTGTTCTTCGTGGCGACGTTCCAGGGCCACCCTACGGGCCTCGAGATCGCGGTGATCTTCCTGATCTTCACCTCGATGGCCTGGAACATGGCCTTCGGGGTGTACGAGTCGATCACGACGATCCCGAAGGACCTCGAGGACGCCGCGCGCGTCTTCGCCCTCGGGGACTGGCTGCGGTTCCGCCGCCTCGTGTTCCCCGCGATGGTCCCGAAACTCGTGTACAACTCGATGCTCTCCTGGAGCAACGGCTGGTTCTTCCTGGTCGCGTCCGAGATCTTCACCGCCTTCGGGGCGACGTATGCCCGACCCGGGCTCGGCGCGTTCATCGCGGACCGCGGGGACGCGGGAGATGTGGCGGGGATCCTGATCGGCGTCGGGGTCCTCGCAGCGGTCGTGCTCACCCTGGACGCGCTGATCTGGCGCCCGCTGAGCATCTGGTCCGAGAGGTTCCGAATCGACACGACGGGTACCGGGCAACCTGTGCCGCGGGTGTCCGGGGTCTACGAAAGGCTCGCGTGGCTTCCACGGTTCACCCGTCTCCGGCAGTGGCTGGGTTCGCGGGTCCGCCCGCTCATGGAGAGGTACTCCCGCCTCGCGACCCGATTCGATCGCGCGACCTCCGCCCATCGACAGGTGATGCGGGCGATCCGGTGGATCGACCTCGGGATGTTCCTCGCGATCTTTGTCGTCGTCGTGGGGAGCGGACTCGCGGGTCTTTCCACTCTCCTCCTGAAACCTCTGCCCGCCGCCGCGTACACGATCCCGGAGGCGACCCTCCGCTCCTTCTCCCGCCTCGCCCTCGCGTACGCGGTGTCCCTCGCGTGGACGATCCCCGCCGCCGTCGTCATCGCGCGGAACCCGCGCGCCTCCCGGGTCCTCACCCCCGTGATCGAGGTGTCCGCCTCGATCCCCGCCACGGCCCTGCTCCCACTCATCCTGGGGTTCGCGATTGCGATCGCTCCGTCGCAGGGGACAGGGACGGAACTTGCTGCCTTCCTCATCGCTTTGTTCGCGATGCAGTGGTACCTCCTGTTCAACCTCATCGCCGGCGTCCGGGCGATCCCCGGGGACCTCGACGAGGCTGCGCGCGCGTTCGGCCTCCGGGGGCTCGCGTACTGGAGGAGATTGCTCGTCCCCGCGATGATCCCCTCGCTGCTGACCGGGAGCATCACGGCTTGGGGCGCGGGATGGAACGCTCTCGTCGTCTCCGAGTACATCCGGTTCGGAGGCGTGCGGCCGTACACCGTGACGGGACTCGGCTCCCTGATCGACATCGCGACGTTCGACGTGCCGGACAGCGAGGTCCTGCTCCTCTCGATCCTCACGATGGTCCTCGTCGTCCTCGCGATGAACAAGCTCCTCTGGCGTCCGTTGTTCAAGCGGGCGATCAAGCGGTACCGGCTGGAGGGGTGAGACGGCGGACAACGTTGCGCCCGCACCGCCCGTCGTGTCCCCGGTGGCCGCGCCCTTTCTCGAGGTGAAGCATGTCTCGAAGTCGTACTTCGAGGCGGGGAAGGAGTTCAAGGTCCTCGAGACCGTCGGGTTCGAGCTCGCGGAGCGGGACTTCGTGTGCATCGTCGGCCCCTCCGGTTGTGGGAAGTCCACGCTCCTCCGGATCATCGTCGGCCTCGATACGCCGACGGCCGGGTCCGTCCGGTTCGAGGGAAAGCCCCTCGTGCCGGAGAACCCGCAGGTCGCGATGGTGTTCCAGTCCTTCGCCCTGTTCCCGTGGCTCACGGTCGAGCAGAACGTGGAGCTGGGGCTGGAGGCCCGCCACGACCCGCCGGAGAGGCGGCACGCGCAGGCCCGGAAGTTCATCGACGCCGTCGGCCTCGCGGGCTTCGAGAACGCGTTCCCCCGCGAGCTCAGCGGCGGGATGAAGCAGCGGGTCGGCATCGCGAGGGCCCTCGCGGTCGAGCCCCTTCTCCTGTGCATGGACGAGCCGTTCTCCTCGCTCGACGCCCTCACCGCGCAGAGCCTGCGGGACGAGATCCTTCAGCTCTGGTCGACGCCCGACCTCCCGCCGAAGGCGGTTCTGATGGTCACGCACAGTATCGAGGAGGCCGTGTACATGGCGGACCGGGTCATCGTCCTGTCGAACCGCCCGGGGCGGGTCGTTGCGGAGCTTGAAATCGACTTGCCCCGCCCGAGGAACCGGAAGGAGCCGGAGTTCTTCGGCTGGGTGGACGAGATCTACAGCCTCATCGTTTAAGAAGGGGTATCGAAGTGGATAAGACCGCGGACGCCGATGGGAGCGGGAGACCCCGGATGGACCTCCACTCGATCACGAAGGTGTCGTTCAGCCAGGTCGTCGCCCTCGCGCGGGCCGTGGACGAGCACGGGGGGCAGGCGGACGTCGCCCGGATCGCGGAGGACGTGGAGATGGAACTGGACGGGATCGGGCCGATCGTCGCTGCCGCGGAGTTCCTCGGGGTCGTCACGGTCGAGGATGGGGACCTCCGGCTCACGGACTTCGGCCGGAAACTGATCAAGGCGTCCGTGAAGGAGCGGAAGGCGATGCTCCGGGAGTTCATGAAGGACCTCCCTGTGTTCCGGTACGTGATCCAGCTCATCGAGACCTCGGCCCGCCCCGCGTCCCGCCAGGACGTGATCGACGCCCTCGCGGTCCACTTCGGGAGCCACTCCGCGGAGGACCTGTTCCGGGCCCTCGTGTACTGGGGACGCGCGTCAGAGCTGATCGCGTACGACAGCCGTTCCGAGCTCCTCACCCTGAGGACGCCGGGGGTCCCGATGCCCCCCGCGCACTGAGAACGGGGGCGGCAGGCTCTTACGCCGTCGCGGTCCATTTGGGCCGCCGTGCCCCTCACGCCGTTCCACGTGCTCCCCGTCTGGCCTCTGTACGTGCGGTGGCCGAAACGGTGGGACCTCCTCGCCCTCTCGTTCGGGTGCGTGATGTCGGACCTCGAGGTCATCACGGTCTATCCCATTGTTGGGACGTGGGAGGCGGGGCGGGGGATCATGCACTCCCTCCTCGGCGTGTTCACGGTGAACCTCGTCCTCGCCGTCGTCGCGGCTCGCTACCTGGCGCCCTGGCTCGCGGTGCGCCTCGACCGCCGGTTCCCCGGGAAAGGATGGCGGAAGTTCGCCGGCCATGACGTCGTCACGGACCGGAAGGCGTGGACGGTGACGATCGGCTCCGCGATCCTTGGCGGGCTCACCCACCTCGGGCTCGACCTGTTCATGCACTACGACACTCCGCTGTTCTGGCCGTGGCGGGCCGTCCCGATCTCCGCGCTTCCCCTGGAGATCGCGCTGAACCCGGCATGGAACGTGGGGATCGAGCTCGTCGCGGGTGCAGTGTTCTTCTGGATGCTCTGGCGGTGGGTCGGGAGGTGACGCCTACGCCGGGGCGAACCAATTCCTCAGGACGGGGTGCATCTCCATCATCTGCTCCCGCCCGATCGCCTCGTACATCTGGATCATGATGCCGACGGCGAGGAGCACCCCGGTGCCGCTCGCGTTCCCCACGGTCCCGATCATGTCCGCCCCCGCGGCGAGGGAGCCGACGGCGGCCCCGGAGAGGACGGTGACCACGGGGATGTATCGCTCGAGCACCCGTTTCAGGATCACGGGGTCTCTTCGGAAGCCGGGGATCTGCATCCCACTGGACTGGATCTGCTTGGCCACGGAATCCGCGCCCATGTTCGTGGTCATGATCCAGAACCGCGCGAACATGATGGACCCGCCGACCATCACCGCTGTGAAGATCACGAGGTGGAGCGCGACCTGCCAATACGCGTGGCCTCTCATGTACACCCCGTAACGGGTCGGGTTCAGGAGCGGCAAGAGCCACTCCTGCACGCCGTTGATGTTCGAAAGGTAGAACGCTGCCCCGCCGATCGGCGTCGTCTGCTGGATCGTCCCGTCGAGCACCCGAGGATCGCTAGCGCTGGGATACGCCCCGACGAACCAATTATGGCCGAGGATCGGCCATTCCGGATGCTGCCAGAACAACAGGCTGAACATCGACACGTTCGCGAGGACCGCCGCGATCAGGATCACCGGGATGTTCGACGCGTACAGGAGGCGGATCGGGTAGCGGCCACGCGCCCCGCGGGCTGTTCCGTGCGCGAGAGGGAGTTCGATCCGCGTCGACTCGATATACGAGACGATGAAGAAGACGATGATCGTGCCAATCAGCGCGACGAGGGCATTCGGCGGGGCGAGCATCGCCTGCTCGAGTCCGCCGCTCGCGAGCTGGCCCGCGGAGAGGTTCTGGAGGTAGTACACCGTCTTCGGAATCGCCCCGGACGGGATCCCCTGCGTCGTCGGCTCCCAGTTGAACGTCCCGGTGAAGATCTGCTGAGCGACCCCCGCCGCAATGAAGAGCGAGATCCCGGAACCGATCCCCCATTTCGAGACGACCTCGTCCATCAGGAACACGAGGTAGCTCCCCGCGAACAGCTGGACGACGAGGAACATCCGCGCGAAGTTGTCCCCGCTCCCGCTGGGGACGAGGTACGGGATCGACCAGCTGTTCAGGTTTGAGACGAAGGTCGAGCTCGGGGTGAGGAACCCGAACACCTGGGGAACCGCCTCCACGACGATCATGATGATCACGAGGAGCTTCTGGGTTCCCTGGTACACGGACTTGTCCTCGTCGTCCTTCAGGTCCAGGTTGATGATCTTCGCGCCCGCGAAGAGCTGCATGATGATCGAGCCCGTGACGATCGGCCCGATCCCGAGATGCATCAGGGACCCTTGCGCGCCCGCGAGGATCGCCCGGAGGCTCGCGAAGAAGTCCAGGGTCTGGGTCTTGTCGAGCCCGTACAGGAAGACGTTCGTCATCACGAAGTACAGGACCAGGATGAAGAGGAGCCAGAACAGCTTCGTGCGGAAGTGGACGTGGCCCTCGGGGCGGGACACCGCGGGGAGGCGGTCCGTGAGGGGCTTCAGCCGGTACAGGCGGCTCTTCCTCTTCTCCTCCATCGCCATGGGAGGCCCGACCTCACTTCTTCCCCGGGAGGTTCACCGCGCCCCCGGCGCCGGCCACCTTCGCGATGGCCTTCTCGCTTGCGGAGGCGACCTGGATGGTTAAAGGTATTGGGACGCGCCCCGAACCGAGGAGCTTGTCGACGCCCGCCTTCGTGAGATCCACGGTCCAACCGCTTCCGGACCGCGTCGCGACGCCGGAGGTTTCGAGGGCGGGGAGCTGCTCGATCAGGATCTCCAGGTTGATCGTCGTCTCGGGCTCCGTGCCCTGCGCGTGGCGGAAGAACCCGTGGGCCCCGAAGTGGTCCGGGTCGTAGATCAGCATCCATTTGAACTTGTGTTTGTGCAGCCCTGCATCTCCGTGCCCGCCCCGGCAGCCCTTCCCGCGTCCGTGCTTCTTCCCCCGGCCATGGGTGCGGGAGCCCCGGAGCTTCTTCGTCCGTCGTGGCATCTACGCCGCCTCCTCGAAGATCATCTTTTCGAGCAGCGCGTTGATGTCCTTGCCCCGGTACCCGAGGTCTCCACGGTCCCGGAACGGGCGCTTCGTCGCCACGAACCCGCCCCGGGGCGGGTGGAGGCGGAGGACGGGCCGGAGGCCCTTCACGTCCGCGACCGTCGCCTCGCCCTTCGCGAGGGCCTGCGAGAAGTCCCAGACGCTCTTGAATCGGGAGTTCTCCTTCATCGCGGCGTCCGTGAGGCCGCCCCGCTTCAGGAGGAGCTTCGCGACGATCTCCGGGGTCACCTCTCCCCACGTGATGAAGTCCTTCACCTTCCGGACCATGCCGGCGTACGCCGGCGTCTCCGGGACGATCACGCAGTGGTTCTGGCGGGTGAGCCGGAGCATCCGGAGGGTGTCCGTGACCGCGGCGGACCTTCGCACCTTCCCGCGGATCCGCACGATCGCCCACGTCATTTCCCTTCCTCCTTCGTGTCCGCGGCCCCTTCCTTCGGGGCCTGCGCCGCGCCCTCCGTGGCCTTCTCGCCTTCGACGTCGCCGGGGCGATCGACCGCCGGCTCCGGAGGGGCCTCCAGCGGAGCGCCGGCCGCGTGGACGAAGACCTTCTCCGCGCCGGTCCGGATCTTGAGCCGCTCCGCCTGCTCGGGTCGGACCTTCAGGAGGGCGTTCTTCCGGAGCGCTTCGAACGTCCCGATGGCGTAGTTCACGGTCGTCTTCGTATGGCCCTTCGTGAACCCCCACGCGTCCGTGATCCCCGCGAGCCGCAGGACGGACTTCGCGACGTCCCCGACCGCGAGCCCCACGCCCTGCGGGGCCGGCTTCAGGGTGACATCGACGGAGCCGCTCCGACCGAACGCCTTGAACGGGAGGCTGTGGGACCGGAAGCAGCCGCACTCCCAGGAGCCGCATCCGCGCTTCACGCGGATCATGTTGATCTTCGCGTTGTCGATCGCCTTCCGGATCGCGGGGCCGACCTCCTTCCCGCGCGCCCGCCCGAGGCCGACGAACCCGTCGCGGTTCCCGACGACGCACGTGATCGCGAAGTTCACCCGCCGCCCGGAGTCCGTCATCCGCTGGACCATGTTCACGTCGAGGACCTCGTCCTCGAGCTCCGGGAGCAGGATGTCGACGATCTCCGGCTCCCGCACGGGGAACCCGGTGTTCAGGGCGTCGTCGAACGTCGTGATGTCCCCCTTCAGGACGAGCCGGCCGAGCTTCGTCTTCGGCTTCCAGTCCGCGAAGGACCGCGGCGCGCGCTCCCGACGACCCCGATCTCCCATCTCAGCCCGCCTCCACTTTGGACTTCGTCGCGGCGAACCGCTGGGCCGCGTCGCCCCCGAGGTGCGCTCCCTGGACCCGTTGCGGATCGGGGAGGACGCCCTCGTCGTGGGGGATCGCGACCCCCGCATCGAGGAGGCCCTTCAGCACCGCGTACAGGCGCCCGCCCTTCGTCGGGTGCTGCCTCCCGAGGTCGAGGACCGCGGCGGTCACGCCCTTCCCGGCCGCGCGCTTCCCGGCGAGGTACCCCGTGAGGTACGCGGCGGGCAGGTTCCCCGTGGAGCCCGTCCACCCGAGCTTCCTCAACTCCTGGGCGACCGCGCCCGCGAGGACCCGGTCCCCGCGATCGGAGTACGCGCACACCTGGACGATGACCCCGGCGTTCGTCTTCCGGACGACCGCCCGCGGGGCATCCCCCCGGAGGAGCTGGAGCCGCTTCCGGTAGTCCGTGCGGCCCTCCCGCCGCCGACGGAACGGCACCCGGTAGTGCGGGCCGTGGCGCCTCATGGCGTCCCTCCCTTCAGGTACCCCGCGGCCCGGAGCTGCTGCTCGAGGTGCGCGCGGCTGTGGAACATCCCGCCCTTCGCCTGGGAGTAGAACTTGCGGTACGTGGACCTGTCGATGCGGCCCTGGGCCTTCAACTCCCGCAGTCGGATCCGGATCGCGCGGATCCGGATGATCCACCGGCGCTTCCTCGGGAAGCGGGCGTTCGTCGCGCCCTCGCGGCTTCCAATCCCCCGGCGGCGGCCCTTCGCGCGCTGTGCGTCGCGGGCCCTCGCACGGCCCCGCGAGACGCCGATCGCAGGCCGCTTCTGGATCGTGCCCTCGTCGATCAGACCCCGAACCGCCTCCCGCGTGATCGCGTCCGCGAGCTTCTCCTGGCGGGCGGGGTCGTTGCTGATCGCGACCCGGTTCTCCCCGCACTTCATGAGTTCCGCGGCGATCCGCCGCACGAACTTCAGGTCCATCACTCCTCCCTCCGGTTCAGGATGCGGATGCCGAGGCCGTCCGCCTCCTCCTGGATCGCGACGCGCTTCCGAGCGCCCACGCCGCCGGCGATCCGGACCGCCTGGGTCTTCGGGTCGACCCCCTTCAGCTCCGCGGCGTTGTGGACGAGGACCTCCCGGAACCCGCTCGGGTGGAACCCCCGCGTGGGCCTCGGGCCCCGGAAGCCGATGGACACGACATTGATCCGGTAGCCGAGGTGGCGGCGGAGCTTCGACTGGCCGCCCATCGGCTTGCGCCACTTGAGGCCGAGTCGCCGGTACCGGTACCACTCCTGGCGGTAGAACGTGGGGCGCCGGCGGGCGATGTCCATCCGGATCCGGAGGGCCGCGCGGATCGCCGCCGTGAGCTCGGGCTTTTTGCGAGCCTCGTGCTCCTCCTCTTTCTCCTCGGCCTCCTCCGCCTCCTCTTCCTTCTCCGCCTTCTTCGAGGGTCTCTTCTCCTTCTTGGCGGGCTTCTTCTCCCGGGCGGGGGCCTTCCCCGGCTTCTTCGCCGGCGGCTTCTTTTCCGGTTCCTTCTTCTCGACCTCGACGTGCACCTTCTCGGGCTCGACGGGCTCTGGCTTCGGCCTCTTCTCCACGGGCTTCGGCGCGGCCTTCGGCTTCGGGGCGGGTTTGGGCGCCGGCCTCTTCGCCTCGAGTTTGGCGGGGACTTTCACCCGCGCCTTCGCAGCGGGTTTCGCCGCGGGCTTCGGGGGGGCCTTCTGCGGCGCCTCCGGGGCGGGCGTCGCCACGGGCTCGTCCGGGAGGACCTTCTTCGTCCTCTTCACGGGCTTCGGGGCGGCCTCCTCCGTCGTCTTCGGCTTCTCCTCCGCCATCCGGCTACGCCTCCTCCGCCTTGTTCGTGATGTAGATGCCGTCCTGGAAGACGCGCGGGTCGAAGCCGCGGATCTTCGTCGCCTGCTCGATGTTCGCGGCGGTCTGCCCGACGTCCTCGACGTTCAGGCCCGAGAGCTCGACCTGGTCCCCCTGGACCGTGACCTTCGTCTCTCCGCGGATCTCCGCGCGCCGCGGGGACTTCTCGCCGAGGAAGTTCTCGATGACGAACTCCTTCCCCCTCACGCTCGCCTTCATGGGGAAGTGCGCGTACACGATCTTCATCTTGTACATGAAGCCCTGCGTGACCCCGACGATCATGTTCCGGACGTGGGCCGCGAACGTGCCGACGACCGCCTTCTCCCGGCGGGACGGGAGGTCCGATCGGATCCGGAGTTCCCCGCCGTCCAGGGCCAGCCCGACCCGCGGGTGCGTGAGCCGGCGGCGGAGCGCCCCGAGCTTCCCGGAGACGAGGACTTCGTCCCCCTTCAGCTGGAGGGTGACCCCGGACGGGGCCGACACGCGCTCTTCCGCGAATCCGGTTCGTGCCATCGTCTGCCTCAGTACACGAAGGCGATCAGCTTCCCGCCGACGCCCATCTCCTTCGCCCGGCTCTGCGAGATCACTCCCGCGGTCGTCGTCAGGATCAGGAGCCCGAAGTCCTGCGCGGGGAGGTACCGGGCCTCCCACTTGTCCAGCTCCGTGCGCCGGACGGCGGCCCGCGGCTTGATCACGCCGCAGTTGTTGATGCTCCCCTTGAGCTGGACGTGGAAGAACCCGCCGCGGCCGTCCTCCACGCGCTCGAACGCGCTGATGTAGTCCGCCTGCTTCATCACGTCCAGGACGCGACCGACGAGCTTCGAGGCGGGGCGGAGCGTGCACTCGCCCTTCCCGGCGACCTCCGCGTTCTTGATCACCGCCAATGCGTCGTTGAGTGGGTCCTGGAGCATGATGTCACCTAGCTGTACTTCCGGAAGCCGAGCTCGTACGCGACCTCCCGGAAGCATTGCCGGCACAGGTGCATCCCGTAGCGGCGGACGATCCCCCGCTTCCGGCCGCACCGCAGGCAGCCCTTCTTCCGGCCGAACTCCTTCCTCGGCTTCACTCGACGACCTCCACCTTGAACGAGGAACGGATGAACTCGATCCCCTCGTCCTTCGTGATCCGGTGGGCCTTCGGGATCCGCCGGGGGACGAGCTTCCGGCGGGCGATCCGGTACCCGGGCCTCTGTAGGACGACGGCGACGTCCATCCCGAACACGCCGATCTCCGGGTCGTACTTCATCCCCTCGAAGTCCGTGTAGTCCGGGATGCCGAACGAGACGTTCCCGCGGGGGTCGAAGCTGTACGCCGCTAGACGGTTGCTCCGGATCGTGAGCGCCTTCCGGAGGAACTCCTCCGCCTTCGTCCCCCGGAGCGTCACCCGCGCCCCAATGGGCATGTTCCGGCGAATCCCCCAGTCCCGGATCGTGTCCTTGCTGAGGGTCTGGACGGGCTTCTGGCCCGTGACGAGCTCCAGGACCTTCACCGCCTTCAGGAGCTTCTCCCCCGCCTCGCCGACGCCGATGTTCACGACGACCTTCTCCACGGAGATCGCCCGCATCGGGTTCGCGGCGTCCGTCACGCCCTCACCTCGATTGCGGGGGCCTCCGGAATCGGGATCTCGGGCACCGCCCGACCGATCACGAAGACCTTCGTGACGTCCGTCGAGAATCCTTCCTTGAAGTGGACGACGTTCGCCCGCGGGTTCCGGGTCTTCTCCACCCGCTCCACGTGGCCGATCTCGCCGACGTGCTGGCCGCCGATGAGGAGGACCGTCGCGCCGGGTTCCATCGGGAACGTCCCGAGGACCGTCTGCTTCGGGACCCCGACCTTCAGGGTCGTCCCCGTCGCGTACTCGCTCTTCGGCAGCAGGAGGTTCCTCCCGTCGTGGAGGTTCACCTGGATCGTCCCGCCTTTCTGGGTCGTCTTCCCCTCAATCCGGCAGAGCTTCCACTGCGCCTCCTCCGCGTCGATCGGGACGAGCCGCAGGCGCCCCATCGTGTCCACGAGCATCCGGAACTGCTCCTTCGTCGCGGGCAGGGAGAGGACGTCCATCACACCGATCCCGAGCTTCGGGTCCCGGACCGCCCGGCCGTCCACGAGGACGCCGCGGGAGCCGAGGATCGCACGGGCCTCCCGCGCGGTGTCCGCGTATTTCAGCATGTCCCGGAGCACGAGCCCGACGGGCACGGACTCATCGATCGCGTGGGGACCCGGGGACGGCTTCATCGTCCAGAATGCGGTCTTCCTCTCGATCCTCCAAGACCGGGGGGCGGGCAGCCGCTTCAGGTGCTTCTTCGCCGTCGTCTCAGCCTCCCAGCAGTCGGTCCCGCCGTCGCGGGTCCGTCTCGTCGAGGGACGTCAGGATCAGGTTCGAGGGGTGCAGGGGCCTCGCGACCTCCTTGTCGTCCGTCTTCTTGATCTTGATCCCCTCGATCGTCACGGTCCCCTTCGACGAGTTCACACCGATGACCTTCCCCTTCCGGCCGCGGAATTTCCCGCGCGCGATGAACACCTCGTCGCCCTTCCGGAGCGGGACGGCCCTCGGGATCTTCCAGTCGTGCTTCTTCCGGAGCGCGGGGTCGACGTGCGCCGCAAGGTTGCGGTGGCGCTGCTGCCAGTTCGCCTCCGCCTGCCTCTTCCTCTGCTTCCGGGGTAGTGCGCTCACCATTGTTGGAACCTCACACGATCATGCTTGCCGTCGCGGCGATCCGGGGCCACCGCTCCGCGGCCTCCCGCGCGACGGGGCCCTTGATGTCGGAGCCCTTCACTTCTCCCTCCGGGGTCGTCAGGACGCACGCGTTGTCCTCGAACCGGACCCACGTCCCGTCCGG
>Ga0209853_1000129_pt1 | contig 20303 bp, 22 predicted proteins | sample GWRWS1_30_40_FD_187224 | JGI IMG/M metagenome (GOLD analysis project Ga0209853, IMG submission 187224) | Riverbed sediment microbial communities from areas with vegetation nearby in Columbia River, Washington, USA - GW-RW S1_30_40 (SPAdes)... | ecosystem: Environmental > Aquatic > Freshwater >...
CCAACCTGCGTCGCAAGCTGCCGGAAGCGCTGCGCTACACCAAGACCCAGCTCAACTGGTGGAAGGACCTGGTATGGGCCCAGACCGTGACCCACGCCCGCGAATGGCTGGCCCTGCACTCAACCGACGACGAGACCCGCGAGGCGGTGGCCGCATTCCACGAGAAGCGCCCGCCCCGCGTGGAGGCGTTGCGGGCACTCCAGTCCGGCGCCGGTCGGGTGTGCCCCGACTGTGGCCAGTCCGGTTTGTCCGCCTACGCCGAGTACTGCAGCGCCTGCGCGGTCAAGCTGCCCTCGGTCTTCGAGTCCATCCCCTGAGGCGCGTGCCATGAGCGACGAGTCGCTGGTCCTGGTCGAGCGCGACGAGGCGCGCCGGGTCGCCCTCGTGCGTCTGAACCGGCCCAAGCAGCTCAACGCCCTGAACGGGCCGACCATGGACGCGCTGTGCGAGGCGCTCGAAAAGCTGGATCGCGATGAAGCGGTCCGGGTCATCGTGGTGACGGGCAGCGAGCGTGCCTTCGCCGCCGGTGCGGACATCGGGGAGATGTCCGGTGCTTCGCCCATCGACATGCTGAGGACGAACCGCATCGCGCAGTGGGATCGGGTCCGCAAGATCACGAAGCCCGTGATCGCGGCGGTCGCCGGCTGGTGCCTGGGCGGCGGCTGCGAGCTGGCGATGGCCCTGGACATCATCATCGCCGCCGAGAGCGCCCGGTTCGGTCAGCCCGAGATCAAGATCGGGGTCATGCCCGGCGCCGGCGGCACCCAGCGCCTGCCGCGGGCCATCGGCAAGAGCAAGGCGATGGAGATGATCCTGACCGGCGAGCCGATCACGGCCGCGGAGGCGGAGCGCATCGGCCTCGTCTCACGAGTCGTGACCGACGAGCTGCTGGTCGAGGATGCCCTGGCCCTGGCGGCGGAGATCGCCAAGCGGGCGCCGCTGGCCCTTCGGCTGGCGAAGGAATCGGTCAATGCCGCGTTCGAGATGGGCCTGACCGATGGGCTGGCGCACGAGCGTCGCCTGTTCTACCTGCTGTTCTCGTCCGACGACCAGAAGGAGGGGATGACCGCCTTCCTGGAGAAGCGCGACCCGAATTTCAAGGGCCGCTGAACCGCGGACGACGGGACGTCAGCTCTGCTCGGGGACGGGGCGCTGGACCCACCACTCAGCGAAGGATCGGGCACGGCCGTCATCCGCGAAGCGGACAACCCAGATGTTGGCGTACGCGTCCTCGTACGGCGTCTCGGTGGTCGGGGCGTAGGTCGTCCAGCCTTCGATGACCGCAGTATCACCCTCGACCGCCAGGATCTGGTGCTCGAAGCGCCAGCTGGCCTTGGAATCGCCGTGGCCGATCCACTTCTCGATGATCGTGTCGCGGCCGTGCCAGGTCCGGTCGTCGCGCGGCCACGGATGCGGGGAGTAGGTCGCGTCCTCGGTGAACAACGCCGCAACGTCCTTCGGGTCGTCCGTGCTCCACGCGTGGCGATATCGGTCCAGCCAATGCTCCACGTCGGCTCGGTTCATCGGGTAAACCTCCTTCAATTCCACGTCTACTGAGGCCCAGAGCTGGGTCATCGTCCGACCTCGGTCTGAGCGTGGAGCTGTTCGCGCATCACGCGCCGCAGCTCCTGCTCGGTGGTCTGGCTGAATGGGGGAATCGACCCGCGGAGGGCTCGCATGAGCCGGTTCCGTCGATCAATTCGGTCCCGCTCAGCCTCCACGCGGTTGAGGTAGTCGGTGGGGTGCTCGATCTGGAACATCGCTCATACCTTCGTTGTTGACGCTGTTGCTAATTGACGCTTCTGCTAACCTATGTACATGGTATGGCAGTTATGCCTAACCTGTCAACCCATTACACCGGTGACAACATGACACCTGGAGAGGAAGATTGGCGACACCCATGACGGTGCCGGCGGCCAGCGATGCCGCCCGCCGTCAACCAGCACCAGGCGAGCTGGAGCTCGTTCGCCAGTTCGTGAACACCTTTGACGTGGAATCGGACTGGGAGGGCTTCGCCTCGCCAGCCGACGTCTCGGCCTGGATGGCCGAGCGCGGCCTCCTGCCCGCCGGCCGGCACCTGACCGAGCCCGACGCGGAAGTGGCCCGCACGTTCCGCGAGACCCTCCGCGACATGCTGGCCGCCAACGCGGGACACGCCGACGAACTGGAGGCGCGCCGGCGGCTGGACCGGATTGCGGCCCGCTATCCATTGCGCATGCGCCTCAACGGCGGACCGCGGCTCGACGCGGACCGCGGCAAAGGCATCGCGCCCGCCGTGGCCCGACTGCTGGGGACGATCTATGACGCCATGACCGTGGGCACCTGGGAGCGGCTCAAGGTATGCCGCAACGACGAGTGCCAGTGGGCGTTCTATGACCACTCCAGGAACCACTCTGGGGCGTGGTGCACGATGGCCATCTGCGGCAACCGGATCAAGGGCCGCACCTTCCGCCAGCGCCACGCCGGGAGCGCGGCAGACTAGCCGACGCGGCTGGCTAGAATCGGTCTCGTGTCCGAGCCTGCGTACGAGACCATCCGCTGGACCCTCGCCGACAGCGTCGGCACCATCACCCTCAATCGCCCCGACTCGCTCAACGCGCTGAACGCGACCATGCGCCGGGAGCTGCTGGCGGCGGTGAAGACTGCCGGGCGCGACGATGCGGTGCGCTGCCTGGTCATCACCGGGGAGGGCCGCGGCTTCTGCTCGGGAGCCGACCTGCGCGCCGGCGCGGGCGAACGCCAGTTCCGGCGCGTCCTGACCGACGAATACAACCCGCTCATCACGGCCCTCCGCGAGCTGCCCAAACCGGTGGTCGCGGCCGTCAACGGAGTCGCCGCCGGAGCCGGCGTCAGCATTGCGCTGGCCTGCGACCTGGTCTACGCCTCGGAGGACGCCCGCTTCATCCAGGCCTTCGTCCGCATCGGTCTGGTGCCCGACACCGGCTCGACGCGGACCTTGGTCCGGACGATCGGCCGCCACCGGGCGGCAGAAACGATCTTCAGCGGTGAACCGATGTCGGCCGCCGACGCGGCCGAGGCGGGGCTCGTCAACCGCGTCTTTCCGGCCACCGATTTTGCGGATGGGGTGCGCGAGGTGGCGCGACGCCTGGCCGCGGCTCCGACCGCGGCCATCGGCCTGGCCAAGCGGTCCATCAACAAGGCCGAGCAGGCCGACCTGGCCGCCAGCCTGAAGCTGGAGGCCGAGCTCCAGGAGCTGGCTGGGCGGACCGATGACCACGCCGAGGGCTTGACCGCATTCGCCGAAAAGCGCGACCCGCGCTTCACCGGCCATTGAGGGACATCCAGCGCATCGGGGTCCTGGGCGCCGGGACGATGGGAGCGGGGATTGCCCAGGTCGCGGCCGAGGGCGGACTGGAGGTGGCGCTGCTCGACCCGGTGTCCGGGGCGTACGAGCGGGCGCGTGACCGGATCGGCGGTTTCCTCGAGCGACGAGTGACCAAGGGCGAGCTGCACGCGGGCCTGGCCGAGGCCGCCATGGGCCGCATCCACGAGGCCGCGTCGGTAGCCGATCTCGCCGCCGCTGAGTTCGTGATCGAGGCTATCCCCGAGGAGCTGGACCTCAAGCGCGACGCGTTCCGTCAGCTGGATGCCGCGGCTCAGCCATCGACCATCCTGGCCACCAACACCTCATCGCTGTCGGTGGGGAGCATCGCGGAGGCCACGACCCGCCCGGGGCGCGTGGTGGGGATGCACTTTTTCAACCCCGTCCCGTTGATGGGGTTGGTCGAGGTCATCGGCGCTTCAGGTACCGATCGGGACGTCGTGGAAGCCGCGGTGGGACTGGCGCGCCAGCTGGGCAAGACACCGGTCGAAGCCGCGGACACGCCGGGGTTCATCGTCAACCGGGTCGCGCGCCCGTTCTACCTCGAGGCGCTGCGTATCCTGGGTGAGGGCGTGGCCCAGGCCCCGGCCATTGACGCCGCCATGCGCGACGCCGGGTTCCGGATGGGCCCCTTCGAGCTCATGGACACCATCGGCCTGGACGTCAACCTGGCCGTCAGCGAGAGCGTGTGGGAGGCGTTCGGCCGGACGCCGCGTTACCTGCCCCACGCCATCCAGCGGGTCCTGGTGGAGGCCGGTCGGTTGGGCCGCAAGGCCGGCGCGGGCTTCTACGAATACGGGACCGATGGGTCACGGGGCGCTCCGTGGGCGGGCCTCGTCCCGGATCCTGCTCCCCGGGAGGCGGGGCCCCTCACCGCCGGAGCGATCAAGGACCGGGTGCTGGCGACGATGGTCAACGAGGCCACGTCCGCGGTCGAGGATCGGACCGCCGGCCCCGCGGCCATCGATACCGCCATGCGCCTCGGCACCAACTGGCCCGAGGGACCCCTGGCCTGGGGCGAGCGCCTGGGCTTGGAACGCGTGGTCGCCACCCTCGACGGGCTGGCGGCCACGGCCCCCGATGCCCGCTATGCCGTGGTGCCGCTCCTGCGCTCCCTGGCGGGGAGTAGCGGGTCGTTCTTCGACGCCACCTGATGCGTGCTGAGCGTCCGCATCGGTATCGGGCGGTCGTCTTCGACATGGACGGGTTGTTGCTGGACACCGAGGTCGTGTGGCAGGCGGCCGAGGAGCAGCTGTTCGCCGCCCATGGCGCCGTGTTCACGCGCGAGGACAAGATGGCCGTGATCGGGACCTCGTTCGATCTCACCGCGCGCTACTTCGCCGAGCGCCTGGGTCAGCCCCCGGAGCAGGGTCCGGCGCTGGTCGAGGAGATGGTCCTCGCCATGTACGACGCCCTGCAGGTGGAGGTGGCCGGCCGGCCCGGGGCGCTGGAGCTGGTTGCTCGCCTGCGCGGCCGGCTGCCGTTGGCCCTGGCTTCGAACTCGCCCCGGCGGCTCGTCGATGCCGCGTTGGCCACGGCGCGCTTGACCGATGTCTTCGACGTGATCGTGACCTCGGATGACGTGGCGTTGTCCAAGCCGGCCCCCGACATCTACCTGCTGGTCTGCCAGCGGTTGGGGCTCGAGCCGGCGCACGTGTTGGCCCTGGAGGATTCGGCGGCGGGCGTGGCTTCAGCCAAGGCGGCCGGGCTGGCCTGCATCGCGGTACCGCAGTTCGCCGAGACCGATGTCGCGGCCGCGGACCGGGTCATCGACTCGCTCGAGGAGCTGATCCCCGAGTTCTGATCCCCGCGTTGCAAGGGCGCTAGCGCACGGTCGCCGCCGTCCCGCTAGGCTTGCCGCATGTGCAGATCCATTCATGTCCTTCGGGACGGGGCCGAAGTAGCCCCGGATGACGACATCACCGCGGCCGCCCTCCAGTACGTGCGCAAGGTGAGTGGCTACCGTCGCCCGTCGGCCGCCAACGAGGCTGCGTTCGACGAAGCGGTGGCCGAAGTTGCGCTGGCCTCTCGACGCCTCCTGGACGCCGTGGCCTCAACCCACCCAGCCCACCGACACTGACCGTCAGGCGCGGCGACGGCCGAGCCGGAAGGCGACGAGGGTCAGCGTCACGGTCCCGATCATCAGCAGGACCGCCATGGCGATGAGGACCGGGAGCCGCTGGGCGAACCGCAGCTGCCCGTATAGGAAGATCGGGAAGGTGGGATCACCGCCGGCCAGGAACAGGGCGATCGCCACCTCGTCGAACGATACGATGAAGCACGTCAGCCACGCCGACAGGAGTGAGGCGCCCATGAGGGGCACCACTACCAGCCGCAACGTAGTCCGATACGTCGCGCCCAGATCCATGGCCGCGTCTTCCAGGTTCGGGTCCAGCCCGACCATCCGGGCCAGCAGGATGAGGGTTGCGAATGGCACCGCAACCACGGAATGGCCGATGGCGATGGTGACCAGGGACCGCGGGATGTCCACGAAGATGAACAGGAGGAACAGCGACACGCCCAAAACGATGAAAGGCACGATCAGGGGCAGCCCGGCCAGTCCCACCAGGCCGGCCCGGCCGCGGAATCGGAAGCGGACCACCGCCACGCTGACCGCGAACCCGATCGAGGTGGCCAAAGTGGCGGCCGCCACCCCCACCAACAGGGAGTTGACCGCGGCCTGCAGGAGCGCGTTGTCCTCGAAGACCTCCTGGTACCAGTGGAGGGTGAGGCCGCTCAACGGGAAATTGAGCTGGGTATTGGCATTGAACGAGAACAGGAACAGCAGGCCGATCGGGAAGTACAGCAGGGCGAGGATCACGACATATGTGGCGCGCAGGGGGACGCGGGTTCGCCCCACCCCGATCGCCGACCGGGCTCGCTGGGCGCCCGTCATGCAGCCAGCCTCCGCACGTCCACCACGCGCAGCGCCACGGCCACGAGCAGCAGGGTCACGACCAGCATCAACGCCGACAGAGCGGACCCCTGCGCCCAATTGGCGGCGCTGGTGAAGAAGTCCTGGATGAGGTTGCCGTACATGAACCCTTCGGTCCCACCCACCAGGGACGGTGTGACGTACTCACCGACGGTCGGGATGAAGACCATGAAGAAGGCGGCCAAAGCGCCGGGGAGGCTGAGGGGGATCGTGATCCGCCAGAACCGGCTCCACGGGCCGGCCCCCAGGTCCGCGGCCGCCTCCTGGTGGCCCCGGTCGATGCGCTGCATGGCGGCGTAGATCGGGAGCGCCGCGAATGGGACCCACACGTAGACCAGCGCAATCATGACCGCCGCCCGCGAGTAGAGCAGCAGGTCCAGCGGCCCGGAGGTGAGGCCGCTGAACTGGAGGAACGAGTTGATCGCCCCCTCCTGCCCCAGCATCAGGCGCCAGGCCATGATCTTCAGCAGGTAACTGGCGGCAAACGGGATGAGAAGCAGGACCAGGTAGAACACCGCCCGTTCGCGGGCGCGGAATGCCAGGAAGTAGGCAATCGGATAGGCCAAGACGGTTGCCGCCGCGGCGACCCCAAGGGCCATGAGGATCGAGATGCCCAGCAACCGGAGGTATACGGGCGTCTCCCAGATTCGCTGGTACTGGACTAGCGACGCGGCCCACGGGTCATCGAAGTCGATCGGTCCGGTCTCGGGCCGGAAGCTGATGACGATAATCAGGAGCAGGGGCAGGACGAAGAACAGCCCCAGCCAGGCGTATGGGGGGAGGGCGAGGAAGCGAAGCGCCCCGCGCCGCCCCAACATCGGTCTCTCCGGCGAAAGGCCGGCTCGTCAGCGGTTAGTCGGCCTTGACCCTCGTCCACATGGCGGTCCACGCGTCGCGTTGCGCCTCGGTGACCGGCGGCGTGAAGTTGGTCGACTCCAGGATGCTCGGGTCGTTGATACCGAAAGCCTCGATCAGGACCGGGTCCTCGACCGCGGCCATGACGTCTGCGTTGGCACACCCGTAGTAGAAGAGGTAAACGGCGTTCCCGCAGGACAGCTCGGCCAGCTTGAGGTCTAGGAACTGGAGCGCCAGCTCGTAGCTGTCGGTATCGGCGCTGATGCCGTACAGACCGACCCAGCTGTTGCGCCCCTCGACCGGGTTGGCGTAGGCCACTGGGGGAGCGTCCTCCGGGTGGTAGTTACCCTCGGCGTCCACCGGACCATAGAGCGCGGACGCGTAGCAGCCCTGCCACGCATAGGCGACCCAGATGTCCTCGCTCATCACTTCCGGGCAGAGGTTCTCGTACTCGGAATCCCAGTAATGGATGTTGAGCGGCTTCTGGTCCTTCCATTCCTGCTCGATGGAGGCCAGCTGCTCGTCAGTGATGGCCGTCTCATCGTAGTTGTGGATGTACGACGAGACCGTCACCGCCGCTGGACCGTCGTCCCACATTGCGATGTGACCCGTGTAGTCCTCATTGAACAGGGCGTCCCAGCTGGTGACCTCGGGGACGTGGGCGGTGTTGTACAGGATCGAAGTGAAGCCCCAGTCCCAGGGGAGGTAGTACTGCTTGCCGTCGATCTGGCCCAGGGCCTGCATGGCGGCCGGAACTTTGTCCCAGTTGGTCAGCTTGGTGGTGTCGATCTCGCGGACTAGCCCCGCGTCGACGTAGAACTGCTGCCAGCCGGTGTAGAAATGGAAGATGTCGGCCTGGCTGCCGGCCTGCATCAAGCCCAGGATGTCGGCGTCGGTGGTGCCGAATTCGAAGTTGACGGCGACGTCCGGCTGCGCGGTCTTGAAGTCGGTCCAGAAGTCTTCGGCCTCGTAGCCGGCCCATTCGAGTACGAGCAGCTCCCGGGGCTCAGCGCCCTGGCACGAGGCGAGGATCAGTGCGATGGTGGCGAACAATGCCGGCGCAGCGCGCAGGCGGTGGGTACGGGCGAGCACAACCAACCTCCACTTCGGCCAGGGGTTCCCGGTCGTGGCGGTGATGCTACGCCGGGGCCGTTTGGCGGGTCAACGGATTTCCGGCGCTTGTCCGAGGCCTGTTGGCTGCGACTAGTCCGCGCCGATGGCCGCGTATCACAACCCTTCGTGACATCGTGCAGCGCGATAGCACGAATGCCTGTGCTACCCCGGGGGTGATGACGCCGGCCGGCGCGGGAAGGCGCGATCGCTAAACGGGACGCGTGATCGCTCTTCGTGACAGCGTGGCAACAGGCATGCCCAGGCGTGTCAACGCGATACCACGAAAGGGTGTCACGCGCCCAGAGGAGGACGCAGCCGTGAAGCTGCCTAATGCTCGAATTAGTGCTCGAACCGATAGCCGAGCAGGCTTGGAACGCGGGCCAGGGCACCAACGACCAGACCTGGGCGACGCCCAGCGTCCAGGGCGTCGTCGCGCCGAATGAGCGCCTCGCGGATGACCCGCGCCCCGATGTAGCGAAACGGCTCGGGCGGAAGAATCCGCTGCCCGCGGCCGACCAATGTCAGCCGCGCCAGCGGGTCGTAGGGATCGTCCACCAGCGCCGCGAGCACCCGCCCCGCCAGTCGCGCCGGCCCAGCCCCGTTTCCGGAGTAGCCGTATGCGTAGTGGACGCGGCCGCCATCCCGCGACCCGATCACCGGGAAGCGGTCGCCTGTGATGTCGATCGGTCCACCCCAGGCATCTTCGAACCGGACGTCGTGCAGCATGGGGAACAGGTGGTCGAAGTTCGCCACCACCCGGGCGATGGCCTGCCGGTCATGGGTGAAGGTCTGATCGATGCGGCCGTCGAAGCCGGCCGCGCCCACACCGGCTCCGAAGGCGATCCGCCCGTCATCCGTGGTGCGGAAATAGCTGATCGTGAAGCGCGTGTCGCTCAGCAGCTCTCCGCCGGTCCAGCCCAGCGCCTCCAGCCGGTCGGGAATGGGCTCGGTGACGACCATGTAGCTGCCCCACGCCAGCAGCCGGAGCCGATGCCCGGGCCAACCGGCCGCCCAGGCGTTGACAGCCAAGACTGCCTGGTACGCTCTTACCGATCCGTTATCAGTCCATATTCGGATGCCGGGTTGACCCGCGCCCGAGCCGGCGTTTGCGTCCATCCGCCGCACCCGGGTGTTCTCGTGGATCGTCACGCCACGCTCGAGCAGCACGCGCCGCAACCCGCGGGCCAGCCGGGCGGGCTGGATCGACGCCGCGCTCGGCATCCACAGGCCGTCGCGGAATGCGGGAGATGCGCAGACCTCCTGGACAGCGGCCGCGTCCCAGGCGGCGAGCTGGCCGCCGGCGCCCAGCCGGTCCAACTTTGCGGCAGTGGCTTCGAATCCGCTTTCCACCCCCGGAAACGCGTTCGCCTCCAGGGAGCCGGCCTTGCGGTACCACGCGTCCACCCCGTGCTGCGCGCACCATGCGCCGATCCCGTCCACCACCTCGTCGGCCGCGTCTGCCAGCTCGATACCGGACTTGGTGCCGTACCGCTTGACGAGATATGGGAGCTGGACCCACCAGCCGTGGACGAAGCCGCCGTTCCGACCCGACGGCCCACCGCCGCAGATGTCCTGTTCCAGCAGCACGATCCGCACCCCGGGTGCACGCTCGGTCAGGAAATAGGCGGTCCACATCCCGGTGTACCCGCCGCCGATGATCGCGACATCCGCGGTCGCCTCGCCCTGGAGAGGTGGTGCGGGGGCGACGCGACCCGCGGCCGCCTCGGTGGCCAGCGCTTCACGCAGCCACCATGCCCGCCGGACGCCGGGGATCGGCAATGGCCGGGATCGGTCCGGGGTTACCACCACCCGATGCTAGCCGCTTGACGACGGTCGGAAACGGCGGAGGCAGGCTTAGAATCGGGCCGCATGGCCTCGTGCCCACGATGCGGCCGCCACAACCCTGACGACGCGCGGTACTGCGCCGGATGTGGGTTCGACCTTGCCTCCGGCGGCGAGGCGGCCCGCAAGCTCGTGACTGTCGTCTTCTGCGACCTGGTCGGCTCCACGTCGCTTGGCGAGTCAGTCGACCCGGAAGCCGTACGACGCGCCATGGGCCGGTACTTCGACGCGGCGCGGTCCGCGCTCGAGGGGCATGGCGGAACGATCGAGAAGTACATCGGGGACGCGGTGATGGCGGTATTCGGCATCCCGCGAGTGCATGAGGACGACGCGTTCCGCGCGGTGAAAGCGGCCGTCGAGGTACGGGATCGCGTCACCGCCCTGGGAGGCCAGCTGGCAGACGAACTCGGCCATCGGCTCGAGATTCGGATTGGGGTTAACACCGGAGACGTGATCGCCGGCGACTCGATGGCCGGGTACGCCTTTGTGACCGGCGATGCCGTGAACGTGGCAGCCCGCCTGGAGCAGGCGGCCGCCCCCGGCGAGATCCTGCTCGGCGCGAGGACATACGAGCTGGTTCGGCAGGTTGTATCGGCCGAACGAGGCGATCTGACGCTTCGGGGGAAGTCATCGCCGGTACCGGCCTGGCGACTCGTCGGCATCGGCATCGAAGAGCCGGATCGGCTTGGGCCGGTTGGGTCGCCGCTCGTCGCACGGCGCGAAGAGCTGGGTGTCCTGCACGCTGTTTTGGAGCGAGCCATCGCGTCCCGGAGCTGTCAGGTCAGCACCGTTATTGGTGAGCCGGGCATCGGGAAGTCGCGGCTCGCGCGAGAGCTTGTCGAATCGACAGGCGACCGCTGCCGGATCGTCACGGGGCAGTGTCTCTCATACGGCGAAGGGATCACGTACTGGCCGCTCGCTGAGATCGTTCGGCAACTGACCTCGGGCGACAGCCCCCTCGAGGCCGTGCTGGCAGGCGCATCGGACACCGCACTGATCGCGGCGCGCATCCGCGGCGCTCTCGGAATCGAGGCCTCCCCAGGCCCCGCCGAAGAGACGGCATGGGCCTTCCGGCTGCTGTTCGAGCGCGTGGCCAGGCAGCGTCCTTTGATCGTGATGATCGACGATCTCCACTGGGCCGAGCCCACGCTCGTCGATCTTCTCGAGTACGTCATCGGCTTCGCTTCCGACGCCGCGCTCCTGATCCTATGCCTCGCTCGGCCCGAATTCCTCGAACAGCGTCCGTCCTGGGCGGACCGCGACGGCGGAGCGCTCCTGAAGCTCGAGCCCCTGGGCGAAAGGGACGCGGCCATGCTGGTTGACGGGCTCGCGTCGGGCACCGGGCTCTCAGGAGCGGATCGCGACCGGCTGGTCAGCGTGGCCGAAGGCAACCCGCTATTTCTCGAGCAGATCGTTGCCCACCGTCTCGAGCATCGCGGCGAAGAGGTGGTCGTGCCGCCGTCGGTCGAGGCGCTGCTCTCCGCCCGTATTGACCTCCTGAACGCGGACGAGCGAGCCGTCATCGTCCGGGCGTCGGTCGAGGGCCGGGACTTCCATCGCGGAGCGGTTGTCGAGCTGCTCGGGGCTGACGCGCCAGCCGCGATCGACTCGTCGTTGGATAGCCTGGTTCGAAAGGGCCTGATCGAACCACGCCGACCCGAACTCCCCGACGAGGTGGGCTACCGATTCGGGCACCAGCTGATCCGCGACGCCGCGTATGCGGCAGCCCCGAAGGAGCTGAGGGCGGATCTCCACCGCCGGTACGCCGATTGGCTCGAGCGACGGGTCGGCGATGGTGGGACGGAGTACGAGGAGATCATCGGATACCACCTTGAGCAGGCATACCGCTACCTCCTCGAGCTGCGCCAGCCCGACGCGGAACTTGGATACCGCGCCGGCGAACGGCTGGGCCGAGCCGGCGAGCGCGCGCTCGCCCGTGGCGACGCGTCGGCAGCACGGAACCTGCTCGAGCGGGCGACCGAGCTCGGCGGCGACCATGCGCCACCGGTAGTCTGGCACGCGCTCGGCGTGGCGCGTCTGCAGGGCGGCGACTTCGCGCTCGCCGACGAGGCATTGCTGACCGCGGCCGCGCGTGCCGACGACCTCGGCGATGAACGCGCCGCGGCGCGGGTGGCCCTCGAACGTGCCGGCTTGACGATTTGGACCGGGGGCATGGATCCCGACGGCCTTCAGGCAGCGGCTGAGCGCGCCATCGCGACCCTGGAGCCATTACAGGACGAACTTGGTCTGGCCAAGGCTTGGCTCACCCTGGTCCAGGTCCACAACGGGCGGTTGGAAATCGCCAAATGGGAGCGCGCGGCAACGCGGGCCCTGGGCCACGCGCGATTGGCTTCGTCGCCGGCCGACGAAGCGCAGGCGATCATGTGGCGTTGCGCCGCGATGCTCCTCGGCGTGACGCCCATCGGCGAAGCGATCGCTGTCTGCAATCAGATCCTCACCGAGGCGCACGGCCCGCTGGCGGAAACGGCGGTGCTCCAGGTCGTCGGCCCGTTGCGGATGATGGCCGGCGACGTGGCGGAGGGTCGGGCGCTGTTCGACCGGGCAACGGAACTCCACCTCGACCTCGGCATGAAGTTCATGGCGGCGATCTGGACCACCGCGCGCGCCCTCGGCGAGCTCGGCGCGGCTGAGTTTCAGGACGCCGAGGCGTTTCTCCGCGGCTCGATCGCAACCCTGGAGGAAATGGGCGAACGCGGAGCGCTGTCGACCCAAGCCGTCTTCCTCGCGCACGCGCTCTGCGCACTGAAGCGATACGACGAGGCGGTGCCCTACCTCGACATGAGTGCGGAAATGACCGAACCGCAGGACCTGGTCAACCAAATCCTCATTCCGGCAGGCCGGGCCCGCGTCCTGGCCGCGGCCGGGGACAGCAAGGCCGCCGTTCGCATGGCCCGAGAGGCCGTCGAACTCGTCGACCGGACCGACGCGACCGACATGCGCGCCCTGGCACGGACGGCCCTGGCTGAGGCGTTTCGCGCAGCTGATCGGCCACAAGACGAGGGCGCTACGCTTCGCGAAGCGCTCGCGCTGTACGAGCTCCGCGGTCTCCCCGCCCACGCCGCGTTGGCCCGTCGGCGCCTCGCTGAGCTGCAGGCCGTCGCAGCCTCCAGCTAGCGGCAACCCACGGCCGCCGGCCCTGCCGGGCCGCGGATGGGCATACTTCGGAGGTGATTCCCGATCCAACGCGCACCGCGGTCGTTGTCGACGGGCTGCGCACACCCTTCGGCCGCTACGGCGGAGCGCTGGCCAACGCCCGCCCCGATGACATGGCCGCGCACGTCATCCGCGCCGTGGTCGAGCGGACCGGCCTGGATCCCGGTTCCATCGACGACGTGATCATCGGGGCCGCCAACCAGGCCGGCGAGGACAACCGCAACGTGGGCCGGATGGCCGTGCTGTTGGCCGGGCTGCCGATATCGGTCCCCGGGCAGACGATCAATCGGCTGTGTGGATCGGGGATGCAGGCGATCGTGGCGGCGGCGCATGCCATCACGGCGGGCGACGGCGCGGTCTTCGTGGCGGGCGGTTCCGAGTCCATGACTCGCGCGCCAATGGTCATTGCCAAACCCTCGGCCGCGTTCCCGCGCGGCGAGCAGACGATGTACGACACGACCCTGGGCTGGCGCTTCACGAACCCCCGCCTGGCCGACGTCCACTACCCGTACTCCATGGGCGAGACCGCCGAGAACGTGGTCGAGAAGGTGGGCGTCTCACGCGAGGACCAGGACCGATTCGCCCTGGCGTCGCACCGGCGTTGGGCGGCGGCGTTCGAGGCGGGTCGGTTTGCCGATGAGGTCATAGCGATATCGGTGCCTGGGCCGAAGCGGGGCGAGACCGTGGTCGTGGACCGCGACGAGCACCCGCGACCCGAAACGACGCTGGAGCAGCTGGCCGGCTTGAAGCCGGCGTTCCGGAAGGACAACTCGGGTTCGGTGACCGCGGGGAACAGCAGCGGGATCAACGACGGAGCGGCGGCCGTGGTGGTGATGTCCGAGGCCCGCGCGCGGGAGGCAGGCTTGCGTCCCATGGTCCGGATGCGGTCATCCGCCGTGGCCGGCGTCGATCCGGCGACCATGGGCCTGGGCCCCGTCCCGGCGTCCCGCCTCGCCCTGGCACGTGCCGGCCTGTCGGTGAGCGACATGGACCTGGTTGAGCTCAACGAGGCCTTCGCCGCCCAGGCGCTCCCGTGCATGCGCGAGCTGGGGCTGGATGCGGAGAAGGTCAACGTCAATGGGGGGGCCATCGCCATCGGTCATCCGCTCGGCGCCTCCGGCGCGCGCCTGGTGGCGACCCTGGCCCACGAGATGCGCCGCCGCGGGGCGCGCCACGGGCTGGCGACCATGTGCATCGGGGTTGGGCAGGGGATCGCCACCGTCTGGGAGTCGGTGGAGTAGCCGTGGGAGCTTCGGTCAAGCGCCCCGCCGAACTGACTCCGGGTGCGCCGACCCCGGGGATGAAGCGTATGGAAGCCTTCTCGGCCGAGGACCGATGGGTCGGCCATGTTTCGGGCGAGCCGGGCGTCTTGAGCGGCTGGCACCACCACGGGGAGCACGACACGTACTTCTACGTGCTGAGCGGTCGAGGCCGGATCGAGTTGCAAGGTGGGGAGTTAATCGAGGTCGGGCCGGGCGACTTCGCGCAGATTGCCGCCGGAACCGTCCATCGAGAGGGAGCGTCGGGCGACGAACCGCTGGAGGTCGTGCTGATGCGGATCGGTCGCGGCCCGCAGGTGTTCCCCGTCGACGACCCAGGGTCCTGATCTCCGCCCGGCGCCAGACACAGAACCGGTGCGGCTTTCGCGCCGAATGTTCACCACATGTACCTATCGGCCAATGTGCAGCCGAAATGAAGGTCCTCAGGGTCACAGATAGCGCCTTTGGCCGGTTGTGATCACTGCGTGTACCAAACGTGCATCCAGAAGCCGTTCACGCCTCCGAATCGGCGTCAACTTGGCCGTTATGTACGCCAGGTGCACATCAGTCGGCGAGGAGCTCGTCAAGAATTCGAGGGAGGGAGTCCACAACCAGGCTGAGATGGCCGTGCTCGGGGAGCAGGTGAGGGCGGGCGTTGGGGATGTGCGCCGCGAGCCACGCCCCGTGGGCAAAGGGCACCATCCGGTCGTGGCCCCCTTGCCAGACGTGGACCGGCACGCGGAGGGAATCCAGGTCGAAGCCCCAGGGCTTGATGAACGCCATGTCATCGTCGAACCAGCCCCAGTAGCCGTCGCGCAGCGCGTCGCGCATCGAAGCGGCCAGCCACTCTGCGAATTCGCCGGTCAGGGACCCGCGGTCCACGTCATCGATGAGGTCGCCGAGGGCATCCGCAACCTCCGGGCCGGTGACCTTGACCAGCTCCGGCCGGGCCCGCTCCTTGAACCCGATGAGCGCCTCCGGTCCCTCCAGTGCGGCTCCGAACTCCTCGATGTTCTCCACGCCCATGCCGGCGGTCCAATCCAGGCCCTCGGCGGGATACGGGGCGACCCCACCGATGAGGGCTACTGCCCTGACCCGTTCCGGCATCCGCGCCGCGGTGGCCAGGGCATGCGGCCCGCCGCCCGACCAGCCGATGACGTAGACCGACTCGGCACCGATGTGGTCCAGCACGCTCCCGACGTCGTCGACCACATCGGCTACCGAGCGCCCGGGCCGACGAGTGGACGATCCATAGCCGGCTCGGCTGAAGCTCACGTGCTTGAGTCCGCGCGCCGCGAAGGTCTCGACTGCGGGGTCGAACGGCAGCCCGGATGAGGGCGTGCCGAAGTGGTAGAGGAGCGGGATCCCGTCAGGCGGTCCCGCGAGGTACACGTCCAGCGTGCGGCCGTCCGGGGTGGGCAGGAAGATCGGTTCGATCAGCGGCTCAGCCAGCACCCGGCCGACCATGGTGATGGCTGAGGCACATCAGCCGAGCTTGAGCTGAGGTATGACCCGCTCCCCGTAGGCGCGGATGAACTCGGCCTGGTTGCGCCCGACGTTGTGGACGTGGACCTCCCAGAAGCCCATGTCCACGAAGCGCTGCAACGCGGCGGCGTGCTCGTCCAGGTCGGCGCTGATCAGCATCCGGTTGGCGTAGTCCTCCAGGCGGACCAGCTTCGCCATGCTGGCGAAGTCCTCCGGATTTCGGATGTCCTGCTTGGGGAACGCCATGCCTCCGTTCGGCCACTCGCGCAGGGCCTGGGCCTCCGCCTCGGCCTGCGTCTCGGCCCACGACACGTGGACCTGGAGCAGCTTGGGCATCCTCTCGGGGTCCTTGTCCGCTTGCTTGGCGCCCTCGGCGAACTTGGCCCACAGCAGCTCGAGTTTCTCGTCCGCCGCGCCCACCGTAATCATCCCGTCTGCCCATCGGCCGGTTCGCTTGGCGTTGTACGGCCCGGAGGTTGCGACGTAGATGGGCACCCGAACCTCGGGCCGCGTGTAAAGCCGGGCGGACTCGAGGGTGAAGTACTCCCCGTCGTGCTTGACCACGTCCCCGCTGAAGAGCTTCGCGATGACCTCTATCGCCTCGAACAGCATGCTGCCCCGCACGCCAGCCTCTGGCCACTCTCCGCCCAGGATGTGCTCGTTCAATGCCTCGCCGGATCCCAGCCCCAGCCAGAATCGACCGGGGTACATGGCCCCCATCGTGGCGGCGGCGTGGGCGATCACTGCCGGGTGGTAGCGGAATCCGGGCGTCGTGACCGCCGTCCCGAACGGCAGCGACGTCCGCTGCCCCAGCGCCCCCATGAACGCCCACGCGAACGCGGCCTGACCCTGCTGCGGCGTCCACGGATGGAAGTGCTCGCTGACCATGAAGCCGGCGCTGAAACCGGCCGCCTCCGCCTGCTCGCACCACCCCAGCAGCTCGGTCGGATGGAACTGCTCGAGCATGGCCGCGTAGCCGATCTTCGTCATGCGCAAAGCGTACCTGAGCACCACGTCGTGCAAGCGCAACAACGGTCTGGCAGGCTGTACCGATGGCGCAGGTCCTGACCCAGATCACGGAGGTTCCCGGCCGCCGCGCCGCCGCGCCCGCCCCGGTCAACGCCCCGGCCCCTGCCCACGGAGATGGGCCGCTGGTCGACGGCTTCAGGCGGACGCTGCGCGCGCTCCGGGTCAGCGTCACCGACGCATGCCAGTTCCGCTGCCTGTACTGCATGCCCTCTGAGGACATGACGTTCCTGCCCCACGGGGAGCTGCTCACCCCCGACGAGATCGAGCGCCTGGTGGGCCTCCTCGTCCGGCTGGGGATCACCAATGTGCGGCTCACCGGAGGGGAGCCACTCGTTCGCCGTGAGCTGCCCGACATCGTGCGTCGCCTGGCCGCCATGGAACCCATGGGCCTGACGGATCTGTCACTTACCACCAACGGGTTCCTGCTCGAGCGCCACGTCGCCGCCCTGGCCGAGGCGGGCCTCCAGCGGCTGAACGTCAGTGTCGACTCGCTGGTCGCCGAGACCTTCCGCGACATCACCCGCCGCGATGCGCTGAACCAGGTCCTGGCCGGCCTCCGTGCCGCGGAGGCCTACCCCCAGCTCCGACCGATCAAGGTCAACGCCGTCGCCCTGCGTGACACCACCGACCGCGAGGTCCGAGCCTTCGCCGACCTGGCCCGCACGCGCGGCTACGTGATCCGCTTCATCGAGTTCATGCCCCTGGACGGGGGCGGCCGATGGTCGCCCGACTCGGTCCTGACCGGAGCCGAGCTCAAGGCAGCCCTGGAGGCATCGGTCCCGTCGGATTGGCTTCCGCTTGAGCCGATGCCCATGGCCGACCCGGCCCAGACCAGCCGGGTGTACCGGTTTGCGGATGGGGTGGGCGAGATCGGCTTCATCAACCCGGTCAGCGAGCCGTTCTGCGACGCCTGCGACCGCTTGCGGCTGACCGCCGAGGGGACGCTGCGCACGTGTCTGTTCAGCATCGAGGAAACAGATCTGCGCGGACCGATGCGCGCCGGCGCCTCCGACGCTGACCTGGAGGAGCTCGTCCGCGAGGCGGCGTGGAACAAGGAGCTGAAGCACCACATCGGAGATCCGGGGTTCCGGCCACCGCCCCGCAACATGTCGCAGATCGGCGGCTGATGGAATGGCGGACCAATCGGAGATCCGCATCACCTTCAATATCACCGCCGACGTCCTTGCCGACGCAGGTCGCCTCTACCAGCCCTGGCCCTATCGGGTTATTACCGGCCTGGGTATTGGCTTCCTACTCATCGGACTGCTGGTCGTCGCGGGGATCCTATATGCGCCTGAGCGGACGGCCAATGACCTCGGACCCCCATCTTCTTCTTCGTGCTCGGCATTGCCCTGCTGACCCCGATGATCTGGCGTGGCCCAATCCATTGGCTCAATACGTGGTACGGGCGCGGCGTGATTGGGAAACCGATGACGCTGATCCTGAATGAAGGCGGAATCGAGGCCGAGACGCCAATCAATACCGGATTCGTTCCCTGGTCGTCGATTACGGGAATCAGATGGAATGAGCGTGTCGTCATCGGATTGAGTGATCGTCTGCTCCTGTGGTATGCGCCGATGGCGGCCCTTGGGACGCCCGAAAGGCAGGCGGAGATCATCGCCTTCATCCAGCGACACATCGTTGACGCGAACCTGGCCATCGGTCGACCGCCGGTGGGGGCCAAGTTCAAGGAATTTGAGAAAGACAACGAATGACCGATGTGCGGGCGGCGGCCCAGAACTGGGCGCGGACCTGGCAGCGCGCGTGGGAGGCACGGGACGTGGAGGCGGTGCTCACCCTGTACGCCCCGAATTGCGAGTACTGGACCGAGCCGTTCCGCGAGCCGGACCGCGGCTTGGAGGGAGCCCGGGAATATGTAACTCAGGCGTTTGCCGCCGAGCACACGGTCACTGCCTGGTTCGGCGATCCGGTGGTCGACGGCAACCGGGCGGCGGTCCCGTGGTGGGCAACCCAGATCGAGAACGACGAGCCGGTGACCCTGGCCGGCATCTCGCTGCTGCAGTTCGACGCCGAAGGCCTAGTGGTCGAGGAGTGGGACGCCTGGAATCAGGCCGATTCGATGCGTCCGCGGCCCTTGGCGTGGGGCGGCGGCTGACCAGGCGGTTCCCGAATCCCGGGCTCAGCCGCGGGGCGGCCGCGTACCGGGTCGCGCATGCCGCGTTCGCGGTCGTGCAGCTGGCGAGCCTGGGATACGTATGGGGCTGCGCCCTCACCGGTCGGCGCGATCGACTCCTCCGCGCAGCGGTCGGCCTCCTTGGCGCGGAAGGTGCGGCGCTGATCGTCGGCCGGGGCAACTGCCCGCTCGGCCCGTTTCAGGCGCGACTCGGTGACCCCGTCCCGCTATTCGAGCTGGTTCTCCCGCCTCGGGCCGCCAAGGCCGCGATTCCGGTCCTGGCCGCGGTCGCCGTTGCCGGCATCGCCGCGCTCCTGATCCTGCCGCCCGCCGACACCGAACCCCGCCGTATCACAGTGCTTCGTGACATCGTGTAGCGTGATGGCGCGATAGCACGAAAGCCTGTGACACCGTGACCAGCACCCAGCCGATGCCTGCGCGGAGTCTTCTGCAACGCGCCTTCGACGCCTATCGGGTCAACTCCTCAGCAGCCGCCGTTGTGCTGCTCGTGGTGTTCAACCTCCTCCCCCTGGCGGGCGTCCTGTGGCTGGGCTGGGACCTGCTCCTGATCCTTGCCCTGTACTGGGTCGAGAACGGCGTCGTGGGCGTCATCAACATCCTCAAGATCCTGCGTGCGGAAGGAACCGCACCGCTTCCCGGCTGGACGATGAACGGCCGGCCGATCAGCGAGAGGAGCCCCCAGGCAGTGGCCGCGTTCTTCTCCTTCCACTACGGACTGTTCTGGATCGTTCACGGCGTGTTCGTCTTCACGTTGATCCCGGCCATCGCCAACGACCCGTCCCGTGGACCAAACGGGACGATTCCGGCGCCGCTGGCCGGAGCCAATCTCGATCTCGGGGTCCTGGCCCTGGGCGCCATTGGCCTGGGCATCAGCCACGGCGTCTCGTTCTGGACGAACTACCTGGGGCGTGGTGAGTACAAGACCCTATCCCCAGCCCAGGTCATGACCCAGCCCTACGGGCGCTTGGTGATCATGCACCTCACCATCCTGCTGGGCGCCTTCGTGAGCATCCTCCTCGGCACTCCGGTCGGTTCCCTTCTGGTGCTGATCGTGGGCAAGACCGCCCTGGACCTGGCCTTCCACCTGCGGCAGCACCGGCCGATGGAACTGGC
>Ga0209853_1000131_pt1 | contig 20119 bp, 20 predicted proteins | sample GWRWS1_30_40_FD_187224 | JGI IMG/M metagenome (GOLD analysis project Ga0209853, IMG submission 187224) | Riverbed sediment microbial communities from areas with vegetation nearby in Columbia River, Washington, USA - GW-RW S1_30_40 (SPAdes)... | ecosystem: Environmental > Aquatic > Freshwater >...
CACGTTCATCTTCTGGTATGCCGCGTAATCGTCACGGAACGCGGAGGCTTCGATGTTTCAGCCCGGGGTGTCGTCCTTGACATAGAACCACAGTACGACTTTGCGGCCTGTGAAGTCCGCAAGCCGTACGGTCCGGCCCGCTTCATCGGGCACCGCAAATGCGGGGGCGTGCTGTCCTTCCTGAACCACGTGCTCCTCCTCCACTCAGCCGCAGCAACATGAATTAGGGTCGGACCGCACGAATCCCTGTCTAGCATGGCGGAGCCCCGCGACATTGTCCTGATCTTCGATCTCGACAACACCCTCATCCACTCGACGATCGACTTCCTCGGCTTGCGGCACCGTCTGATCGATCTCCTCATGTCCGCGGGCGCGGCACCGGCGCCCCGCGAGGTCCTGATCCGTGAGGCCATCCCCCGCCTAGTGGCCCTTGGAGAGGCCGTCGATCCCGCGCTAGGACACGCAATGTGGGAGATCGTCGCGGAAGCAGAGCAGCTGGGACTGGCGCACGCCCGGGCCGACGATCAGGCAGCCGGCGTCTTGCGCGCGCTCCGCGCCCGGGGACACCGCCTGGCGGTGCTGACCAACAACGCGCGCGCGGGTGTGCTCGCGAAGCTGGACGAGTTCGCCCTGACGCCATTCTTTGACGTCATCGCCACGCGAAACGACGTGGAAGCCCTCAAGCCGTCCGCAGCCGGCATCCACTTTGTGCTGGACCGCCTGCCCGGCGTACGGGGCGCATGGCTCATCGGCGACGCGTGGATCGACGGGCTCGCAGCACGCGAGGCGGCGATTCCGTTCGTGGGGATTGGTCCCAGGCAGACCGTGGCGCTGGAACGAGGGGCCGAGCCGCAGGCCTGGATCGCGGAACTACGGGAACTGCTCGATCTCGACTTTACCAGAGGTGCTTGAATTTGGAGGCAAAACGCTTTTCCATGTCCTCGCGGTGCAGGTCGTACACCGGGCACTCGCGCAGCCGGCACACGTGCAGCGCCTGGTTGCAGTAGGCGTCGGGAAGCTCCCAGCAGCGCTTGTTCGTGAAGTACGCGGCGCAGACTCCCTTTTTGGAGAGGTACATGGTGAACTCCTCGAAGGACGGCTGAGCCGGGGCCTCTGGCTGCGGGATGTCCCGCACGAGCTTGAGGATCGGACGGATGGCGGCCTCGAGTTTTGCGGGCTCAGCCGGACGCTGTGGCGCGGGCCGTGAGACAGGAGGCTCCGAGGGCGCGGCAGGCGGAGCCGTGGCCGCGCGAGTGAACTCCGCCAGCTCAGTGCCCGCGTCCTGGATGAACGACCTAAGTCCGCGCCGCAGCTCCTCGCGTTCTCTCTTCAAGCTTGATGACCTCCCGGGCGAGCTCCATGTATTCTTGCGCGCCGCGCGAGCTGGGATTGTGGATGAACAGCGGCACGCCCACCATCGATGACTCCACCAGCTTGATGTTGAAGTGGATTGTCGTTTGAAAGACCTTGTCACCGAAGAAATCTTTGATCCCCTGCACGATCTCCTTGCTGATGTTCGTCCGGGCGTCGAACATGGTCGGCAGCACGCCCAGGACCTCGACGGTGTGGCCGACTTCCTCGCGCACCATCTTCAGAGTCCGCAGCAGCTGGCGCATTCCCAGCAGCGCATAGTAGTGCGTCTGAATCGGGATGATGATGCCTTCCGCAGCGACCAGCGAGTTCAGCGTCAGCAGGCCGAGGCTGGGCGGGGTGTCGATGATGATGTAGGTGTACTGATCGAGGACGGGTCCCATGCGCTTGCGCAGGGCGCGCTCCCGGCCGATACGCGGCGCCAGCTCCAGCTCCGCGGCCGCGAGATCGATGGACGACGGCGCGATCATGAGGTTGGGGACGGTCGTGGGGACGATGATGTCGAGCAGGCCGATGCCGTCTCCATCATCTCGCTCCCCGTCGACCAGCACGTGATAGATGGTGCGGTGGAGGCTGGAGGGGTCGACGCCCAGGCTGATGGTGGCGTTGGCCTGGGGGTCCATGTCGATGAGGAGAGTGTTACGCCCGCTGACCGCGACGCAGGCGGCCAGGTTTACAGCGGTGGTCGTCTTCGCGCATCCGCCCTTCTGGTTCACCAGGGCCATGATGCGCGCGGGCTCGAGTAGTGTCACGTTGTATGCTCCGTCGATGGTGCGGCGTTCAGGTTTTCGTGAACCAGCCCAGCCGCCGCTCGACCGCGTCGACGACTGCCTCCGCAGCCGCCTCCTCCAGCGGTCCGGCCCGACTGAGCGCGCTGCCGATCAAATGCTCCGGGGCGCCCTCCGTTTCCAGCAGAATGTGAGCCACGACCGCCTGCCCCGCCAGGAGGGATTGGACGCTGATCTGCTCCAGCGCCCACCTCGTTCCCGAGGGCGCCACCTGGCGTAACGCATCGAGCGCGGCTTCCGCGGCGACCTGGACGGCCTGCGCGTCAGCGGCCGGACGGTCAAACCGCCCGGTCACGGCACCGCCGTCATGTCCGAGGCTCACGGCCACAGCCACATGCCCGGGCGTCCGTTCCACGCGAACCCCGACAACCCGCAGCCGTCCCACCACATCTATCGCCATCCGCGCTGAGCGTGAACGGCGCGCGTCTGCGGGGGGGCACAGGCCACCGTTCCGGCGTCTCGTTCGGTAGCCTGTTCGACTCGAGTGGAGGTTTTCCTCTTTTATGCTACGAAGTGCTAGAATGACAACACTTCGGCTCGGGCATACTTCTCTTAGGCAGGATCACAAGGAGGGCGAACGGGATGCGGGTTACGGTCAGTGTGATCAAAGCCGACATCGGCGCCGTCGGCGGCCACACCCTGCCCAGCGCTGAGACCCTTGCGGTGGTGCGCGACCGTGTGACGCGCGCGAAGGGTCGCCTGCTCATCGACGCCTTCGTCTGCCACGCGGGCGACGACATCGGCATCATCATGACCCACACAAAAGGGATCGACAACCCCGACATCCACCAGCTCGCATGGGAAGCCTTCCTGGCAGCGACTGAGAAAGCGAAGGCGCAGGGGCTCTACGGCGCCGGACAGGATCTACTGAAGGACGCGTTTTCCGGGAATGTGCGCGGCATGGGACCGGGCAGCGCCGAGGTTGACCTCGAGGAACGTCCGAGCGAGGCGTTGATGGTGTTGCTCGCGGACAAGTGCGGCCCCGGCGCGTTCAACCTCCCGCTATACCTCTCGTTCGCCGACCCGATGTACTCGCCCGGGCTGATGCTCTCCGAGGGCCTGCACGACGGGTTTACCTTCCACATCATGGACATGGATCACACGGAAGGCGACCGCATGATCGTGCTCGAGGCCCCGGACAATCTCTATGACATCTCCGCGCTGCTGCGCGATACCAACCGCTACGCCATCGAGGCCATCTGGTCTCGCAAGTACCCGAATGAGCAGGCGGTCGCGGTCGGGACGTCGCGGCTGCGCAACATCGCCGGCCGGTACGTGGGCAAGGACGACCCGCCCGCGGTCGTGCGCGTGCAGAAGATCTTCCCCGCGACTGAGGAGTTCGGTCCGGCGTTCGCCGTCGGCCCGTTTGTTGGCGGTGACACGCGCGGCAGCCACAACCTTCCGCTGATGCCGGTCCCGATGAACACGGCGGCCTCGACGTTCTTCTGCGTACCGACCGTGTGTGCGCTGGGGCTCTCGATGCACGAGGGTCGGCTCACCGGCCCGGTGGATCTCTTCGCCGATCCGGTTTTTGATGCGGTGCGCGAGCGAATCGCCGACAAGGCGATGGAGATGCGCCGGCAGGGGTTCTTCGAGCCGGCGATGCTCCCGATGTCCGAGCTTGAGTACGGCGGGATCGTGTCGCGCCTGCGCAAGCTGGACGCCCAGTGGACGATCCGCAACGGCGCCAAGGACGCGACGCCGACCCAGGTCGAAGCCGTCGTCCACGGCGACGACCCCGACTGATCAGCGAACGAAACAGCCTTACGGCAGAGCTGGAAGAGGAGGGAACGACATCGTTCCCTCCTCTTATATGTTGCGAAGCGTGCGGGGCCGGCGGTCTGGACTCCCTAGTGGCGGTTGCTCTCCTCCTTGGGCTCTTTGAGCACGGTGGAATCAAGTTTTCGTATCACTCCCGGAAGGTACTTCGGGAGCAGCGCGCCGATCACGACGAAAAGGACCAGCAGGCCCAGGAAGAGATAGACAACTTCCAGCTCGCTCACCCTCAATCACCTCGCGGACTGGTTTCCCCGACGATGCAGGTCAACCCTCCCGCTTCGCGTACTCACGGCGGACGAACGCCCGTGCCTCGTCTGCGGTGCGAATCGTCCCTTCGAGTTGGGCGTCCAGCACGGCATCCAGCATCTCCTTGAAGCGCGGCCCGGGACGTAAGCCCATGGCGATGAGGTCGTCGCCCGTAAGCAACGGGCGCGGCCGCGGCGTCTCTTTGATCAACGCCTCGCGCGCCGCCACCGCCCACCGGTAGACGTCGAGGTTGCCGTGGCTGGCCAGGCAGTCGGCGCGGTGCAGCTCGAGGTGGTCCGCCGCGTCGTCCGCCAGCAGGAAGCGGCTCGCCTTCGCCGGCCGCATCTTCGGCAGGTCTTTCACCCGCAGGTGATCGCGGACGAGTGCGACGATACGCGCGGTCTCATCTCCGGAGAATCGAAGCCGCCGGCAGATCACCGCCGTCATCTCGGCTCCGACTTCGTCGTGGCCGTTGAAACGGATGCGGTCGGTCTCGGTCATCGTGGGGGGCTTGCCCACATCGTGCAGCAGCGCCGCCACGGCCAGGACGGGATGCGGCTCGCGCAGCCGTTCGAGCGCGAGCACGGTGTGCGTGAAGATATCTCCCTCGGGATGGAACTCCGGCGGCTGGGGCACGCCCACCGTGGCCTCGACCTCGGGGAGGATGGCAATGAGCAGGCCGGATTCGCGCAGCAGGCGCAGCCCCCTGCCCCGCCCCGGGCTTGTCAGCAATCGCACGAGTTCGTCGCGGATGCGCTCCGCGCTGATCCGGGTGATGGATCCGGCCTCGGCCTGGATGGCCGCAAAAGTCGCGGGATCGATCTCGAACTCGAGCTCGGCGGCCAGGCGCACAGCTCGGAGCATGCGCAGGCGGTCTTCGGCAAAGCGCTGCTCAGGGTCGCCGATCGTGCGCACAGTCCGGCGGGCGATGTCGGCGCGGCCCCCGACGTAGTCGATCGTCTTCCCGGTGAGGGGATCGTGGAGGAGACCGTTGATCGTAAAATCGCGGCGCGCCACGTCGGTCTGCTCATCCACAAACTCGACGTGGCTTGGCCTGCGGCCGTCGACGTACGGGCCTTCGGCGCGGAACGTCGACACCTCGTAGCGCCACTCGCCCCAGGGCACCACGATCACGCCGAACTGGGCGCCGACCAGCACGGCATTCGGAAACATCTGGGCCACCTGATCGGGACGCGCGTCCGTGACAATGTCATAGTCGTGCGGCTCCCGCCCCATCTCCAGGTCGCGGACGCACCCGCCGACCCAATAGGCGCTGAACCCGCGATCTCGCAGGAGGCGGACCACCGTGATCGCACCCTCGCGCAGCGTACCCACGTCCACCCTTTCTTGGCCTACGGACCACTGGGGACGGGCACACGCTGCCGCGCCTGCGCCGTCGCCTCTTCGAGCTGCGCGTCGCGCATGCTCTGGATCAGGTCGATCGACATCTGCACCATGACGTTGGGGACCAACCCTGCGCCATCGATCGTCCGCCCGCGCCGTGTGTAGTAGCGGGCGGTGGTCACCCGGATGCCCCATCCTCCGGACAACGGAGGGATCGAGATGCTCTGCACCGTTACCTTCCCGAAGGTACGCGTACCGACGAGCGGCGCGCCATGATCCTGCAGTGCTCCCGCGACGATCTCGCCCGCGCTGGCCGTGAGGCGGTCCACGAGAACCACCACGGGCCCCGGGAACCTGTCGGCGGGACGCACGTCGAGGGGCACCAGTCCACCCCGGCGCTCCTCCATCGCCACCACGCCGTCCGGCAGGAACAGGCTGGCCACATCCACGGATTCCGTCACGAGCCCCCCGAGATTCTGTCGCAGATCGAGAATCAGGACCGCAGCACCGCGCGCTCGCAACCGCTCCACGGCATGCGCCACGTCGCGCGCGGAATGCTCGGAGAACTCCAGGAGCCGGATGTATCCCACGCGCGTGTCGATCATCACTGAGCGCGTCGGATTCTCCCGGACCGCCGCTCGCGTCATGGTGTGACGGGTGGTGGCGCTGCCCCGCCGCACGGTGAGCACGACGGTTGTGCCCGGGGAGCCGCGAAGAAGGTCCATGACCTGGTCCGGTGTGCGGCCGGTGGTGGCCCGCGCATTGACTTCAAGCAAGACGTCGCCCGCGGCCAGTCCCGCTCCCGCGGCCGGTCCGCCGGGAGTGACGTCCCCGATCACGATCGCCCCTGCCAGGAGATCAACCTGCGCGCCGATCCCGCCGTGCTCGCCGCGCAGCTCTTCCATGTATCTCGCGAACGTCACCGGCAGAAAGATTGCGGCCAGCGGATCTGCCAGTTCCGCGATCATACCGCGAAGCGCGGCGGAGAGAACGAGCTCCGCCTGGCGGGCCGGAACGGCCCGCACGATCGCGGCGACATACGAGGCCACCGCCTCCAGATCTTCGGATTCGCGGCCGGAGAGGACCGGCGTGGAGTTCGCGGCGGAGGCGGCCGGGGCCACCACCTGGACGGAAGCGATTGCCCGGCTGAGGAGTGCCGATGGGTCGGGAGCCCGCAGGGCGTACTCAGTGATGAATGCGTACGCCTCGCGAAGGACCGCAGCCTCGTCCTGCGTCTGCGCCGCGGCCGGAAGAATTCCGGGCTGAAGCAGCACTGCGGTAACAAGTAGGGCAAGGGCGCGCGTCATTGGCGTGACGGAGGACGTGCGCGTGCGAGGGTCAGGCGCGCAGTGCGGCAAGCCTGCGGACCTGCGCGATGACGCCCCCGCCGAGGACATGCTCGCCATCATACAGCGTCACGGCTTGTCCCGGTGCAGCCGCCCTTTGCGGTTCCGCGAAACGCACGATGGCCTCTGACGGAGTTGGGCCTGGGCGAACCGTCGCGGAGGTGTCTCTGGCGGCGTGGCGCACGCGTGCGGTGACGGGTCTCTCGTCATGGAGGGCAGGGATGGCAATCCAGTTCATGTGCGACGCAACGAGCTCGTCGAAAAGCAGCTCCTCTTCCGAGCCGATGATCACGGCGTTGCGCTCGTGGTCGATGGCGACGACATACATCGGCTCTCCACTCGCCAGCCCCAATCCACGGCGCTGCCCCACCGTGTAGCGCGCGATCCCCTGGTGCACACCGGCCTGCCGGCCGGACGTGTCGAGAATCGGACCCGGTCGCAGCGCCTCGGGCCGGAAGCGCGCCACGACGTCGGTGTACGAGCCGCGGGGGACAAAGCAGATCTCCTGGCTGTCGGGCTTGCCGGCCACGGGCAGGTGGAACTCGCGGGCAAGACCGCGCACCGCGTCCTTGGTGTACGCGCCGATCGGGAGCCGCAGGTTCGCCAGCTGGTCTTGCGTCAGGCCAAACAGGACGTAGGACTGATCTTTCTGGGGGTCGCGGGCGCGCAATAAGTGATATCGTCCCGAGACAGGGTCGCACGCCACCCGCGCGTAGTGGCCGGTGGCCACCCCGTCCAGGCCGAGCGCGGTGACCTTCTCCAGGAGCAACGAGAACTTGATCGCCTGATTGCAGGCAATGCAGGGATTCGGCGTGCGCCCGCGGGCGTACTCGTCAACAAAGTACCCGATGACGGCGTGCTCGAATTCCTCGCGCATGTTGAGGACATAGTGGCGGATGCCGAGCTGCCGCGCCACGGCGCGCGCGTCCTCGATGGCGGATACGCCACAACAGGCTTTGAAGGCATCGTCGGATGAGGGCAGCCAGTCGGGCCACAAGTTCATCGTGATACCTGTAACCTCATGGCCCTCGGCCGACAACATCGCCGCGGCAACCGAACTGTCCACTCCGCCGCTCATCGCGACGGCCCACTTGCCCACGCGCACCTCCGTCGAGCGTAACGCCGCGTTCATGATACCAAACCGCGCGTTATTCGGGTGTATAGCGTTTGATGCCCTTCCACCACGCCCGCAGACGCCGGCGAATCTCGGCCTCGAATCCACGGTCCGTCGGCTGATAGTAGACGCGGTCCTTCACGGCGTCCGGAACGTACTGCTGCGGGACGAATCCTTCCGGGTGATCGTGCGCATATTCGTACCCGCGGCCGTGACCGAGCTTCCGCACCGCCATGGGATGGCTGCTGTCTCGCAGGTGCACCGGCACGGGGTCGGCGCGTTTCTCCGCGACGTCGGTGCGCGCGGCTCCGATCGCCTCCACCACCGCGTTGCTCTTCGGGGCCGTGGCGATGTAGATGGCCGCCTCGGTCATCGGGATCTGCGCCTCCGGAAGCCCGACGAACTCGACGGCGTGCGCGGCGGAGGTGGCCACCACCAGCGCCATCGGATCGGCCAGGCCGACGTCTTCCGCGGCGTGCACGACCATGCGGCGGGCAATGTAGCGGGCATCCTCCCCCGCCTCCAGCATGCGCACCAGCCAGTACACCGCGGCGTCAGGATCCGAGCCGCGCATGCTTTTGATGAACGCGGAGATGTGATCGTAGTGCGCGTCCCCTTCGCGGTCGTAGGCGAGGGCGCGGCGCTGCGTCACGTCCTCGATCGTCTGCACCGTTACCCGCCGCTGGCCCTGCTCCTCGGGCGCGCCGGTTGTGGCCAGTTCTAGCGTGTTCAGAGCGATCCGCGCGTCGCCGCTGCTCACCGCGATGAGATGCGCCATCGCATCCTCATCCAGCGACACGCGTAACGCGCCCAGCCCCCGCTCCGGATCCTTGAGAGCGGCCAGGATGATGGCGCGGATGTCGTCGTCCGTGAGCGGCTCGAGGCGGAAGACGCGCGAGCGGGACACGAGGGTCGCATTCACCTCGAAGAATGGGTTCTCAGTCGTCGCCCCAATGAGAACGAGCGTGCCCTCCTCCACGTGCGGCAACAGTACGTCCTGCTGCGCTTTGTTGAAGCGGTGGATCTCGTCGATGAACAGGATGGTGCGCTGGCCGTGGAACCGGCGGCGATCCTTCGCCCGGGCGATAACCTGCTTCAGGTCGGCTACGCCGGCGGTGACCGCGTTGACCTGTTCGACGGAAGACTTGGTCGCCGCGGCGATGATATGGGCCAGCGACGTCTTCCCTGTTCCGGGAGGGCCGTACAGGACGAGCGAGCTCAGCTCGTCGCGTTCGATGGCGCGACGCAGCACTTTGCCCGGGCCCACCAGGTGACCCTGGCCGACGAACTCGTCGAGCGTGCGCGGCCGGATGCGGGCGGCCAGCGGTGCGCTGGCGGCCTGCTGCGCCGATTGGGCCTGGTCGAACAGTTCCATGCATCGATGGTAGCATAGGAAACACCTGATTTTTCGCGGGTCCTTGCACGCCCGGAGCAGGAAATTCAGGACTGGCGCGGTATTTCGAAGGCGGCACTAATTCTCGATCAGGAGGGATACGATGGCGAAGGCCATGACCAAGTCGAAGGTCGCCGACTATCTGGCGGGAAAACTCGACATCTCCAAGAAGCAGGCGGGTACGTACCTGGAGGAGCTCGCGAACCTGGCCTACAGAGAGGCCAAGAACACCTTCACTCTGCCGGGGCTCGGCAAGCTCGTTCTCGTCAACAGGAAGGCCCGGATGGGGCGCAACCCGCAGACCGGCCAGCCGATTCGCATCCCCGCCAAGCGGGTGGTCCGCTTTCGTGTCAGCAAGGCGGCAAAGGACGCGATCCTCGGCGGGCGCTAGCCTCGCGCTACAGATAGATGGACAGAGGGGACGCCGGCTGCCCCCTCTGTCCATCTGTGTCGAAAATCAAACGTCCGCTCAACTCCGAACCTCCAGACGATCACGGCGGTGATGATTTTCAAGCCTCACCGCTGAGCCGACTCGTCTAGGGGCAAAGACTCGACAGGGCAGGCAAAATTCGCCTGCCCTGTCTACACAATCCCGCCGTGCCGTAAGGGCGCAGTTCCCGAACCTGCTAAGCAGGTGGGTGCCCTCCCGACCGCCTCTGGTGTCCTCGCGGGTGACCCCGGAGGCATGCCATCCACGGCCGGAGCGAGGCTCCCGTTGTCGTGCATGTTGGATCGGAACTAGCGGCCTACACGCACACGGCAGGAACGCTCTGGTTCTATCTTAGTTGCCGTCTTTCCCCGCTGACAAGCAGGAGTTTACGGCGAGAGGCGCGTGGGGCCTCGGAACAGGAATGTTGCCTCCCGCAGGTTCGCTAGTTTGAGCAACACCATCAGCATCCGCGCCAGACCCGCCCCAAAGCCGCCGTGCGGCGGACACCCGTATTTGAAGAACTCCAGGTAGAACTGGATTGGCTCCAGATTCAGGCCCTTCTCTTTCGCCTGACGGACGAGCACGTCGTAGCGGTGCTCGCGTTGCGCGCCCGTCGCAATCTCAACGCCCCTCCACAGAAGATCAAAGCTCTTTGTGATCGCTGAGTTCGACGGGTGGCGCATGTGATAAAAGGGCCGCACGTCGACGGGATAGTCGGTCACATAAGCAAATTCATGCCCGAATTCCTCCGCGGCGTATTCGCCGACCAGGCGCTCTCCCGTCGCATCGAGGTCGTGCTTGCGCTCGGCCGGCGCCGTATGGCCCCGGCGTGCCACGATCTCCTGCGCCTGCCCCATCGGCACTCGGGGAAATGGCACTTCGGGCACGACGATCTCCACCCCGAACGTCTCGCGCGCGGCGTCCCCGAATTGCGCTTTGACCCGCTCGAGCGTGTATCGCAGCCAGCGTTCCTCGAACGCCATCACGTCCTCGTGCGACTCGACCCACGACATCTCCATGTCCAGGCCGGTGAACTCGGTGCTGTGGCGGGTCGTGAACGACGGATCGGCCCGGAACACCGGGCCGATCTCGAAGACGCGGTCGAACCCCGCGGCCATCGCCATCTGTTTGTAGAACTGCGGCGACTGGGCCAGATATGCCGGCCGGCCGAAGTACTCCAGTTCGAAGACCTCCGCCCCACCCTCGCTGGGGCTCCCCATCAACTTCGGCGAATGGAGTTCGATGAACCCCTCACGGATCCAGTACTCGCGCATGGCATGCTCGATCGCGGTCTGGATCTGGAAGATCAGCAGGCTCTCGGGACGGCGCAGGTCGAGATACCGCCAGTTCGCCTGGACCTCGGGGTTCGGCTCGGTGGGACCTGACGGGTCGAGCGGCAGCAGGGGATCCGCAAGGTTGTCGACTCGCAGCGAGCGGATCTGCACCTCGACCCCGCCGGTTTTCACCACCGCGTTCTCAACCACCACGCCGTCGATCGTCACCGCCGATTCGCGCGTCAGGGCGGCGATGGTCTGGTTGATGTCCGCCCGGCCTTCCGCGCGCTCCACCACGGCCTGCGCCAGCCCGGTGTGATCGCGCACGATGAGAAATTGAATGCGCTTTTGGTCCCGGATCGCGCGGACCCATCCCTGGATGCGGACCTCACGCCCGATATGCGCGCGCAGGTCCTTAGTCAGTGTTCGGGTAGGCACTGCTCACCGATCCTGTGAGTTCCCGGCGTGTGTCTTGAGGTAGACCGGCACGTCGTCGAGCGAGACTTCCACCTGCTCTCCGGTTCGCATGTCGCGCACGCCCGCGCGGCGCGCGGTGAGTTCCTGCTCACCGATGATTACAGCGTAGCGCGCGCCGAGGCGGTCGGCGCTCTTCATCTGGGCACGGAGGCTGCGGCCGGCCATCTCCCCGATCGCGTTCACGCCGGCCTGGCGGATCTGATCAAGCAGCCGGAAGCCTTCCACCCCTGCCCCGTCGCTTGCCGTTGCGACGAACACCTGCAGCCCGCGGATGTCATCAGCGGCCGTGGGCACGGCGAGCCCTTCTCCTTCGAGGACCAGGAGTAGCCGCTCCAGCCCCAGCCCGAATCCCACCCCGGGCGTGTGCGGTCCGTCGAGCTGCTCGGCCAGCCCGTCATAGCGGCCACCGCCGAGCATCTGATGCTGCGCACCGCCCAGCCGTCCTGAGTGGATCTCCGCGGCCGTCCGGGTGTAGTAGTCAAGCCCCCGCACGATGTGGGGATCCTCTTCATAGGGGATGCCGATGGCCGTGAACAGATGTTTCACCTGCGTGAAGTGCGCGCGGCAGGCGTCGCACAGGTAGTCGCGCGTCAGGGGCGCGCCGGCAGCGAGCTCGCGATCGCGCGCTTCCCTGGACTCCAGAATACGCATCGGGTTGGCTTCCAGACGGCGCTGGCTGTCCGTGTTCAGTTCCCCCGTGTGGGGGCGGAAGTACGCGCGCAGCGCGTCGAGGTATCGCGGACGGCACACCCCATCACCGATGCTGTTGAGGCGGACCGTCGCCTCTGTGAGCCCCAGGGATTGCATCACCCGGATGGGCAGACTCAGCACTTCCACGTCCGCGGCCGGCGCGTCCGAGCCGATGGCCTCTGCTCCGAACTGATGGTGGAGGCGGAAGCGGCCGCGCTGGGGCCGGTCGTAGCGGAACATCGGGGCGACATAGTACAGCCGCACCGGCTGCGGCCACGAGGCCATGCCGTGCTCGAGGTAGGCGCGGACGACGCCGGCGGTGCCCTCCGGCCGGAGGCTCAGGCTTCGCCCGCCCCGGTCGGTGAACGTGTACATTTCCTTCTCGACGATGTCGGATGTCTCGCCGGCGGTGCGCTGGAAGACCTCGGTATGCTCGACCACGGGGGTGCGGATCTCCCGGTAGCCAAACCGCGCCGCAAAGGCCCGAATGCGGACCTCGAGGGCCTGCCACTTTTCCACGTCGTCGGGGAGGATGTCGTGCATCCCCCGCGGCGCTTTCATCACCGCTCGCTCACCCTTCTGTTCATACGGTTCTTCCGTCACCGTTCCCTGTCCAGAGTATGATAGAGGTGGCACGGGCGTAAACCGAATGCGTCTTGCCGGACCTGAGGCGGAGGTGAGTTAATGCAGGCCATCATCCTGGCCGGTGGGAAAGGCGAGCGCCTCCGGCCGTTCACGGAGGATCGCCCAAAGTGCATGGTCGAGATCCTGGGCGTTCCCCTGCTCGGCTATCAGCTCCAGTGGCTCTCCGCGCAGGGCGTGACCGACGTGATCGTGTCATGCGGGTATCGTCACGACGTCATCGAGAGTTACTTCGGTGAGGGTGAGAAGTGGGGGGTACGGCTGCAGTACTCCGTGGAGTCGCAACCGTTGGGCCGCGGAGGAGCGCTCAAGCTTGCGTTCGGGTTGCTCACGCCCGGCGAAGACATTTGCCTGGCGACGAATGGCGACGTCGTCACCAACGTCCGCCTCAAACCCCTCCTGCAGGCCCACCGGCAGAACGGCTGTCTGGCCACCGTCGTGCTGGCCCCGTTCAACAGCCCGTACGGGATCGTCGAGGTGGACGGCGACGAGCGCGTCGTGGCCTTCCATGAGAAGCCGGAGCTCCCGTATTGGATGAACGCGGGGATCTACGTGCTCTCACGCGAGATGGAGCCGCTGCTGCCCGACCAGGGCGACCATGAGGACTCCACCTTCCCTCGTCTTGCGCAGGAGCACCGGCTGGGGGCCTACAAGTCGCGCGCGTACTGGCGGTCGGTTGACACCGTCAAAGATATGTCCGAGGTGGCGAAGGAGCTCGAGCGGCGGTTGATGACGTCCTTCCTGGCCTGACGCGGGGAGCTCTCTACGAAATATCCGCCAGAAACTCCAGCACGATCCGGTTGAACTCTGCGGGCCGCTCCATGCTCGGCAAGTGTGCAGTCCCGGCCATGACGACTTTCCTCGAGCGGGCGACGCCGCGCTCCAGCAGTTCGGCAGCGGCGTGAACGCCGGATTCGTCGAGATCTCCGACGATGATCAACGTCGGCGTCTTGATCTCGGCAAGGCGCTTGGCCGCCGGAGGGTTGAGGCCTTTCGACTTTCCTTCCGTCACGTGCGTCGTGTAGGTATTCAGGATCATGTTCCGGACGCGTTCTCGCAAGGCGGGTGCCACGCGCGTCTCGGACTGGCCTGGACCATCCACCCACATCTTCACCTCGAGGTCCGCGAGGCGAACGAAGTCCTTCTGTTTCCAGGTTTCCTCCATAATGCCGAAGTTCCGCTTCTCATCGTCCGTGGGCTGGTGCTCGAGGCCGCCCAACGCGGAACCCACGAGGGCCAGGCCATCCACCCGCTCAGGGTGCTCCAGCGTGAAGTTGATGGCGATCCCTCCCGCGCGCGATGCTCCGACCAGGTAGGCCTTCCGGACGTTGAGATGATCGAGCAGGTCCAAGAGGTCTTGATGATTTGAGAACTCTACGTCCTCCGTCTTCGACTTGCCGAAGCCCCGGGTATCGTAGCGAATGACACGGTAGCGCTGCGCAAACACCGTGAACTGCTCGTCCCACATCCGGTTGTCCGCCACGCCGGCATGAATCAAGACCAACGGATGTCCCTCGCCGGCTGCCTCGAAGTAGAGCCGCGCACCTGGGATCGGCAGATATCCGCTCTCGACGTGCCTGCTCATCATGAGGACCTCTTTTCGACCGGCCCTCGAGAAGACCTCGGCGATACCGTCAGTGGAGCGGCGGTCGCCGCGTGTGCCATTCAGTCGCCGACTCGTAAGCCTTACCGACCCGCAACACCAACGCCTCATCGCGGGGCCGTCCGACGATCTGGAGCCCCACCGGTAATCCCTCTTTCGTGAAGCCGCACGGCAGCGAGAGCGCGGGGAATCCGGTCAGGTTGAATGGATTGGTGAATCGCGTGAGGTGCACGCTCATCGCGAGCGACGTGGTAGACGCCGACGAGGGATCGTCGTCGATGGGCGACGCAGCCGCCTGCGTCGTCGGCATCACCAGCACGTCCGCCTCCTCGAACGCCCGGAGGAATTCCCGGTGCAGAAAGCCCTGCGCCCGCAGCGCCGTGATGTAATCCGTCCCGCTCAGGAAGAAGCCCCGTTCCAGCCGTGTCCGTACGTCCTCGCCGTATTCAGCCGGATGTGTGCGGAGGTGTTGTTCGTGGAACGCGGTGGCCTCTGTCGAGAGGATGACGGAGACGGCGCTTCCCGCGAACGAGGCGTACGGGACCTCGACATCGCGCACACCAGCGCCAAGGGAGCGTAGGGTCTCGACGGCAGTCGTAGCGATCGTCTCGACCTCAATATCCAGGTGCTCCCAGAAGAACTTGCGCGGAATCCCGACGCGTACGCCGCGCGCACCGCTGGCCCCCCGGCTCGAAAGCGGTCCCGCAGCGTCAAGTGCGCGAACCAGTGAACGCGCGTCGTCTTCTACTGTACCGGCCATGACGTCCAACAGCAACGCCGCGTCACGCACGGTTCGGGCGAGCGGACCGGCGTGGTCCAGCGTCCAGGCGAGCGGGATCACCCCGTCCAGGGGGACCAGGCCATACGTGGGTTTGATACCGGCGACCCCACATAACGAGGCCGGGATACGGATCGATCCACCGGTGTCTGTCCCTACCGCGCCCGCGCATAAGCCTGCGGCGACCGCAGCGGCGGAACCGCCACTCGATCCCCCCGGAATGCGCCTGGGATCCCACGGATTGTGGACAGGACCGTAGTGGGGATTGATGTTGGTGACGCCGAACGCGCACTCGTGAAGGTTGGTCTTTCCTATGAGGATCGCTCCCGCCCGGCGCAACCGTTCCGCCAGCGCGGCGTCGGTTTCGGCCTGGCGGTGAAGCCAGCGGTGAGAGGCCGACGTAGTGGTGACGCCAGCGACGTCGATGATGTCCTTGATGGCGACCGGAACTCCGGCCAGCGGGCCGGCCGTGCGGCCCGAGCGAATGGCATCATCGACGCTGGACGCCTGCTCGAACGCAATGTCGGAGAGAATCTGGATAAAGCAGTTGAGGCGAGGCTGTAGTGCTTCGATTCGCGCGAGGCACGCTTCAGCGACCTGGCGCGCCGTGAGCTCGCGTTGCCTCACTTGGGCGGCAATCTCAGCCGCCGAGGCGAACGCGAGATCGGTGCCCTTCACGGGTGCTCCGTCACGCGCGGGGCCTGGGCGGGGTCGATCGGAAGCTCGCGCAGGCGCTGCGCCGCCTCGAACAGCCGCTCGACTTCGGGCAGGATCGCCCGGATGCGGGCCCGGTCCAGCGAAAGGCCGAGCGCCGCTGCCACCTTTGCGAGGTCTTCTTCTGTGGGAAGGCGCACGACTGTCACCGTCCTAGATCAACGGAACCCCTGAGTTGACCGCTTCGACCACATCCCCGTGGGGCGACCTGCGGACAACCGACACCGATCCGGTGCCGATCTCCAGCGCGCGAATGTTGGCCAGCGGCATGCCGATTAGCCGGCAGAGCAGCGCGGCGAGGGGATCCTGATGCGAGACGATCACCCCATCGCCTCCTCGATCCAGCCGCTCCATGAACGCAGTCTCCACCCGGTCGGCCACCTGTTCCAGTGTCTCCGCGCCGGGCAGGCGCAACGCGATCGGGTTCTCACGCCACGTCCGCCACTGATCGGGATAGCGCGCCTGGATGTCCTCGATCCGCATACCCTCCCACGGACCGAGCGCCCACTCAATGAAGCGCTCGTCCTGCCTGACCTCCAGTCCGCGGCGGCGGGCGATGGTCTCCGCCGTCTCGACCGTGCGTTGCAGCGGGCTCGCGACGATCCAGTCTAAATGATGGGGACCGAGCCTCTGCGCCGTCCGTTCTGCCTCACGCCGGCCATCCTCGTTGAGGGACACCCCCGGCGCGCGGCCGGCGAGCCGGTTGACAGGCGGACGGAGCCAGTCGTGCACCCCGTGTCTGATGAGGTAGACGACGCTCTCCAGGGGCTACCTGATGCCCCTCTTCTCGAGCTCCAGCAGCGCACGGATCGCCCGCGCTCCGTCGTCGGGTGTGTTGTAGAAATAGGGGGAGAGCCGGACCAGGCCGGGACGGGAGTCCACCACGATGTTCCGTTCGGCGAGCGCGGCCACGACGGCTTTCGGGTCTTCTCTTGGGATCGTCACAATGCCGGCAAGGTCGGTGAGACGTGCCGGCACCCGCGGCGACAGGCCACGGCTTCTGGCCTCCTCTACAAGGTGCTCGGCCAGTTCCATCTGCCGCTCGCGCAGCCGCCGGACCCCGATCTCTTCCACAATGTCCAACCCGGCGCGCCCGGCGTAGACTGCCGCCACGGACGGCGTGCCTCCCTCAAACCGGCGCGCACCGTCTGCATACTCGAAGCGGTGTACGTCGAAGCCGAACTGGTTGCGGTGTGCAAACCACCCCGCATCATCCGGGCGAAGATGCTGCGCCACTTCTCGCCGCGCGTACAGGTAGGCGATTCCCGGTCCTCCCAACAGCCACTTCAGACCGCCCGCGATCAGGAAATCCACCTCCGCGGCGTGGACGTCGATGGGAAGCTGGCCGATGGATTGATAGGCGTCCACGAGGAGGTGGGCACCCCGTCGATGCGCGATCCCAGCGAGGCTGGCAATGTCCTGAATCGCCCCGCTCGTGAAATACACGTGCGAGGCGACGACTAGTCGCGTGCGGTCATCGACCGCACGCTCGTATTGTTCGAGCGGTACGGTGAGCGGATCCGAAGTGCGAAGCATCTCCAACGCTACGCCCTGCCTGGTCTTCAGCGACCATTGATAGACGGTGGTGGGAAACTCGCGTTCAGAGAGGACGACCTTCGGCCGTTCCCGATAGTCGAAGGCGCTGGACACGGCCGTGAGCGCAGAGGTGACAGAGGGAAAGATGGCGACTTCTTCGGGGGTGGCTCCGATGATCCGCGCGAATGAGGCTCGCGCGGCCTCGATCTCGCCGAGCCAGGGACCATACCAGGCCGCCGCGCCCGACTCGTCCCACTGTTGGAGGTACTTTTGCACGGCCTCGGCGACACGCCGCGAGAGCGCCCCGAGCGAGCATGTGTTGTAATACACCTTGTGCGTGAAGACAGGGAACTCTTCCCGCCATGCCTCCCACGTGCGGGGACGGCCGACCGTCTGAGCCATCGGACTCTCCGGTGGAGACGTTACGAACGGACCCGAGAGGTGAGTTTCGCCAACCGCCGTTCGACTTCCGCCAGCGTCTCTTCCTTCTTCGGATACGCGAAGCGGACGTAGTTCCGGCCGCGGGACGGGTCCCGGTAGAAGCTGCTGCCGGGGACGGCGGCGACGCCGACGTCCTTCACCAGCATCTGCGCAAACGCCACGTCGTCGCGGACTCCGAACCGGCTGATGTCGGTCATGATGTAGTACGCGCCATACGGTACGAAGCATCGGAAGCCGGCCTCGCGCAGGATCCCGAGCAGCCGGTCGCGTTTGCCCTGGTACATCTGGGCCAGATTGGTGTAATAGGTGCGTGGAAACCGCAGGGCTGCGGCACCGGCTTCCTGCAGCGCGGCCGCGGCGCCGACGGTAAGGAAGTCGTGCGCCTTCCGGATGCCTGTCGAGACCTCTGCGTCACGGATGATCGTCCAGCCTACGCGCCAGCCCGTCACGCTGTAGGTCTTGCTCATGCTGTTGATCGTCACCGTGCGCTCGGCCATTCCGGGGAGCGAGGCGATGCTGAGGTGTTCCCGCCCGTCGTAGAGCAGGTGCTCGTAGACCTCGTCGGTGACGGCCAGGGCGTCATGATGCCGGCAGAGCTCAGCGATCGACTCGAGTTCCGCCCGGCTGAAGACCTTGCCGCTCGGGTTATGCGGCGTGTTGATGATTACGGCGCGGGTCCGCCGATTGAACGCGCCCCGCAGCTCCGCGGGGTCGAAGGCAAAGTCGGGGTCGTCCAGGCGCAGCTGCACGTAGCGGGGCACGGCGCCCGACAGCAGCGCGTCCGGGCCGTAGTTCTCGTAGAACGGCTCGAAGATGACCACCTCGTCGCCGGGGTTGCAGACGGCCAGCAGCGTGGCGATCATGGCTTCCGTGGCGCCGCAGGTCACGGTGATGTGCGTATTGGGATCGACCTCGACGCCGTTGTACCAGGCGAACTTCTCCGCGATCGCCTCTCGCAGCCGCGGCGACCCCCATGTGATGGCGTACTGGTTGAAGCCGTCGTGCAGCGCCCGGCTCGCCGCCTCGATGAGCTCCGGGGGCGCGGGGAAGTCCGGGAAGCCCTGCGCGAGGTTGACGCCGCCGTACATGTTGTTGAGGCGGGTCATCTCGCGGATGACGGATTCGGTGAACAAACCCACACGATCAGCGGTGTGTCCCAACAATGGACCTCCGGTTCACTGAGCCTCTGAAGGATTTGACGTTCGCTGAACAGTCCCTCCGGGCAAGATTGCGCGGACGACGTGATGAACGGTGTCGGATGATCTTCGGCCGCTGCCTTTCGGCAACTCTGTCCAGACCGAGTTCCCTCGCTCTTCACCAACTCGGTCCAGACCGAGTTGACGGTTTGAAGTGGCGAATGACTCAAACGAGTCATTGACAGGTTTCCAGCAACGCCTTCGAAATCTCTGCCGCGTCACGTTCAGATGGCCATGTCACAGGCCAGGATCGCTTGAGAACCGCATTTAAATGAAGCACGGCGCTGCAAAAGAATCAGATAATCTCCACCGCTTTGGCCGCGTTCCTATAGGCTACAAAAACCTCGTGGTATACCTAGGCCATGAACACAAACGTCCTCTCACTTGTCGGTCAGCTCTCCGATCAGCAGCTTGTCACGCAGCTAAAACTCCTGACGCAACGGGAACGCGAGGCGACGGCACACCTCATCGCCCACCTCGCCGTGGTCGACGAGCGTGGTCTGTATCTGGCTGAGGGCTGTTCCTCCATGTTCACCTACTGTCTGCAAGTGTTGCACCTATCTGAGCATGCTGCCTACGGGCGGATCGAGGCCGCTCGAGCTGCGCGGAAGTACCCGATCATTCTGGAGCTTCTCGGCGATGGAGGGGTGAATCTCACGACAGTCACGCTGCTGGCACCGCACCTCACGCGCGAGAATCACGCCGACCTCCTCGCGAGTGCCAAGCATCAAAGGAAACGGCAGGTCGAGGAACTCGTGGCGGCGCTGCGACCACTCCCCTCTGTCCCGCCGTCGATCCGCAGGCTTCCGGCGCCCAAATGCGTATCAGCGGCGACATGCAAGGAGTCGATCACCGATATTTTACGCGTTGCGTCGGCTGACATTCAGCCTCTGCCGCCAGTTTCGCCCGCACGCCGGGCGGTGGTCCAACCGCTCGCGCCGGAGCGCTACAAAATCC
>Ga0209853_1000132_pt1 | contig 19853 bp, 19 predicted proteins | sample GWRWS1_30_40_FD_187224 | JGI IMG/M metagenome (GOLD analysis project Ga0209853, IMG submission 187224) | Riverbed sediment microbial communities from areas with vegetation nearby in Columbia River, Washington, USA - GW-RW S1_30_40 (SPAdes)... | ecosystem: Environmental > Aquatic > Freshwater >...
CCCATGGCTACCAGGCTTACCCCCATGGGTAGCCGCGTGTTGCCGACGCCGCCATAGTAGTTGGCCAGGGCCTCAATTCCGACCGCCGCTCCGCCCGTTATCAGCCGCACCTGGAGGTAAGCGCTCATGAGCCGATGGACCTCGCCCCGGTACCCGATAGCCTGAAGAGAGCCGGGAACGCCCGCGATGACAGCAATACAGATCACTTGGGCCAGTAGCGCCACGCCGAGGCCATACCATCCATATCGACGCGCGCCGGCGGGATCACGCTCGCCGGTGAGCTGCGAGGCAAAGCTCGAGACGATGAATACCAAACCCATCGGAAGGATGAGCAGGTTGAAGACGTTGGCTGCTCCCGTGGTCGTGGCGGCGATGGCGGCCTCGCCGAGGTGCGCCACCATGATCGCATCCGCGACACCTACGACCACCTGGCTCGAGCGCGACACGACGACCGGCCATGCGAGCCGGAGGAGGCTGCGCAAAGAAGGAGGGATCGGCGCCGGTAGGCGTGTTTCTTCGCGTACCGCCGTCGTCACCATGTTGCTCAATCCGGAAGACAGACTAGCGCTTCAACGCCGCGTGCGAAGGCACGTTGAGGCCACGGAATCTCCAACGCTTGCCACGTTCGTCCTGCATCGGCTGTTCGGAATACCCCGTGATTGTTGGCTGCGTAGATGACGCCCGGCTCGTCTGGATTCGTCGCCAACCGACTGGCGATCGTCCCATCGGCGGCCGGCAGTCCCTCCATCGCCGGTTCGAACGAACGCCGCGCAGTCTTGCGGTAGACAAATGCCTCGGCTCTGCGGGGACTATACGCAACCCATGGCCCCGACGCGGACGACACGACGACCGCATCCGGATCGGCGGGATCGACTGCGACGCCTACCAGGTAGCGGTGTCGGAGTCCGTCAACCAGACGCGCCCACGTCTCACCGGCATCGTCGCTCTCAAAATAGCCGTCTCCTGCGGCTGAGTACACTCGGCCCGGCGCAAGTTTGTGGGTTGCTGCACTGTGGGTATCGATCGGCCCTCCGCGCACTCGGTCAAGCCATGTCCGACCTCCGTCGAGTGTGCGCACGAGCGCGCCGGCTTCAATCGCCACAAATACTCTCCCGGCAACTGTGGGGTCGGTTTCAATCCACCGCACATGGTGGGTCTCTGGGCGCGGCGGGAAGCTCCATGACTGAGACGAGGGGAGCGCCCGCAGTCCTGACAGCTCGGTCCAGGTCTCTCCGCCATTTTCGGAGCGAAATACCGCGCTGGGTTCCGTTCCCGCATACACGACGCCGTGTTCGGCCGGACTGACCGCCACGGCCGTAACATCAGCGTGAGATACCCCTGCTCCGACCCGATCCCAGGTTCGCCCGGCATCGTCGCTGCGCCACAACCCGCTGCCCGAGGTCCCCGCATAGAGGCGATCTGGATTCTGCCGATCGAGCGAAAGGGACTCGGGGGATTTGCCTTTCAGTTGCTCCTCTACCAACCACGTTGAACTGTGACGGGCAATCAGCAGTGCAGGCTCTGTAGCAATAATGAGAGTGCTCATAGGTTTGCCCCTTTCTCTCTAACCAGCAAGGTCGAGGATACTTGCCGGGTCGTCCGCCTGCTTCCCGTCAGAGGCCAGGCCGGCCCTGGACGAGAGGACAGGTGGGGTTGCTCAGGGAGTGGCTTTCGTCCGCGGCGGCGGGAATCTGGACGCCAGTCCGTCCGCCTCGACCTGGAAGAGTAGCTCGGGATTCGCCAGGCCCTGCAAGCGATGCCGGCCAAGTCTGCTAAAGTGGATGCCCGTTGGAACCGATACTCCAACGGCTTCCTTTGTGTCCCCGGAAATGACGATCTGGCCTCCGTGGGCCGCCGAGCAGACCCGCGCCACGGTGTTGACGGTAAGACCGATGTACCCGAATTCCGTGAGGGTTGGACGGCCGCTATGGATCCCGACGCGAACCCGAACTTCGAGATCATCCGGCCAGGGCCGTTTGCCGAGCGCACGCTGAATGGCTACAGCAGACTCGATAGCTTTGCCGGCGCCCTTGAAAACCGCGAAGAACTCGTCGGCGCGGACGTCGATTTCGCGACCGGCTGCCTGGACTACCGCCGCCCGCACGATGGCTCGGACGATTTTCAACAGGTCGCGATAACGATCGCCCAGTCGATGGAGAAGGGCGGTGGAGTCCTCGATATCGGTCATCAGGAGGGTGACGAACCCTTTGGGGAGCGGTGCAGCAGTTGCCTGTTTCCGCTCCGATTGCAGTTGGCTGGAGATGAAACCGATGGGTAAGATGCCGTACTTTTTCGCAGCGTTCAGGAGCCGTTTGCGGGCGCGCTGCCGGGCGGCATCGTCCTCAAAGGCGACCTGGTTAAAACGGGCAAGCGCATTCCTCACGTGCGCCTCGTCGTTGATCGGCAGTCGCCTCTGGCCGCGAGAGTCGATGTAGACGAAGGCGCTATTTGGGAGGCTGGCTCGCTGCTTCGCGCTGAGCGTGGGCATGCCTCAACGATAGCCTGATGGCGGAGCGGCGAAAAGACCGAACGCCGCCTTCACATGTCAAGTGGCGATGTCAACACGGCCTATAGGGGAGTGGAGAGCACGGACGACTCCCAGCGCCGGCAGGTTACTTCGAAGCCGGCGGGATGTTGTGGTTGAGCCGGAAGAGGTTGGTCGGGTCGTAGCGACTCTTGATCGCCACGAGCCGGTCCCAGGTCGACCCTGGGTAGGCCTCGCGGACCCGCGCTTGTCCCTCGTCGCCGAGGAAATTGACGTAGACAGCGTCATCACCCTGGCGCAGCGCCGCCGCGAAATGGGTGGCCCAAACCTCGTGGACCATCGCCTCCTCGGGACGCTCGTAGAGTGCGGCGAGGTATAAGACGCGCCTCGTTCGCGCGGTAAAGCATGTAGGGTCCAAGGAGGAACAGGGCCGAGAAGGTCAGCCGCTCCGTACCTCCAAGCTGCGGCCAGTGGGCGGCGATGGCACCTGCCAGAAAAACGACAAGCGCAACAAGGGACCAGAGATTTGGGTCTTTACTCCTCTCCGCCTCCAGCATCGCCGCCCAACAGCTCTGCCGAAGATCGTGCTGCCCGACGCGGTGTCAGGGCCGCCACGAGGCTGGTCCACAGGCCGCCGACGGCCCGGGTCAACCGGTTCAAGATTCTCAGCCGCGCAAGGTCGTCGAAGAGCGAGTAAATCACTGGGATCGCAACCAGCGTGAGCACAAGCGAGAGAACCTGGCCGCCGATGATCACCGAGCTCATGGCCCGGTTTGTCTCCGCACCGACACCCCGGGAGATTGCCAGCGGAATCATCCCTGCGACGAAGGCGATGGTGGTCATCAGGATCGGTCGGAGCCGGTCGCGGCTGGCCGCCACGATGGCGGTGTTCCGGTCCAGCCCCTGGGCCCGCAGCTGGTTGGCGTGGTCGATCTGCAGGATCGCGTTCTTCTTCACGACGCCGAAGAGGACCAGGATCCCAAGCTGGGACAAGATGTTCAGGGACCCCTGCAGCAGGAGGATCGAGAGCAGCGCAAAGGGCACAGTCAGAGGCAGCGAGAGCAAGATCGTGATCGGGTGAGTCCAGGACTCGAACTGGGCCGCCAGCACCAGGTACATGAACACGAAGGAGAGCATGAACGCCGTCATGAACGCCGCTGCCTGCTCACCCTGCGCTTCGGCTGCCCCGGCAAAGTTGGTCGCATATCCGGCCGGAAGCTCGAGCGCGCGAATCGTCGAGTCCAGCTGTTGCAGGATCCCGGCCTGGTCGGTATTGGGCAGCAGGTTCGCCGTGAGCGTGACCTGACGCCGCCGGTTGAAGCGGTCGATGACGCTGGGGCCAACACCGCGATCAATCTGGACCACTTGCTCGAGCGGCACGGCTCCGAGCGTGACGGAGCCCGTCGTGAGCTGGCTCAGGCCTTCCAGATCCCTGCGATACGCTGGCTCGGCGCGCATGTGCACTTCGTATTGCTCCCCGTCCTCTGTGTAGGTGGAGACCTGCATGCCGCCAACAAGCACGCGCAGGGCCATCGCGGCATCCATCACGCTCACCCCGAGATCGGCCGCGCGCGCCCGATCGACCGTGATTCCGAGCTGTGGCTTGCGACTGATCAGAGACGAGTTGATGTCGACGACTCCCGGCATCTCGCGTAGGGTTTTTTCACCGACCTCAGCCGCGCGCGTCAGGACAGCAAGATCAGGACCGCTAATCACGTAGTTGATCGGTTCGAATCCGCCACCGAACTCCGAGGCGAGGCTCACCTGTGTCCGCAGACCAAGGTGGGCGTACTTCGGGAGGACCTCGTCGCGCACCCGCGCCATGAGCACCGGCTGAGACAGCGTTCGCGCATTCACATCTGCAAGCCGGACGAAGAGCGTGAAGCGGTTCGGCGTGCGCTGGGCATCGTCTCCCACCGTGACGACCGTGTACTCGACGCCGGGGATGCGGCGGATCTCATGTCCCATCTGCGTCGCGAGGCGCTCTGTGGATTCAAGCGTCCATCCTTCAGGAGCCCGCACGACGACTTCAAACTGAGACTCGTCGTCTTCGGGCAGGAAGTTCTGGTTGACGGCTGCGCCGATCGGTCCGATGCTGAAGAGCGTCACGAGGATCAAGACGACCACGACCCACCGCCGGCGGAGTGACGCCCCCAACAACCTCAAATACCAGCGTTCCACGGCGCCGTAGATCCGGCCGCGCGACTTGCCCGCATGCGTCGTAGGTGCCCCACCCTCAGTCTCGGCGGGTCCGGCCGATCCGGCCTGCGGACGTCGGGACAGCCAGCGTGAGGCGAGAGACGGGGTGAGGGTGAAGCTCACCAGGAGAGACACACCGATGGCGAAGGCCATCGTGTACCCGAAGCTCGCCATGAACCGCCCGACGATGCCGCTCATGAAGGCCAGCGGCAGGAACACCGCAATCAAGCTAAGGGTCGTCGCCGTGACAGCCGGGCCAATTTCACGCGTCCCTTCAATGGCTGCCTGCACCGGCGACATGCCCTTTTCGTGGATGAAACGATAGATGTTCTCCAGCACCACGATGGCGTCGTCGATCACGATGCCGACCACCAGCGCCAGGGCCAGCAGCGTTATGGTGTTGAGAGTCAAGCCCATCGCGGACAGCAGCGCAAAGGTGCTGATCAGTGAGGCTGGAATGGCGATCGCCGCGATAATAGTGGAGCGCCAGTTCCAGAGGAAGACGAGCACGACCAACGCCGCGAGGATGGATCCCAGGATCAAGTGCTCCTGCACGGCGTGGGTGGACGCCTCGACGAAGACTGCTTGATCGCGGATAAGCCGCAATTCATATCCTGTGGCCAGGGTGCCCTCGACGGCGTGCACTCTCTCCTTGACCGCCTCGACTACCGCGAGCGTGTTGGTCCCCGACTGCTTCCTGACTCTGAGGATGACCGCTCGCGCACCATCGACGTTCGCGACGGTTTCGGCTTCAGCGGCGCCGTCTTCGATTCGTGCAATCTCGCCGAGAGCGATGGGCACGCGGTCCCGGCTGGCGATGATGACCCCTTCCAATTGTGCCAGGGAATCCACGCGGCCCAGCGTTCGAATTGTGAGCCGCTCGGCGCCCTGATCCAGGCTGCCGGCGGGGACCTGGACGTTCTGCGCCTGAAGCGTCCGGATGACATCGGCAACACCCAATCCGTAGGCCCGGAGCTTGGCCGGGTCGATCAGGATGTTGATCTGGCGGGCCTGACCGCCGATGATCTGCACCTGGCCGACGCCCGCCGTCCCTTCCAGCGCGGGGCGGATGACTTTATCGGCGTACTCGGTGATGTCACGGATCGGTCGGTTCGACGAAAGCGCATACATCAGCACCGGCGTGGCACCAGGGTCGAAGCGCTCGATCACCGGGGGTTCGATCTCCGCGGGGAGGTCGGGCAGGGTGAGGTTGATCTTGTCCCGGACCTCCTGGACGGCGACGTCGATATCTTTCTCGAGAAGAAACTGGACGAAGACGATGGAGAAGCCCTCGGCGGACGTGGAGCTCAGCATGTCGATGCCGCTGATCGTGTTGACGGCCGCTTCAATCTTGTCGGTGACGTCGGTCTCGATTTCTTCCGGAGACGCTCCGAGCACGCGCGTGCTGATCGAGACAAAGGGGATGTCGATGTTTGGCCAGCGCTCGACGTTCAACCGGTAGTACGAGAACACGCCGAGAAAGACCAGTGTCAGGATGAGCACAGAGGCCAGGATTGGCCTGCGAACAGACAGTTCAGCGAGCCATTGCATGAGCGATGCCTCCCTTACCGCTGCGGCGCCCTTTGCGCCACGGCCTGATTGTCGGTGAGACCCTCTTGACCCTCGACGATGACGGGCTCACCGGCCGACACCCCCGACTTGACCTCCACCAGTCCCTCCTGACGATCTCCCAGCGTAACGGCGCGCCGGACGGCGCGGCCACCCTGGACCACGAAAACCACAGGTCCACCCGCGGTTGTCAGAACTGCGCGCTCTGAGATCTGCAGGACGCTGAGCCGTGTCCCGGTGACGATTGTTCCTCTCGCGAACATTCCGGGCTGGAGCATCCGCTCGTGATTGGGAACACGGATCTTCACTACGAAGGACCTGCTCAGCTCCGAAGCACCGGGGCTGATCTCCGCGATCCGTCCCCTGAAGATCCGCCCGGGCAGAGAGTCCACTGCTACCGTGGCGCTCTGACCTGCCCGGAGCGCTGCGCGGTGCCGTTCCGACACAGCCAGCTCCACATTCACTTCATCGAGTTGAGCAAGCAGGAATGACGGGACAGCCGGTGAGACGCTCTCACCGGGTTCGACCATTCTCTGCACGATCGTCCCCGCGAAGGGCGCGGTGAGGACGAGGTCCCGGATGCGGATGCGGGCGGCTGCAAGCCCTGCCTCCGCTCCCGCCGCCTGTGCTTCCGCCGCCCGGAGCTGCTCGACGCGCGGTCCTTCGTTGACGAGGCTCTGCTGCTGCCGTGCAGAGTCGTAGGCGGTTCGGGCCATGTTCAGCTGCGTCTCCGCCGCATCCAGTTGCTGCTTGGCAATGGCGCCCATGGCATGGAGGGACCGCATTCGCTCGGTTTCGGACTGCGCCTGGTCGAGTGTGGCCTTGGCCTGCGCCACAGCGTTGGCGGCCTGCTGCCGCTCCTCGGGGAGCGCTCCGGCTATCAGCAGATCCCGCTGGGCGCGTGCACCTGAGACCGCCGCCCGCGCTTGCGCCTCCGCCGCGAAGAATTCACTCCCGTCGAGCCTCAGCAGCGGCGTCCCGGACGACACCCGATCGCCCTCCTTGACCAGCACGGCGGTCACGCGCCCCGGCATCCTGGCGGCGATCCTGGCCTCTCTCAGCGCGTTGACTGTGCCGGTCGCGGTGACCAGGGTCACCAGGTCGGCACGGCGCGCTGTACTGACCGTGACGGTTACGGGCGCCTGTTGTGCGACGGGTTCCTCTGGGGCACTAGAGGCCCGCCCCGTTGCCCGAATCGCCACGATCGCGCCTAACAGCAGTACTACTACCAGGCCAATCACAATCACACGAGTTCGCATCGTGATCCCCCTCACAGCGATCCCGTTGCCAGGATCGATCGGATTCGTGCCAGGTTCTGACTGAAACGCGCAGAGGCCAGGCCAAGCTCAGCCTGGGCCAGCGAAGTCTGTGCGGAGAGCAATTCCAGTTGCGTGCCGACGCCGGCTTGATAGCGGACGCCAGCCAGGCGTGCTGCCTCCCGCCCCTGCTCGACGGCTTTTGTCGCAGCGAGAAGCTCACCAGCGGCCTGCTGTAGTGCGAGCCAGGCCTGCCGGACCTCGAGCTCAACCTGCTGCCGTGTGTGCGCGTCAAGCACTTTCAGCTGCTCCACCCGCAGCTGCGCCTCGCGGATCCGCTCGCGTGTGATCCCGCCGTCATAAAGGGCCAGCGTGACCCCCAGCGTGATGGACCACCCGCCGCTGATGCTGGTCGCCATGCCGTTGCTGTTGCCGACATCGTAGCCGGCGCTGACGTTGACATTCGGCCGGCCGCCGCTGCCGGCGAGTTCAATGCCCGCCTGTGCCGCAGCGATGCGGCTCTGGAGTTCTGCGAGTTCGGGCCGGTCACGCAGGGCCCGCGCGATAGCATCCTGCACTGTCCCGGGCACAGGCCGCGGCTCCAGCGTCTCCGTAAGCTCAAGCGAAGCGTCCTGCGCCTGATTGAGCGATGCATTCAGACTTGTCTGCGCGGTGGCGACGCTCGTGCGCGCCCGCACCGTTTCTTGCTCGGCATTGGCCACCGCGACCTGAGCCTGCAGCGCCTCAAACTGCGGCGCCGCGCCGGTACTCACGCGGGCGTTTGCGACCCGCAGACTCTCGTTCGCCTGGTTGAGGGCGCGCTGCGCGGCGGCCACATTCTCTTGGCCCAGCAGGGCTTGCAGGTACAGAAGCTGAGCGCTGAAGAGAATCTGCCGTTGGGATCGTGCGAACACGGCCTGCGCCCCACGCAGGTTCGCCTCGGCCAGGGCGATCTGCGACTCGATGCGCCCTCCGGTGTAAAGCGGAAACTGCAGGGCCAGGCGCGCCGCATAAATGTTGGGACTCGGCGGTGGCAGCGTGAAGGAGATAACCGGCGGCGATGGCCCGAACGGATTGGGGAATGAGATCGTCTGCCCGGCCTGTTCCTGGGCTCGTGTGTACGATGCCGAAACTGCAACCTGCGGCAGCCGGCCGGTTCGCGCCTGTGCCACCTGTGCTTCAGCCACGGCGACATCGAGCGCGGCTGCGCGAAGTTGCAGGTTGTTCTGCATCACCGTGGTTGCCAGTTCGGCGAAAGACAGACGCCGGGAGGCAGGCTGGGCGGAAGTCCCGGCAGAGAGCGCCACGGTAAGGATGAGGGCTATCAGAACAATCGCTGTCGTCCGGTGCATGGCAATACCTTTCTGATCAACTGATCGCGTGTCTGAGAAGGTGCGCGCCAACAGTATTAGGCCGAGGATGTGAACTCAGTGCGAATCTGTGTGGAATTCTTGGAAGCACGGGTCATCTTGGTGATCTCCCATCCAGTCGGCATCTCTGACATTTGGATTGTGCTCCAGCCTGGCGCCGGCGGCATCTGGCCGAGGGTGCATTTCATCGCAGGCTTTCGAAGGACCGGATCTCCGCCAAAGGACGGATCAGACCGCCTTCTGCTTCCACCTGCCACGCCGGAAGACGATGGCGCTGACGACAGCTAGAGCCGAATACGAGACGGCCAGTGACGTAAAGACTCCCAGCGGTCCCAGACTTGTCCGCGTGGCCAGCACGTACGCGAACGGAAGCTCGAACAGCCAGAACACGAACAGGTTGATCACGGTCGGCGTCCAGGTATCGCCGGCGCCGTTGAACGATTGCGTGAGGACCATGCCATAGGCATAGAACAGGAACCCGGCACTGACGATGCGCAGGCCCCCGACGCCGTACCGGTGTACGGTGGGATCCCCGCTGAAGAGGGCGACGATCTGCGGCGCGAGCAGTACGAATACCACACCGACGCTCCCCAGAAAGAGCATGTTGTAGAAGGCCGACTGCCACACGGCGCGCTCAGCGCGCTCTGGTTTGCGGGCGCCCAGGTTCTGGCCGACCATCGTCGCGGCAGCGTTGCTGATGCCCCAGGACGGCAGCAGGGCGAAGATAATGAGCCGGATCGCGATCGTGTACCCGGCGAGAGCAGCACTGCCGAAGGTCGCGACGATCCGCACCAGGCCGACGTAGCTGGCCATGCCGATCAGGACCTGGAACGCCGCCGATCCGGACAGCCGCAGCAGGTTCAGCATCGTTCCAAGGTCGAGCCCGATCTGACTGCGTGTGAGGGAGATCCGCCCACGCCCTCGCGCCAGCGTCAGCAGCTGATACGCGACGGCCGCCCCGCGACCGATGTTCGTGGCCACGGCTGCGCCGGTCACCCCCAGCTCGGGAAATGGCCCGAGGCCGAAGATGAACATCGGGCCGAGGACAATATTGATGGCGTTCCCAAACCAGAGGACGCGCATCGCGATCGCAGCATCGCCCGCGCCGCGGAAGACCGCGTTGATCACGAAGAGCAAAACGACGGTGATGTTCCCACCGAGCATGATCCGGGTGAATGTCGAGCCCTGGGCGATCACAGCCGGGGAGGCGCCCATCAGCGCGAGAAGGTCAGACGCGTATCGCACCCCGACTATTCCGATGATCAATGAGATAAACACCCCGAGCACGATGGCGTGTACCGCGGCGCGTGCGGCCCCGTTCATGTCGCGCTCGCCGACCCGCCGGGCCACCAACGCCATGGCCCCGATGGATACGCCCATGGCCACGGTATAGATCAGGGTGAGCATGGACTCGGTCAGGCCGACCGTGGCGACCGCATCCGCCCCCAGGCGCGCCACCCAGAAGACATCTGCGACGGCGAAGATCGACTCCATGACCATCTCCAGCATCATCGGGACGGCCAGCATGAAAATGGCGCGGCCAATGGGCGCGGTCGTGTAGTCGAGCGACGAGCCGCGGATGGCGTCGCGGAGCGTCTTCAAGAATCCTTGGATGCGCGATCCTCGTGCACCCAAAACGTCCACCGCCGGGAGAACCTCGGCTCGTCCCGCGGGTCCAAAGCCGAACAGCTGCGCATCCAACTCCCGAGTTGATTCCTGGCGGTCTGGTATCTCTCGCATGGTAGTGACCTCAATCAATGGGTGAACCCTGGCTCTACTTGTTACGTCGAACGCGGGCCCACAAAATCGACACGGTGAACTTTCTTTCTAGGCGCACACCGTACCAAAGATCACCCACGGAACAATGTGACGTATGTCACACTTCCGGGCTGTCTTTTGGGGTAGGGGAGAGCCTGACCGGATTGACTCTCTGCGCTTCCGGCTGCGAAGGGCCGGCGGCCTGGCGGATGGCCTGGAGCAGCCGGTCGCTATACTCGTGCATCGAAACGAACGCGGCGGCGCCGGCACCCAGCGCACGCCAGCGGGTCATGGAGTCATCGTGGAGGCTCAGCACGACGACCGCGCTCCCCGGTGAGGCGCTGCGCATGGCTTTGATAAACTTGCCGCCGTCGATCTCTGCTGAATCGATGTGTACCAGGATCACGTCAGGACGAACCATCGAGGCCTGCCACAGCGCGGAGATGGCGTCGTCGGCCTCACCCACGATCGTCATGTCCGGCGCCAATCGAAGCCACATCTGAAGCCCGCGCCGGACGGAAGATTGATTTTCAATGACCAGAAGTCTTATCATGGCTATTCTGCTCAACGCCTGCGCGGCGGAGGAGATGGGGGGTCCAAGCCTCTGATCTCCTCCGCCGGCCTGCCCACGTGTCAGGGTCAGGCGGGACTCCACCGACTACTGGATAAACGACTCGCCCGCCCTACCGCCGTCGATCGCTTCGGCGCCCCCAAACGACTCGCGGTTAACCTCCCGCGGAGCCTCCTCATCGGAGGTCGTGGGCGCAGGAATGAGTACCTGCGCGGTTACCGCCTGGCCGCGCTCGACATCGCCGAGCTCAACCTCGGCCGCAAAGGCCGCCGTCGAGAGCAGCAAGACCAACGCTGTCACTGCCGCTGTCAACTTTGCCATGGTGTTCACCTCCTTTCGCGTGAGACCGGACACAGTCTCGGGATAAACTGTCTGGTTCCAGTAAACGCCAGGGCAGCGTCGCCGGCATCGAGCGAACGCCCTGAGGCGGCGTCCCACCTGCAGGGGATCGATGAACTCCGACTAAAGACGGAAGACACGACCCGATGAAAGACGGAAACTGGCTTTGACGGAGGCTCCATCGTGGCCATTCGCATTCTGATAGCCGACGATCACAGCGTGGTACGACAGGGGTTGCGGATGTTTCTTGCCCTCGACCCCGAGATGGAGATTGTCGCCGAGGCCGCGGACGGCGCGGATGCCCTGCGGCTGGTGCGGGAGCTTCAACCGGATGTTGTCCTGATGGACCTCATCATGCCCGTCATGGATGGCATCGCCGCCACTCAGGCGATCCGTGAAAGGTTTCCCGATACTGAGGTCGTGGCACTGACCAGCGTGCTCGAGGACGCTTCTGTCGTGGGAGCAATCCGAGCCGGCGCGATCGGCTACTTGCTCAAGACCACCGAGGCTGAGGATCTGCGACGCGCCATCCGCGCAGCCGCGGACGGGCAGGTCCAGCTCTCGCCAGAAGCTGCCGCCCGACTCATGCGTGAAGTTCGCGCGCCCGAGAGCCCCGAGACGCTGACCGGGCGGGAGACAGACGTCCTCCGGCTGGTCGCAGAAGGCAAGGCAAACAAGGAAATCGCACAGGGTCTGGGGATCGGGGAGAAGACCGTGAAGACACACGTCAGCAACATCCTGGCCAAGCTGGGGCTGCAAAGTCGCACCCAGGCCGCACTTCACGCCGCACGCATCGGCATCGTCACGATTCATCAGGTGAGCGGCCGAACATGATGCAGAGCGATCCGTCGCTGGCGACAATCTCTGCCCCGTTTGAGGCATCCCTGGAGGCCGTGATCGTCATTGACGAGGATGACCGGATCGTCTATGCGAACCCGGCGGCCTGCCGGATCACCGGCTACCGGCTTGATGAGCTGCTGGGCGCGGACGCGTACGGGTCGATGCCGCGTCATGCCCGCGAAGCGCTGCATGAAGCCATCAAGCAGCACGACGCCACGCAGCCTCTCGGTACGATCATGCGTGGGAACTCAGTGTTTACGCGGGCGGATGGTGAGGACTACGAGACTGAGTTTACGGCGGCGCTTCTGATGCTCGATGGGCGCTGCCTCGTGACCGTCATGTTTCACGACGTCACTGAAATGAAGCGCACGGCGCGGAAGGTCGAGGCCCTCTCCGAGATTGCCTCGCAGGTCGCATTCGCGGAGTCCCTGGAAACTACGCTGGCCAAGCTGGCGCAGAGCGTCGTGCGTGCCACCGGCACCGTGGCCTGCGGGGTGTGTCTGGTTGACGAGAAAGGCGAGTTCCGGGTCTGGGGTTCGTACGGCCTGCCCAACGATCCGGAAGCGGAGGGTCACTGGAAGGAAGCCGTTCGGCGTGGTGCACGCATGCCGAACGTAGATTCTGTCCGAGAGCGCCGCACCTTGATCCACGCGGACGCCCGCACGAAGCTCTTAAATGACCCAGTCTATGAGCCCATCTATCCAATGTTGCGCGATGCCGCCTGGGAAACGGTCGTGTCCGTGCCCATGATGTATCGAAACAACGCCATCGGCGCCCTCAACGTCTTCTACCCGCGCGGGAAGAACCCGGGCCAGATGGAAATCGTGTTTCTCACGGCCATCGCCGGTCAGGCCGCCGTCGCCACCGAAAATTCCCGGCTCTTTACTGAAGCCAAGGAGAAAGCGATCCTCGAGGAGCGTCAGCGTCTGGCCCGCGAGTTGCATGATTCGGTCTCGCAGGCCCTTTACGGGATCGCGCTCGGCGCCCGGACCGCGCGCACGCTGCTCGACCGCGATCCGGCTCAAGCGGCTGAGCCCCTTGATTATGTCCTGTCGCTCGCCGACGCGGGTCTGGCCGAGATGCGGGCGCTCATTTTCGAGCTCCGCCCCGAGACGCTCGAGACCGAGGGTCTGCTCCCCGCCTTGAGCAAGCAGATTGACTCCGTGCGCGCCCGTCACGGGCTGGAGATCGAGGCCGAGTGGTGCGACGAACCCGATTTCCCCTACGAGATCAAAGAAACCGTCTACCGCATCGCTCAGGAATCCCTCAACAACATCGTCAAGCATGCCAGAGCGCGCCGGGTGGATCTGCGGCTCTCGTGCGGCGAGGATGAGATCGTGCTGGAGGTTGGCGACGACGGTGTCGGTTTTTCCTCTGAAGAGACTTTTCCAGGCCATCTCGGACTGCGCTCGATGCGGGAGCGAGCGATGCGCCTTGGTGGAACTCTCCAGGTAGAAAGCACCCTCAACCAGGGAACGCGCATCCGTGCGCATATCCCCCGGTCCAACGGGGTGCCCGCGAACGTTCAGCCTTAAGACGGGCCGAATTGAGCCTTCTGCTTAGAGCCCGGTCAGTGCAGGTGTTAGCGCTCCCCGTGCTCCTCTCGGTCGTCCTGATCGTGTTGCTGGGGCGTGGCGGGCTGCCGTTCGATCGTCCGGCCGTAGGTTCCACCGACCCCCTCTCAAACATCATCGGCCAGCTCGTGCAGTTCATCTTCGCCATCTTCGTCATATTCATCGCATTTCGCATCACGCGCAAACGACGCGAAGTGGATTTTGACGCGCGGACGCCCGAGAAGAGGGTCGCCATGAGGGAAATGGTCGGACTGCTCCTCTACGGCGTCATCGTGCTGTTCGTCGGCGGGCTGAACGGCATTGGAATGCATCTCCACGGGGCCATCTATGGACCCACTCAAGAAATCGGACCCCGGGACGTGTACGTGTGGGCTGCCTACAATTTCGTCTTCTTCGCGGCTATCCCGTACCTCGTCTTCCGGCTGCGGGGATATGACCACCGTGCGATGTGCCTGAGGTCGGAGAACGTACGGAACGACATAAGGCTCATTCTCGTCGTGCTGATCATCGAGTCCCTGGGGGAGCTCTTCACATTTCCCGGTCTGTTCTCCCTCAGCGCCCGGCAGCTCTTGATCGGGATGCCTCTCACCTTCGCCCTGCATCTGGTGGGGACGGGGATTCCGGTCATGGTGTTCGCGTATTCGCTGCTCTTCCCACGGTACGTGAAGGTGACCGGCTCCGCGGCCTCGGCGATCGTCTATGGGGCGCTGACGTATGCGGGGTTACATCTCTTCGAGTACTGGACGGTCTATGACTCCCTGGCTAATGGCGTGCTCTCGATTGCATTCATCTTTCTGCAGTTCACGCCACCAGGATTGGTCAAATCATATTTGACGTGGAGAACCGGCAACGCCTGGGTGCATCTGTGGGCCTATCATGCTGTTGCGCCCCACGTCACCGTGGATACTCCGCATCTGGTCAAAGTGTTTGGGATTCGGTAGCGTGAAGACGACGCCCAGGAGGATATGCGCGTGGCATCCATCAGATATTTGGTCAGTGACGTTGACAGGGCCATAGCGTTCTACACGCAACGGCTGGGCTTCCGGCTCAAGCAACAGATGGGTCCGGCGTTCGCCCAGGTTTCAAGAGACGACCTTACGCTTTGGCTCAGTGGACCGCAGAGTTCGGCTGCTCGCCCGATGCCCGACGGACGGCGTCCAGAACCCGGCGGGTGGAACCGGCTCGTCCTCGAAGTGAAGGACCTGCCCTCCCGCGTTGCCGAGATGAAACAGGCAGGACTCCACTTTCGCAATGAAATCGTCGTCGGGCCTGGGGGCAAGCAAATCCTGGCGGAAGATCCGGACGGCAATCCTATTGAGTTATTTGAGCCCGCGTCATAGTTGGGATCAATCGAATTCCACGCGCTTTGACGATTGTTCTGGACCAACCCGACCCACGACGATCTCTGCCTTGAAGTAGTTCTCACCGCGGACCGGCGAACCCGCGAGGCGGCGCAGCGTCGCCAGCTGACCCACGTGGGTGAGGGCGTCGGCGATGGGTCCCTGGAAGATCTGCCCGGCAGGGTATCCAAGCGGCTGATCCGCGGCGAGGTACTCGTCGAGTCGCTGAAGCCCGTCGAAGAACCGATCGACGTCAACTTCCCACTTCTGCGGTGGAGCATCACGCCACACGCGTTTTCCTTTCGCCAGCCACAGCGCCCACTCAAGAAGGTCCCCGATGTGGCTGAGAATGTCTGCGGCGGACCGGCACGTTTCGCAGGCTCGGACCGTGGCGAAGCCTTCGGGCGCGTGACGCAGGGCCTTGGCCCCACGGTAAGCAAGAGTCGCGACCGTGTGGCGGAGAAACTCACGATCATCAGTCGCCGAACCCATCGTCATTCCCCCTCATTGCACCGGTATAGATCCTCTACTCGACAAGCCTGAAGCTGTCCCTCTATCATGGACTGGTGCGATGATGAAAGACACCGGCACGACGGTCTCCCTCAGCATAGACGTGGCCCTTGACCCGTCACTGGCGTTCGACGTGTTCGTCGAGGACCTCGCCGCCGCGTTCGCTCGGGCAGGGGTGCGTTTCGAGGCCGGTCCCGACGGACGCGTCATCGAGGGTGGCACCGAAGTGGGTCGCGTCGTTTCCTGGGAGCGCGGTGATCGCTTCTTGCTTCAGTGGCGTCCGGCCTCCTGGGAGCCGGCGGAGGTCACCGAGGTGGAGCTGCGGCTCGAGCCCGTCCATGGCGGCACCCGAGTAAGGCTGGAGCAGCGCGGGTGGGGGGCGCCTCATCGGCGACCCCGGCGAGATTGTAGGCTGGCTCGCCGGCGAGGTGGTTGGGCCGCTGCTCCGTGCGACAGCGCCTGCCGCTTTCGGGGACTGGCTCACCGACCGCCTGGCCCGCCGTCCAACGGGCGCGCAGGCGCGGGCCGTCTATCGCGATCCTCTGTACCACTATCCCAATTTCCGCGTGATATTGGCCGAGCTGGCGTTGACCAGCGGCGATTATCTTCTCGAGGTGGGCTGCGGTGGCGGCGCGTTCCTCAAGGAGGCGCTGCGGAGCGGGTGCCGGGCACGGGCCGTCGACCACAGCCCAGAGATGGTGCGGCTTGCGCGGGAGGAGAACCGTGAGGCGGTTGCCCGGGGCCGCCTCGAGGTCCTGGAGGCGAGCGCCGACCGGTTACCGTTCCCTGACGCGATCTTCACCTGCGCGGCGATGACCGGGGTCCTCGGGTTCCTGCCGAATCCCGTCGCGGCCCTGGCGGAGATTCGCAGGGTGCTGCGCCCCAACGCCCGGCTCGTCATCCTGGGCAGCGACCCCGAGAATCGAGGAACTCCCGCCGCGCCCGAGCCGATGGCGTCGCGGCTGCGGTTCTACGATAGCGAACGGCTTGAGGGGTTGGCACGCGAGGCTGGGTTTGACAACGCACGCGTCGTACGGCGCGACCTCGAGGCGTTCGCGCGAGAGGCCGGCGTGCCGGAGGAACACCTGCCGCTCTTCGCGGGTCCTGGGGCGCGATTCCTCATCGCACACAAAGGCTGAGCGTGGAGCTTCTAATGGCATCTCCTCGATCCTGCGTCTTTAGCCACTTCGCTCCGCACTGTGACGAATTCCCACGAATATCTGGTTGGTTCCAGACTTAGTTTGAGGACGCCGAAGGCACTCGAGTCGCGGACAACGCTGTTGGATCTGATCGTCCGCGCGCGATAGAGGCTTCTCCCGCCTGTGCCTATCGTGAATTGCTGTATCCCTCTCACGTCGTCGCTGACTCCTGAGGGCGTTTGAGGCGCGAATCGTTCGTAGAGGTGATCGTGACCGTTGAGCACCGCTTCGACTCCGGCAGCGTACAGGATCTGCCAGAACGTACCGACAGTACTGTCATTGCCGTGCGGGCCGGAACTGAACCTGGGATGGTGCCAGTAGGCGAGCGTGCAAGGACGCGAGTTGGCGGCAAGGTCGGCCCGCAGCCAGCGCACCTGCGGCGAGTCGGGGCCGCAGCCCCCCGCCGGCCGGCAATTACTGTTCAGGACCACGATGTGCCAGTCGCGCAAATCGTAACTGTAATAACCTTCCCCGGGGGCCCCCGCTGCTGCGCCAAAATAGGCAAAGTAGCCTCCGGCCCCTGGAGTGAGGTAGTCGTGGTTTCCCGGCGCGGGCCGAATTCGGGCCTTGTGCCGGCCCCATGAACCCCCGAAACACACCGCGAATTCTCTCGGAGTTCCACGCTCGTATGCGTTGTCTCCGGTCGTGAAGACCGTTCCCGGAATCATGTCGAGAAGCCTGGCCGTCTCCTCATCCCCCCGGCTGCCGCAACTCGCGATATCACCTGCCCCGACGAGGACGGCCGCGTCCTGAGCGATCACGCCCGGTCCCATCGCCAGGGCCATGACCCAGACCAGCGACCCGGCCAACGTGCGTCCCAATTAATCGTCCTTCCGGAGGTTGGCGGCCACGATGGCGTAGATCACGACCAACGACAGCACAGTACCGATGATGATGGCTGTCGTGTCGCTGATGCCCGGAACCGAGCCTGGACGCCCTTGTTGTTCCAGGAAGAGGACCGCAAGGAGCATCGCAGTGACATTCCGCAGGACAGAATCAACCCCTACCCGAAAAGGCTAGACCGTGGGTTCGCGCACCGATCTCGTGCTACGGACGAGTCTCATTGTCGTCACCACCCTCGTCCTGATCGGTCTCTCCCGCCTACTCATCCAGATCGTCGATATCCTGCTGATCGTCCTCATCGCCGCCATTCTGGCGACCGGTGTCTCGCCGCTCGTCTCCAACCTGGAGCGAATGCGCTGGGGACGTCGTGGACTGCACATCTCTCGCACGTGGGCCATCTTGATCATCTTCATTCTGCTCATCGTGCTGCTGGTGTTGCTCACCGGGCTCCTGGTGACCCCGGTCGTCCTGGAAGCGCAGCAGTTCCTGGCCAACCTCCCCCAGAACCTGCTCGGGCTCGAGACCATCGTACAGGGATTGGAGGATCGGTACACCTGGCTCCCCGATCTGACGGGTATCGTGCGGCGGCTTCCGTCAGAGATCAACCGCCTGACGCGGTACTTTGCGCCCGCCGCCGGGGTGGCGGTGAGGTTCCTGGGCGGGCTGATCACCGTCATCACCGTGCTCTTTCTTGCCTTTTACATGCTGGTGGAAGGGCCGACGGTCAGCAAGGGTTTTCTGGGCCTCTTCCCTCGAGCCAGCCGGGCTGAGGTGGCTGACGTCCTGGACCAGATCGCCGCGAAGTTCGGCGGCTGGGTGCGCGGCCAGCTGCTCCTGGGGCTGATCATCGGGGCCGCGGCCGGGCTCGGGATGTGGGCGATCGGCATGCCGTTTCCGATGCTGCTCGGGATCGTTGCCGGGATCACCGAGCTCATTCCGATGATCGGCCCGACGCTCGGCGCAATCCCTGCGGTGTTCCTCGCGCTGTTCCAGCCCTCGTGGAAGCTGCTCTTCACGATCGCTTTTTACGCCTTCATCCAGCAGGCGGAGGCGAACTTCGTCGTCCCCCGCGTGATGCGCGCCTCGGTCGGGCTGTCGCCCCTGCTGACGATCATTGCTCTGGTGATCGGTGCCAAGTTGTTGGGTGCGGTCGGAGCGCTCCTTGCGGTGCCGGTGGCGGCCGCGCTGCAGGTCATCATTGGGACGATCGTCGGAAGACTTCGCGGGAAGGAATGACCGGGCCCAAACCGGCTAGGGCTCGACGATCACCGTCAGCGTGTAGGCCTGATCGAGCGACGTCAGCCCCGTCACGATGCGGATCCGGTAAGTCCCCGGTTCGCGCTGGCGGAATCCTGCTTCCACGACATCCAGCCTGCCGTCCGGGACGACGACCGACGTTGCGCCGCCGCCGACGGCCAGGATACGCAGGGGCTGGCGCGGACGCAGGCGCTGCACGTCCGCTCTGGCTACGACTTCACCATTCCGCACGGCATACCGCCACGTCACCCCGGGTAACATGCCGGCGACGGCCTCCGGCGCACTCTCCTCCAGCCACGTTCGTCCGTTCCACCGAATCGCGCTCGAGCCGTCGGCGCGCTGTTCCACAAGCAGCGGTTCCGCGAAGGCGAGCGTGCCGGCGAAGCGGCGCTCTCGCAGGACGACTGCCCGCCTTCCGGCGATGCCGATCAGCCGGTACGAGCGCGTTCCATCGTCGTGCAGGCCGGAGATGATCGCGACGTCGCGGCCATGCAGCAGGCGTGCCGCGTCCGCGGAAAACGGCACCGTGCCGGGAGTCGGGGAGTGGTAAATCTGGATGAAGGCTCGCCGCCACCGATCGTAGCGGAACACGAACGCGGCATACGCGATATCACGGGAACCGGGATAGGCCGGGACCCGGGCGACGACCGCGGTCTCCGCCGGCCCCCGGCCGTCCATGTCCAGCCGCACGAGACTGTGCACGGAGCTGCCCGTGGGGAGTCTCGCCAGGACCTGGTTTGCTG
>Ga0209853_1000133_pt1 | contig 19832 bp, 14 predicted proteins | sample GWRWS1_30_40_FD_187224 | JGI IMG/M metagenome (GOLD analysis project Ga0209853, IMG submission 187224) | Riverbed sediment microbial communities from areas with vegetation nearby in Columbia River, Washington, USA - GW-RW S1_30_40 (SPAdes)... | ecosystem: Environmental > Aquatic > Freshwater >...
CCGCCGCTGACGGTCGTGCTGGGGAAGGACATCGCCGGCCACCCGATCCTGGGCGACCTGGCCGAGATGCCGCACGTGCTCATCGCCGGCGCAACCGGCTCCGGGAAGTCGGTGATGCTGAACGCGATCATCGCCGGGCTGCTGTTTCGCTGCACGCCGCTGGACGTACGCCTGCTGATGATCGATCCCAAGCGGGTGGAGTTCACCAACTACAACAACATCCCTCACCTGCTTGCACCCGTCGTGACAAATCCACGCGCCGCGGCCGGAGCGCTCAAGGAGATGCTGCGCGAGATGGAGGAGCGCTTCGAGCGGTTTGCCGCATCCGGCGTGCGGAACATCCAAACGTACAATCAGATCCCGGACGGCGAGCGGCTGCCCTTCATCGTCATCATCATCGACGAGCTGGCCGACCTGATGATGATCGCCCCCGCGGATTTCGAGGACGTCATCTGCCGCCTGGCACAGATGACCCGCGCCACCGGCATCCACATGGTGCTGGCCACGCAGCGGCCTTCCGTAGACGTCATCACCGGCCTGATCAAGGCCAACATCCCCTCGCGCATCGCATTCGCCGTGAGCAGCCAGGTGGACAGCCGCACCATCCTCGACATGCCCGGCGCCGAAAAGCTGCTCGGGAAAGGCGACATGCTCTACATGCCGATCGGTCTGGCCCGGCCGGTACGCGCCCAGGGCGCGTTCATTGCGGACAGCGAGATCCAGGCGCTGGTGACGTGGTGGAAGTCGCAGGGCAAGCCGGTCTTCGATCAGGAAGTCATGAAAGCGGGGAAGCCCACCAGTGAGGGAGAGGGCGGCGGGGATGAACTTCTGGCCGAGGCCGGCCGGCTCATCGTCCGGGCGGGCTACGGCTCGGTCTCATTGCTGCAGCGGAAGATGAAGATCGGTTATGTGCGGGCCGCCCGCATCGTCGACCAGCTGGAAGAGAAAGGTGTGGTCGGTCCCACGCAGGGCAGCAATCCCCGCGAAGTACTCGTCGGGGTTGACGAACTGGAGAAGCTCATTCGCACGAGCAAAGCCAGTACATGATTTGGGATTTGGTATGTACCAAGGGACGATAAGGTAACATAAGGGCCCGCGCCGGTGGGGGTTCCGTCCTTATCCCAATTGCGTCCTGCTACTGGCGGGAGACCGCCCCGCTTGTGGTGAAGAGAGGGGCTTGACCCTTGAAGGAGGTCCCCATGCGAATTCGTCGAGTAATGCTGCTCACAGCCAGTCTGATCGTTATCACCCTGCTGGTCGCCACCGGCTGCATGCGCCAGCAGGCGCAACAGCCCGCACAAGCGGAGAAACTCAAGGTCGGCATTGTGTACGACGTCGGCGGACGCGGTGACCTGTCGTTCAACGACATGGCGTTCGCCGGATTGGAGCGGGCCCAAAAGGAGTTCGGCGACCGGATCGAGACCCGCGATCTGGAGCCCACGGCGGGCGGCGAGAACCGCGAAGAGCTGCTGCGGCTCTTAGCCAACGAGGGGTTCGACCTCGTCTTCGGGATCGGGTTCCTGTTCACCGACAGCATCCAGCGCGTGTCGCAGGAGTTCTCCAACGTGAAGTTCGGCCTGGTTGACGGGTTCATCCCCGACCTGACCGATCAGAGTAACGTCGCCGACCTCCTCTTCAAAGAACATGAAGGCTCCTTCCTCGTCGGCGCCGCGGCCGCGTTGAAATCCACGGCGAACGTCATCGGCTTTGTCGGCGGCATGAAGATCCCCTTGATCGAGAAGTTCGAGGTCGGCTACATCGCCGGGGCCAGGTACGTGAAGCCCAGCATCCGCGTCCTCAGTGATTACGCCGGGACCACCGGCGAGGCGTTCCGCGACCCGGTGAAGGGCAAAGAGCTCGCCCTCGCTCAGTATGACCGCCGAGCCGACATCATCTACCACGCGAGTGGGGGCACCGGGATCGGTGTGTTCGAGGCCGCCCTGGCGCGGAAGAGGCTCGCCATCGGGGTTGACGCGGACCAGTCCCTGACCGTGAAGGAAGACCAGCGCCCGCAGATCCTGACCAGCATGACGAAGCGGGTGGACGTGGCTGTCTTCGAGACGATCAAGGCATTTGTCGACGGCACGTACGCGGGCGGGTACCGGATCTTCGGGTTGGCCGAAGGCGGCGTCGGCTACGCTGAGAACGACTACAATCGCAATCTGATCGCCGACATCAAGGGCCGCCTCGAGGAACTGAAGCAGAAGATCATCGCCGGGGAGATCAAGGTCCCGGAGGACAAAACGCAGCTACAAACATTCTTGCAGAATTTGCCCAAATAGGGGTGCGCAAGGCGTTCCCCACATAATCACGGTGCAGGTAGGGGGTGGGGGTCGGCCAAACTGACCCTCACCCCCTTGTCTTTGGGGGAGCATGGACGAAAATACCTTCATCGAACTCAAGGGGATCACCAAGCGATTCCCCGGCGTGACCGCGAACGACCGCGTCGACCTCGCGGTGCGGGTCGGGGAGATCCACGCGATCGTCGGCGAGAACGGCGCCGGCAAGTCGACGTTGATGCGGACGCTGTACGGGCTGTACCAGCCGGACAGCGGGACGATCAGCGTCCGGGGGCGCCCGGTGGTCATCGAGAGCCCGCGTAAGGCCCTCGATCTCGGCATCGGCATGGTGCACCAGCATTTCATGCTGATCCCGGTGTTCACGGTCGCCGAGAACGTCATCCTGGGCAGTGAGCCGGCCGCAGGATTGGGCCGCCTGCGGATCCGCGAGGCGGACCGGCGCGTCAAGGAGCTCAGCGAGCAGTACGGATTCGCCCTCGACCCCTCCGCAAAGGTGGGCCGGCTGTCGGTGGGCGAGCAGCAGCGGGTGGAGATCATCAAGGTGCTCTACCGAGGGGCGGAGCTGCTGATCCTCGATGAGCCGACCGCCGTCCTGGTCCCACAAGAGGTGGAGGATCTCTTCGGGAACCTTCGCCGCCTGCGCGAGCAGGGCAAGACGATCATCTTCATCAGCCATAAGCTGGACGAAGTGCTGGAGATCTCCGACCGCATCACCGTCCTCCGGCGCGGACAGATCGTCGGCACGGTGGATGCGGCCGGGACGACCAAGGCGCAGCTGGCCGAGATGATGGTCGGCCGGCCCGTCCTGCTGGAGCTCGAGCATCCGCCCGTCCCGCCCGGCGACGTGCGCCTCGAAGCGCGGCACTTTACGGTCGAGGAAGGACGGCGCCAGGCTGTTCGCGACGTGAGCCTGACGGTGCGATCGGGCGAGATCTACGGCATCGCCGGCGTAGAGGGCAACGGCCAAACGGAGCTGGTGGAGGCGCTGGTCGGACTCCGCCCCCTCAAATCCGGCGTGCTCCTGATCGACGGGCGCGACGTCACGCATGCCCGGGCGCGGGCCATCCGCCTGATGGGCGTGGCGCACATTCCCGAGGACCGCCACCGCCGTGGATTGGCTCTGCCGATGTCGGGCTGGGAGAACATGATTCTCGGTCACCACTACCGCCAGGCCTTTGCGGCCGGCGCGTTCCTGGACCAGCCGTCCATCGACGCGTTCGTCGCGGACCGCGTGCGCGACTACGATATCCGGGTCGCTGACGTTGCGGCTCCTGTGCTCGCGCTGTCCGGCGGGAACCAGCAGAAGGTCATCGTCGCCCGGGAGTTCAGCTTCGCCCCGAAGATCCTGGTCGCGGCACAACCGACCCGCGGCCTGGACATCGGCGCGACCGAGTTCGTCCAGCGCCAGGTGCTCGAGGCGCGATCCAACGGGATGGCCGTGCTGCTGATCTCCGCCTGGCTCGAGGAAGTGCTGTCGTTGTCGGACCGGATCGGCGTGATGTACGGAGGGGAGCTCGTCGCGGAGTTCCGGCGGGGCGAGGCCACGGCCTATGAGCTGGGGCTGTACATGACTGGGGCGAAGCGCAAAGAAGCCGGCGCGACGGCATGAAGGCCCGGTTGCTCCTCCTGCAGATCGCGGCCCCGGTGGTTGCCATCCTCTTCGGGATGCTGATCTCGTCGATCATCATCCTCGCCATCGGCCGCAACCCGCTCGAGGTCTTCGGTATCATGGTGCGCTTCAGCCTGACCCGCACGGATAGCCTGTTCTCCATCCTCTTCAAGTCCACGCCGCTCATCCTTGCCGGCCTCGCCGTGGCCATGTCCTTCCGCGTGAACCTCTTCAACATCGGCGTCGAGGGACAATACTACATCGGCGCCTTCTTCGCCGCCTACGTCGGGTTCACGCTGCGCGGACTGCCGCCTCTCGTGCACCTGCCGCTCGCGCTCGCCGCGGCCATGATCGGCGGGATGCTGTGGGGATTGCTCCCGATCGTCCTGAAGCTGCGCCGGGGCGCCCATGAGGTCATCACCACGATCATGATGAACTACATCGCCTCCGCGTTGCTGCTGTACCTGATCGCCGACATCTTCCGCGATCCGGCGCAGGCGGGCACCCCGCGGGTGCGAACCCCGGACGTGGCCGGCGCCGCGCGGATCCCTTCGCTCGGCCCGTTCTTCGCGCAGTTCGGCCTGACGGGGTCGGACGTGCAGAAGGTGAACGCCTTGATCATCATCGGGATCGTCCTGGCCGTAGTGCTGGCCTACGCGCTCGCGCGCACCCGGTTCGGATACGAGGTACGGGCGGTCGCCGCGAATCCCCTTGCGGCAGAGGCCGCGGGGATCCCTAACGCCCGCGTGCAGTTCCTTGTCTTCATGCTGAGCGCCGGCATCGCGGGACTGGTCGGACTCAACGACATCCTCGGCTTCTTCGGCTACCTCGACATCGACTTCCCCAAAGGACTCGGGTTTCTCGGCATCTCCATCGCCCTGCTGGCCAAGAACCATCCGATCGGGGTGATCCCCGCGGCGCTGCTGCTCGGCTTCCTCGACCGCGGCGCGCAGGGCGTGCAGTTCTTCGCCCGCGTCCCCAAGGAAACGATCGTGATCATGCAGGCGATCATCATCCTGGCGATCGTCGTGGCCTATGAGCTGATGACACGCTACGTCCGGGTCCAGCGCAAGCGTGAAGCACAGCTCGGGACACCGCCCGGCCCCCAGGCGGCGATGCAACCGGGATCCGCGGAGGCCGGCTCGTAACTCGATGGAGTATCTCACCTCGCTGGTCAGTCTGGCGCTCATCGCCTCGGCCATCCGCGTGACCATGCCCATCCTGCTCGCCTCGCTCGGCGCTGTGTACTCTGAACGCGGGGGCGTGGTCAACATCGGGCTGGAAGGCACCATGGTGATGGGCACGTTCTTCGGGGCGGTTGGGAACTATTTCTTCGCGGAGGGATTTCCGGGGCTCGTGCGCGTGTTCCCCGATCTGGCGCCGATCGCGGGCGTGCTGGCGGCGATCCTCGCCGGGATCCTCTTCGCGTCCATCCACGCGCTGGTGACGGTCACATTCCGCGTCGACCAGATCGTCAGCGGCGTCGCGCTCAACCTCCTCGCGGCCGGCCTGGCGCGGTTTCTGAACATCCTGCTGTTTACGCAGTCGACGCAGTCTCCAGGCGTGAGAGGGTTTACGCCCATCGATATCCCGCTGCTCCGGGACATCCCGCAACTCGGACCCCTCGTCCGCGGCATCTCGCCGATGATCATTGCCGCATTGCTGCTCGTCGTGCTCAGCCAGTGGGTGCTGCTGCGCACACGCTTTGGGCTCCGTCTGCGGGCGGTCGGCGAATATCCGCTCGCGGCCGACACGCTCGGCGTGGACGTCGCCCGCATGCGTTACGCCGGCGTGCTGTTGAGCGGCGCGCTCGCGGGGATGGCCGGCGCTTACCTGGCCATCGAGCAGGCGCACCTGTACTTCGAAGGGATGACGCAGGGCAGGGGGTTCATCGCGCTCGCCGCCATGATCTTCGGCAACTGGTGGCCGGTCGGGGCGCTTGGGGCCTCTGCGCTATTCGGGTACTTCGACGCGCTCAGCCTGCGCGTCGTCCGCCTGCCCGTCCCGTACCAATTCATCAGCGTCCTGCCTCACGTGGTGACCATCCTCGTGCTCGCCGGGTTCGTCCGACGGGCGCAGATGCCGGCTGCGGACGGCGTCCCCTATACAAAGGAAGAAGAATGACCGCTGTGGTGGTCGGCGGCGCGAACGTGGACGTCATCGCCGCCTCCACCGGCCCGCTGCTGCACGGGGTGAGCAACCCGGGCCGTATCCGGATCAGCGCGGGCGGGGCAGGGCGCAACGTTGCCGAAAATCTGGCGCGCCTTGGCGTCTCGACCCGCCTGATCGCGGCGGTGGACGCACGTCCCATGTCGGATCTGGCCATCGAGCAGGCGGCACGGGCCGGCGTGGACGTAAGCGGGATTATCCGCGTCTCGGGTCGCGGCAACTACTACACGGCTATTCAGAGCGGGGGCGCGGTAGAGTGGGCGGTGGCCGACATGTCGGCGGCCGAATCGCTCACACGCGACAACCTCGATGTGCACGCATCGGCCATTCGCGCAGCCGATGCGGTCATCATCGACGCCAACCTCGCGCCGGCGACCATCCAAAGAGCGGCGGAGCTTGCAGGCGGACGAAGACTGTGCCTGCTCCCGGTATCCTCTGCCAAGGCGCCACGGATTCGCGCTGTATTGTCCAAAGCTTCCCTCATCGTGCTGAGCGCGGGCGAAGCCGAAGTCCTCACCGGGGCGCGGATTGACACGCCGAAAGACGCCCTTGGGGCGGCCCGGACGATACAGCCCTCGCCCGCCTCCACCGTCATCATCACGGTGGGAGCCCAGGGCCTCGGCTGGGTGGCGGGCGAGGCACTTTGGATCGAGCCCATCGCCGCGCCTGTAGTGGACCCATCCGGCGCGGGGGATGCCGTTGCCGCCGTCGCGGTCTTCGCCCTGCTCACAGGAATGGATCCCCACCAGGCCGCGCGGCTCGCCATGATCGCCGCCTCGATGACGCTCTCACTTGAAGGCGCCACGCACCCCGGACTCTCCCTGGACGCGCTCCATGCCAGAGCGTGATCTCCCCGAGTTCATCCATCTCTCGCCTGAGATCCGCGACGCCTTGAGCACCGCGACGCCGGTCGTGGCGCTGGAGTCCGCGGTGATCTCGCATGGCCTCCCTCATCCCACGGGACTCGATACGGCGGCGGGCCTCGAGACCGAGGTGCGGGCTCACAGCGCCGTTCCGGCCACCATCGCCGTCAGCGAGGGCCGTCTCTTGGTCGGTGCAGGAGCCGGTGAGCTGGCGCGATTGACCGGACCGGAGGCGTGGAAGATCGCGGAGCGCGACCTTCCTGTGGCCGTTGCGGCGCGCGCCACGGGCGGCACCACGGTTTCGGCGACGATCGCCATCGCGCAGATGGCTGGCATCGACGTGATGAGCACCGGCGGCATCGGGGGCGTCCACCTCGGAGCGGAACACACGTGGGATGTCTCGGCGGATCTCCCTGCGCTCGCGCGCCATTCGATCATCGTGATTTGTGCCGGCGCCAAAGCGATTTGCGACATCGCGAAGACGCTGGAGTACCTCGACACCGCGGGCGTGACGGTGGCCGCATTCGGGACCGACCGGTTTCCGAATTTCTACGCGGTCGACAGCGGGCTCTTCGCTCCGCGACGGATCGACGAGCCTCGCGACGCCGCGGTGATCCTGGCCGCCAAACGCCGGCTCGGCCAGCCCGGGGCGGTCCTGGTTGCGAACCCAATTCCGCACGAGTCGGCGCTTTCCGCCGACCTCGTGCGAGAAGCAGTAGAGCGCGCGATCGCACAAGCGAAGGATGTGCATGGCGGAGAACTCACGCCTGCTCTCCTGAATGCCCTCAGCGACATCACCGGCGGGCGCACCCTGCGGGCCAACCTCGCGCTCCTGCGCGCCAACGCGCGACTCGCCTCGCTGATCGCGCGCGAAGCCGCACAGGAAAGCCTCCGCGGGTAATTGAAGACAGTGGTCGATGGTGACAGACGTCGGAATCGGCGAGCGCCTGCGCAACGCTCGCGAAGCGAAAGGTCTCAGCCTGCAGGCGATGGAGGGGATCACGCGGATTCGCGCGGTCTACCTCCAGGCCTTAGAAGACGAGCAGTTCGACCGGCTGCCGGCGCCCGTGTACGCGAAAGGCTTCCTCCGTACCTACGCGGGGGCACTCGGCCTCAACCCGGAGCAGCTGGTGGAGCAGTACACGGGTGGGTTCGAGGCCCCCACCCAGTCCATTGTCGGTGTCCATCCGGTCGAGATCCCGATCCGCCCGGCAGCGCAACGCTCACCATTGCGGCGCGGCGCGACCCTGGCCGGAATCTTCCTCCTCGCCGGTGTCCTCGTGGTCGGCATCTTCGGGTATCTGCAGCTGCGGCGGTTCGGCGAGCCCGTTCCTCCCGAAACCGTCGCTCCACCGCCGGCTGTACCCGAATCGTCCGCCGAACCTGTCAAACCCAACCCGCGGATCCCCGAGCCTCCGCCTTCCGAGACGGAACCCGAACGCCCGCCGCCGATCACGCCGCCTGTCGGAGGTATCAATATCGAGGTGCGGGCGAGCGATGCATCCTGGGTGCGTGTGATCGCCGACGGAGCAGTGGCCTTTCAGGGTATCCTGGCGGCCGGCGACGTTCGCACGTGGCGCGCCGAGCGCTCGCTCACGATCCGCGTCGGCAATTCCGAGGTCGTGCAGGTGCTGGTGAACGGCAAGGTGTTCCAGCCCACGACTCCCGGGCGCGTCTGGGAGGAAACGATTGAAGCCCCGCAGTGACGCCGCCTGATCATGCGCGCTGAGATCATCTCCGTCGGCACGGAGCTGCTGCTCGGCCAGATCGTCGACACCAACGCCGCTTACATCGCCCGCGAGCTCGCCGAACTCGGTATCGACATCTTCTTCAAGCAGACGGTGGGCGACAACCCCGGTCGGATTCAGGACGCCGTGCGGCTTGCCATGAGCCGCGCAGACGCGATCATCATGACAGGCGGCCTGGGGCCGACCGAGGACGACCTCACCGTTGAGGCGGTGGCGGCGGCGCTCGGCGAAGAGCTGGTGCACAATCAGGAGGTCGCCGTACACATCAAGCGGTTCTTCGAGACGCGCGGTCGCGTGCCGCCGGACAGCGTGTTCAAACAGGCGCTGGTGCCGCGTACCGCGCAGGTCATCCCCAACGCGAGAGGGACCGCGCCCGGGGTCCATTTCGATCGCGATGGCCACATGATCTTCATGATGCCGGGCGTGCCGTTCGAAATGGACGGCATGATGCGCGACTACGTCCTCCCGCACCTACGCGAGCGCACCACGGGGGCCGTGATTCGTTCCGTGGTACTGCGCGTGACGGGAGAAGGAGAGTCTGCGGTCGAGGCGCGCATCAAGGACCTGATCCGCGGCACCTCGCCTACGGTGGCCCCGTATGCCAAGCTGGGTGAGGTCCACCTGCGGGTGACGGCCAAGGGATCGCCCGAGGAAGTGGCCGGGCAACTCTCGCGCGGAGTGGCGCTGGTGCGGGAGCGGTTGGGCGAGCTCGTGTACGGGACGGACAGCGAGACGCTCGAAGATGTGGTGGCGGGAATGCTGACCTCGAAGCGGCTGACGATTGCGGTCGCGGAGTCCTGCACCGGAGGGCTCCTCGCGCAGCGCTTGACGAATGTACCCGGGAGCTCGGCGTACTTCGTGGAAGGTGTGGTCGCATACAGCAACGATGCCAAGGTCGATGTGGTCGGCGTCGATCCCGGGCTCATCGAGACACATGGTGCGGTGAGCGCGCCCGTTGCCGAAGCGATGGCCGAGGGGATCCGCGCCCGTGTCCGCACGGACCTCGGCGTCTCGATCACCGGCGTCGCGGGGCCAAGCGGCGGGACCGCAGAGAAACCCGTCGGGCTGGTCTTCATCGGCCTGACGTCTTCTCGCGGAGTGCTGCACCGGCGGCTTGCCTTCGGCTCTGAACCGGGCCGCCAGGGAATTCGCCACCTCGCGTCACAGGCCGCGCTCAACCTGATCCGGCTGCAATTGCTGCGTGCATGAATGGGGCGCATCGCATCTTCGTCGCGGTGGCGCTGGAAGCATCGCTGCGCGAAGCCATCACCGACCTGGAACGGCGCCTCGAGGATGCGGGCGCGCGCCTGCGCTGGGTGAAGCCTGAGAACCTGCACTTCACTCTCCGCTTCCTCGGCCACATCTCCGACGCCCAGCTCAACCGCGTCAAGACGGCCACACGCGAAGCCGCGGAGGGGGTAACCGCATTCGGGATCGGCCTGGCAGGAGTGGGAGTGTTCCCAAACGCGCGGCGGCCGAAGGTGGTGTGGATCGGCATCCGCGAGGGGGCAGACACTCTGCGGGATCTGGCCGCACGCCTGGATGACACCCTGGCCCGGCAGCGGTTCCCCAAGGAGCCTCGGGGGTTCCAACCCCACCTGACCCTTGCCCGGGTCAAGGAACCGCGTCCCTGGGGCGATATGGGCCCCACACTGGGCCAGTTTGAGGGTGTGGAGGTAGGCCGACAGGAGGTTCGCTCCCTCCTGGTCATGGAGAGCCTTCTGCGGCCCCAGGGAGCCATCTACACACAGGTTGAGGAGGTTCCGCTCTCACCATACGAGAAGTAGTAGTGGCTCATAACGCATCCGAGTCATTGACAGGCGAACGAATGTTTGGTAGACTGCCCGCGAACAACGGCACCAAACCCCGCAGGAGGCAGCCATGAACGAGCGCCAGCGCGCCCTTGACTTAGCCGTCACCCAGATCGAGAAGCAGTTCGGGAAAGGGTCCATCATGAAGTTGGGCGAGGCCGGCAGCAAGCTTGCCGTGGAGGTAATCTCCACGGGAGCGCTCGGCGTGGACATCGCCCTGGGGATCGGCGGGGTGCCCCGGGGGCGCGTGGTGGAGATCTACGGCCCCGAGTCATCCGGCAAGACGACGCTGGGCTACCACATCATCGCCGAGGCACAGCGGGAAGGCGGGGTGGCGGCCTTCATCGACGCCGAGCACGCGCTCGATCCGAACTACGCGCGCTCAGTCGGCGTGGACGTAGACAACCTTCTCCTCTCGCAGCCCGACTCGGGCGAGCAGGCACTCGAGATCGCGGAGACGCTGGTGCGCAGCGGGGCCGTGGACATCATCGTCGTCGACTCGGTCGCGGCGCTCGTACCGCGGGCCGAGCTCGAGGGCGAAATGGGCGACGCCCACATGGGATTGCAGGCGCGTCTGATGTCCCAGGCGCTGCGCAAACTCGTCGGCGCCATCAGCCGCTCCCGCGCCATCGTCGTGTTCATCAACCAGATCCGCGAGAAGATCGGGGTCATGTTCGGCTGCTTCCACTACAACACGCGCGTGGTGCTGGCCGATGGGACAACCGAAAAGATTGGAAAGATCGTCAACCAGCGAAAGCCCGTTGAAGTCCTCAGTTACGATCCGGCAACTGGAAGTATCCAACCACATCGGGTGGTCAACTGGTTTGATAACGGCGTTGCTGACCAGTTTTTGCAATTTGAGGTCGCAGGCGGCGCTTCAGGACGACGGAAGTTTGCGGCCACCCCAAACCATATGATCTTTACACCTCGAGGCGAAGTGCCGGCCGGCGAGCTCCGAGTTGGAGACGAGGTGCTCGTGGGAGTCGAGGATTACCGGCTCACCGATGACCAGATGCAGTTACTCCTAGGAAGCTCGTTGGGAGATGGGTCACTTCGGAAGACCGGACATGAATCCGCCGCGTTTCGTGTCGGGCACGGGCACGATCAAGAGGAGTATGTTCGCTGGAAGCATTGGATGCTCGATCCCTTCTCTCGTCCCTTGGCTCGTGTGGGCAATGGTGCAGGGTTCGACACACTATCATTCCCTGCATTGGCCGAACTCCGTCAGGAACTCTACCCTGCAGAGGGCGGGCGCACGGTCGGCACATCTGTCCTCGATAGGCTTGATGCCCGCGGCATCGCCGTATGGTACGGGGACGACGGATCCTTCGCCGGACATTTCGAGCGATGGGGTCAAGGAAAGGCAGTTGTGTATAACAAGACACTCACCGGAGAAGCTCGCGCCAGAGTCGTCGCGCTCTTTGAGCGAGTCGGAGTGGGTACACCACGCGATGATGGCCGTGGATTCTGGTTCTCAGCGGAACAGACGAAGCGCCTGCACGAACAGATTGCGCCCTATTTGCATCCCTCCGTGGATTACAAACTTCATCCGAGCCTCAGGGGACACTTCAGCTGGCAACCCGACTTGAGTGATGCGCACCTGAACGGAACGCGGCTGGCAGCCAGAAAAAATCGGCGGATCGCTCCCGCCCGTATTACTAGGGTCTACCTCAAGCCGCGGACGCGATCGACGCACCGATTCGATCTGGAGGTGGAGGGGAACCACACCTACCTCGTGGATGGGGTTGTGGTCCACAACTCCCCAGAGACGACTACGGGCGGCCGGGCCCTGAAATTCTACTCGTCCGTGCGCATGGAGATCAGGCGCACCGAGAACTTGAAGTCGGGTGACGAGGTCAAGGGAATGCGCGCGCGGGTGAAAGTCGTAAAGAACAAGCTCGCGCCGCCGTTCCGCGACTCCGAGGTTGACATCCTCTTCGGCCTCGGCATCAGCAAGGCGGCCAACATCCTCGACGTCGCCACCGCGCACGGCATCGTGCAGCGCACCGGCACCTGGTTCAACTTCGGCGAGATGAAGCTCGGCCAGGGCCGCGACAACGCGCGCGACTTTCTGGAGAGCAACCCTGAGCTGGCGCGCGAGATCGACCGGCGGGTGCGCCTGACGGTAGGACTGATCAAGTCTCCGGCTGCCCCGGAGATGCGCGAAACGAACGGCACCGGGAAGGAGCCGGCAACCAAGGTTAAGGCATAGGACGTGAAAGTCCTGCGCCTCGGACCGCCGTCGGGCAGGAGACGCCACCAGCGAGTGGTTCTCGACAAGGGGCCGATCCTGCGATTGACGCAAGAGGACGTTGCAGCGCTCCGCCTCGAAGAAGGAACGGAGCTCGACGAGGCCGCACTGAACGCGCTGCGCGCACGGGCCGACGTCGTCCGGGCGATGGAAGTGGCCCTGCGACTGCTGGCCGTTCGCCTGCGCAGCCGCAGGGAACTGGAGCAGCGGTTGAGCCGGCGCGACATCGCGCCCGCGACGGTGCGGGTGGTCGTCGAGCGGCTTGCGGCAGAAGGGTTCATCGACGACATGCGGTTCGCTCGAGCGTGGGTGCGGGGACGCCTCGCGCTGCGACCGTCCGGAGCGGTGCGGCTTCGCCGCGAACTTCTGCGCAAAGGGATTGCCCCCGAACTCATCGAGCCGGCCCTGCGTGAGGCCTTTGCCGAATCTGACGAACGCCAGCTGGCGCTGGATGTCGCCCGAGCCCGGATGCGCCGTTACCGTTCCGATCCGCCCGACGCAGCCTACCGGAGGCTGGCCGGCGTGCTCCAGCGGCGCGGGTTTTCGGCGGACGCGATCGCGACGGCGCTGAGAGAGGTACTCGGCCGAACAGTCACGGTGATGGACTAATGGTAGACCACAGGCGGTTGACAATCGAAGGGTCTACGGGCCAGCTGGTCCTCGATCTCACCGCGACCTCCGTCGCGGAGCGCGCCGATCCAACAGAAGGAATTCTCGAGGGGCTCACTGAGCAACAGCGTGCCGCCGTCACCCACGAGCGCGGTCCACTCCTCATTGTCGCCGGCGCCGGGACCGGCAAGACGGCCGTCATCACACGCCGCATCGCCTGGCTCGTCACCGGCAGGCGCGCCAAACCGGCAGAGATTCTTGCGCTCACGTTCACAGATAAAGCCGCCGCCGAGATGGAAGAACGCGTCGACATCCTCGTCCCGTACGGCTACACGGACGTCCGGATCAGCACCTTTCACGCCTTCGGCGACCGGCTGCTCAGGGATCACGCGCTCGACCTGGGTCTGGCCCCCGACTTCCGCATCCTGACCAAGGCCGAGCAGGTGATCTTCTTCCGCGAGCGGCTGTTCGAGTTTCCGCTGGACTACTACCGGCCGCTCGGCGATCCGACGCGCTACGTAGAGGGGATGCTGGCGCTGATCAGCCGCGCCAAGGACGAGGACATCACGCCGGCCGAGTACGTCGCGTTCACCGACACAGTGGTCGCCCAGGCCGCCTCTGACCCCTCCGACAAGGAGCTCGCCGAGCACGCCCGCCGGCAGCGTGAGATCGCGCTCACCTACAAGCGCTACCAGGAGCTCCTCGCGGCGGAAGGATGCGTTGACTTTGGAGATCTCATCACGCTATCCCTCAAGTTGCTGCGGGAACATCCGACGATCCTGGCCGAGTGCCAGCAGCAATTCAAGCACATCCTGGTGGACGAGTTCCAGGATACCAACTACGCGCAGTTCCAGTTGGTCCGGTTGCTTGCTGCCGCCGATCCGGAGCCCAACGTTGCCGTGGTGGGAGACGACGACCAATCCATTTACAAATTCCGCGGGGCGGCGATCAGCAACATTCTGAACTTCATGGACGTGTACCCCGGGGTGCGGCAGATCGTTCTCACCACCAACTACCGGTCCCATCAGGCGATCCTGGACACAGCCCTGCGGCTGATCCGCCACAACAACCCTGACCGGCTCGAGGTGAAGACCGGACTGGATAAACGGTTGCACTCCTTGGCCGCGCCCGGTCCGGCGCCAGAGCATGTGCACCTCGACACGCTCAGCAGTGAGGCGGATTGGGTCGCCGCGCGCATCGCCGAAAAGGTGGAGCGTGGCGACTACAAGTATCGCGACTATGCCATCCTCGTCCGCAGCAACATGGACGCCGATCCGTTCCTGCGCGCGCTCAACATGCGCGGGATTCCCTATCGATTCACGGGCAGCCGGGGGCTCTACAATCGTGAGGAGATCCGGCTGGCCATGGCCTTCCTCCGCGCGCTCGCCCGCCCGGAGGACAGCCTGAGTTTATACTACCTCGGTGTCTCGCCGCTGTACCTGATTGCCGCCACGGATGTCGCCAAGGCGCTCAGTTATGCGGATCGCAAGAACCGGACGCTGGAACATGTGTTCCGCCACCTCCACCTGGAAGGCTTTGCAGACCTGGCGGACGAGCTTGCGCCCGAGAGCCGGGCCGGGATCACAAAGCTGCTGGCCGACCTCGACGAAATGCGGCAAGTGATGAAAGAACAGATCACAGGCCGCGTCCTGCACGAATATCTGATGACTCGCACCGGGTACATCCGCCGGCTCGCCACCTCAGGGCTCGTCCAGGACGAAGTCCGCGTCGCGAATCTGGCGAAGCTCTTCACGCTCATTGATCGCTATGGGCACATCGCGGCCTACGATCGCGTGCCGGAGTTCGTGAAGTACATGGACCATCTCATCAGCGCGGGCGACGATCCCGCCGTAGCCGAGGCGGAGTTCGACCAGGATGCAGTCAACGTCCTCACCGTGCACAAGGCGAAAGGCCTGGAGTTTCCCGTTGTCTTCCTGGTGAGCGCCGTCGCCGACCGCTTCCCGACCCGTAACCGCGGTGAGACGATTCCGCTCCCCGACCCCCTCGTCAAGGACATCCTCCCGGGCGGCGACTTCCATCTCCAGGAAGAGCGGCGCCTCTTCTACGTCGGCATGACCCGCGCGAAGCGCGAGTTGTACATGACCAGCGCCCGAGACTACGGGGGACTGCGGCCGCGCAAAGTCAGCCGGTTCGTCCTGGAAGCCCTCGACATCCCCCAGGTGGATATCGCCGCGCACAAAGCATCACCGGTAGAGGCGATCCACCGGCACGCGCCGCCCGCGGACGGCCAGCAGCACCTGGCGGGCGTCATCCCGCCGGAAGCGCCGCTGATTGTCAGCTTCCGCCAGGTCGATGACTACGACACGTGCCCGCTGAAATACAAGTACACGCACATCCTGCGCGTCCCGCTGCTGCGGGACCACCGCGTCGTCTACGGCTCAGCCATCCACGAGGCGATCCGCGAATACCACCGGCGCAAGGCGCGCCGCCAGCTGGTCACGCTCGAGGATCTGATCTCCAACTTTGAACGGGCGTGGATCAATCAAGGGTTCATCAGCCGGGAGCACGAGGACCAGCGCCTGGAGGAAGGCCGGGAGGTCCTGCGGCAGTTCTTCAAGTTTCAGGAAGGCACGGGCTACGTGCCAACCTTCGTCGAAGCGCCGTTCTCTTTCCAGGTCGGCGCCACGCGGGTGAAGGGCCGCTGGGATCGCGTGGATATGCGCGGCGACGAGGTCGTGCTCATCGACTTCAAGACGAGCGACGTACGGACACAGAAAGACGCGGACAGGCGCGCGCGGGAGAGCCTGCAGCTGGCGATTTACGCGCTGGCCTACCGCGAAGTCTACGGCGCGATGCCGGACCGGCTGGAGCTCCACTTTCTCGGACCGCAGCGTGTGCTTGTCGGCAAGGCGCAGCCGGACGGGGAGCTGCTGGCGGAGACCGCGACGGCGATCGGCCGGGTATCCTCCGGGATCCGCAGTCAGCAATTCATCGCGACTCCCGACTTCTATCGCGCCTGCCGCTATTGCGCATTCGCGTCGATCTGTCCCTACACTGCGACCGGGGATCCCGAGGTGGAGGAGTGATCCGCCTTCTGCACCTGGCCGACCTCCATCTGGGCCGGCCGTTTCAGATGCTCGGGGAGAAGGGGGCCGGTCAGCGGCGCGCGCTGGAAGCGACGCTGGTCCGCGCGGTGGACCTCGCGATCGAGCAGCGGATCGATCTCGTCCTGATCGCCGGCGACCTCTTCGACTCTCCGAAACCCTCGCCCTCGACAGTAGACCTGGTGACACGCGAGCTGCGTCGCCTCGATGACGCGCGGATCCGCATCGCCCTCGTCGCCGGCAACCACGACGTCGGTGAGGATGGCTACATCGGAGGCTGGGACCGCCTGCGCGGGGCCACCCCCAACCTCATCGGCTTCGGTCGGAACATCGAAGCGCACACGTTCCAGGATCTCGACCTGGTGCTGATCGGGCGGTCACCTGAGCCCGGATCGGGAACAAGTCCCCTCACGGGCTGGCCGCAGAGCCGCGCCGCGCGCTTCGCGATCGGCCTTACCCACGGCTCAAGCTACCGCGCGGGCGTCGTTGAAGGCGCCGGCGTGATCCATCCGCAGGAGATCCGTGACCTGGGGCTGGACTACCTGGCGCTCGGCGACTGGCACTCCGCCCTCGAGATCCTCGGTCCTCCCCAGGCGGCCTGGTATGCGGGTTCGCCTGAATTGCTGGCCTACGATCAGGAAGGCGCGGGCCACGTCCTGCTCGTGGAGATCCCGGCGCCCGGACAGGCTCGGGTCACCCCACAGCGTATCGGCCGCAGGCGCTACCGCCGTCTCGAGGTCGACGCCGCCACGACGGACGAGCAGGGAATGCGCCGCGCCATCCAGGCCGCCGCGGACCCAGACACGGTGTGCGATGTGGTCGTCTCCGGCCTGGTTCCGGTCTCGCGCATTATCAATACACGGTCGATCGAGGACGAGCTCACCGAGCGGTTCTTCCGGCTGCGCATCACTAACCGCACGCAGGTGTGGCTGGATGATGAGCAGATGGCTCAACTGGCCGAGGATACCGTGCTCGGTCACTTCGTGCGCCTGATGCACTCACGCATCGCGGAGGCCCCGGAACCGCGGCGGCCGGTGCTGGAAGAAGCTCTCCAGATGGGCGTCGCCCTGCTGCAGGGCAGGGAGGTTTTGAGTTGATTCTGCGGCGCCTCCACCTGCGCCGCTTCCTCGGACTGCCGGACGCGGCGTACGATTTCGCGCCGGGCATCAACGTCATCATCGGGCCCAACGAGGCAGGCAAATCCACGCTCCGGACGGCTATACGCACCGTGCTCTACGAAAACCCAGCCACGACATCGCCAAAATCACGCGACCAGTTCCGCACGTGGGGCGTAGATGATCCGCCTGAATTGGTCTTAGAGTTCGAGCTCAACGGCCGGCGTTTCACACTGACGAAGAACTACGCCACGCGCAAGGTTGTGCTCGGGGATGCCGCCGGTCAGACGTGGGAACAGCACAAAAGCGTTCAAGAGCGGGTGGTGGCCGCCCTGGGGCTCCCCACCGATGACCTGTTTGATGCCACCGCGCACATCGCGCAGACCCACCTCGAACGGATCCACGTCACGAGCATCGGAAAGGAACTCGGGCGGATTATCGGCGGCGGGGGCGAGGATGTCACCACGGCGCTGAGGCGTCTGGAGACGCACATCAAGGCCCTCGAGCGGGGCAGCAGGACCGTCGCAGTCAAGGAACCCGGTCAACTCGTGGCGTTGGAGCGCAAGGTCGCCGCGCTTCGCGAAGAGGTTGACGCGCTGCGGCGAAACGCCGCGCAGGCGGATCGGTCGCGCGTGGAGTTGACTGCCGTCAGCGCGGCACGCGTCCAGCTGGCCGAGCAGTTCGGTGCGAAGAAGACGCTGCTGGAGAGCAATCAGGAAACCCTCCGTGATGAAGAGCGTCTGGCCGCCCTCAAGCGCGAGGAAGCGATGTGGGAGCAAAAGGTGAGGGACATCGGCGACCTGGGCAAGCGACTCGCCGCCCTCGACCGGGATCTCGAACAGGCAACAGCGCGGGGCGTCCCGGCCGACGCGCCGACCCGCCAGGCCCGCACGTTGTCCGAACGGTTGCAGGCACGCGAGCGCGATCTCGAGGTGGTCCGCCATGAGCTCGAGACGCCGGAAACCGGGCGCCGTCCTCCCGTCGCCGCATGGGTGCTCGTGATGGTCAGCGCGATCCTTGTCGGCCTCGGGCTGCTGGCCCGCGGCACGTGGGGTCCGGTTGCCTCGATGCTCATCGTGGCCGGCATCGCCGCTATGGCGGCGGGGGGAATCTTGATCTCCCGGGCCGCGCGGGCCGTGCAACTCGCTGTGTTGCGGCGTGAGGAACGCGAGCGGCGGGAGCAGGCGCTCGAGGATGAGCTCAGACAGGTTGGCGTGCAGCTTGATGCGGCGCTGGCGGCGCTGGGGTGTGCCTCAGTGGCGGAGGCCGAGGATCGCGTTCGCGGCTATCGTGACCTGGTCAGGGAACGGCAGCAGGTCGCCGAGTTCGTTCAGCGATTGCGCGAGGGCAGCGACGACGAAGCCCTCGCGGAGCGCTGGAAGACCGTGCGCCGCGACGTCTTCGGCCTGGAGGAGCGTCTTCGCGCTCCCGAGGTGACGGCAAAGCGGATGACGCCCCTCCAGGTGCAAGGCCTGGAACGCGAGGTCGGGGATCTCGAGGGGCAGCTCACGCAGGCGCAGCGGCGCGAGATGAAGATCACCGTCGATCTCGAGCGATTGACGACCGATTCCGAAGAGCTGGCGGCGAAAGACGAACAGCTGGCGGAGGCCGACGAAGCCCTGGCCATGATCCGGCGCCACCACGAGGTCTGCACTGAGGCGCTGGCCGTACTCACCGAGGCCCGCCGGCTGGCTGAGGTGCCGCTCCGTGAGGTGGTAGAGAAGCGGGCGGGGGAGTTTCTGGCTGCCGCTACAGAGGGTCGATACAAGCGCCTGGCTGTCGAACCGGAAACATTGAGCCTTTCGGTCTGGTCGGACGAGGCGGGGGGATGGATCGAGGCCGCAGAACCCCACCTCAGCCGCGGCACCGTGGACCTGGTCTACCTCGCCGCACGCCTGGCGCTCGTTACCGTGCTGACCGGCGGCAGGCGCCCGCCGCTGCTCTTCGACGACCCCTTCATCACTTTTGACGATCGCCGTCGGGCAGGAGCCTTGGCGCTCTTGCGGGAGCTGAGCCGTGACCACCAGGTGTTTCTCTTCACATACACCCGGCACTACGACCAGTTTGCCGACCGCCTGATCGAACTGCCGGACCGGACCGCTCTGCAGGCCGCCCCCGCGGGCATTCCGGCCCCAGTTACCGCGCCTTCCGCCACGCCCGAACCTACCGCTCCGAGCCCCGTCGGGCCCCTCTGGGAACCGCATCCACATTGACCCCGCCTGCCTAGCCGGGCTAAAATTGTTATTTGAGGCAGCGACCACTACACCGAGAGGTGATAGCAAGGAAGCGACG
>Ga0209853_1000134_pt1 | contig 19800 bp, 25 predicted proteins | sample GWRWS1_30_40_FD_187224 | JGI IMG/M metagenome (GOLD analysis project Ga0209853, IMG submission 187224) | Riverbed sediment microbial communities from areas with vegetation nearby in Columbia River, Washington, USA - GW-RW S1_30_40 (SPAdes)... | ecosystem: Environmental > Aquatic > Freshwater >...
AAGGCGGTGAGCGTAGAGCGCCAGCAGTTTTTGCAGATGGTAGAGCTGATTGGCAAGATGCCCCAAGTGCTTCAATCCAGGGCACTGTTGCGGAAGCTGGGGGACCTCTTCGAAGTGATGGATGAGCCGCTTATCGATGAATTGTTTATGCTGGGACAACAGGCGAAGCAACAGCAGCAAGGCCAGGCGCCTTCTGCGCTCCCTTCAGGCTCTGTGCCTCAGCAAGTGCCGTCGCCGCAAGCGCGACTGATGTCGGCTTTACGAGGAGATGGTGGTGCCGCTGTATGATCTTGTGTGCATCAATGGCCATGCGCAAGTGGTGTATTACGCTAGCTCGGCACAGAAGCGTTGTCGGACGCATATCTGTGACTGTGGGCACAGTATGGCGTTTGTCTTCAGCGTGCCAGCAGAGTACGACTGGTTCTCAGAAAGTCATCCAGTGACGATTACCAATATGGGGCATTGCCCGGTCGTGGTGACCAGCCATAAGCAGCATGAGCGCTTGATGCGTGAACGGGGGCTTGCCTGGGCGTCACCGCGTCGTGGCATGCCAGGCTGCTGGGGGTAGGCAATGGCTGAGCTGACGAAATGGCATGATTTGCGGTGTGAGTGTGGGAGTGCCTTGTTTATCCAGTCCCTGCATTATCGCAAGCACTCTGGCCAGGGTGGCACCAGCTTAGACGAGGCTGGGGTGGTCTGCCTCCAGTGTTTTCGGCCTGCGAATATCCAGAAGATGTGGGCAGCTATTCGAATTGCGACACATAGTGAACGTTTGAAGTCGCTCTTAATTGAGATAGGAGAGGATGATGCCGAGGGGCCGCCCGAGAAGCCTGCCTCCTCCTAATCTGTCTTTGGTGACGACGGACCAGCGGATGTTGCGCTGCCTGGAGCGTATTGCCTTCCAGACGTATAGCGGGGTTCTGGATTTTGAGGCGTACAAAGCACGGGTGCTCTACCCGTGGGTGGAACAGGTGATCACAGAGGATGAGAGTTATGCCGCACAAGATGATGAAGCCGATGTCTCGGAAGAAAAAGAAGCCGCAGGACGCTGACGATCAGATGGACGTGTCTGCGTCAGGGAAGAAGGTCAAGGGGAAAAAGCTTCGTCGGGCGGTGCAGGGGTACTAACGTATGGCGCGTATTGGTCCCGTGGTGCTCCAGGTGGCTGGCGATAAGTATGTGGCTGGCTCGCGGATTGCCTCGATTCTCTGGGATGGCAATGGGGTGCTGCTGCAAAGCGGGGATCGCGTGGTGCTGCGTGCTCTCAATGGGGGAGAACTGCTGTTCCAGGCCACGTTCCCCGAATCCATCGGGGCGAACCTGGGGAGTGCTGGGATTAATGCCCCGCATGGTTTTAGTGTGGAGCGCATTGATCGAGGGTTACTGATGGTCTACCTCCGCGAGGAAATCTAATGCGGATGTTACGACATATGCTTGGGAAGCCTCCTGTATTTGAGACACTTGCCGAGGATTTGCGTCAACAGCATGCTGAAATTGACGCCTACCGAACGAATCTGACGGCTTTTTTCGACGAAGTGATGCTTTTTTACCGGGACGTAGAGTCTGTCTGCAAGTGCCTGAAAGAGATGGAGCATAATTTGTGGGTGGCCCGAGAGCGTTTGACTATTGCTCAGGGGTTATCTGTGTCCAAGGATGGGCAATTAGAGTCGCCATCGCTCATCCCTATTGAGCCACAGACATTTACCCCAGACTATCATCAACGAAGGTAGCACGTTGTATGGAACCGGAAGACCTGTCCATTGATGCACCAGACGATGACCACACTTTAGACGATCTACTTGGTACAGGTGATGCTGACCAGGATACGGAAGAAGCGGCTGAGACTGGCGTGATCGACCCTACGGAGCCAGGGGATGACGAGCGGCTCATTGATCCACATACGTTGCCGGATGAGCTGAAGCCGCACTGGTCCCGCATGACGAAGGCGTATCAAAAACGCCTGAGTGCTATTCGTGGCCAGGAAAGGGACCTGGATTCTTTGCGTGAGCAAGCCTCGCTCGTGGACCGGTTTAATCGTGATCCACGGTTTGCCGCAGAGATTCTGGAGACCACGGCAAAACGTCTTGGGTATACGTTGACCCCTCCAACCTCCCCCAGAGGGGATGAGGCTTCGCCCGCTCAGGTTGACGCCGCGCTTGTACGGCGCATTGAAGGGCGACTCTCCCCTGAGTTGAAGTTCCTGGCTCCCGCGATTGCGGATGCTGCCTCTGAAGTGGCCCGCGAAGCGGTACGCCCCTTCCAGGAGGAGCGCACGCAGGCCAAGCGCCAGGAGTTTGACTCGATGATGGATGCCGCGTTTGAGCGTCTCTCGTCTGCCGCCCCAGGATGGGAAGAGTATGAAGATGAGATGACCGAGCGTATGGAGTGGGTGCGCAATGCCCTGACGGGCCGTGGCCCTATGGTGCACAAAGAGTATGGCAATGTGATGGAGTGGTTGTATCACATGGTTGCAGGGCGTGGGGCAGCTACTGCGGAAGCTGGCAGACGGCTCAGCCGGGCTGTGCAGAATAACCGTAGTTCGCGCAGTGCCCCTGGCTCCTCATCGAGTACGAATGTCGATACGCTTATTCAGCAGGCGAAAACGCCCCAAGATCAATGGGACATCGCGTTTCGCTCTGCCATCGCTGAAGTGCGAGGAAGATAGATGCCTCCTGTCACTGTCTCGGAAGTGTATGATGCTGTTCTTACGACAACGCTACGGCGGATGTCGGCAACCCTGGAGGATAATATCACCAGGGGAAATAAGCTGATTACGTATTTGCGGAAGTCTGGGAACGAAAAGAAACAACGCGGTGGAGAACGTATCCAGGTGGCGTTGATGTATGGACTGAACTCTGGGGCTGACGTCTATCAGGGGTATGGTATTATCCAGACCACGCCGCAGGATGGGATTACCAGCGCCTTTTATGAATGGGCGCAGATGGCGGTCCCGATCACGATCTCTGGCTTGGAAGAGGAGCAGAATTCCGGCGATGCGGCGAAGTTGAACTTACTGAAGTCGAAAACGACCCAATCTGAAGCGGCAGGCATGCAGATTTTGAATCGGTCGATTTGCACAGGCCGCTTGCAATCAGGAGCTTCGGGAAACCGTAATCGGTTTGTCCCTATCATTGGGAACCTGGATAGTGCGGCTTCTGGCCCGCTGCCGCTGGCAGCTTTTGTGGATGCTGATCCTACGCGTAGTGTGACCTTTGGGTCCATCAATGCTGGCACGGAAACCTGGTGGCGGAATCAGTCGCGGGCGTTTTCTGGCTCGACGTTCGCCGCGTATAAGCAGGCAAAGAACCGTGTCTATAATGACTGCTCGAAGGGGATTATGGGGAATCCAAATCTGATTTTGAGTGATCAGCTTGTCTGGGAACTCTACTTTAACAGCCTCCAGTCACAGGAACGCTACTATGTGACGGATCAGCGGACCATCGATATGCTGGGCGGGGCTGGCGAGGAGATGCTGAAGTTCCGTGGCGCGGTCCATATCTGGGATGAAGTGGTGCCTGATGTCGGCACCACGACCGCGACGCCGGAGACCGAGGCGGGCAAAGGGGATGGGGTCGGTACCTATTTGCAGAGCGGTGCACATGGCACTGAATATTATCTGAACACGAAAACGTTTGAGTATGTCTGCAATCCAAACCGTAATTGGACTGCAACACCTTTTATCAAGCCTGCGAACCAGGATGTGCGTACGAGCCATTTGCTCTGGATGGGACAGCTTGTCTGCAATAATCGACGGAAGAATGGTGTGTTGTACGATATCGACAATTCTATTGTGTCATAAGGAATGAGCAGATGGAGTTTGCACGCGTGAACCCTGGTGACCCAGAGCGTATTTATATGGTGGTGCGTAATAGCTATAGCACCGCTTCGCTCACGTCTGGGCAATGGTGTGGGTGGGATATCGTGACCGACAAAGACGGGTTCAGTGTTACGAAGATCAGTGGCGCGATTCGAAGTGCTCCGGCAGGGGTAGCTGTAGAGACGATCCCGCACCTCCAATATGGCCTGATCCAGGTGTGGGGGTACCTGGCTTCGGCACGGTGCCTGGGTGGTTCTGGCTCGATTACGAGCAAGATCACCGCTGGGCAAGCGTTGAAGTTCTACACGTCTGGGTTTGCGGCCCGCGCCTTTGCGCGGAACTCGGCCCAGCTCAAGAGCGCTCATTGGGCCTTCCCGTGCGGAATTGGCATAGAACCTCTCAATACTGCGGCCATTGCGACGTTTTTTGCAACATCGGGCCAGTATAAGATACTCATAAGATGCCTGTAATGTCTTCGCAAGAACCCACATTGTGGGCGGTACGAAAATGCTGTGACTTCTTCGGCTTCAACGAGGCTGATGTCGAGGCCGTGACAGGGGATCGTGGCGCGGAGCAGATGCGGTATCTCTGGGAGACGCTCGGGCCACAGATGTATGAGGAACCCTTCTATTTGCTGCGTCAAGAGGTCTGGCATGCGGCTGAGCAGCAGCCAGACACCCTGACGGAGTATTTCTTGCAGACCGTTCTGCCTGATGAGGTTGTCCTGGATTATGGGTGCGGGACTGGTGAGGTGTGCCGTAGCCGTATAGGTTACGGCAGAGTGGCATTCTATGATCCAAGTCGTCTGGTGAGGGCGTATCTTGCGTATAAGTATGCGGGAATCCCTGATGTGGAGATTCTGGGCGAGGATGTCCATGGCTTTGTGGCAGAAGGCGTCGACGCCCTGGTCTGCACCGATGTGTTGGAGCATGTAGAACAGCCCCTGTGTCTCCAGCAGATGTTGTGGGATTTGCTGCTTCCAGGCGGGAGCATGCTGGTCGCGTTCAGTTTGGCATTTCCTCACCCCGGCCATCTAGAATCTGCCATTCGGCAGTTCCCCAAGTGGCGCGCGTGGGTGTTCGACCATCAGGTTGTTGGAATAGGGGCAAACTATACGGTATGGCTGAGAAAATAGGCATGGTGGATTCGCTCTGGTCTGTCGACTTGCCAGGTGAAGCGCATTGGGATGTGTGTGAAGACATCAAGGTGTTTGATGATGAGGGCAAGCTGATCTACACCGGTCCACGGTATATGCGTTGCGGCCGCCCTGAGTGCTTGCAGCTTGTGACCCATGGCCAGATTGCCCTTGGGAGTTGCGTGTGCGGTAATCGTCGCTTACGTCCGGCATTGATGCTCTCTGAGCAGGAACGGCTCGGGTTGCGTCGTGGGGCGTACGTGTTGTGTCCGTGGGAACTTGTGGCGGTGTTTCCGTTAAAGGAGTCCTGTGACGAGTCAGAAGCCTAAAATCCTGATTGGGGTGCCCGCGTTTAATGGCTTACAGCCTGAGTGCCAACAAAGCTTTATGGGGATGGTCTATCACTGCGGCAAAGATCTGGGGGCTGTCTATGATGTGGCCGTGGCGATTATTACGAAGAAAGAGCAATTTCGGGCCAGAAATCATATTGTGGACGCCGCTATTGCTGGCGACTTTACCTGGCTCTTGATGCTGGATGACGACATGGTGGTCCCCGATGACCTGGTATCTCGGCTGCTCGCGCACCAGAAGGATGTGTGCGGGGCACTCTATTATCAGCGCGGCGGCAGCTATCATCCGGTTATTCTGGCACGAGAGATTCTCCAGGATGGGAACTGGGTGTCTCGATTTCTCCGACAAGATCATCCCATCATTCGTGATCCAGGCCTGCACATGGTGGATATTATTGGCGGTGGTTGCATGCTGTTTAAGGTGGACGTCTTCCGCAAGCTGGTGCCCCCGTACTTCTGGTGGGAGCACTCGATGGGCACGGACATTGCTATCTGCAATCGCCTGGTGGATGCCGGTATCGATATCTGGTGTGACACCAGTATCGAGCTCGGACATCTGCAATCGGATCGCCAGGTGGTCACCAGTCGCACGATCCCTTCGGCGCTTCAGGCTGCCAGTGAGGTCAATGAAGTGCTGTGGCAGGATGCCGTCGCGTTCCTGGGCATGGAGGATGCGGCCCTGGAATCCTTCATGATTCAGGCCAGCGTGCGTGAGCATCGCGCCGAGAAGTGGCACGCGTCTGTGCAGCGCACTGCGTGGGAGGACGTGAAGCAGTATTATATCGATCATGGGGACTGGCATATCGCGAACCTGTTGTACTTCAACATGACGCGCCGTGACCCGGTTAAGGAATGGGTGTTCATGCATGCGCATGAGCATGTGCCCCCTGGTGGGACGGTGATTGACTATGGGCTGGGCCTTGGACATGTCGCGTTTGCTTTGGCTGATAAGGGCGTCTCGGTGCTCGGGGTGGAGATAGCCGGCGCGGCTACGCTCCCCTTTGTGCGATGGCGTTTTGCCCATCATGCCCTGGCGGGGTCGTTGCGGATTCTCGAAACCACGGAGGCGACGCCTGGAGAGCCCTGCCCGGTGCAGGTCGACGGGGCCTGCTGTATCTCCGTGCTGGACCATCTGGTGGACCCCTGGGGTGTACTGGCCTGGTTGTCGTGCGCCGTGAAACCTGGCGGATGGATGATCTTGGATTACCAGAGTGAGAAATCCGAGCACGAACCACAGCATTTGCGGAATTATGATCCCGCGACGTTTGAAGAAAACCTGCGCGGGCTGGGCTGGGAGGTGTCTCCCGAATGCCCATGGTTGTTCTTACGAAGAAAAGAGGACCGGTATGGTCTGGGAACTGAACGCGAATCGTCGGACCCTTATTCTGATACGGGACGGGGAGACGTATCGTTTGCATACGATGTATCTGTCGGAGGTGCCATCGGGGACAGTGTATGCCTCGACCATGCCCCAGATGGTGCATGATCTGACCAGCCTGCGGTTTGACGAGGTGCTGGTGGCTGAGCAGCCGTCTACTCCGCGCACCGAGGGACGCTCGGGGATTCTGGGGTTTAACTATATCCGTCCCTTCCGAGGCAAGCATACGGGAGATATCACCCTGTGAACCGGCGCGAGTTGCGGCAGAAAGCCCTACGGATGCTGGACGACTCCCCTGTTACGCCGACCTTTTGGGGCATTGATGAACTCAATGCCCTTCTCACAGAAGGGCAGGAGTTCCTCAGCGAGACCCTCCGTGGCCTTCGGCGTACCGTGGAAATTCCCTTGCGCGCAGGTACCATGCTCTACACGACGCAGGGCTTCTCCCCTGCGTGCATGGTGCCAGTACGTCTCTGGATTCCTGCCACGAACGAACGCCTGGTGTTTAGCTCCCTGGCGCGGCTCGATATGCATCGCCAGCGCTGGCTGGAGCTGACTACGAGCCGCAACCCGTACCTCTGGTTTCTCGTGAGCTGGAATACCCTTGGCGTCTGGCCCCCTGCTGCTGAGGGCAAAGGCACCATGCGGGTGGATTACATCCCCTGGCCTGACCCCTTGTTCGATGACACGGATGAACCAGAATTCCAGGAAGTGACACAAGAGGTGTTGGTGGATTATATGGTGACCCTCGGCCACCTCAAGGCCTGGGAGCCTGATATGGCTGCCGGGGCACTCCAGAGGCTTCTGGGGAAGGAACGCCAGGTTGGCCCCCAGAACAACTCCCAGGCCGTGCAGCCATTCCGTCCAACCCGTGGGACATCTCGTGGAGTCTATCGCAGCTAATGGCTATCGTGAGCGTCGAGAAAGCTATACAGGATTGCCAGACCTATCTGCATGATCGGTCAGGGTTGACCTGGTCCGAGGACGAGCTGTACCAGTGGTACGACGAGGGCATTCGGGCGTTGCTCAGCACCACGCACCTGGTCAAACACTGGACGATCCATGCGCTACCGCCTCGCTATACTATTGCCTGTACGTACCAGTGGGAGAAGCGCTTTGCCCTGGGTGGGACTGCACGCCTGTTTCCCTTTGTTGGCCCGTCTGGGCGTTCAGCAACCTCCCTCTGGGAAATTCCTCAGTTCGAGCAGCTTGATGGTGATGCTGGGCACTCCACGGTGACACAACTCTGGGAGTTGTCCTACACGCGTCGGTCCTCGGATACGTCTTATCGGATTGCGCTTCCCAAAGACCACGAGAGGCTCTATGGTACCTGGTGGGACCATAAGCGGTTAGAACCTGTCGGAGTCTTCGAGCTGGATCGTCTGTCTGACGCCTGGCATATGCGTCAGGGCGAGCCCTGGTTGATCACTGAGGGGACTGGAAGTCGGAATACCTACGAAATCTACCAGATTCAGGTGAATCCCGAGGGACAGCAGTACGCCTATGAGACCTGGGAAGACGCCGGGACTCCCCGTTTCATTGATGGTGCCAGAAGCTGGGTCCCTGGCACTGCTGACGGGGATTGGGTGTTCGCCTACACGACGCCTGGGGAATTCGTGGACGGCCTGGCGGGTGTAGGGTTGCGCATTACTGGGGGGCAGACGTCGCGTCGCTTTTTCTGCACGTATCGCTGGGAAGAAGCCCTGCAAGCGGGGGTCCCAGTGGTCGAGGTCCCTCCTTCAGGGCGTATCGGGACGTATTCCTGGGAAATCCGGCATGGGGCCACGAATGTGGCTCCATGCCCGGTTGGTGGCATCCGCGGCCTCGAAAGTACCGAGCGCCAGTACGTCCAGGCTGCGATGTGGGATACTGGTCTCGGGCTGATTCGTGAATGGCACTCGTCAGAGCAGTCCCTCTTGCTGTGGGAGGCGGTGACGCATGCTACGGCCCTGGTGCCTGGGGATACGCTCCCGTTTCTGCCACCCCAGATGCATAAGTATGTGCGCGCCTACGTGCTCGCAAAGGCGTTCGGGCATCAGGGCGAGGGGTACATGCCAGACTTAAGCGCAGCCTGGGAACGCTTCTGGCAACGTGGGCTCCAGTTTGCGGCATCGCTGGGCAATATGTTGTGGATTGACCAACCTATGCGCCGTGACCCGAATCGTCAATCTGTGGAACGGCGACCGCGCCTACAACTGCCTGCTGAGTACCCACGCGTCCCGTGGTTAGGATAAGCGGATGGCTTTTGTCCGGATTGGTCCTCGTATCATTAATAGCAATCATCTGGCTCTGATTGAGCGTGGGGCTGGCGGGATTGCGACGCTCACGTTTACTGGGGGCGTAACGCTGGTGCTTCCGGCACCTGAGGCTGGGCTCTTTTTACGCTGGCTGCGTGACCAGGAAGTGATTGTGCGCCCCCAACCTCCTGCAGGACCGTAACGCGATGATCACTTCGCAGCGTGTGTGGAATTTTCAGGGCGTGAATCTCAGCCGGGATACGCTGAGCCTTGCCGATCAGGACGTGGCTCGCGCGCTGAATGTTGAGATGGAAAGCATTGCTGGCGCCATGACTGGGCGTCTGGGTGCGACGCTCAACAGTAATTTTTTCTTTGGCGGGGCCGCACCCATGCGACGTATGGCGCGCATGGGTAATTTGTTTTTTGTTGTGGGAGGCCGAAGTCTGTATGCGGCTGGATTAAGCGAATTGATCGCTGGCGCCATCCCGGCGTGGGGAAGCATAGAGATGGCGCCATTTCGCCCGCTCAACGATAACACGACATGGCTGTATGTCCCTGGTGTCATGAAACGTACAGATGGCACCGTTGTCTACAATTGGGGTATTACGGTTCCGTCAGTTGCTCCGACAGTCGCCGCTGGGGCTGCTGGTGGGCTGACTGGGAGCTATTTTGCTGCGTACACCTACGCACGGTTTGTGGGGAGCTCGGTGGTAAGCGAAAGCGACCCCCATGGGAATAGTAGTGCTGTGTCGCTTGCTGCGCAGCAGCTCAATATTACGGTGACCGCCTCTGCCGACCCGCAGGTGACGCATATTCGCCTCTACCGAACGACGGCAGGGGGTGGTGTGCTGCTCTTCGACCAGAATGTGGCCAATGCGTCGACAACCTATGCGTCTACGCAGGCTGATGGGTTTCTTGGAGCGGCTGTTGAAGAGGACAATGAGGTGCCTCCCGAAGGAGGATGGGCTGTTGAACATCAGGGGCATATTTTTCTGCTTCAGAGCAATCCTTCTAATGCGATTTATTGGTCAAAACGTTTTCGCCCAGATAATTTCCCTGCCAATAACTTTTTGCTGTATGGGCAGTTTGATGATACGGGACAATGTGCGTTCTCTCTTGGGGGGTTCCTTGGCCTGTTTACCACACGCAGCAAGTACCGGATTCTCGGCAATACCACCTCAGGGTTTACGTTAACGCAGCCTCTCTCTGCTGCGCGTGGCGTGGTGCATCCCAATGCGGCAGCGAAGACCGAGCTCGGGGTGGCGTTCTGTTCCCGTGACGGCATTTTCCTCACCGATTTTTCTGGGACCGATCGCCCGATCAGCCAGGATATTGAGCCCCTGTTTTACGGAGAAACGGTGAATGGGTATGATCCAGTCAATATGGAGCCATTTATAGGACAAACGCTTGATCCGGCTTTCCCCCCATCGCTGTTGTTTCTTACCGGAAAAGGCCTCCCCCCTCGTATGGCCATGGCGTATTACAACCAGCGGCTCTACTGGAGCTATGGGAGCGGTACGCGGAATTACCCTGACTCGATGGCGGTGTATGTTCCTGCGACTGGTAAATGGTATTTTTACCGTATGGATGTTTCGGCACTGTTGAGCGAGGAACGCTTTGGCGTCCTGCATGCTGGCTCCCCTTATGGGGGCCTGTTCTATCTTGATCGTAACGTTCGCTTCCAGGAAGCGGATTTCCTGGAAGGCCCCTTTACCGCCAGTGCCGAAACAGCGACACGGTATGGGGATGATCCTGATACCCAGAAGGTGTTTATGCATCTCCGGGTTGACGCTGATGTCCGACGGAATCCCGTGTTCGTCACGGTGCTGATCGATGGGGTGGACCGTTTTCAGTTTGCGGTCACTGGGAGAAGAACTCGTACGCGGCACCGATTGCCAGATGGGCTGACAGGCCAGGCCTGGGCGTTACGATTTACCTGGGAACAGGCTGGGAGTGATGAGAAGGCCCGCACGTCCGTGTATGGAGCCACCATGTATTTCCATTCGCTGCGAGCATATTGATATGGCTGATACTATTCGTTCTTCGCTCGGAGAAGTCCAGGTGTACACCCTGTCGGTTGGTGAGATAAACCTGGCCCTGCAAGCCCTTGTGGAGCGTATCGATGAACTCAAGGGGCTGCGCGGAGCGGTGATCATTCATTCCCGCGTCCAGGGTGGGTATCCCACCACGAATGCGGATTTCGTGACCAGGCAATTCCTGGTGGATGAGGGGCTGATTTAAGATGGGGGATGACCTGTCGTTCCTGCGTGGCGCGCGCGCCCATGTCTTGCCCTACGATGCCGAGCACGGATACCCTGAGGGTGCTTTACTGGTGCTTTGGCAACGGTGCAAGGATGCCGACGTGCTGCATCGGATTATGCCTACCCCTGGAGAGGTTGGCGGGCATACCATTGAGAAGTTTTGTGGCATGCTGAATGATAAACCGGTATTCCTGGTCTTTTCCAACGCTCCCGATGAGCTGATTGGTTTTGGATGGTACAGTATGATGGACGCTGCGCCCCATAAGGCGCACGGGAATATCTGCTATTTTGCCAACGGGATTGGCGAGGCTGCCGTCGAGGGCACATGCATTTGCGTCGAGTACGGATTTCGTATCCTGGGATTACGTGCCGTGTGGGCAACCACATTCTGGAAGGCTGCGGCACGCCATGTGATGAAAGCAGGCTTTAAATATATTGCCAGTTTGCCTCGTTATGGCCAGGTGAACGGGAAACCTATGGATGTCCACGTTCTCGTAAAGGAGAGCCCCTATGACTGAAGTAGGTGGGCTTGGCATTGGTGGCAACGTCTCGGGGGCGAAAGGGTCCTCGCGTAAGGCCGGCAAAGCCGAGAAAGCGGTGACTCAGGGCGTGCAGGACTCGCTGCGCGCTGGTCGTGAGACGTATGAACAAACTGCTGAAAACAGGCGTCGGTCTTCGAATCTCCTGGCCAGTGTGCTGAATCCCGAAGAAGATGTGAACCCGTATCTTACTCGGGGGCTTGAGAATTCCTCTTTTCAAGGCTATCAGCTACCGCAAACGGACGTGACCAAGCTGGGGGACACCTATTCCACTGGCTTACGCGATGCCGCGAATACGTATAGCAGTACGCTCGGAGGGGCTGCCAACACGTTTAGCAGTACGTTGGGCAACGCCGCTGATGCCTATGGCACTGGGATCAATGCTGACTACTTGAATGTCGCAGCGAACCCAGCGCGCCAGGCGGTGGAAGCCCAGTTTCGCCAGGCGCAGTCTGGCATTACCGGCTCAGCAGAGCGTGGGGGCCAGCTCAACGCTGGCCTCGATGCCCTGGCTTCTTCCCGTGCGGCTGCACGTGGTGATGTGGAAGGCCGTCTGGCCCAGGGACAATTTGATCTGCAGAAAGATATTGCGCAGCGGCGGCTTGCGGCCGCAGGGCAAGGCGCTGAAGCGCAGCGGGTTGCCGCTGGCCAGGGAGCGGAAGCGCAACGCGAAGCACAAGGCCAGGCGTATGGCAAGGGGCTGGACCTTCAGTTGCGCGGGGCGGGAGAACAGCGGGCTGATAAGCAGCGCGATGTCGATACGTATCTTGGGCTCGAAGGCGAGAAACGTGGACGTGTCGCTGATCGGTACGATACTGCGCTGAAATCAGCTCTTGGCGTCGGCTTTGATGCGCTTGGCCCAGCCCTCGCTGGGTCATCGGCTGGGGGGTCACTTGCTGGCGGGCAATCTGGTCGTTATCGTACACAGCAGGCGCGGCAAGAGAAAGCAGCTCAGGATAAGACAGAAACGCTTGTAGGCTTTGGTTCTGGTGGCGGTGGCGGCGGCAAGGGAGGGGGATAGTATGGGTATCCGTGAAGGTTTGCTGCTTGCCCGCCAGATACGCTATGGGGATATTGAAGCCAAAAATGAGGCGGAACAGTTGAAGCTCCACAAAGAAGAGCTTAAGCTGCGCCAGCAGATGCTCAAAGGCAAAGAAGCGGAAACACGTGTCAAACTGGAACAACTCAATCGTTCCAAGAAAGGGTTTGGCGCGTTTGCTCAACTGCTTGGCCTCCAGGTTGATGACGAGTATAAAGACGTTGAGCCTGATGATGCCTTCAAGAAGGCATTATCAAGCCCTGCTGCTCCTGACACGTCAGAGGCACCTGATACGGTACAGGAGGCACCTCCTGTCTCTCCTGCTCCACGTCAGGGGCAGCAGAAGCCCCCCACTGCCCCAGAAGGCTTTGCGAACGCTCCTGAAGGGGTCCGCCGGATGGCGCTCCAATTGTACAGTTCTGGCAAGGTCGGGGAAGCTATGGATATGCTGAAGCCGTTCATTGAAACCCCGAAAGCGCAAGCTGAGCGCCGGAAAGAAGAACGCCAGACTGAGAAAACTGAAGTCGATATTGAAAAAACGAAGGAGGAGATTGCCAGGCTGCGTCGTCCTGAAGAACCAAAGACGCCCTTCCAGGCGTTGATGGCACAGGGGTTGCGTCCTGTAGAAGCCTTAAAAGCGATTGCCCAGGCAAATCGCCAACCAGAGACGGAAGGCGAACGTCTGCGACTGGCCATGACGCAGCAAGAACACGGGCTCCGGATGCAGAAGCTCCAGATGGATATTCTGGAGAAGAAATCGGAGAACAAGGGCGAGTTGTCGGAGGCTGATAAGCGGAAAATCCAGATGGATGTGCGCAAGAATATCCGTGATGAGCCCGCGTTTAAAGACTTCCAGGGGGCGAAGCAGGGCTACAATACGATGCTGACTGGCGCACGACAGCAAAACGCGGCGGGCGATCTGGCGATTATCAACGGCATTCAGCGCATGTTGGACCCAGGGGTGTCAGTGCGCACCGAAGAATTCAAAACCGTGCAATCATCTCAAGGATTACTGGATCGTATCAACAATATCCTCCCGCAACTTCAGAGCGGACAGAAGCTCGGTGATGATGTGCGGAAAAGGTTTACCAAGCTCGGGCGTGAGCTGATGGAAGAGTGGACTCAGGCCGCTAAGGCAGAAATTGAGCCCATCTACGGGCGGACGGTCAAGGATACCGGGATTACCATTGATGATGTCTTTGTGCAGCCTGCCCGCCTGGTGAAGCCTATCCCGGCAGAACTTCTCCCGGCAGAATCCACTGTGGCTGCGCCCGCTGCTGTCTCTACGAAGCCCCCCGTGGTACCGAAATCTGCTGCCCAGGCTCCTCAAGCCCCCCAGGCTCCAGGGCTGCAGGTGACCCCTCCTTCTGTACCACGGGAGGTTCCTGCTGATTTGAAGACGATGCAGAAAAAAGACCTTCGTACTCTCTCTACTGAAGAATTGCAGCGCATGCGGGAGGAAGCCAGGAAGCAGAAGGAAGGGGTACGGTAATGCCTGTAACCCTTGCAGATATTGAAGAAGAGCTTTCTCGCCGTGAACGCCAGGGTGGCGTCACTGTTGAGGATATTGATGCTGAGCTTTCTCGACGGTCTGCGCCCGAAGAGAAAGCGATGCTGCCAGGTGGTGAGGTATCCCAACTCCTGTCCAATGTCCTCCCTGTGGTGCAGGGGCTTCTTGGGGGTGGACCAAAGGCAGGAGCCCCACCCCCTGTGCAGGCCCCATATCCCGAACTGAGTCCTCCTGGCATGGCAGAAGGGATTGAAGCGATGGGCGCCAATCCTGCCATCCCTGGCATGGCCATCAGTGCAGGCGCGCAGGCCCTCGGCGGTGCTGTGGGTGGCCCGATTGGCGCGGCAGCCGGCGGATTTGTTGGACGAAAGGTGAATGTGGGCCTTGGCCTTGAAGAGCCAGGGCTTCTTGGTGATGTGCTCAGCGTGGCCCCTGCTGCGATGCGTCCCTTGCTGAAGGGCGGGAAGAAGGTGCTCCAATTTGTGGCACGACATACACCAGGGGCAGCGGCCAGTATCCATGAAGAAGCCATTCAGCGAGCATCAGCGCTCGCGCAGCACCTGAAGCCAGAAGAACTGAGTTCGATCAAACTTGCCGCTGATGCTCTGGATAATCTTGGAGTGCCTCTTCAGAATCTCCAGGCAACGGTGACGCCTCTTCTCGAGAATGAGCGTGGGTTGGTTGGCCCCTTGCAGTCCAAACCGTTGCTCGGCCTGGCGAAGGCCCTTGACACGTTGATGAAAAGTCATCAGACGGAAGCATTGCCTCTGCGTCAGGTGCGGAATAATTTGGAGGAAATCGGGGTGCGCATTGGGGAATTGCGCCTGCAACAGGGCGTAGGTATGGATAAAAGCACCCAGATGTATAATGGGCTGCGAGCAATGTATAAGAGTGTGCTGGATGATTTTGACAGCCTCCCTGGCGATGCCCCGAAAGCCCTGAAGGATTACCGAACTGCCATGCGCCAGGACTTCGCCGCCCAGGACTTTGCGGAAATCCTGGCCAAACCGTCTGTCATCTCGACTCGACAAGTTGATGGACTGAGCGCAATCAACGGACGCAAACTTAAAGAGGCCTGGGAATCGGCGAAAGACAGCACGTATCTGCAAGAATCCTTTACGCCTGCGCTGCGGAAAGAGGTCGATGCGTTTGTGCAGGAAATGCTGCATCTTCCGCCATTGCCTTCCCCTCGGGGGGTAAACGTTGGCTCTGCGCTCGCTATCCAGCGTGGCGGGCTCGGCTACGCGGCTGCGACCGCCCTGACGGGTGATGCACAACTCGGAGGAGTCGTAGCAGGTCTTGCTGCCGGGGCGCCAAGCATTATTGCCAGAGCGGCGATGACGGCTTCTGGGCGCAGTATTCTCAGGGCCATGATGAAAGAAGGGCACGGCGTGACCCCGGAAGGGATGTCTTTTCTTGCGGCGGCCGTGCGATCAGGACAATTTATCCAGGAGCCCGGTCCTCGGGAAATTACCCTGGATTCTGAGCAACGGCAACGGCTGTTGGATACCACTACGCGTAGTGGTGCAGCCATACCGGAACAGTAGGATACCTCTCATGGTTGAAACCGTGCGGTATGCCCGTGTGACTATTCCTGACCTTGATCTTGGGGATCGTGTGAAAGAGCTGCGTCTCCTGGACGGGCGGACCATTACTGCCCCACAGATACACCCTGGCCGTCTCTTCCTGCGTCGCACGGTGACGCTCCAGGCTGTGAGCGGTGCTACAGCGCTCACAGCCACTTCCCTGATCCGTGGCGGGGAACGCGGGGGAGGAGTCACGGCCAGGGTGATTCAGTCCTTCGGGACGGCCAACGGACTGGTGTCTTTATGGATTGGCACCAATTTTACCCGGGAACTCTGGGCTTTTGCTATCGGGCTGCTCGCGGGAACCGAGACCAACCAGACCAACTTTAAGCCGCGGTTTACTACCGCTATTGGTGGGGATGGCATCTTCCTGAATGATACCGATGTCCGCGTGACTGCTGACGGGGGCTATGTGCCAGGCGTGACGTTTACTTCTGTCGGCCTGATCGAGCTCACCTGGCATTATATGCGTCTGGATCATACCGACTAAGGGCTCGTCGCTTCGACATCTTGGGTCGAGGTTTGGGAGGGGATTCTTCGTATCGCTGTTTCCGCTTCGCCGCCAAGTCTTTCCCCCACTCTGCACGTCGCGCCCGCTCTTCGTCAGAGAGTTCTGGGCGCTTGACGTTATGCTCTATTGGATAATCTGGCAGGTATTGCTTCATGAGCTGGCTGATCCTCGCAGGACTCAGATGCATCTCTTGGGCGATAGCTTTGAGCGGCATCCCGTCCAGGACCATCAGAATCATCTGTACGATTCTTTCTGGATAGGACGCAAGTATCGCCATGGCTTGCTGCTGCTGGATGTGGAGAAAACCATCGTTCTGGTGGTGATACTGCGTTGGAAGGATATCGATGTTTATGCGGATCGCGCGAGGCAGTGGGATTGACCGTCCCTCAAAGAGCTGCCTCACGTAATCGATCATACCGCGTCGGTAAATAGTCCGTGCTTTCTTGCGATCGAGGTCTGCAAGTTCCAGGAGGTGGGTAGCGAGATACCGTAGCAGTTTCTCGGCCCCACATTGCAGACATTCTTCCCAATCATCACTTCCTATCGTCTTCGCGAATCGCGTAAAGTAAACGATGAGCTCGGCCCAGGACGTCGCGCGAAACATAGCATGGAACGGTTACTGCTGCATCGATGCAAGCTGTAGAGGTTTCGTCAGAATAATAGCGCACAGTTCTCCTGCATTCACCAGGATCGTTGGTCTGGTGTCAAGCGCTCTCCCCTGTTGACGTTGAATGACTTGATTCCCGCTCTGCGCAATACCTGCGCCAATCTGGCCAGTGGGGCCTGCCCCTGCGATAGAGGTCTGAAGCGCAGTCGCCCCGCCTGACAGTGCTCCGCCAATAAAGACTGCCCCAAACAGTCTCCACCAGTGCTGATCTACCGAAGAGACCAGGCCGCTGGTTCCGGCCTGGTTTGTCACCGGTGAGTGGCCAAGGTCGACGCTTTGGCCGTTCGGGAAGGCCAGAGTGAGGCTGATGGTTGGCAATCGCTCGTTACCATATAATAGCCCTTGCCCTTCATATTTTCCAAGGATAGTGCTGTTTTGTGGAATCAGTAAATGTTTCCCGGTTGCCGTATCGTAGACATTGGTGGTTGTTTTCGCGGTAAACGTCTCCCCCGCGTCAGAATTGATCACCGTCTCCACCTGACAGGCAATCTTGGTGGCCCCTGGCGCAAGCAGATACGTATCGACTGGTTCCTTCGCCTTCTCTCTCAACTCCCGCTGAATAAACAGCATGTCCGCATGCCTCTGCTTCTTGGGGGCTGCGACTACTGGTGGCGCAGCAGCTTTCTCCTGTGGCCGGTTCTTCAGGGCCAGCAGTTCATTGTTCATGTCAGTGAGTTGCTTCTGGAGTGCCGCCCAACGTGCCGCATTCGGGTCCTCCTGCGGAGGCTGGGTCACTGGAGGCGGAGGCTTCTCTGGCTCATAGGGCACCCTGGGTGATGGCGCCCAAGCCGCTTCTGCTCCCCCGTCTTGCCCCAACGGCTTGCCATGAGATTTGACGTAGTACGCGGCAAGGCCGATCAGTGAGCCAATGATGATGACAGTAAAAATCACAATCCGCCCCACACGGAGGTGGGTAGAACGCAACATGGAGGGGTCCTGATTCACCCTGGCCTGGTGCATGGCTCTCGTTCCTTCCTAATGCTGTGGAAAATGCGGGCAAAGGTCATGCCCTGGGCACTGGATAGTCTCCAGGTTGCCCCTGGTGATGGTCGCAATTTGTGCGTGTTCACCTGCCCCAACACGCAGCTCAGCGCGACTGATCAGCTGATCCACGATGTACACATTGCTTACCTGGCGACTGTTGACCATCTGGGGGCCGCTCGGACCAATCAGCCGCAGGAGCGGAGCTGCTTGATACAACATGGTGAAGGGGAAAATGATGTACGTGGAGCGCCCATCATCTACCACCTGGGTGGGCATCCAGTCACCCGTATTCTGCTCTCCTGCGATGTCGTAGCCAATGTGATACCGCTTACTGTGTGCCGGATCGGGAAAGATGGTTGGACGCACAGCGCGCTTCTGAGCATCCTGCGGAGGGTCATACGTCCACCGCACCATGCGGTGCAGGGTGCGGGACACACTTACGCAGGTCAGGTGGTAGCTACGTCTGGTCGTTGTTATAACCAGCCCTATACGCTTCTTAATGTGACTGGGGGTGATCAAGACGTGCACGATAGGGGTTCCCTCAGTATTGCTGAGCCCCTCTTTGACTTCCCACAGTGGGGCATCTCCCTCCTGGAGAGGGGCTCTATCCCCCCCGACGATGGTGTGGAGAATTTCCCCTGGCTGAAGCTGGATGTCCATAGGCCAACCCAGCGGTACCAGCACAACGTATTCGCGCCCAGGGGTGTAGTGATAGACGAGCTCACTGGACGACGCACGGCGTTCTGGCTGGACCGCTTGCGCATCGTCCCTGACACTGGGCTCAGGTTCGATCATGACCCGCTCTGGCATGCGCCAGGTACTTAAATCTTCGGGCATACGCGGAATGGCTGGTGGTTCCTGGCTCGCGCATCCGGCGAGGAGTAGACACACTACGAGTGTACGTTTCATTGCAGATATCCCTTTGTAGGCGAAATGTTATGGCTGCATAGACCAACTGTAGGCTGTTACACACAATCCAAGTCGGTTATGGATGACCATCGCTGGATGGGTGAGCTTTACCCGTCCTACCGTAAACGTCCCTGCCCAGACTTGAGCTACGGGAGGCTGGATACCGTCAGTGATCCACTCCTTCCATAAGACATTGTATGCCCGGGGGACATCGGTTTTGGTGACTGCGGTAATGTCAATTTGCGCTCGTCTCTGGCCCACTGCTGCTTTATCTTCTTTCTCCCATCGCTGAATGTCTACGATTGCCGGGCCACAGGTATGCATCTTTACCCAGCCTGCTTGCTCTGCAGCCATGGTGGGGTCCGTACCCCTCCAACGCCGCCTTATGACCCAGTCACTGACCATTTGCCTCCAGTGGGCCTCTTCTGGCGTATAACTCAGCAGTTCCTGGGGCGGGCCGATGGGTTCTGCTTTACCCTCGCTTACCTGGATAAGCTGTACTGGGGCATGAATAATGGTTTGCCTGGTAAAGAGCCAGAACGCTATGCATGTGAGCAGGCTAGCGTATATGAGTAGTCCCAGAGCAAAACGATGCCAGTACTGTTTATCGCGCGTCCCAAGAGCGTCCCGCCGTCTAGACTCCTCGTATCCTGCCAGGATCAGTCGCTCGGTCTCGTGTGAGGTAAATGTTGGGTTTGCTGTTCCGTTTGTGGTTATCTCCAAAAGTTCCACCAGTTCCCCCTTCTCCTGGGTTGCTTCGCCAGCCGCCTGACCCGTCTCCGCTCCGCTTGTAGGAACTGATACTCCAGTGCCTCCTGCCACGACGGCAGGAGTGGTATCGAAATAATGACCCATCGCGATTGATAGATGATGTACT
>Ga0209853_1000135_pt1 | contig 19756 bp, 15 predicted proteins | sample GWRWS1_30_40_FD_187224 | JGI IMG/M metagenome (GOLD analysis project Ga0209853, IMG submission 187224) | Riverbed sediment microbial communities from areas with vegetation nearby in Columbia River, Washington, USA - GW-RW S1_30_40 (SPAdes)... | ecosystem: Environmental > Aquatic > Freshwater >...
TGGTCAGTTTCACCCCAACCACGGGTCACATGTACGCCGTGCAGACGCAGGCGAGTGGCGTCATCACCACCCCAGTGCTGGTGCTGGCTACGGGCCCATGGACACGGCAGCTCGCGACGCCAGCCGGCATCGAGTTGCCGGTACTCCCAGTGCGCCGGCAGGCATGCTACATTACGCTGCCACAGCCTTTAGGCTATAAGTTACCCATGGTGATCGACCCCAGTGATGTGCATTTCCGGCACGATACTGAAACCGACGATCACTTACTGGCGACTACCATCGTCCGCGACGAGCCACCCGGGTTCAACTTTGATTGGGATGCCACGCGTTTCCAGGGGCATATCGTGCCGCAGCTGCAACGCCGCTTGCCCACCTGTACTCCGCTGCAGTTGCAGCGGGGATGGGCTGGACACTACGATGTCACGCCAGACGAGAATCCGATTTTGGGGGTCCATCCCGAGCATCCTGCCCTCTTTCTCGCCGTAGGCTTCAGCGGTCATGGTCTCATGCTGGCTCCAGCGGTGGGCAAAATGCTCTCGGAAGCGATCCGTCTGGGCCGCTCGGAAACGCTTGAGGCTCAGCCGTATCGTCTCGAGCGGTTTCGCACCGGAGACCTCATTCTTGATGCACAGATTTAATGGCTAGACAAGCTGCGCCTCGTATTGATGCGCATACAAGAGACGCCGCGCCTCTCAGCCATGCTCGGCACGATGGCATATGGAGCTGAGCTGTTGGCGTGGTGTGGTGTCGGTCCCTACGCTGGACGTAAAGTCCATCAAGAAAATGTCTAAGCCGGTGGCGTAAGTCATGCAAAAAATTATGAGGCATGCTACAATATGGGGCAATTTTGTGTCCTGCCGTCGCGCCGCGCTATGGGCAACAGGGTGCCTCCCCTGGAAAACGAAGCACAAAGCCAAGAGCTGGCGTCCTGGCCAATCATTCAGAAACATCGACTGAGGAAGTTGAGCGAGATGACACCACTTTCTGCAAAAGGTCTGCAAGGCCTCATCCCTCTGTTAGCGGGTTTAGGAACTGTCGTGCAGGTGCTGGTGCTGTTGGCGTTGGCGCTCGCTTCCGTTATCTGCTGGGCTATCATCGTCCAAAAGACGCGTGTGCTGTGGAAAGCCCGGCGAGACAACGCTAATTTCCTCCACGTGTTTCGTACGAGTAATGATCTAGCGTTTATTGCCGCAGCGGCCCGCCGTTTTACTTTCTCACCTTTAGCACATCTCTTTCGCATGGCGCATCAGCATATTGAAGTGCCCATGTCTGGCAATGGGCGACGCGCCGTCATGGACAATGAATTGGTGGCATTGTCCGGGGCGACTCTGGAGCGTTTACGCCAGGCCCTTCGGCCACGGCAAGCTGAAGAACTGGGCCGTCTGGAGCAAGGGCTCCCTTTCCTAGCCACCACAGCGAGTGTGGCGCCTTTTGTTGGATTGTTTGGGACAGTGTGGGGGATCATGCAATCCTTCCATGCAATTGGACAGGGGAGTGGGGCCTCTTTGGCAGTGGTAGGGCCAGGTATTGCGGATGCGTTGATTGCGACAGCTGTCGGGCTGGCAGCGGCTATTCCTGCGGTGGTGGCTTACAATCATTATCTCAATCGTCTGCGCCATATAGATGGAGAGATGGAGAGTTTTGTCGAGGAGCTGGTGCAGCTGTTCGAGATGTATGCCTCGCACGAGGTCCCGGCGCCTCGTGCGAGTGGCGGTAGCCGCACGCCTCTAACGCGTTAAGTGAGGATAATGACGCCATGGCCATGGGAGTTGGCGGTAAGTCGCGTACCACAATGGCAGAGATCAACGTGACCCCATTGGTTGATGTAATGTTGGTGCTGCTCATTATTTTTATGATTACAGCGCCCATGTTGCAGCATGAGCTGGATGTGAACCTCCCCGTCGCTGCGGGCATACCGCAGGTCACCACGGAAGATCAGGTGGTGCTGACTGTGAATAAGCAGGGAAACATCTATCTTGACCAGACAACGTACACGTTGGATACCTTGCGTCCAAAACTGCAAACGCTCTATCAAACGCGTCGCAATAAGGATCTCTTCCTCCGTGCTGATGCTGATGTGCCCTACGGCAAAGTAGTACAGGTGATGGACGAGGTGAAAAAGGCCGGTATTCTCAAGCTGGGAATGCTTACCCAGCCTCCTGCTGAAAAGCGATGAAAGCCACTGCGGGTCGCCGACAACCTGTCGGCAGAACAATGCAAGCCACTGCAGGTTCCCCACACCCTGTTGATCAAGGGCACGTGCCGTTTGCCTCTTCTGTGGTGCTGTCTATTGTGCTACATGGCCTCTTAATCCTGTGGATGCTTGGCAGTGCCTGGCTGTTGGGTCGAGCACAGCCATATAGACTGACGCCTCAGACAGTGTATCTGGCAGGGGATAGCCCCATTGCCCTAGACCAGATGCCTGGAGAAGGTGGTGGGGTTGCTGGGGCGAAGCCGGAGAGCAAAGAACCTGGAGGTGCGTCCAAAGCGGCGCAGGTGGAGGGCGGGGCTGAACCATCGGTAGAAAAATTTGCTCCACCTGTGGAAAAACCTGTTCCACCCCCACCTAAGCCCGTGACGGAGAAAGCCGTGTCTGCCCCGCCGCCCAAGCCCGTGGTAGAGAAGGCTGTCCCCCCGCCGCCCAAGCCCGTGGTGGAAAAACCGGTACCTCCTACGCCTGCGCCGAAGCCAGCTGTGGAGAAAGAAGTGCCAGCCCCGCCTAAGCCACCGCCTGAGGCGATGACGTTGGCGCAGAAGCAGAAGGAAACGAAACCAACCGCCCCACCGGTCCCGTTGACCCCGACGCCTACGGAAGCGCAGCAGAAAGTAGCGAAGCTGCGGGAGCGGCAACTAGAGCAGGAGACCGCAGAGGCGAAGACAGCCACGGAAGCGCAGCAGAAAGTAGCGAAGCTGCGGGAGCAACAAGCGCAACAAGAGGCAGCGGAGCAGCGGGTGGCGAGTCTGCGTACTGAGGAGGCTGAGAAGCAGGCTGCGCAACAGCGTGTCGCAGCGCTACGAGCCCGTGTTGGCAGTGGTGGTTCTGGAGAGGGGAATGGCTCTGCGGGGGGCAGTAGCCCTGGGGGTGGTACCGTGGGTACTGGGAGAGGGAGTGGTGCGCCTGGTGGAGGGAGAGGCACGGGCACCGCGGGTGCTGGGGACGTAGGGACTGGCGGGTTGTCGGGCATTCGTCTGCGTACTTATCAGGCAGAATTGAAAGCAAAGATTTACGATGCCTGGAATATACCGTCGCGATCGAAAGGCTTGGAGGCAACTTTTTTCCTCAGTATTAACCGGGCTGGACATGTGGAGCAGGGTCGTTTAGTCCAAGGATCAGGCAATGCGCTGTTTGATGAATCGCTGCAGCGGGCTATCAAACAGGCACAGCCTTTGCCAGCTTTGCCTGAGGACTTTACTAACCGCACGCTCGATGTCATGCTGACCTTTCGAGATAGCGGCCGATAGGCGAGGATATCCTGAGGAGAACTATGCAGAAACTGTTTCTGCGTTGTGGGAGTTTCGTTGCCTTGCTTCTTGTGGGGTGGTGTGGCTGTGTAGTGGCGCAAACCCGGATGCAGATTGATATTGAAAAGCAGTCGAGTGCGGAGCTCCCGGCGTTGGCTGTACCACAATTGCTAGGGGAGACGGCCGACCCAGCGCTTGGACAGCAAATTCGCAGTGTCCTCCAGCAAGATATGAGGTTTACAGGGCTTTTTCGTATTGCGGACCCGGCGACGTATCCAGAAGTTCCCCAAACAGTCGAACAGTTACAATATGCAAGCTGGGCAGCTCTGGGGGTGGTAGCGGTCATTACCGGACGGATGGAGAACTCGGCAGGAAGCGGGCCTGTGTCGCTGCAGCTTGCCTTGCACGATATTGCCCAGCAACGTCTCAGGGTCGGTAATAATTTTAATGGTCCCAAAATCCGTCACCGGGAAATGGCCCATCGTTTTAGTGATGTAGTCTATCGTGAGCTCACCGGGGAGGCTGGCCCTTTCGACACGCAGGTTCTCTGTGTAAGTCCAGGGAAAAGCAAAGGCAGTAAGGACATCGTACTGATGGATTACGACGGGTACGGTGCACGACCTCTGGTAGCCGATGGGGGATTGAATTTGTCACCAATCCTCTCGCCAAACGGTACCCTTTTGGCGTATACTTCTTACCGCTCTGGAAACCCGAATGTGTATTTGCGAAACTTATCGACCGGTGCTGAGGAACGCTTGACTTCTGGGATTGGACTGGCTATGGCGGGTTCCTGGTCACCAGAGGGGCGCTATTTGGCCTTAAATCATACCATCGATAGTAACAGTGAGATTTTCGTCTATGATACAAAAAGCAAGCAGATGAAGCGCATCACCGACGATTGGGGGATCGATGCAACTCCCAGTTTTGCTCCGGATGGGAAACGTCTGGCTTTTGTGTCGGACCGCTCGGGTTCTCCACAGCTCTATGTGACTGATATTCAAGCGAGTGCTCCGGTCCGTCTGACCTATGAAGGGCGCTATAATACGGCGCCAGCTTGGTCGCCACGCGGTGAGGCGATTGTTTTTGTTGGGCGTGCCGATGAAGATCGTTCTATGGGCGTCTATACGATCCGTGCTAATGGGGGTAGTCAAAACCGTATTGGTGGAGGCAGTAACCCTGATAAACCCATATGGGCACCCAATGGTCGTTTTGTGATGTACACCAGCACGCAGGGTGGTTCGTCGCAGCGCCACATGATGCACGAGGACGGCCAGGCGAATCACCTGCTCCCCGCTAGTGGCCCAGCATGTCTGACGTCACAGTGGGTCGCGCGTACGGCGCGGTAACTTTATACACCCAAGATAAGGAGGAAGATCGATGGCTATGCGTCCTGTCCTGTCCAGTGTTACACTGGTTGCCCTGCTCCTCACGGCTCTCTTTGCTGGCTGTGCTAAGGAAGAGCCACCTCCCCCCACGCCTGAACCGCCAAGGGCTGCGCCACAACCGCCGCCGCCCCCGCCACCCCCTCCTCCAGCGGTTGATACGCTTCGGCAGCAAAGATTCCAGCAGGCCATGCAAGATTTCCAGAACCAAGATGTCTATTTCGATTTTGATAAGTACGACTTGCGGCCTGATGCTCGGGCGATCCTCGACAAGAAAGTTGCCTTTTTGAATGAAAATGGTTCTATGAGGGTCCAGATCGAAGGACACTGTGACGAGCGTGGAACGAGTGAATATAATCTGGTACTAGGTGAGCGCCGGGCCAATGCTTCTAAGCAGTACGTCACCACTGCAGGCATTAATACCGCACGTCTGTCTACTATTAGTTATGGGAAAGAGCGCCCCCTCGACCCAGGTCATGATGAAGCGGCGTGGGCCAGGAATCGGCGGGCTCATTTTGTGATTACTGGTCAATAGAACGTTGTCAAACCTATGAAACGACTGTTTGTGCTGGTGAGTCTACTCCTGCCTGGTCTGATGATGGGTTGTGCGAGTGACCAATCTCTGCAAGCTGTGCGTGCCGACACCCAGGCATTGGAGCGTCAGAGTAGTGAGCGCCAACAGACGGTGGAGGCCCGGTTGCAGAATGTGAGTGACCGCGTTGCCCAATTCGAGAAATCCCAGACTGATACACGACGCGATTTGGCGCGGACTGCTGCCACTTTGGATGAGTTGCGGATACAACTGCAGCGCCTACAGGGTGACATGCAGGAGACTCAGCACCGAGTGCGGCGTGGCACAACAGGTGGTGAAGGGGTCTCCACAACCAAGCTGGCCGATTTGGAAACCCGCTTAGGTGATCTGGAAAAACAAGTCCCCTCTCGGAAGAGTGCTACACCTCCTCCCATTCCTCAACCAAAACCAGAACTAGAGCCGGCTCCGTCTTCGCCGGCTCCGCCGGCTGCCTCCACGACGGACGCATTACCACCGACTCCTACTGTACCACCCCCCCCTCCAACGCTCCCTCCGCCACAACCGCCAGGTCCGCCGCCTACGCCACGGGTGGCAGCGTTGCCGCCGGCCAGTGGGACGTCACGGCCTCCAGCGGCATCATTACCAGCAGAGGCAAATGTCGCTGACCAGTTGTACAAACGCGCCCTGAAAGATTACCAAGAGAAAAACTACGAGGCTGCAGTGGTGAATTTCAAGCAGTATTTGAAGCAGTCTCCCAAATCCTCCCAGGCGGGAACTGCACAATATCTGATCGGCGAATCCCTGTATGCTCAGAAGCAATATGAGGCGGCTATTGTGGCTTTTGATGAGGTCATACAGAAGCATGGCCAAGACCCAAAAGTCGCAGCAGCTATGCTCAAGCAGGGCTATGCTTTCGCAGAACTGAAGGATGCACGTAACGCGCGGTTTTTCCTTCAGCAGGTCCAGAAAAAATACCCCAACAGTCCTGAAGCCCAACAGGCGGCTGAGAAGCTGAAGCAACTCCGCTAAGGTGCTGCCGCGTGCCTGTTTATGGAGGTCTCAGTTAAACTTAAAACGCATTTTCTTTGCCCTGGATGTCTGGAGACGTTCCAGCTTGGCTATTTGGTCTGTATCAGGCGTTAGGGTGCCATTTTCCCATGCGATCACATCTGCCGGACGTACACGAAACAATTGTGCCATTTGTATCGGGGTCATTTCAGTATGTTCACGCAGTGCACGAATCTCTTCTGGTGTTAACATGGCCCCCTCCTTTTGGGCAGTGTAGCAACGAACGTTGCATTATACGCGAGTTCTGGTATGCGTATCTATGACATTACAGTTCCTCTCTCGCCCGCTCTCCCCGTCTATCCTGGTGATCCAGAAGTCATGATTACGCCCCTCGCCCAACTGCAATGGGGAGATGCCGCGAATGTCAGCCGCCTGGTGCTGAGTTCCCATACTGGGACACATCTCGACGCACCACGCCACTTTTTTGCTGAAGGCCTGTCTATTGACGGCCTTGATCTCCATTGGCTTATGGGACCAGCACGGGTCTGTGCTTTCCCTCAGGTGACGACCCATCTGACTGCAGATGATCTCCGGCCGCTTGGTTTAGCCGGTACCAAGCGTCTCCTCTTGCAAACATCCAATGCAGCGTTGTGGCAGAAAATGGGCTTTCAGACAAATTATGTCGCACTTACGGAGTCGGCAGCATACCTCCTGGTGGAGATGGGCGTACAACTCGTGGGCATCGACTATTTGTCCGTGGATGCCTTCGAGCGTCAGGACTTTCCCGTCCATCGCATCTTGCTGGGAGCAGGTGTCCTGATTTTGGAAGGGCTCGATTTACGGGCTGTACCACCTGGAGACTATGAATTGCTGGCCTTGCCGTTGTTACTCCAGTATGGCGATGGTGCTCCCGTACGTGCCATTCTCCGTCAACCTTAGAGCAAGCCCGCTCGACGGCGCCACCACCACTCGACTGCCAGTACGCCCAAAACTGCCAGAAAGAGCGGGAAAGTCTCGCGGAGCCGCAGTCTCATCTCTTCGAGTACCTTGTAGCTTGGTGCCCCACCAAAAAACTCAATCAAACTCGCCACCGAGGGCCGAGCTGGGTCGTGTATGGCAAAAAAAGTGCCGCCCGTGCGCTCGGCCATGTTTCGGAGGAGCGTATGGTTGGGCGCCGCGTGTTGATTTTCGTCGCCCGGACGCTGCACCCGGAGGAGCAAGCGATTGGCTTCATGGGTTTTGCCACCAATCTCCGCTTGCACGTCGAGTTCGTAGATGCCTTCCTCGTCCGCGCGAAAACGGTAGCGATACTCCCCAGGATTGCTTGTCGGCACATACTGTACCGGCACCTCTGTCCCATGGGGAGTACGCAATTTTGTGCTGAGAGTCGCAGTCTCCGTAGGACGATAATCGTCTTGCAGCACTTGCAAGGTCCCTGTGACTTCACTGCCAACCGGGAACTCGCTGGCATCCGCCATAATTCTGACTTGTTTGAGGACGGGATCACGGATGAGCCAGCGCACCATCTGACGCACGAACTGCAAATAATATTGGTTTGAATCCAGTTGACCAGCCATCTGAAAATTCCATTTCCAGATATAGTCACTCATGAGCGCGAGCGTCCGCCCTGCCCCAAACCGCTGCATGGCCAGCAGGGGCACGGCTGCGCGATTATCGACACGGGCACTGCTGATCCCCAGCACTGTGGCGCCAGGTTTCGCCTGCCCTACCACATTGAGAGCATCAAACTCTGGCAGCATATCCCAGACACGCTGATTTTCAGTAGCATCAGACGAAAGTCGTGTGATGGGATGAGTTTTGCCCTCTTCTGTCAGGACCATACGCTGGGTGACAGGACGATAGTCGTTGCGGTCCGAGCGCAGGGAAACAGGCAAAATCTCCTCAATAGGGGTACCAGCATAGCCCCCCTGGGCGAAGGCGAGCAGGCCACCAATCATGGCAAATGCACCACCCTCCTGGACATACTGGCGCACGTTATCCAAATAATACGGAGGAAAATAAAGCTGATAACTAAAATTTTCGAAGATGATCAGGTCAAAATTTTTTAATTCTTGTGTAAATAAGCGCTGCGTGGGAAAGGGGATGAGACTGAGCTGGCTTTCCGGCACCTGGACCACGTCAGTAGGCGTACGTAAAATGACGAAGGAGATCATATCAATGCTTGGATCTTGCTTCAAACCCTGACGCAAGAAGCGATAATCCCAGGTGGGACTCCCACATACTAAGAGTACACGAATCTTATCACGGGCCACCGAGATTGGAAAATCCACGTGATTGTTCTCCGTGAGCGCTTCACCGAGGCGTGGGGCCACATTGACAGTATAGGTAAACTCGCCTACTTCCTCCGGCTCAATTTCAAATTGCACCTGTTGCTCGAACACATCCGCCGTGACCTGTACGGTTTTGGTTGCCACAACACGACCAGCGCGCGTCAGGACTACCGGGATATATTCGCCACGATATCCCCAGGATTGTACCGTGACGTTCACCTCGGTAGGATAGTGCACAAAAGCTAAGGTCGGGGCCTGCACAGAGGCGATGCGCATATCCCGATAGGTTTCTAGCGTGCCGACACCAACGGTCACCACGCGGACGCCAGCCTGACGCAGGTGCCCCAGACCAATATCCGAACCATGGTGAGCGCCATCGCTCAACAGTAACACACCGACTGGCTGTGTACCGCGCTGTTCTTCGAGCACTGTGGCCAGTGAGCCCAGAATATCTGTGCTTCTGCCGCCCACCTGCACTTCCGCCAAGCGCTCCACAGGGAGGGCACGTGCTGTCTCGTCAAACTGATACAGCTTCAGCTGATAGTGCTGCGCCAGCGCTGCTAAGGCAGGATGTTCCCCACTGTGCAGATAGTCTCGCACCTGCTGCAGCCGACTCGGTTTGCCCGCCTCAGATAACCCCATACTGCCCGACGTATCCAGCATCACAACCAGTGGCGGCAGAATTTGCAAGACTTTCTGGATGAGCAGCGATGGATTGAGCAGCATACCCAGCACGAGGAGGTAGGCCACCGCTCGTAGAAGGCAGAGACTCCAGCGTACTGGCACAGAAACGCGCTGCCGCAAATCGCGCCATTGCAGGATCAGTAGCAGCACAAAACCAATGGCAACAATGAGCGTCAGGGCGAAAGACAACGTCATATCCAAGGTTAGGCTGCTACGAAATGTTCCTGACACCGTCTGCCAGACAAATGGGTAGAGAGGCAAGTGTATCATCCGAGTTTCTTACGGATAAAGGGTAGATGAATGAGGTCCTGCTTATAGTTCACCGTTAACGCATAGAGCACACAGTTGACACCCAGTTTAAACGCTTCGAGCCGCTGTGCATCCCCCCCCGGATGACACGACGCTACCCAGTGGCCCAGATAATCGCGCTCCCAGGCTACCCCCAGGCCATTTTGACAGTACAGGAGGGGGGTCCGATCCTCCACCTGGACTCCTTCCAGGTAGGGATTCACGATGCGCACGCCACCGATGGTGCGAATCAGGTAAAAGGTCCGAAAGACCGTATGGTCAGGTGGGAGAATTTTGAGCGCTCGCTCTGGAAAAAGACGCGCTACCTCCTGGCGTACACTGGCATCAAAATCTCTTCCCTTGTTGCCACGCGCATCGTCAATCAGCAACAAGCCACCAAAGAGCAAATAGCGCCGTAAAATTTCTAATTCTTCATCACTAAAGGGTTCGAATCCGCGCTCGCCTGTCATATACAGAAATGGATAGGCAAACAGGGCTGGATCACGGAGCGTCAGGACGCGGCGCTCATCTTGGGTTTCCACACTGGTGCGTAAACGCACCTCTTGCATTAAAGGGAGCGTGGCTCGTGGGTGTGGATCCCACTGCCCGCCGCGGTATTGGAGCTGTGCCAGAATAAATGTGTTAGACGCCGGAATCGCCTCGGTGGGCAGAGGACATAAAGAAACTCCTAGTCCCAGACCAACCGGTGCTCCTGCAAGCCAGCGCAGCGTCTGACCCAAGAAGGTGCGACGTGATGTCATCGTCTGGTTTTTCCCCCACCCCTCGCTAAAAAACCCTCTCCCACAGGGAGACGGAACATAGCAACAGTCTCTTGCAGGCTTACAAGCGATTGGCGCACACGTTTTCCACTGCGAGTACGACTACTAAGGTCAACAAGGTAAAATTCGCCAACTCTCGCATGGGAAGCGCAGAGTTGGCAGTGGATTGTCCAAAGGTCTCTTCTTCCTCAACAACAACCGAGAGAGGACGCAATCTCGTTTGGAGGTCCACAGCCTGGATTTTCTCAAAATTCGACTCGGCACGCGTCCCATTGACCGCGAGAAAATCGGTACCAGCCGCGGTCGTCAGACGATAAATACCAGGGACCGTGTAGGATGTATAAGGCGCTACCGTCACGGTGCCATCACGCGCATAGTGCACCAGGCGTTCCTGCCCATCAGGCGTGTGAATGGTGACTGTTGTGCCATCGTCTTCCTCCCGTCCGAGCAGGCGCGTTGGCTCTGGCATGATAGCCCCGAGACGTTGCGAGGCTGCGGACAAGTGGGCGACGTAGCCTACCAGACCGTGTATCAGAGGCACATAGGCAGTGCGAGTTGGGAGATCCGTCCAGTCTCGATCAGCACTTGCCGCGAAGAACAGGACTCGGCCATGTCCAAGATCCTTGTCGACGAGGAGAGGACGACCATCCTGAAACGCTAGAAGCACCCTGACACCTGGCACCGTGTTGAGTCCTTCCATGGTGAGATAACGATAGAACTTCCCGCGTTGTAACATGGTTTCCTCACCAGCGAAGGTGGCGAGGGCCTCATGCGTACTGTGCACCGTACCTATGGTCATTGGCTGCTCTTGCTGGCGTTGCGTTGGCTGGCCCAAGGCGAGCGGCAGCAAGAGGGTGTCGGAGCGGTAAAACATCGCATTGTAACGCACTGGATCGACCCGATTGCCAGCAAAGAAGAAGAGCCCCCCCCCTTCAACAACGAACTGATAGAGCCGTTGGCGTACTTGGGGCGTGAGCGCCTCGACGTTGCATAGCACAATGACTTGGTAGTCACTGAGGCGCTCTTGTTCCAGTCCTTCCCAGGGGATGGGTTTGGGATAAAACAGGGGCCGTCCCAGGACACCACGTGGTTGCAACGCATGCAGCAGATAAAAAATTTCGCTGTCAAACAGCGACGTACCAGGATCCCCATCCACGAGCAGCACGTGCACTGGGGTGACAGTACGCAGAGCATAATAGAAGCGATCATCCTCAGCAAACCCGTCACCTTCCAGGCGCACTTCTCCCCAGTGTAAACCCGCTGGTGGTGCGGCAATGCGAAAGGGTACGCTGAGCTGTGCATCAGGGCCCAAATCAACCAGTTGCTGGCCCACGGCGTTCGACCCTAAGAACAGATCAACCCGCAAGTTGTGGAGCGCTGTGGCGCTGCGATTCTGCACCATGACCGTGACGTCGAGCGGCGCGTGCTCAATAAAAGGCTTTTCGCTAATGCGCACGTCAGTAATGAGGGCATTAGCATCGCGTTGTGGCCCTCCCAGGCGGATAAAATGTAACGTCATATGCTCCGGGACGACCGTCAACTGTGACCAATGGAAGTCTTCCCAGCCATGCATGGTCAAATCTGACAAGAACACCAGCCGGCGGCGTGGCGTAAGGCTTTCTTGCAGGAGGGCAAAGGCCCGCTGCAAGGCACTAGGTAAGTCAACCGTGGCATGACTGGGCTGCAGCGCTGCCAGTTGCTCCTGGAGAACAGCTTGCTCATGACTCAAGAAGACAGGAGCGTTGGCAGCATCATCTGGCATCAGGAGTGGTAGCACTACAGCACTATCTTGCGGGGCCAGCCCCTGTACGAGACGACTGGCCAGCGTCTTAGCGCGCTGCAGACGTGTCTCCTGTCCATCACGGTATTGCATGCTCAAGCTATTGTCGACCAAGATCACGGTCGCCTGTGGCGGTGCCAAAGGTGCAGCCTGGACATTGCTGCCAGTCAAGTGTGGTCGAGCCAGGACAAACGCTAACAAGAGAATAGCCAGAATGCGGAGAGCGAGGAGTAGCCATTGCGTCAGGCGAAACTTGCGTGCCGTGCGTTTATCGGCCAACAGGAGAAAACGCACGGCAGGAAAGCGATGCACCAGAGCCCGGCGCCGGTAGATAAGGTGAATGATTACCGGCACTGCGGCGGCGAGAGCACCCAATAAAAATGCTGGCTGGAGAAATGTGAGGCCCATACTATAGCCGTCCGCAGCCCTCTCCGACCGGGAGAGAGCGTGAAATTATTGCCGCCGTGCCAGATAACGTGTCAACGCCACATCAAGTGGCGTTGTGGTCGGAAACAGACTGTAATCAATAGTCTCGCGTCGACAGGCGCGCTGGTATTCCGTCAAAAATGCCTCCATGTGTTGCAGATAGGCGGCACGAATGGCCCGTGGGTCCGATAACACCCGCACGGCAGTGTGCTCAATATCTTCGAAAACCGTCAGACGCTGAAAGGGAAATTCCAGTTCGTTTTTGTCTAAAATGTGAAACACTATGACCTCATTGCGCCGATGCCGAAAGTAGCGTAGGGCTCGCATGATGACCTCGGGGTCATCAAACAGGTCGGAAATGATGATAATCATGCCGCGGCGCGTCAACTTGCCAGCCAACTCGCGCAGTACCTGGTCCAGATGCGTTTCACCCTGTGGATGCGTCGCTTCGAGATGACTGGCCAGGGCGTGCATATGCTGCACACCACTGCGCGGTGGAATATAGCGTTGCACTTGCGCACCGAACGTCACCAGACCCACGTCATCACCCTGGCGCAGCATCAGATACGCTAAAGAAGCAGCGAGATAACAACTGTAATCGAACTTGCTGAGCCCCTCAGAGCCATAGTCCATCGAGGCACTGGCATCCACGAGCAGGTAGGCCCTGAGGTTTGTCTCTTCTTCGTACTCTTTGATGAAATAGCGGTCGAACTTGCCGTAAGCTTTCCAGTCAATATGACGAATTTCGTCGCCAGGGACATATTCCCGATGTTCGGCAAACTCGACACTATAGCCCCGGTATGGGCTGTCGTGTAGACCACTCAGCAAGCCCTCGACAACATGCCGAGCACGCAGCGACATATTGGCGATTTTGGCTAAGACGAGTGGGTCAAAGTAGCTCAGGCGCGAAGTTTCGGGCGGCATGGGTTCCCTCTCCTTACGAAGCCAGAGCGACCTCGACTGCGTCAGGGTTCACGACGTCAAGCAAACGGTCAATAATGGCTAACGAGGTAATCCCTTCCGCCTCCGCATTAAAATTTGTCAAGATACGGTGGCGGAGCACAGAGGGAGCCAGCGCCCGGACATCATCCTTGGAAGCGACAAAGCGCCCATGAATGATGGCACGCGCCTTGGCGCCCAAGACGAGATACTGCGAGGCCCGCGGACCAGCCCCCCAGTTCACCCATTCCTTGATAAATGTTGGTGCTTCAGGATGATTCGGCCGTGAAAGCTGCGCCAACCGTACCGCGTAACCTACCACTGTGCGCGTGGCTGCCACCTGGCGTACCATATTTTGTAGGTGGAGAATCTTGGTGGCGCTGAGCACACGTTGCAGTTGTGGGACGTTAGCTCCAGTGCTATTCTCTACTACCGCAATTTCTTCATCAAAACTCGGGTAATCAATACCGATATGGAACATGAAGCGGTCGAGTTGCGCTTCGGGGAGGGGATAGGTCCCTTCCTGCTCGATTGGATTTTGCGTCGCCAAGACAAAAAAGGGCAAGTCGAGGTCATAGGTCCGTCCGCCCGCCGTCAGCCGATATTCCTGCATGGCCTGCAACAGCGCTGCCTGCGTTTTTGGTGGCGTACGATTGATCTCATCGGCCAGCACGATATTGGAAAAAATCGGGCCTTGCAAAAAACGATAGTGGCGATGGCGTGTCTCTGGATCTTCTTCCAGGATATCCGTGCCAGTGATATCTGAGGGCATAAGATCGGGGGTAAATTGGATACGGTTGAAGCGCAGGTGGAGGACATTAGCCAGGGTACTAATGAGCAAAGTTTTCGCTAACCCAGGTACGCCTACGAGGAGACAATGGCCACGTGCCAGCAAGGCAATAAGGAGGTCCTCAATAACCTTGTCCTGACCTACGATAACTTTCTTGATTTCCTGGACAATGGCCTGCCGCTGCTGCGCCACTTCGACGACGGCAGCAATGTGCTCAGGGTCATCCATACGCTGCTCTGGCACATCAGACTCGGGTTCGGTCACCATTACTGTGTCCTTTGTAGTTTCTCGAACAGTTGTTGCTCCTGCTGCGCTTTATCGGACTGGCCGAGTTGGCGATAACTCTCGGCCAGATGCAGGTGCATAGCAGGATCAAAGGGATTGATCTGGACCGCCTCTGACAGCGCCGCACGCGCCTGCTCATAGTCTTGCAGGGCCACGTAGAGCCGTCCCAGATTCGTATACGTGCCCACATCATCGCTGGATAACTGGAGCGCCCGCTGTAGGTGTGGCAGCGCCTGGAGCCATTCGCCTTGAGCCATCAAGACCACTGCAAGTTTGTTCAGCAGGTACGGCGAGTAGGGATCCTGCTCGAGGGCGCGGCGGTACTCCATCGCGGCAGCCGGGACACGACCGGTCTGGCGTAGACGGTCACCCAGGCGCGCACGCATACGCGCCGTGCTGGATTGGAGTTCCTGTTGTAGCTCGTCGGTCGGCATTTTGCCCTCTTGTTTGAGTTCAAAGCGTGGTAAGTGCACCCCCTGATGCTCCTGGAGCCGCTTGGTGGCCAAAAACTGCCGCCAGTGCTCTTGAAAGGCGTCGAAGGCCATGCTCATGACGCGTGTTACCGCCTCGGCAGCGCCACCGTCTTTCGTCTGACGCAACTCGTAGAGAACCTGTACTAAACCGGCTGTGCCACGCTGCTGCACGATAAAATCGATGGCAGAGGAGGCCTCAGCATAAGCGAGCTGTACTTGATAGGTCGTATCCAGCTTCACCAGAGAGGGGTCCATATTTTTAAAGCCCACAAAGCTGTTATGCTTGAGGGCATGGGCGAGCAGGCTCTCCGAGCGGCGGTCGAGCCAAGCCACCTGCGGTAAGCGCCAGGCAGATTCAAAGTACTTGGCAATGCCCTCATGCAGCCAGATCGGGGCCCGATTGTGACTCAGCTGCACCACGATATAGTGGATGTATTCGTGACTGAGTGCATCTGTCCAGCGATAGCCACGTGCCAGGTTGCGTGGCGATAATAACATAATTTTGTTGAACTTACAGATGCCAATTGCCCCGGAAACTTCGATATCACGGGTCGAGAGGCTCGAAGCTGGATAAAATGTCGCCGTGGTCGGAAAGATTTCCACGCGCATCTTCTCTGGGGGCGTGAAACCAAAAATATCTCCGAGACGCTGGTAACTCTGCTCCAGCACATCCGTAATGTACGGAGCCAGGGCCGCATCTTTCTCGGGGTCAAGAAAGACACGGAAATGGGCAGTCTCTATGAGTTGTAGCGTTGCAGTACTCTGGATGGTCTGCGCCACAAACTCACGGTAGGCTTGTATGCGCGGGTGGGGAACGACTTTGAGAAGGCTATCGAGGGTTGCGAGTGCGTCAGCATAATGCCCGAGATCAAACAGTGCCTCACTCAGAAGAAAGCGCCAGCCGGGATGTTGCGGCTCGCTCGCCAGGCGCTTTTCAGCCCACTGACGCGCGGCCTCTGGTTGCCAACGATCCAGCAACACCTCGCCCTCACTGGTCGCCTCGGCCTCTGATTCCTCCTGCTGACGCGTACTCCAGGCCAGGGCGGGCCACAGTAAGCAGAGACACAACGCGAGAATGGCGAGAGGTTGGCCTATCGTGCGTGCGTGCACATCCCTAGCGGACAATATTGCGATAATACTGCTCAATGAGTTCCTTGAACCGTTCTGGGTAGCCCTCTTTCAGGGCTTCCATAATGTCCTCACGAAACATGCGTGGGACTTTATACGCTTCCTTATCAGGCAGTTGAAAGTTGCGCACACTGGCGCCCGCTGCTCCTGACAGTTGTTCATCAACGTTGGGTTGCGGCATAAACTCAGGCATCGGAAACCGTCCGGCCTGGCGTAACATGGGCAATGACATGCCCATCATCTGACCGCGTTGCGCCATGCCCTGCATGGCCTGTTGCATGCCGTTTTGGGCATTTCGTAAGCGCTCCAAGGCTTCCTGCTCCGGTGGCAGAGCCTGCTGGCTGTGTTGTCCCTCCAGGGCTCCTTGCGCCTCACCCATAAACGGGAGTGCTTCTTGTAATTGCTGCCCCAATTCTGACGGGAGGAAAGGCATCAATGGGAGGAGACGTTGGACATCCTGCTGTAATGCCTGGGTATCATTGTGGACCTCGCCCTGGCGTTGTCCCAAGCCGCCCAATTGGCCACGCTGATCGGGGGTGAGCATGGCCTGCCGGTCCTGCGGCAAACCATTCAGAGCCTGTTGCGCTGCCTGTACATGCTGCTGCGCGCGCGCAATCTGCTGCTGCAGAGTACGATCAGGCTGGGTCAGGCGCTCGGCACGCTGCTGCATCCAGGCGAGTTGACGCCTCGCTTCCGCCAGATCTTCGGTGACCTGCGGCAACTCATGCTCTTTGAGACTGTTGCGCACCGCGTGCAATTGCCTGAGGAGTTGCTGATAGGCGTCCTGAAAGGCAGCATCGAGTTCAGGATGCTGCCGCGTCCGACGCAACATCTCTCCGGCAAGTCGGGAGAGGTCATTCAGCTCTTGCTCGAAACGCTGCTGCACGGTGTCGAACGCCTGCTGTTGTGCCTCATTAAGCTGGTTGAGGGTCTCTTGATCGATGTCTTGCGTTTCTTCGACAATTTTTTCCTGGCGCTTGACCAGGTCAGCCAGCTTGTTTGACGACTCCAGCAATTGCTGGCTCATGGCGTCGAGTGAACCACCGCGCGCCTGCTGCCGCATATTCTGCATAGCGGCCACCATCGCCGAAAGATTTTTGAGGAGTTGCTCCGCTAACTGCCTGGCGCCCTCAAGATCACCCGCCGCGAGTTTCTGTTTCATCTCTTGCAGTTGGCGCATCATATCGGTGAGTGGGAAAGCATCGAGCTGACGATTCAGAAACTCATCGGGTAGTGTAGTGGGCAATTGCGCCATGGCCTGCATGAGATCCTGCATGAGCGACTCGAGGGCATTGAGCATTTTTTGGAGCTCTGGGGGCAATTCTCCACCCTGAAAATCTTTCGGCAGGTTATCTATGGCTGCCAAGAGCTTATTTTGCTGCTCGAGCAGCTTGTTGCTGAGTTGTGAGATGTCATTGAGCTTTTCGCCACTTGCCACATGCTCTGCTAAGGAGGAAAGACGTTCCAGTTCTTGTACGACCGCTTCAAGTTGCCGTTTCGGTTGCTGTAACTGAGCGGTCGAGGGCGACTGTGGGCGCAGCGCTTGTAGGCTCTGCTGTAGTTGGGGCATTAAGGTATCTTGCAGGTGCGCCATATTGCGCTGCAGCGCCTGCATATCGGCAAACGTCTCGTAAGTGCTGAAGGGATCGTGTTGCACGCGCTCCAGCGCCTGCTCGAGCTGGTGCGTTGTCTGCTCGGCGCGCTCCATCGCGGCGCGTTGCTGGTCACGGGCTTGCTGCAGCGCCTCCTTGCTGGGCGTGGGCTGGCCAGCCTCAGCCTGCTCCTGCCAGGTCCGCAACTGCTCGGCCAGGTCTAGATGGTCAGCTAAGAGATCAAGGACTGCGGCGGCAACCTCCTCTTGGAGTTTTTCCAGATTCTGATGCTCTTGCTCGCGGCTATGGACCTTCAAGGTCAGTGTCTGAGAGACGCCTTTCTTTGGCCCTGAGATGGTGTCGTTATCAGACACCTCAATGTAGAGCTGGACCGTCTCGCCGGACGGCAATGGCCACTGGTTCAGGTCCCAGGCAAACGTCTCCTGCACCTGACGGTGGGCAAAGCGCCCCTTGTGCAGGGGTAGACGCTGGGCCGCAGTCCCCGAGCTCGAATAGACTAGGACAGCGTCCTGCAAACCAAAATCGTCTTCCGCCTCGTACTGGATCTGCAGCGTGGTCGCTTCGTCCACTTCCAGACCGTCCTGTGGCTGTCGGATCGTCACCTTGGGTGTTAGATCCGGCACGACTTGGACCGTGTACCGCGGCGCCTGCAAATTTTTCAAGCCATGGGTATCCTCGACCTCGATGATATAGGTCCCCTCCTGCATCACCAGCATTTCCCCACGCAGTTCCTGCCCCCTAATGACCAGCGGGACTTCATAACCAGCATCAAAGCGTAGCACCCCTTTTGTCAGGGGTACGTTGGCCCGCATGCTCAGTTGCACTTGCGTGCCCGGCAGAGCCTGAATATCTCCCCCGCCTTCCTGGGTGCGTCCCGGCAGTCCCGTATAATCTGGGAAGAGATACTGGAGCGCAATATGGCCAATGGCTGGCGCGGGTACCACCTCGAGGGTCCCCACCGTGGATGTGAAGCCGTCTGCGATGGCCTGAAAGGTCAGGGAGGCCTGTGGCTTCAGAAACGTGTAACGAAACGCCCCGTGCCCCAGAGATTCCATCGGGTAATGCCTGTCTGCTTGTCCATGGCGTTTGACGAGGAGCTGCATGCTCTGCGGCAGGCGTCCACTGGCCTGTGCCCGCACCTCAACATTCATCCCCAAGGCAATCGTAGCGTGCTCCGGGGTCAGCGCGAGATGTATCTCACGCGATGGCAGATAGCTGAGTGGCCGTACGAGGATGCGCACGGCTTCCCCGAGCACGTGTGGTTGTATGATGGCCACGAGTACTGTGGCAAACCCCACCATAGCACACCACGAGAGGCCTACCAGGCGGCGTTGACGCACCACCTCTGGTACAGTGTACTGTTGCACCTGCCGCACTGTATGGTGGTGCAGCGCTTCGACCAAGTCGAGGGCAACACCGTGTGGGTTGGACCGTGCGAGGCTCTCTGGATTGAGCTGTACAGCGTTCGTCAGGTCGTCATGCAGGTCGGGATAGGTCTCCTCGATACGGGTGAGCGCCTGACGCAAGGAGACTGGACGGAGCGCTGGCAGCACCACAGAGATACCGAGGTACACCACAATCCCAAGGGCGAGGAGACTGTAGAGAGGGGCGACGAGAGGCACGAGCGGAACAATATACTGCACCCCCGCTCCGAGGAGGAGCACGGTGAGACAGACAGTGAGCAGCACAATGCCGCTCTGCAACCGACGTCGCAGCGTCAGGCCGCGTCGCACACGCTGCACAAACGCCGCCAGCAAGCGATACTCCTGAACTATCATGGTGTGTTCCTACCCAAAACGGATATCAACCGCGCGCTGGTGCGCCGCAAAGCCTTCTGCTGCAGTTAAGGCCCGGAGCGATGCTTGCAGCGTCTGCAGGCCCTGACGGGTCAACTCC
>Ga0209853_1000137_pt1 | contig 19651 bp, 15 predicted proteins | sample GWRWS1_30_40_FD_187224 | JGI IMG/M metagenome (GOLD analysis project Ga0209853, IMG submission 187224) | Riverbed sediment microbial communities from areas with vegetation nearby in Columbia River, Washington, USA - GW-RW S1_30_40 (SPAdes)... | ecosystem: Environmental > Aquatic > Freshwater >...
ATCAGCGCCTCGCCGGACAGCTTGAGCAAAATCCGCTTGTAGCGCGGTTCGGCCATGGGTCGTCGCCTCTTAGCGCCCCGCCCCCGCCTGCGCCATCACTTCGGCGGCGAAGTCACTCGCTTTTTTCTCGATCCCCTCGCCGACGACGAGGAAGCGGTAGCCCCGTACCCGCGTCTTCTTCGCGGCGAGCGCCTTCTCGACCGTCAGCTTGTCGTTCATCACGAACGGCTGGCCGAGCAGCGTGGCCTCGCCGAGAAACTTGTTGAGGGCGCCCTCGATCATCTTCGCCGCGATCTCGGGCGGCTTGCCGGACTCCTTGGCGCGCGCCTCCTGCACGGCGCGCTCGCGCGCGACGATCTCGGGCGCGACGTCGGCCTTCGACAGGAACTGCGGCTTGGCGAACGCGACGTGCATCGCGACCCCCTTGCCCGACTCATCGTCGCCCTCGTAGTCGACCAGCACGCCGATCTTGACGCCGTGGAGATACCGCACGAGCTTCGCGTCGGTCTGCAGGCGCGCGAATCGGCGGATCGCCATGTTCTCGCCGAGCTTCTGGATCAGCGCCTGCCGCTTCGCTTCCACGTTCTCGCCGCCGACGCTGAGCCTTGCCAACGCCGCGACGTCGGCGGGGTTGTCCCTCGCGACCACCTCCGCGAGCGCGCGCGCAAAGGCGAGAAAGTCCTCGTTCTTCGCCACGAAGTCGGTCTCGCAGTTCAGCTCGACCAGCGCCCCCAGCTTGCGGTCGGGCGAGAGATACGACCCGATCACGCCCTCCGCGGCGATGCGGCTGGCCGCCTTGCTCGCCTTCGCTCCGCTCCTGATGCGCAGCAGGTCCTCCGCCTTCTTCAGATCGCCGCGCGCTTCCTCGAGCGCACGCTTGCACTCCATCATGCCGAGCCCGGTGATCTCGCGCAGCTCCTTCACCAGTGCCGCGGTGATATCGGCCATGTTTTGAGCTCCTACTGATCGTGAAAAAGGGGGCATGCCCGCCCCCTTTGCGGCTCGCCTTCGGCACGGCGCCTCACGCCCCGCCCGCCTCCTCGACCTCGACGAATTCGTCCGCCGAGGCCGAGACGATTTCCTGGATGGACTGCGTGCGGCCCTCGAGGATTGCGTCGGCGATCCCGCGGGCGTAGAGGCGGATCGCGCGGCTCGAGTCGTCGTTGCCCGGGATGACGTAGGCGATGCCGTCGGGCGAGTGGTTGGTGTCGACCACGGCGACGATCGGGATCTTCAGCTTCTTCGCTTCGGCGACGGCGCCCTTGTGGTAGCCGACGTCGATCACGAACAGCGCGTCCGGCGGGCCGTCGATCGTCTTGATGCCGCCGAGGCTCCGCTCGAGCTTGGCGCGCTCGCGCTGGAAATGCAACGCCTCCTTCTTCGACATGCGCTCGACGCTGCCGTCCGCGACCTGCGCCTCCATCTCCTTGAGGCGCTTGATCGACTGCTTCACGGTCTTGAAGTTGGTGAGCATCCCGCCGAGCCAGCGATGGTCGACGAACGGCATCCCGCAGCGGATCGCCTCCTCGCGCACGATCTCGCGCGCCTGGCGCTTGGTGCCGACGAAGAGGACCACGCCCTTGTTCGAGGCGAGCTTGCGGACGAACTGCGCCGCCTCGTTGTACAGCACGAGCGTCTGCTCGAGGTTGATGATGTGGATCTTGTTGCGGTGGCCGAAGATGAACGGCGCCATCTTCGGGTTCCAGTAGCGGGTCTGGTGGCCGAAGTGGACGCCGGCCTCCAGCATCTGGCGCATCGTCGTGCTCATGCGAAGCTGCTCCGTATTAGGGTTGATCACAGACGCTCTGCCCGCATTTGACCCCGCATGCGGGGCACCCTAAAGGGCAGGCGCGAAACTCGGGTCGGGTCGCGGCAACGGTCGGCCGTCGTCGGACACGCCCTGCCTTGCGCTCGGCGAGCGGTACCGCCGATACTGCGCAAGATGGTCGCGGAGTGTATCACGGGCATCGGACCCGGCTCAAGAATTGCCTTGCCAAACAGCGAATTAATGTGGCCCTCGCAAGCCTCGTGCCGCCGCCGCGGGCACGCCGTCCGCGGTTTGCCTCGCCCGGAGCGTTCCACTATCCTCACGGCTTTTTTTCAGCCGGTCTGAATGGCGGTCGTCCTGAAGAGCGCGGAGGAGATCGAGAGGATGCGGGTCGCCGGGCGGCTCGCGGCCGAAGTCCTCGATTTCGCCGCCGAGCACGTCCGGGCGGGAATCACGACCGACGAGCTCGACCGCCGGTGCCACGACTACATGGTGAACGTGCAGCGCACGGTCCCGGCGCCGCTCAACTACGCGCCGCCCGGTTACCCGCCGTTTCCCAAGTCGATCTGCACGTCCGTCAACCATCAGGTCTGCCACGGCGTGCCGGGCGACCGGGTGCTGAAGACCGGCGACATCCTGAACATCGACATCACCGTGATCCGGGACGGCTTCCACGGCGATACGAGCCGGATGTTCTGCGTCGGGGAGCCTTCGATCCAGGCCCGGCGCCTGTGCGAGGTCACCTACGAGTGCATGTGGCTCGGCATCCTCGCGGTCCGGCCCGGCGCGTTCCTGGGTGACATCGGCGCGGCGATCCAGCGGCACGCGGAGAGCCGCGGCTACAGCGTGGTGCGCGAGTTCTGCGGGCACGGCATCGGCCGTCGGTTTCACGAGGAGCCGCAGGTGTTGCACTACGGCCGGCCCGGGACCGGCCTGCAGCTCCAGCCCGGCATGATCTTCACGATCGAGCCGATGATCAACGCCGGCCGGGCGGCGATTCGCGAGCTCGCCGACGGCTGGACCATCGTGACGAAGGACCACAGCCTCTCGGCGCAGTGGGAGCACACGGTGCTCGTCACCGACTCGGGCTACGAAGTGCTCACGCTGTCGGCCGGCGCGCCACCGGTGCCGCACTCGCTCAAGGCGGCCTAGGAGGGTCGGCGTGGCCTCGGTCCCCGCCCTCCGCCTCGAGGCGCCGGGTCGCGTCGTCGAGCTCCGGCAGCGTCTGGCGCGCGAGCGCGCGGCGTTGTGGCAAGCGCCCGCGGCCGCCCCCGACGCCGCGCGGTTCCTCCGGCGGCACCGCCAGCTGGTCGAGGCCTGCCTGCGCGAGCTCTGGCGGGACGCCGGCCTGCCCCGCAGCCTGGCGCTCGTCGCGGTGGGCGGCTTCGGCCGTGGCGAGCTCTATCCGCACTCCGACGTCGATGTGCTGCTGCTCCTGCCGCCCGGCCTCGACGCCGGCGGGGAGGCCGGCGTCGAACGGTTCGTGGGGCGCCTCTGGGACATCGGGATCGAGCTCGGCCACAGCGTGCGCACCGTCGAGCAGTGTCGCGAAGAGGCCGCCAAGGACGTCACCGTCGAGACCTCCCTGCTCGAGGCGCGGCTCATCGCCGGAAGCCGCGCGCTGTTCGGTTCGCTCCACGATCGGCTGCAGCAGAGCTTCGATGCCCAGGCGTTCTTCAAGGCGAAGCGGCTCGAGCAGGAGCAGCGGCATGCGAAGTACCAGGACAGTCCTTACAGTCTCGAGCCGAATCTGAAGGACGCCCCGGGCGGGCTGAGGGATCTCCAAGTCATCCTGTGGGTCAGCCGCGCGAGCGGGCTCGCGCGCGACTGGCGGGCGCTCGCGGCGCGCGGACTCGTCACGCGCGAGGAAGCGGTTCAGCTCCGGCGCCATGCGGACTGGCTCGCCCGCGTTCGGATCCAGCTCCACCTGCTCGCCGGGCGGCGGGAGGACCGCGTCCTTTTCGACTACCAGGACGCGCTCGCCCGCGCGTTCGGTTTCGCCGCGACGCCGACGAAGCGCGCGAGCGAAGTGTTCATGCAGCGGTACTTCCGCACTGCCAAGGCGGTGACGCAGCTCAACACGATCCTGCTGCAGAACCTCGGGGCGGCGATCTTTCCCGCCTTCGATGTGCCGCCGGAGCCGATCAACGAGCGCTTCCAGGCAGTGCGGGAGCTGCTCGACGCGAGGGATCCGGCGGTGTTCGAGCGGGAGCCGCGGGCGATTCTGGAGAGCTTCCTGCTGCTGCAGCAGAAGCCCGAGCTCAAGGGCATGACCGCGCCCACGCTGCGGGCGCTGTGGCGCGCGCGGCACCGGATCGACGGGCGGTTTCGCCGCGATCCCGAGAACCGCGCGACGTTCCTCGCCACGCTGCAGCAGCCGCGCGGCGTCGTGCACGAGCTGCGGCGCATGAACCAGTACGGCATCCTCGGTCGGGTCCTGCCGACATTCGGCAAGATCGTCGGCCAGATGCAGCACGACCTCTTCCACGTCTACACCGTGGATCAGCACATCCTCATGGTCGTGCGCAATCTGCGGCGGTTCACGATGGTCGAGTTCGCGCACGAGTATCCGCTCTGCAGCCGGCTCGCGGCGAACTTCGATCGCTACTGGCTGCTGTACATCGCCGCCATGTTCCACGACATCGCCAAGGGGCGAGGCGGCGATCATTCCCATCTCGGCGGGGTCGACGCGCGGCGCTTCTGCCGCGCGCACGGGGTCGCCGAGGACGACATCCGGCTGGCGGAGTTCCTCGTCGAGCATCACCTGACGATGTCGGCCGTGGCGCAGAAGAAAGATCTCGCGGATCCCGACGTGATCCACGACTTCGCGGCGACCGTCAAGAACGAGCGTTGGCTCGTCGCGCTCTACCTGCTCACCGTGGCCGACATCCGCGGGACGAGCCCCAAGGTGTGGAACGCGTGGAAGGGCAAGCTCCTCGAGGATCTGTTCCGGCTGACGCGCCGGGTGCTCCGCGGCGACGCGGTCGGCTACGACCAGGACGTCCAGGCGAAGCAGGCCGAGGCGGTCCGGCTCATGCGCCTGTACGCGCTGTCGGAGCACGCCGGCGAAGCGCTATGGCGCGAGCTCGACGTCGCGTACTTCCTGCGGCACGAGCCGCAGGAGATCGCCTGGCAGACGCGCACGCTGCACTACCGCGTCAACACCGACAAGCCGGTCGTCAAGGCACGCCTGTCGCCGATCGGCGAGGGCCTCCAGGTGATGATCTACGCCCGCGACGAGCGCGACCTCTTCGCCCGGATCTGCGGCTACTTCGAGTCGATCAGCTATTCGATCGTCGACGCCAAGATCCACACCACGCGCCACGGCTACGCGCTCGACACGTTTCTGGTGCTCGGCGCCGGCAAATCGCACCACTACCGCGACATGCTCAGCCTGATCGAGCACGAGCTCGCCGATCGCCTCGAGCGGCGTGCGCCGCTCGCGGCCCCAGCCCGCGGCCGCGTCTCGCGCCAGCTCAAGCACTTCCCGATCACACCCGAGGTGCACATCCGGCCCGACGAGAAAGGGCAGTATCACCTCGTCTCGGTCACCGCCGGCGACCGGCCCGGGCTGCTCTACTCGATCGCGCGGGTGTTCAGCCAGTACCTCGTCGACCTGCACACCGCGAAGATCGTGACGCTCGGGGAGCGCGCGGAGGACGTGTTCGTGGTGAGCGGAGAAGCGCTCGGCCGCCCGAAGCGCGTGCTGCAGCTCGAGCAGGATCTGCTGACCGCGCTCCAGTGAATGCGCGGGCTCAGTCGCCCTGGATGTTCTCGCCGGGGAACAGCGCCTCGGTGAACCCGAACTTCGTCAGATCGCGGATCCGCATGGGATAGAGGATCCCCTCGAGGTGGTCGACTTCGTGCTGCACGACCACCGCGTGGAAACCCTCGACCGTCCGATCGATCGCGGCGCCGGTCGCGTCGAAACCACGGTAGCGCAGGCGCCTGAAGCGGAGCACGAGCCCGCGCATCCCGGGCACCGACAAGCAGCCTTCCCAGCCTTCGACCTGCTCGTCGCCGATCGGCTCGAGCACCGGATTGATCAGCACCGTGTCCGGGACCTCCTCCGCGTCCGGATAGCGCGGATTGCGGTGCACGCCGAAGATCACCGCCCTCAAGCCGACCCCGATCTGCGGGGCGGCGAGGCCCGCGCCGTCGCGGTGCGCCATCGTGTCCCGCATGTCGGCGAGCAGAGCGTGCAGCTCGGGCGTTCCGAAGGCGGTGACCGGCCGCGCCTTCTCGAGCAGGCGTGGATCGCCCAGCTTGAGCACCTCTCTGATCATCCCAGCGCGACCACTTCCTCGACGATCCGCCGCGCGCGCGCGATCGTCGCGTGCAGCGTCTGCTCGATGCGCTCGAGGCGGATGCCGGCGCGGCTCTCGCCCCTTCCGGCCGCATGATTGACGACGACCGCGATCGCCGCGTACGGGAGATCGAGCTCGCGCGCGAGCGCCGCTTCGGGCATTCCGGTCATGCCGACGACTTCCGCGCCGTCCCGCTCCAGCCGGTCGATCTCGGCGGCGGTTTCCAGCCGCGGGCCCTGGGTCGCCGCGTACACTGCGCCGTCGAGGACCGGTTCGCCGCACGCCCGCGCGCCGGCGAGGAGCTTCTGGCGCAGCGGCTCGGAATACGGTGCGGTGAAATCCACGTGAGACACGGGCACGTCGCCACCCTCGAAGAACGTCGACCGCCGTCCCCACGTGTAATCGATGATCTGGTGCGGGACGACGAGCGCGCCCGGGCCGAGGTCGGCACGGATGCCGCCGACGGAGGCGAGCGATACGATCTCGGTCGCGCCCTCCTCGCGCAGCGCCCAGATGTTCGCCCGGTAGTTGACCTCGTGCGGCGGGATCGTGTGCCCGTAGCCGTGCCGGGCGAGGAACGCCACGTCGCGGCCCCGGAGCTTGCCGAACGTGAGGGCGCCGGAGGGTTCGCCGTAGGGGGTGCGCGCCGCCTTGCGGAAGGTCACCTCCAGGCTCGAGAGTTGCGTCAGCCCGCTGCCGCCGATGATCGCCAGCATCACTGCTTCAGGGCGTAGATGGCCGGAAGGTTACGCCACAGGCCGTAGGCGTCCAGGCCGCAGCCAAACACGAACCGATCGGGGATCCTCAAGCCCACGAAGTCCGGCGTGATCGGCTTGCGCTTCGGCTTGATCTTGTCGGTGAGCACGGCGACTTTGCACGAAGCGGCGCCGCGCTCGAGCACCTTCACCTTGATGGCGGCGAGCGTGTCGCCCTCGTCGAGGATGTCGTCGACGACGAGCACGTGTCGCGCCTGCACCGCGTCGCCCGGCTCGACTTTCCAGTGGACGCGGCGGCCGTCGATCTCGTCGCCGTAGCGCGAGGCGTGGACGTAGTCGAGGTGGAGCGGGAAGCGCAGCAGCGGGAGGAGCCGCGCGCAGAAGAACAGCGCCCCGTTCATGACGCACAACACGAGCGGGTACCGGTCGCGGAACTCGGCGGTGATCGCTCCCGCCACCTCCTCGATCGCCCGGTCGACCTCCGCGGCGGAGCAAATGAGGTCGGCCCCGTCGAGCATCTTCCACGCCTGTTCTGCGGTGAGCATCGCTCCGTTGGGCGACGAATATTAGAGAACACTAATTTAATCAGTATATCCGATGCCTGCGTGGCCGAGCCCGGATCAGCGCCCCTGCTTCGTGGCGGCGAGCCAGGCACTGAACGAGGCGCCGACCTCGGGATGCCTGCGGCCGAGCGCCACGGTAGCTTGGAGGTAGCCGAGCTTCGACCCGCAGTCGTAGCGCACGCCCCGGAAGCGGTACGCCAGCACCCGTTCCTCCTGCAGGAGCGAGGCGATTCCGTCGGTGAGCTGGATCTCGCCGCCCGCGCCCGGGGTTGCCCGTTCGAGGTGGGCGAAGATCCGCGGCGTCAGCACATAGCGCCCGATCACGGCGAGGTTGGACGGCGCGGCCTCCGGGCGCGGCTTCTCGACAATCGCCTCGACCGATTCCAGGCGCTCATCGATCCGGGACGTCTTGACGATGCCGTAGCTCGCCGTCTGGTCGCGCGGGACTTCCTGGACGCCGAGCACCGATCGCCCCTCGCGCGCGAACACTTCGGCCATCTGCTTCATCACCGGCGGCTCGCCGTCGATCAGATCGTCGGCCAGGATCACCGCGAACGGCTCGTCGTAGATCACCGGCTTCGCGCACAGCACCGCGTGACCGAGGCCGAGCTGGTCGGGCTGGCGGATGTAGATGCAGCTCACGTTGCGCGGCAGGATCCCCTGCACGAGCTCGAGCAGGTCGCGCTTGCCGCGGCTCGCGAGCTCGCTCTCGATCTCGTACGCCTTGTCGAAGTGGTCCTCGATCGCGCGCTTGTGGCGGCCGGTGATGAAGATCATCTCGGTCAGGCCGGCGGTCACCGCCTCCTCGACTGCGTACTGGATGAGCGGCTTGTCGACCACCGGCATCATCTCCTTCGGGCTCGCCTTGGTCGCCGGGAGGAACCGGCTGCCAAAGCCCGCTACCGGGAACACCGCCTTCGTCATCGCTCGCATGACGCCCTCACTTTTTCAACAGCTTCAACAAGCCGGCCTCGTCGAGCACCGGGATCCCGAGCGCCTCGGCCTTCGCGAGCTTCGCGCCCGCCTCCGTCCCGGCGATCACGTAGTCGGTCTTCCTCGACACCGAGCCGGTCACCTTGCCCTCCCGCGACGCGATGAGCTCGATCGCCTCGTCGCGCGTCATGGTCGGAAGGGTACCCGTCAGCACGAAGGTCTTCCCCGCCGCGCGGCCCGCGGCGGGCGCGCGGCGCTTCCCTTCCTCCCACCGGACGCCGGCCTTGCGCAGCGCCTCGATGACCTCGCGGTTGTGCGCCTCGGCGAAGAACTGACGGATCGACGCCGCGACGACCGGCCCCACGTCGGGTACCTCCTGCAGCGCGTCCTCGTCCGCGTCCATCAGCGGCTCGAGCGCGCCGAAATGGCTCGCCAGGTCACGCGCCGTCGCCTCGCCGACGTTGCGGATCCCGAGCGCGTAGATGAAGCGCGCGAGCGTCGTTCGCTTGGACTTCTCGAGCTCGTCGAGCAGGTTCTGCGCCGACTTCTCGCCCATGCGCTTGAGGCTCGCCAGGACGTCCCGTTTGAGCTTGTAGAGATCCGCAGGCGTGCGCACGAGCTCGCCGTCGACGAGTTGGTCGACGATCTTTTCGCCGAGACCGTCGATGTCGAGCGCGCGGCGCGACGCGAAGTGGAGGAGCGCCTGCTTGCGCTGCGCCGGGCAGAAGAGCCCGCCGGTGCAGCGGGCAATCGCCTCGTCCGGCAGCCGTACCACCTCCGAGCCGCACTCGGGGCAGTGCCTCGGCATCCGGAACGCATCGCCGGGCCGTCGGGGGCCGGGCTTCACGACCCGCACGACCTCGGGAATGACGTCGCCGGCCCGGCGCACGACGACGGTATCGCCGGGCCAGACGTCCTTTCGCCGGACCTCGTCCTCGTTGTGAAGCGTCGCGTTCGTCACTGTCGCGCCGCCGACGAAGACCGGTTTCAGCCGCGCGACGGGCGTAACGGCGCCGCTTCGTCCAACCTGGACCTCGATCGCCGTCACCTCGGTCGAAGCCTCTTCGGCCGGGAACTTGTGCGCCACGGCGAAGCGCGGCGCGCGGGCGACAAACCCCAGCTCGCGCTGGAGATCGAGCCGGTTCACCTTGTACACGACGCCGTCGATGTCGTACGGCAGCCGCTCGCGTTTCTCGCCCAGCCGCCGATAGAAGCCGACCAGGCCCGCCGCGCCCGTCACCACGTCGCGCTCGTCGCACACCGGCAACCCGAACGCGGCGAGCGCATCGAGCAGACCCGCCTGCGTCGGCGGCGTTCGCAGCCCCTCCGCCTCGCCCACGCCGTAGGCGAAGAACCGCAATGGCCGGTTTGCCGTAATGCGCGAGTCGAGCTGGCGGAGGCTGCCGGCAGCGGCATTGCGCGGATTCGCGAACTCCTTCTCGCCCTTTTCGCGCTGCCGGGCGTTGAGCTGCTCGAAGTCGCGCCGGTACATCAGCACCTCGCCGCGCACCTCGAGCAGCCGCGGCGGCTGCACCGCGCGGAGCCGCAGCGGGATCGCCCGGACTGCCCGCAGGTTCGCCGTCACGTCCTCGCCCGAATAGCCGTCGCCGCGCGTGGCGCCCTGCACGAGCGCGCCGCGCTCGTAGGCGAGGCTGATCGCGAGGCCGTCGAATTTCGGCTCGCAGCAGTACTCGACCGCGTCGGCGTCCAGCGTTTCGCGAATCCGGCGGTCGAACGCCTCCACCTCCGCCTCGGCGAACGCGTTGTTGACCGAAAGCATCGGCACGCGGTGCTTGACGGAGCCAAACGCCTGTGCCGGCGCGGCGCCGACCCGCTGCGTGGGCGAGTCGGGCGTTGCGAGCTCGCCATGACGGGCTTCGAGGTCCTGGAGGTCGCGAAACAGACGGTCATACTCGGCGTCGCTGATGGTCGGGGCATCGAGCACGTAATACTGGTAGTTCGCGTCCTCGAGCCGCGCGCGGAGCCGCTTCGCGCGCTCGGCGATCTCGCGGGGCACCGCCATCTAGCCAAAGAGTCGGAGCGCAAGCGGCCCGCCGGCGGGCATCCCGCGCGCCTGCATCGTCTGGTGGATGCGCTCGAGCTGCTGGCCGATCGCCTCGAGCGCAGCCTGCCCGATCGGTTTCCGGTTGTCGTCGACCAGCACGCCGCCGAGCGCGTGCTCGACCTGGTGCGCGAAGTCGATGAAGCGACGGAACGCCGCCGCGCTCGCCGGCACGCGCGGCACATCGAAGAGCACGGTGACGCCGCGGGTCTGCAGCGTCCCGATCGTCTCGGGGTGAAACGGCATCGGCTCGAGGTTGGCGAGCGAGAACAGCTCCGTGCCGTCGTCGCCGGCGCGGTGGAATCGCCCGTCGCGTCCGATCGCGAGCCCGGCGCTCTCGGCGAGCGCCCGGATCTTGCTGCCGGAGAACGTGTGCGATTCGCTGCCGATGACGCTGAGCCCGATCTGCAGGTCCACCTCGGTGCAGAACCGATCGAGCGCCTGGGCGCGTGCGAGCGCCGCGTCGGTGTCGGGGAAGTCGGGCTTGGCCGCGAGCGCGAGCGCCACCTCCTGGACTTCCCCGCAGAACGCGAGGAGATCGTCCTCGGTGACCGGGCCGGTGCGGTTGGCGAGCTGCAGCCCGACCCGCAGGCGCAGATACCGCGCCTCCGCGCGGACCGGTCGCCAGACCGCGCGCGCGTCGTCGTAACCCTCCCAGTGGATCGGCTTGATCAACGCCTCGTCGACCATCGCCTGGGCGTGGCTCGCCACCGCGGCGCCGGCAACCGCTCGGGCGCAATCGAGCTCGACGACGTAGTCGACTTCGGGATCCAGGGTCACCGCGGGCAGCGGTCCTGCCGGCGGGTCCCGTGGCTCCGGGAGCGCCTCGTCCTCGGTCAGCGTGTGCTCGATCGTGCGAGCCGCCGGTGCCGACGCTGCGAGGGGCGGCGGCCGTGAGTCTCCCTCACCCTCCGCCGTCCCCCCGCGCAGCAGGATATCGCCGCCCCGCGGCCCGAAGGCCGCTTCGGTCCTCCGCCTGAGCTTCGCCTCCTGCCACCTGTTATAGGCGATCACGCCGACCACCACCGCGACGCCGATCGCGAGGAGGCCGAGCTGCAGATCACTCATGGTGCGCCGTTACCTCGTGCGATCGACCGGGGCGTCGCCAATCCCGCTCCTTCAGGCCCTCGTTCAGGCAGCCGCCGCCTCCCGGATGCGGAGCGCCTCCTCGATGTCCACCGCGACCACGCGCGACACCCCCTGCTCGGGCATCGTCACGCCGATGAGCTGCCCGGCGAGCTCCATGGTGATCTTGTTGTGGGTGATGAACAGGAACTGCGTCGGGTCCGCCATCCGGCGCACGAGGCTGCAGAACCGCTCGGTGTTGGTATCGTCGAGCGGCGCATCCACCTCGTCGAGCAGGCAGAACGGTGCGGGGTTCAGCTGGAACAGGGCGAACACGAGCGCGATGGCGGTGAGGGCCTTCTCGCCGCCGGAAAGCAGGTGAATGGTCGAGGTCCGCTTCCCCGGAGGCTGGGCCCGGACCTCGATGCCGGCATCGAGGATCTCCTCGCCGGTCATCTCCAGGCGCGCCTCGCCGCCGCCGAAGAGCTCGGGGAAGAGCGCGCCAAAGTGGCGGTTCGCCTCCTCGAACGTCTGGCGCAGCATCTCGCGTGTTTCACGGTCGATGCGGCGGATCGCATTCTCGAGCGTCTCGAGCGCCTGCCTGAGGTCGGTGGCCTGCGCGTCGAGAAACCCCTTGCGCTCGCTGGCGATCGCGAGCTCCTCGAGCGCCGCCATGTTGATCGCCCCGAGGTCCGCCATCGCCTGCTGCAACCGCGCAATCTCGGCCTGCAGCGCGGACAGTCGCACCTTGCCGTCGAGCGACTGCGCGAGCGCCGCTTCGTCGGCGTGGGCGTCCGCGAGCTGCTGGGCGAACTGTTCTACGGTGAGCCGCGCCGCCTGCTCCTTGAGCCGCAGCTCGCCGACCCGGTCGCGAAGGGGTGGCAGCTTCTGCTCGGCGGCGAGCCGCTCCTCGTCGGTCGATCGCAGGCGCTCTCCCGCCTCCTCCTGCCCGGCCCGTGTCGCAGTTAGCCGTTCCTCGCGTTCCAGACGCTGGGCCAGCGCGGCCTGCAGCGCCTGCTGCAGCCCCTCACCCCGCAACGCCGAGAGCTCGCTTTCGGTCTTCTGCCGCGCTGCCTCCGCCTGGGTCTTTTGTTCAGAAATAACTTGAATAGATCTACTTATCTCATTAATTTTAGATGAAGATTCTCGCTCTGAGAACGATGCTTCCTGGACCTCGCGGGAGGCCATCTGGACGGCGTTCCGCTGGTCGTCCAGCGCCACCCCCGCGGTTTCGTGCGCGCGCCGTGCCCGTTCGAGCGTGACCGACCGTTCGGCGAGCTCCGCCTGGTGGCGCGTGAGGTTGGCCTCCGCGGCAGCCTGGGCCTCTCGCTCCTGCGCCCCCTGGCGCCCGATCTCCGCGAGCTCGTCGGCGATCTGCCGGCCGCGCTCGCGCACGCGGCCGATCGCCTCGGTCACCCGGACGTGCTCCAGCTGGAGCTCGTGGCGGGTGCGATTGCGATCGGCCTCGCGCGCCTGCAATGCGCCGACCTGCTCGCGCCGTGCCGCGAGCTGGCGCTCGGCCGAGGCGTGCACGTCACGAGCTTCCTCCGTCCGCCCCTCGAACCCGCGCAGCTCCTCGGCGAGCCCTTCGATCTCGCGCTGCCGGGCGAGGATCCCGGCCTCGCCGGAGTCGGGGCCATGGAAGCTCACGGCGTAGCGGGTGAACTGGTGCCCTTCGCGGTTGACGAGGACCGTCCCCGGAGGCAGCGCCAGCCGGGTTGCAGTCGCTGGCATGCCTTCCACGGCAAAGCATCCCGCGAGCCAATCCGAGACGACCGGCCGGGCCGTCGCGTCCGCGAATCGCACCAGCGACGCGAGCGGCCGGAGCCCAAGCCGGTCCGGGACGGCCGGCTCGGCCGTGCTCGGCGCGAATGCACTCACCTTGGCCGGGGGCGGGTCCTCGAGCAACGCTCCGAGCGCCCGCGGGTCGGCGACTTCGAGCGCGTGCAACCGCTCGCGCAGCACCGACTCGACGGCGGTCTCCCACCCGGGCTCGACGGTGATCCTCTGCCACAGCCGCCCGAGGCGCTGGAGGCCGTGCTTGGCGAGCCAGTCGTTGACTTCGCCGCCTTCCTCGACCTGCTCCTGGATGTGCCGGAGCGTCGCGAGCCGGCCGGCGCCGGTATTCGCCTCGCGCTCCAGCTCCTGGAGGCGCGCGAGCGCGGCGCTGCGCGCGGCCTCGAGCACCGGGAGGTCTTCCTGCAGCTCGCGGATCCGGGCGGCGCACGCGGTGGCGTCCGCGTCGGCGCTCGCGATCCCCCGGGCGAGCTCGTCGGGACGCGCGGAGTCCGGCTCCGCGAGTTGCGCGCGCTCGGCGACGAGCCGCTCGGCGCGCGCGGCGTGGCTCTGGAGGGTGCGGGCGACGTGAGCGAGGTGCGCCTGCTCGAGCTGCAGCGCCTGTTCCGCGCGCGCGATGGCGTCACGCGAGTCGTCGAGCTGCCCCTGCGCGGCGCGGAAGGCCTCCTCCATCTCCGGCAGGCGCGCTTCCTCCTCGGCGAGCTTCGCCGCCGCTGCGGCGATGCGCGCCGAGGCCTCGCGACCTCGCCGCGCCCAGTTGGAGGCGGCCTCATCCAGCTCGGCGCCGCTCCGCTGCCATTGCTCGAGCTGGACCGCGAGATGGGTACGCTGCGCCTCGAGCCGCTGGCGGGTCTCGGTCATGAACCGCAGTTCGGCCTCGAGCCCGGAGACCTCCGTGTTGACCTCGTAGAGCGCACCTTGTGCGCCGTTGACCGCGTCGGCGGCAGCATAGTGCTCCGCGCGCGCCCGCTCGAGCCGGCTCTCGATCGCGCGCACCCGCGCGGTCTCGGCCTCGAGCTCCGTCCCAACGCGGTCGATCTCCCGCTTCACCCGCTGCGCGTCGTTCTCGGCGTCGCGCTTGCGGAGCGCCCAGAGCAGACTCTGCTTGTGCGCGGCCTCGCCCTGCAGCGCCTTGTACTGACGCGCCACCTCCGCCTGCCGGGTGAGCTTCTCGATCTGCGTCTCGAGCTCGCGCCGGATGTCATCGACGCGGGTCAGGTTCTCGCGCGTGTCGGCGAGGCGATGCTCGGTCTCGCGGCGGCGCTCCTTGTACTTCGATACCCCGGCGGCCTCCTCGAGGAAGATCCGCAGCTCCTCGGGCTTCGCCTCGATGACGCGCGAGATCATCCCCTGCTCGATGATCGCGTACGCCCGCGGGCCGAGGCCGGTGCCGCGGAAGATGTCCTGCACGTCGCGGCGCCGCACCTGGGTGTTGTTGATGTAGTAGGACGATTCGCCGTCGCGCTGGAGGACGCGCTTCACCGCGATCTCGGCGTACTGCGACCACTGGCCGGCCGCGCTTCCGAGACTGTTGTCGAACGCGAGCTCGACGCTCGAGCGCGCGACCGGCGAGCGCTGCAGCGTGCCGTTGAAGATCACGTCCTGCATCGACTCGCCACGGAGCGCGGAGGCCCGCGTCTCGCCGAGCACCCAGCGCACCGCATCGATGATGTTGGACTTGCCGCAGCCGTTGGGACCGACTACGCCGACGAGCTGGCCCGGGACATCGATGGTCGTGGGCTCGACGAACGACTTGAACCCGGCCAGTTTGATCTGCGTGAGGCGCAACTTACCGACGATCGGGCAGCGGCCTCATGCGCCGCGGTTGTCGAAGGTTGTCGGGACGATTCAAGGCGGGCCGTATAATACCACTCCAGCGCGTCGCTTCCGGCGCGGATCCTAGCGCGTCCCGAGCTCAACTCCCGCGCGATGAACCCAGACCTCGCGAAGCTCCAGCCGTATCCGTTCGAGAAGCTGCGCGCGCTCTTCGCCGGCGTGACGCCGGACCCGGGCCTCGCCCCCATCAGCCTCCAGATCGGCGAGCCGAAGCACCCGACGCCCGCCTTCATCAAGGAGGCGCTGACCCGGAGCCTCGGCGGGCTCGCCGCCTATCCGCCGACCGTCGGGTCGGCGTCGCTCCGGGAGGCGATCGCGGGATGGCTCGTCCGTCGTTACCGGCTCTCCGGCATCGATCCCGCGACCCAGGTGCTGCCGGTCAACGGCTCGCGCGAGGCGCTGTTCGCGATCGCGCAAGTGGTCGTGGACCGTGCTCGCGACGCGCTGGTGCTCTGTCCGAACCCCTTCTACCAGATCTACGAGGGCGCCGCGCTGCTCGCTGGGGCGGCGCCCGTGTACGCGAATGCGGACCGCGCGCGGGGGTTCGCGATCGACTACGCAGCGGTCCCGCAGGCCGAGTGGTCGCGAGTCCAGCTCCTGTACACCTGCTCGCCGGCGAATCCGACCGGCCGCGTAATGACGCTCGAGGAGTGGCAGCGCCTGTTCGAGCTCTCCGACCGGCACGGGTTCGTGATCGCATCCGACGAGTGCTACTCCGAGCTCTACTTCGACGACGCTCGCCCGCCGCTCGGCGCGCTCGAAGCTGCGGAGCGGCTCGGACGAAGCGGCTTCGCACGGCTGGTGGTGTTCTCGAGCCTCTCGAAGCGCTCGAACGTGCCGGGGATGCGGTCGGGGTTCGTGGCCGGGGATGCCGCCGTGCTCAAGGCTTTCCTCCTGTACCGGACCTATCACGGCAGCGCCATGAGCCCGGCAGTCCAGGCCGCCAGCGAGGCCGCCTGGGGCGACGAGGCCCACGTTGCCGCCAACCGCGCCTGGTACCGGGAAAAGTTCGCCGCCGCCCTGCCGGTCATCCGGCAGCCGCTCGATGCGGGGCTGCCCGAGGGCGGGTTCTACCTCTGGATTCCCACGCCGATCGACGATGGGGGCTTCGCGCGGGGCCTCTACGAGAAATATAATGTCAGCGTTCTGCCGGGCAGCTACCTCGCACGCGAAGCGCACGGGACCAACCCTGGCCGACAGTACATCCGCGTCGCGCTCGTCGCGCCACCGGACGAGTGCCTCGAGGGCGTACGGCGGATCGCCGAGTTCGCCCGCTCAGTCTGAGAGGGAGTCATGCCCCCACTGCAGGACGCGATCGAGACGGCGTGGGAGCGTCGCGCGGACCTTTCCCCCTCCTCGGCCGATCCGCAGCTCCGCGAGGCGGTCGAGACGGTGCTGGCCAAGCTCGACCGGGGCGAGCTTCGGGTGGCGGAGAAGCTGGCCGGAAGCTGGCATACGCATCAATGGATCAAGAAGGCGGTGCTGTTGTCGTTCCGGCTGAGCGACAACCAGGTCGTCCCTGGGGCGTTCACCCGGTACTACGACAAGGTCCCGGTCAAGTTCAGCAGCTACGCGCCCGCCGACTTCGCGGCGGGTGGGTTCCGGGTGGTGCCGCCGGCAGTCGCCCGGCGCGGCGCCTACATCGCCCGCAACGTGGTTTTGATGCCGTCCTACGTCAACATCGGGGCGTACGTCGACGAAGGGACGATGGTCGACACCTGGGCGACGGTCGGCAGCTGCGCGCAGATCGGCAAGAACGTCCATCTGTCCGGCGGGGTGGGCATCGGCGGCGTCCTCGAGCCGCTGCAGGCCAACCCGACCATCATCGAGGACAACTGCTTCGTCGGCGCCCGCTCGGAGATCGTCGAGGGCGTGATCGTCGAGGAGAACGCGGTGATCTCGATGGGTGTATACATCGGCGCGAGCACCCGGATCTACGACCGGGCGTCCGGGTCGATCGGGTACGGCCGGGTGCCGGCCGGATCGGTAGTAGTTCCTGGTACCCTACCCTCCGCCGACGGAAAATACGCTCTTTATTGCGCCGTAATCGTGAAGCAGGTCGACGCCAAGACGCGCGCGAAGACCAGCATCAACGAGCTGCTCAGAGGGGACTGACGGCTCGCGGCGCGGTCCTTCAGGGGAACCCACCATGGCGATGAAACGGCTCCTCGAGCTGATGTCCGAGAAGAACGCCTCCGACATCTTCGTCTCGGTCGGCGCCCCGATCAGCATCAAGATCAACGGCGTGACGATGCCGATCAACCAGCAGATCGTCACCCCGGACGCGGTGCGCGCTCTGATGGCCGAAATCCTCAGCGAGCGGCAGCTCAAGGAGTTCGCTGAGGAGTGGGAGCTCAACACCTCCTACCCCATGCCCGGCCTCGGGAGCTTCCGCGTGAGCTGCTTCATTCAGCGCACGACCCCGGCGCTCGTGGTGCGCTTCATCCCCCGCGACATCCCCGCCTTCGACACGCTGGGCTTGCCGCCGGTGCTGAAGGAGGTCGTGCTCGAGAAGCGCGGGCTGATCCTGATGGTGGGCGCGACCGGCTCCGGCAAGTCGACCTCGCTCGCCGCGATGATCGATCACCGGAACACGAGCACGCCCGGCCACATCATCACGATCGAGGATCCGATCGAGTTCCTCTTCAAGCACAAGCGCTCGATCGTCAACCAGCGCGAGCTCGGCACCGACTCCAAGTCGTATCACGTGGCGCTGAAGAACGCGCTGCGCCAGGCCCCGGACGTGATCCTGATCGGCGAGATCCGCGACCGCGAGTCGATGAGCATGGCGATCGCCTATGCCCAGTCGGGCCACCTCTGCCTCGCCACGCTGCACGCGAACAACAGCTACCACACCCTGAACCGGATCATCAGCTTCTACCCGCTCGAGAACCGGCCGGCGCTGCTGTCGGATCTTTCCGCGACCCTGCGCGTGATCAGCTCGCAGCGGCTCGTCAAGAGCACGAAAGGCAGCCGGTGTCCTGCAGTCGAAGTGCTGCTCAACACCCGCCACATCGCGGAGCTGATCGAGGAAGGCAAGATCAACGAGATCAAGGAGGCGATCGACAAGAGCCTCTCGCCCGGCTCGCAGACCTTCGAGCAGGCGCTGTTCAGGATGTACCGGGAAGGCATCATCACGCAGGAGGAGGCGCTTGCGAACGCCGACTCCGCGAACAACCTGCTGTGGCTGATGAACAACGCCGACGCCGCCACGATGCAGCCCGCGACGATGACGCCGAAACCGGCGATCGAGCGGCAGGTCGAGCAGGCGCCGGGCGGCGCGTCCTTCAGCGAGTTCAAGCTCACCTTCGACGACAAGGCAGCCTGAAGCGCCTGCCGGCCGACCCGGCGCTAGCCGGGAAGCTCGCTTCAACGCTAAACTTCGCGCCGGTCCCTTCGGCGCGAAAGATCCCCCGCAGATGAGCGGCACCCTCGAGCTCGCACGCGCACTCATTGCGCGGCGGTCCGTCACACCCGAGGACGGCGGTTGCCAGGAGCTGCTCGCCGCCCGGCTCCGTACGCTGGGGTTCCACGTCGAGACGCTCGCGAGCAACGGCGTCGCCAACCTCTGGGCGCGCCGCGGCACGCAGCGCCCGCTCGTCTGTTTCGCCGGCCACACCGACGTAGTGCCGACCGGACCGCTCGGCGAGTGGCGGTCCGATCCGTTCGTGCCGACCGAGCGCGACGGGAAGCTCTTCGGGCGCGGGGCCGCGGACATGAAGACCTCGCTCGCCGCCTTTATCACCGCGGCCGAGGCGTTCGTCGGCGCGCGCCCGGATCACCGCGGCTCCATCGCCATGCTGATCACCTCGGACGAGGAAGGCGTCGCGACCGACGGTACCGTGAAAGTCGTCGAACGCCTCCAGGGGCGCGGCGAGCCCATCGACTACTGCGTCGTGGGGGAGCCGACGTCGGTTGACCGGCTCGGCGACATGATCAAGAACGGCCGGCGAGGCTCGCTGTCGGGCCGCCTGGTCGTCAAGGGCGTTCAGGGCCACGTTGCATACCCGGACCGCTCGCGTAACCCGATCCACCAGCTCGCGCCGGCGCTCTCCGAGCTCGTGACCACCCAGTGGGATCGGGGCACCGCGGACTTTCCACCGACGAGCTGGCAGGTCTCCAACATCCACGGCGGGACCGGCGCGACGAACGTCATCCCGGGCGAGCTCGAGGTCCAGTTCAACTTCCGTTTCTCGACGGCGAGCACCGCGGAGGGGTTGAAGGCCCGGGTGAACGAGATCCTCGCGCGCCACGGCCTCCAGTACGCGATCGAATGGACGCTGGGCGGCGAGCCGTTCCTCACGCCCCGGGGGGAGCTGGTTTCAGCGACGCTCGCCGCCATCAAGGAGATCACCGGCGTCGCCGCCGAGGTGTCGACGACCGGGGGCACCTCCGACGGCCGGTTCATCAGGCGCATCTGCCCGCAGGTCGTCGAGTTCGGCCCGGTCAACATGTCGATCCACAAGCTGGACGAGCACATCGAGCTCGGCGCCATCGAGCCGCTGCGGCGGATCTACGAGCGCGTGCTCGAGAAGCTGCTCGCTTGAAGCGGGCAACGAGGCGCCGCGCGACCGGACCGCGGACCGTCGGCGGGTGGTGGCAGG
>Ga0209853_1000138_pt1 | contig 19396 bp, 14 predicted proteins | sample GWRWS1_30_40_FD_187224 | JGI IMG/M metagenome (GOLD analysis project Ga0209853, IMG submission 187224) | Riverbed sediment microbial communities from areas with vegetation nearby in Columbia River, Washington, USA - GW-RW S1_30_40 (SPAdes)... | ecosystem: Environmental > Aquatic > Freshwater >...
GGAGCTCCATGAAGATCAATTTGGACGACGTGCGAGCGTGGACCGCAGACCTCGGGAGCGTGGAGACGATCGTCCGAAACGCGGGGGCCAACGGGGCCGTCTCGATGCGAACGGTGCACACGGACGGCCTCTTCAACTGGGTTGACCTACAGATTCGCTCCTCCGCGGACAACGTCGTCTGGGGCGAGCCACAATTCGTGAAGGCGGGCGCCAAGTCCGCGACGCTCGACGTGGACGCGTACAACATCCAAGACGACGATCGGAAGCAGTACTACCGAGATGATGTCGTGCTCCGGAGCACGGACGACCTCTCGCCTGCGCTTTCTGAGATCGCCACGGTCGAGGTCGCCGTCCAGACCGCGGGTTCCGACAATTCCCAGCTCCTGGGATACGAGCCTTGGCAGTATTACGTCGGGGGCATGGCCAACATCGTGAGCGGGAACCTATTCTTGCAGACGACGGACCTGCGGCTCCCGGCGAAGGGATGGACGCTCGCCTTCACACGGTCGTACAACAGTCTCAGCGGGTCGTCCGGGCCGCTCGGACTCGGGTGGACCCACGCGTACGCTCTCACCCTCACGTTCCCGGGGGGAGGCGACATCAACTTGAACGACGGCGACGGTTCGACCCATCTTTTCAAGCAACGAGGCGGGGGCCGGTACGTCCCGCCACGGGGGCTGAGCGAGACGAAGCTCGTCCAGAACGGGGACCTCACGTACACGATGTTCTGGAAAGACGGGACGAAGTGGATGTTCTCTTCCGCCGGCAAGCTGACGGCGATGGACGATCGGAACGGGAACGGCCTCACCTTGACGTACGACGGCAGCGGTCGCCTGACGAAAGTCGCCGATGAGTCCGGCGTGTTCCTCCTCCTCGCCTACGATGCGAACGGACGAGTCAACCGGGTCGGCGATCACAACGTCACGGTCACCCAGCGGAGCCCGACCGCCCACACGGGCTCCTGGTCGAACGGCCAGAACGGATTCAGTTCGAACAACTTGTACGCGACCTCGATCACAGACGGGGCGACACACCGGTACTCCTCGTACGGCTTCTCGGGGTCTGGGAGCGCGTGGATCACAAAGGTCGAGGCGTGCGCCGAGGCGAAGACGGTCGGCGACGACGATCTCGGCGTGAAGATCAGCACGGACGCCGGGGTCACGTGGAGCGCGGAACAAGTCGTGAACCTCCCGACCGCGGACACGCTCACCTGCCTCGACTTCACCTCCCACCGGTCTTCCTGGACATGGACCGACCTGTCGAACACGAACTTCCGCGTCGAGATCCGATACGTCAGGGTCGGCGGTACGGCCTCGACCGACTCCCTCGACTGGATTCCCGTGAAGGTGTCGACCGCGAACCGGTTCGTGTCGTACGCGTACGACGGCTCGGGCAACCTCGCGAGCGTCACGGATCCGCTCGGCCAGTCCGAGCTGTTCACGTACACGACGAAGCTCGACAAGTTCGTGGACCGCGCCAACAAGAGCCTGCGGTTCGTCCGCGACGGCAGCTCCCGCACGACGGAAATCTGGACCGGACTCTACAACCGTACGATGTCGTCAATCCAGTGGGAGTTCCGTCAATACCTGATCGGCTACAGCAACTGGCAGACTCGCCAAGCCACCGCGACGGATGCGCTGGGCAACGTCACGACGATCAAGTACGATAAGCTCGCGGGACGGCCGACGCTGATCGACGGACCGCTCGCGGCTTCGGGGACCGGGTGCGGCTGCTGCGGGTCGAGCGGGAGCGAGAAGTGGACCGTGAAATGGGACGGGGAGCACAACTGGGTCTCCAAGAAAGACGGCCGGAACAGCGAGACGAAAACCAAGTACGACGCCCGGGCGAATCTCGAACGCAAGACGGACGCGTTGAACAGCCGGTCCGAGAACACGTGGCAGAACCGGGACGATGGTACGGCCTTCGATTCCCTCCTCCTCAAGCAGAAGAACGAGCGCGGCTTCGTGACGACGAACGAATTCGACACCAAAGGCAACGTCAAGAAGAGGACGGACGCCCTCGGGAACGCCACCCAGTACGTCTACGACACGTCGGGATTCGTCACGCAAGCCACGGACAAACGCAACTTCAACACGACGTACACGTACGACGTCCACGGCTGGCCGCTCAACACGACGGACCCGCTCGGGCACGTCACGAAGACCGAATACGACGCGGTAGGCCGGGTCGTGAAGACGACGACGGCCTTGGGCTTCGTGAGCCGCGTGGCGTACAACGCGAACGATCGGGTCATGCGGGAGACGAACCCGCTCGGATTCACGACGACGTATGAGTACAACGCCCGAGGGGATCGCACGGCGGTCGTCGACGCGAACGGCAACCGGACGACATCCGTGATCAACGTCACGTGGGCCAAGGTCCAGAAAGCGATCGAGGCGACGGGAGACGTGACGGAGAACACGTACGACAAGCTGGGCCGCCTCGTTCAGGTGAAAGACCCCAAAGCCATGGTTTGGAAGTACGAGTACGACAAGTTCGGCCGAAAGACGAAGGAGACGGATCCCCTCCTGCGTTCCATGCAATTCGTGTACGATGCCGCTGGGAATCCGATCACCCAGATCGATGGCAACGGAAAGTACACGAACTCGACGTACGATCTCCTGAACCGAGTGACCCAGGTGACCTACCAAGACGGAAATGTGCTGACCTTTGGATACGACGCGAACGGGAATCGGATCAGCGAGACAGGATACGGCTTCACGCGGACGACAGAGTGGGACAAGCTGGACCGCGTCTCGAAGGTGACGTTCAACTTCGGCTCCTTCACGAAGGACGTCCAGTACACGTACGACCAGACCGGGAACCGGAAGACGATGGTCTACCCGGACGGATTCACGGTGACGTACGTCTGGGACGCCGACAACCGCCTCACCCAAATCCAGATCACCGGGCAGACGTGGACCTTCACCTACGACGCGGACCACCGCCGCACGTCGGCGACGCATCCGAACGGCCTTCAGCTGAATGCCACGTACGACCAAGCGAGTCGGCTTACGGCGATTCGGTCGAAAGACGGCGGTTCAACGGTCGAGGGATTCACGTACACGTACGACAAGATGACGAACCGGAAGACGCAGGGTCAGGAGGCGAATGCCACGTCCCTGTCCTTTGCCTACTTCAAGGACTACAGCCTCAACGCGACGACGTACGAGAGCGGATCGAAGTATTACTATGCGTACGACAACAACGACAATCGTCTGTGGCGGAACGAGACAAGCGGATGGAGGACGCAGTATTTCCACAACGACGACTCCTCCGTGTCGGAGCGAGACGTTTCCTTCGCTGGCGGACCGTCGACGACGAAGCAATGGTATTACTACGACTCCAACGGCGACATGGTTCGAACGGATATCTGGATCGACGGACGCGGCACGTCAACGTACTATTACGACTACGACCTTCAGAACAGGTTGGTCCGTGTCCGGACGTCAAGCATCGAGATTACCTCATACGCCTACTTCTCCGACAGCACTCGCACCCGACGGACGGCCTCGGGGGCCGCGACGTACTTCCTCCACGACTTCAGCAGTCTCAATGGCGTCCTCGCGGAGTACGACTCCGGCGGCGCCATGGTCGCCCGATACATTCACGGCCCCGGAATCGACGAGCCCCTGGCCATGTACCGGGGCGGCTCGTGGTACTATTACCACGTCGATGGCCTCGGCAGCGTGACGATCCTCACCCGGTCCGACAAGACTGTCGCGAACCAGTACGAATACAACGACTTCGGTGGATTCCGGTCGCGGACTGAGGCCGTCACGAACTCGTACGCCTTCACGGGGCGGGAGTACGACGCCGCGGTCGACCTGATCTTCTACCGGGCGCGGTACTACGACCCGCTCATCGGGCGGTTCCTGGCGCGGGACCCGGCGGGGATGGCGGACGGCGCGAACCTCTACGCGTACGTCGGGAACAATCCCGTGAACCATGTCGATCCGAGTGGCCTGGGAGGTTTCTATCACGACGGCGGCGGGAGCGACAGTTACCGGAGCGGTGGCGTAGGATTTAGCCCGATTTGGTACCAGCCAGGGCCCCCGAGCTTGACGTTACCCAATATTGACTGGGGATGCATACTTACTCGCATGGGGCAAGAATGCGCGTGTTTGGTGGGTTTAATCCTCATCGCGCGCAACCCGGCACTGGCGGCAGTGATAGTAACTACGTGCCAGGAACTTTATCTGGGTGAGCCGTCTTTTTGCGACCTTTGCGCGATACCTTGCCTAGGCCTTACGATACCGAGGAACCCATATACCGTGTACATCGCAGGGGCATGTGGAATCTGTCTCCTAGCGGAGCTTGCACTAAAGGCATACGATTGCAGCAGGTAGATGTTGACAAGACTTTCTCCCATCTCACGCAACAAGTCGCGCGGCACTCGGCGGGAGAACGCTCTGATCGTCAACTCTGGCGACCACAATCAGCATTTCCCGAATAAAGGAACGGAGGCTCGAAGATGAAGAAGCGACCGATGCTACTCGTAGAGAAGCTCCTCCTCGCAAGCGGTTTACTTTGGATTGCGCTCTTCGCGTGGTTTCTATACCCATCCGTCACAGGACAACTTCCTGATACTTGGCCCACCGTGGCCCAAATTCTATTCCTGGGAGATTTTGTGGCTGTGAATCTGACCGGTTTGGTTGCGTGGGGGGTTTTGGACAAGGTGTTTGGCACGTCTGCGATGCCAAATCGGATCGAGAAGGGAGCGCCCCGTTTCCTGACAGAAAAACCTCATCGTAAGACGCTCCCGGCCATGGCGCTACTGATGTACGGCGTCTTGATCTTGACTTATGCGCTCGCTCGGAATGCCCTACACATCACGGTTGCGGGAGTGTGGATCGCTAATGTCACTATCCTACTTTCATTTGTGATTGTGGGCAAATGGCTCAGGCGGCGAGAACAATCGCCTGTCCCGCCGGACAGGACCTAGCTGTTGGTCCTTGCGTCAGGTGAAGCGCAGCCGGAGAGGTCCGCATTGTTCTATTGGGAGGACGGCCCACGAGAAGAAGCAAGCCCAGCTGGGACGAGTAGCACCAATGCTGCCTTCATCTGACACTAGTCTTTGACCTACCGGCGAGTCCGAACAGAATCGGACACCACAACTCCTAGTCAAGCCCGGACCAGTTCGTTACTTTCGCGGGGCGCCGCGCGAGTGGACTATCGGTCTACCGCCTGTCCACATCGAGAAGCAAGTTCTACGCGATTCGTTCGCGGCGAAGCACGTATCCTGTTCGCAAGTCGACGGCCTTGGCTGGGTTCCTGCGGTTCCCATCGCAGGACCGCAATCCTTTTCCTGAATGGATTCCATCCATGAGAAAGATTAGGAATGCCACCTCGCCCGCTCGACTTTTTTCTGGAAACTTTCTCCGGGGATCGGCTGCAAATCATTTCCCTTGTTCTCGGCCTCGTCTTGGCGGTAACCATAGTCGAAGGAACTTTCGTTGGGTCCGATCGGTCCAGTGGAGCGACGCTTGATTCCAGCCACGAGGAGATGCTGAGGGCGACACCGGGCGGAAAAGCTCTCCCCGAAGCTCCACTACCTCCGATCCTTCCAGATGTAGTGCCAGGCGCAGCCTCTGGCGAGAGAAGTCGCACTGCCCCGCTGGTCCAAGCACCTGTTCCACGGCCCCTGACTCCGGGTCCGGGATACAACGACACGAGCGAGTTCTACATTGGGAGCGTGGCGGTCGGAGTGTTCTTGGTTGAGAGCGCGGGGAGCGCTTATGACTGGTCCGATGGCGAAGTCACCCAGACACTGGACGGGATCTACTCAGGCCTCGCGTGGTGGGCTTCCGTAGAACCGAAAGCCCGCCTCTCCTTCTCCTACGAATTGCACATCCGAGAGCCGACGACCTGGGAGCCCATTCAGAACTCCTTGGATGACGATTGGCTGTGGATTGATGAAATCATGACGAACCTTGGGTACCGGGAATCCGATCCTTGGAACAAGACCCTTCACTTCAACAATGATTTGCGCGCTCGCTTGGGGACCGACTGGGCCTACTCAATCTTCGTTGCGGACAGCAACAACACGGTCAACCTCGGGCGATTCACGAATAACGAATACGCGGCCGCTTACCTTGGCGGACCTTGGGTGACCATGTCCCGGTACTCCTCATGGGCGTACAATTCCGCGGACTACTACCGAGTCGTCCCCGCCCATGAGACAGGCCACATCTTCTACGCGACGGACGAGTACGACACGGACCCCGTGGAGTACTCAGGGTACCTGAACTGTCCCGACAACAACGGCGCAACTGGCATCATGAACCGCAACACGCTAAGCGTCAGCGCGAGCACGCGGTGCCAGATTGGTTGGGCCGATGCCAACGGGAACGGCGTGCTCGACATTCTCGACGTCCCTCCGGAGACCACGATTCCCGCTCACATCCCAAATCCGACTGAAGAGACATCCATCACGTACGTCGGCAACGCGATGGTCGTGCCGCTCCCCAGCCGCAACCCATACGGGCCCGGGGACAATATCACCATCAGTCGAATCACTGGGGTCAGCGTGAGGGTCAACAACGGCACCTGGCTTCCGGCGGCAGCCGTCGACGGCTCTTTCGACGGACCCATAGAGTCTTTCAGGTTCACGGTCCAGCTGGGACTGGCTTCGGCGGTGAATGCCCTTCCGACCTTTTTCAACCAGACGATCTTCGAGATATCCGCGAAGGTGATCGTCCCGTTGGGGACGCAGTTCATCGAGGCACGGGCGAACAACACGGAGCGGAATGTGGACGAGACGCCTGCGATCGACGTCCTGCGGGTGTCGGGCCAGGTCCCCTCGGAGATCGAACTGTGGTACAGCAGGGATGGAGGCCCCTACTCGCTTCATGCTATCGACTCCGGAGAGCCGTGGCAGTGGACTTTCAACACGTCGACGAAGGGAGGGGATGGTGACTACCGGTTCTATTCGATCGCGGTGGACACTGCGGGGAACCGCGAGCCGACCCCATCATCCGCCGACACGGCCACCTTCGTGGATACCGGACCCCCAGAGGTTGCAGTCATTGCGCCGACCTCCTCTCAGTGGCTCGGGTCGACCACCGTAGGGACATCCTGGACTGCAACGGATTCGGGCTCCGGCATCGAACGCTGGCGGATCGCCTTGGACGGGGGAACCCCGTTCGACGCCGGGACACCGGGGACCTACGTGTTCAGTTCCGTGCAGGAGGGGAGGCACACAATCGCGGTGACAGTCTACGACCGAGCCGGGAACCTGGCCACCGTCTCGAGGGCTTTTGGAGTGGACGTCACCCGCCCCACAGTGACAATTGAAAGTCCCGTCGCGGTCTCTATCAGCGTGGAGAACACCGTGACCGTCGCGTGGACCGGGTCGGACTCCCTCTCCGGGATTGAACGATACGAGGTTCGTCTCGATGGCGGGGACTTCGTTCCGGTCCAAACCGAGACGGATTACACCTTCACGGGCCTGCCAGACGGACCGCACTCGGTTGCCGTCAAGGCCGTGGATTCGGCAGGGAATGTGCAAGAAGAGACGGTGACGTTCCGGGTTCACGCTGACTGGGTCACCGGCGGAGGAGGTTACGGATGGCTTCCTATAGGCGTGCTCATCCTCGGCGGCTCGGCCTCGATTTCCGTCGTTGTCCTTTGGTGGAGGAAGAGAAAGGCGCAAAAGGGAGGTCCCGCGCTTCCGCCCGACCGTAGTCCTCCCGGATAACCCACCTTTGGTGAACGATCCCGTTTCCCTATCTCTGTGGGCTGCACGCGTTTTTGGAGGGACGATTGCAGCTCCAATGATCTCAGAAAGCGATGAAACCGGACTTCAATGAGGCCAGGGTCCTCTATGTCTTGTGGACGTTCGGTTCACCAACTGTCATCAGTTGCTCTCCTCTCCTGCGGACGGAGGAGAGGGGATGGCACTCCCACAGCGCCCACAGAACTTCTGATCTGGAGTCGCGACATAACCACAATTGGGACAGAAACTCTGGGTGAATTCTCGGCGAGGTAGTGCCTGAATACGGGGCGTCGGCGCGTTCGTGCCATGCTGACGTAGGTGCGCGTTGCGTTTTCGAACCAACAGCACGGCGACCAGGACCGACGCGATTACGCCCAACCCGAGCCCTATGAGCGTCCATAGAGGCCCGAACCCGAGAGGCGTCTCCGGAGGTACCTGTGGCGGTAAGGGGTCCACGAACAGATACCGCGATTGAGAGGCAACGAGGCCCGAGCTGTCCGTCACGGTTAGTGTCACCCTGTACGCCCCTGGGAGGATGTACGTGTGCGTTACCACGACCCCTGACCCTATTGAACCATCACCGAATGTCCACTGGTATTCCAAGATCGCCCCATCGAGATCGTAGGACGCGGAGGCGTCGAACGTGAGGACGTCTCCTGCGATGGGCTGGCCGGGCGTGACGTCGAACCCCGGGACTGGAAGAGACTCGACCCGTAGGCTTGCAGTCGCCATCCCCGAGCCCTCCCGGACGTCCGTGACCGTAACCTTGACGAGGTGAGTCCCAAAGGACGCGTACCTGTGGGTAACGAAAGGCCCGGAACCCGTGGCGAAGCCACCGTCCCCAAAGTCCCAGTCGAAGGTAAGAGGCAAGCCGTCTGGATCGAAGGAGCCTGAAGCATCGAACGCGACGGTCGTTCCTGTGAAGAGAAGTGTTGGACGGTACGTGAAGGTTGCAACCGGCGGTTCGTTCGGCGGGTTGACTCCGACAATGGGGTAGTGGTCGGTGCTGTCGCCGTCGATCACATAAGGCACATCGCCGAAGCCATCGGGAACGGTGCAGTCGTCTTGGTCCACTCCGGAACAGTCATCCCATCCCGCGTAGGTTGACCAGAAGTTGCCCCCAATCGGATACGTCTCGTTCCACCGGACGCTGGAACCCCCGTCGTCGACGGCGGAATCGACGAACCGGTTTCCAAAGACGGTGATGTTCGATGAATACTGTATTGAAAGTCTGTTGCGAGTGAGGTTGTTGGTCGATATGTCGGCATCGCGGACTGCGGTCAGCCACATCCCATCCCAGTTGTCGGCCATATCGTTCCCTTCCACAGTTACCCGTTCCAATTGATCGAGCCGCAACCCGCCTCCCGCCCGTTCGATTCGGTTTCGCCCTAAGTTGACATCCCGGCTAAGATCGACGTGGATGGTTCCTCCGTCGGAGATGCGATTTCCTCGAATAGTCAAGTTCTCGCTCCGAATGGCAACGAAGGTGGCCAGGCCTACACCGTTCCGGAACAGTTCGTTGTCGCTAAAGGCGAGCCCTCGTACTTCCTCGAAACGCGCCGCGATGATCTGGTTGTCTGAGAGATTGCTTGATGACACGGTCACATTCTGCGACCGCACGACATGGATGGCGATGTCCGCGTTATGGATGGATACGTTCGAGAGCGAGATGCCGGAGCAGTCCACGACGATTAGTTGGCCGATCGGAACGTCGTCGAATTCGAGGTCTGCACACCGTTTAAGGTAGTAGAGAGGCGCGCCATTCACGACGTTGTCCGGCCCAATGTCATAGGAGGCAAGGAGGTCCAAGTCGGTGGCGGAGAGGAACAGGCCCCCGTCAACGATCTCGTTCTGCTGGAGCGTCATGTTGAAGGCATCGGCAGCCCAAAGCGCGACGTGCCGGTCGCCAATGATCCGGTTTGATGTCCCGACGACGTTGGAGGCCGTCCGCAACCAGACTCCACCGCTGTTGTTCGCGACGGTGTTCGAGGAAAGTACCACATCCACCGCATACTCGAGCGAAATGCCTGTCCCGCCGTTGTCCCGAATCAGATTGTTTGAAACGGTGAGGTCTCCGACGAGGAAGCCGATGATCCCGGGCCCTGTGCCCGGTCCACCATGGTTGGCAAACGTGTTATTGACGAGTTGCACGTGAACCGCATCTTCCAAGTACAGCCCCTGAGTATTCCGGGCGACAGTGGAATTTTGGATTATTCCACGGCTGAGGCCGACCACATCAATCGCCCAATCGTTCATACCGGAGATCGTCGCCCCGGAGACCTCGAGGCGTTCGACATAACGGATCCGAATCCCAGTTATGCCGTCCTCGATAGTCACGTTTCGCACTCTGACCGCGGAGGAATCCTCGACCCAGACTCCCGGAACGTTGCCCGTGAACAGAGAGGAGGATACGGTGACGTTGTCCGACAGGCGTACGGCAATGCCTGCGAAATTGCCTGAGAGAGTCGCGGTTTCAATCCGGGCATCCAGCACATTCGCCAAGGAAATACCATCGAAAGAGGAGGCAGACGCCCCGTCGCGGACGGTCACGTTCTTGATCATGAACGCGGCCGTCGTGTTGCGAACCTCTATTCCAGAGGCGCCCGACGCGTCGATCTCCCAGCCCTCAATGACGAAGGGGTCGTACCACGTCCCCGAGCCCCCCGTTACTCCGTTTGCTGCCGTGAATTCTGCGTCCCCCTCGATGAGAATTGGGGTGTGGGGGCTGGCGGCCGTGTGGATGTCTCTGGAAGGTGAGGAGTCCGGGGAGTCGTCCCGCAGCCCAGAGGCCGCGAGTAACAAGACACCGAACATGATGAGGATCGCGATCCGCTGCCGAATGACTTCGCATCCCCCTCGAACGTAGCGTCCTGGCGAGGCATATAGCTTTGCCGAGGGGGCGTACCGCGCGAGCTGGGTTCACAGCCGAGAACCACGCGGAGGAGCCCGCCTCGTCCAGAGCATCGCGCGGACGGCCCTGCTCGGGGCGCAGCGCATCTCGGAGGCGGGGGGGTTTGGGCCGGAGTCATCTTGCCAAGTTGTCTGTCGTTGACAGTCGCCACACCAACCGTCAACTCACCGACCATCTAGATGTCTCGTCCGTCGGACGCGTGGCATTACGCTCCTTCTTTCATTCAAATACCGGCGCATCGAAATTCGAACTTTCGATGGCTAACCTCTGCAATATGGCCGCGAAGACGTCGGCCAATCCGTTAAGGCTGCTCACTACCCCGATTCACCCGACCCGTGCCGCGGCTCTGATTCAACCCCGGGGGGGACGTCATCAGGCGAGCCGTGAGGCATCCAATGACTTGCGAAAAATATATGCCTCGACCCGTCCATCACAATTCCTCTCCACAGGGGGTTCCGTCGGGGGGAGGTGCGATCGTGAGACTTGCGAAGCTGGTGAAAGGAGTCGTACTGGTTCTCGGATTGGCTATGGCGCTGTCCTTTTTGGGAGGCCCATCCGCCGCAGCGAAGTCATCCGTGACGAGGATGTGGTTCATTGCGGATGGGCCGATCTGCGAGCTGTTTCCGGAGGAGTGTCCGGCCATCGCGATGGCGGAGAACGGCGATACCCTGACGGTCCAAGGTTCCGGGACTCTGACTCCGTCGCCGAAGTCGGCTGACGGAGGCGGCACGTTCATTCACAAGAATGCGGATGGCGATACATTGGCAGAAGGCACTTGGACAGTCACCGGCCTCGTGATGTTCAAATCGTACGGCACAACCGATCTCGGGGGTGGCGTGATAGGTGAAGGAGGCCTTGCGCTCGTCAACGTGCATGGCGTCTCCACAACCGGCTTGGAGTTCGACGGCGTATTGCGGATCGACTGCCTGCTCGGGACACCTCCCGCCGGAGCGGATGAGGGGTTCCGACTCGCGATTCAGACGTTCGACCTCAACTTCAACAAAGAAGAGCACGGGGCCACGCTGTTACTCCTGTCCGAGTGACGGAGACCGCTGGGTTCCCGGAGACTCAGGGAGCCCGAGTGCTTTCCCGCGGTCTGAGGCCTTCTTCCCGGACCGGATTCCTAGCGATGAGGCCTGCCGATACTCCGACGCCGACATAGAGAGCACGGCGCGTGCCAATCGAGACGATGGTCCGAATCGTCCTCCATTTACTTCAAGCACAGCGAGTTGCTTCGTGAAGAGGGTCTTACCTGGAAGCCCGTATAATGAAGTTCGCTGCGTTCTGTTGGACGATCGCCGTGCCAGGTCGCCTAAGCCCCTCGGGATAGGACTTCACGTACCTCGAAATGAGGATGTCTTGAACCTAACCAGGCCGAACCCCTTCGATGCCACCTGCCGCACGTTGGCATCCCGTCAACCCGTCAAGAAAGCTGCTAGTTCGCGATGACAATCGGCTGACCGCTCGTCATCATGGAGAGACACCCGACTGTACGGCGAGCGAGCGGATCGAGCGAGCCGTAGAGAATCGACAGCAGGCTCCCATCAAGAGTCAAATAGAGGCTACGGTGCTGGTGCCGTCATGCTGGACGACGAGAGGCAAGCCTTCGACGAGATTGCGGACCCGATGTGCCATGATATCGCAGCCGCCATCCGCGGCAAAGCCAATTACCTCGCAGCCCTGGGTCTCCTTGAGTACTCCGAAATTCTAGGAGGATGGAAGCGACGGAGGTTGGGAGAGCGAGGACAAGGGAAGACAAACTTCGATGAATTCTTTTCGGCGCTCAAATTGGCTAACCCGCTGTACGCGGCTTTCGAGCAAGAGTTGTCAACCCGGCTCTGTCGTCTTGAGCCGCGAGACCGGAACGTCTACTCCGCGGCCAGATCGGGTCTCGCTCACCGGTATTTTATGCAGGCGAAGTCATCCGTTCTTGACAACCCTGAAGACCCGGAGGGAGCTCTCGAGTACCAGCCGCCCTGCGGCCTCTACTTCCAGGACGACATCCTGACGATGAATACAAACCAGTACTTCCAGGATTTCAACCTCGTCGTGGCGAGGTACCGCTCTGATGAGAGTACCTAGTCGCTCCGTTTTACGGAGGTAGGCGAGGCCCTACCTCGGAAAATAGGGGTCACGGAGTCCAGGACACGAGGACTTCCGAGACTTGCATCTCGAGTCTCTTCCACCCGCGCATGGAGGCAATGAAGGCCGAATTTAGGGCCGGACCTGTTGTGAGCGTCGGATCCCATCAGTGAGGAGGAAAAGCCCCAAGAACCAGCTCACCAAAACGAGAAGCGTGAGGCTGCGCGCGTTGCTCGATGCAATTGAGGGCAGCACGTATCCCACCGTGCTCGCCAAAAGCCCTACAAATAGGTTCATTGCATCGAGCGTTAGGAGGAGTCCGTACCACTCGCGCGGTCCCTCCCGCAGCCTCGGCAGCAAGAAGGAGGCCACCACGAAGACCGCGATCAGAAGGGAGGCGTTCAGTTGGATCGCGATCCCGAAGAAGGCCTGAAGAGTTTCCGCGGGAAAACCGGGTGCCGCGAGCGCGATGATCGAAGCAAAGACCAGGGCCCCGAACAGCAGGATCCCGTACATGATCCGATAGCCCCATCTCCAAGCCGTTCGCGACGTCCGACCAGTGTCTCTGTCCGCAACCACGGAAACCAAAGCAAGACGCCGTCGGAAAATGGTATCGGGGGGTACGCCGCAGGTGATTCCTCGGCTACGCACAGACGTCTTGAGGTGGCTCCGCCCTCTGGATTTCACAAGCATCCCTCCACAATCGCCGCCTGAGGGCTTGTCGACAGCAAGCGTCGCCGGGCGGCCACAACTCTTTTCGCGGTCGGGCGCAATCTCCGGAATCCGTGTGGGCGTGAGAGGTCTTCTGGACCGCCTTGGCAATCGCGTTCCTCGTCCTAGCGATCGTCGCGTGGCGGGAACGAAAACGGATCCGCGAGAAGGAGCACCCGCTCGGCGGGCTGCCGCACACGCACATCGCAGGTCCCGTCGTCGAGGCGCTAACGCACATCCTCTCGGTGGATTCGATTGGCTTCATCCTGGCAGCTGCAGCAGCAATCTACGAGGCCCTCACCTGAGGCCGAACCGATGTCACCGATTCCGTGCACAAGCGGGATCCTCGCCGCGATTCTCTCCGCGGCTGCAGGACTAATCCTCGGGTGGGACTCGATCGACGTGCTCCTCCAAACCGCGCGGGATCTCGCGGACGGAGACTACCGAGCGTTCTACCGCGGGCCGGCCCAACAGGACGCACGAGATTGGAAGGAGAAGCGCAAGAAATACGGGGTCCGCAAGAAGATTGTGACCGCGCTAGGCCTCGCGATCCTCGTCCTAGCCATCATCTTCTCGATTACACAGTCCTGTTTGTGATTCAGAGACGCAGTCGCCGCAGGTTCTCTGTCCCCGCCGAGGGGATAAATACCAGGACCACACCGTGGACATAGGGCGGTGCTGAACCGTGGTTTCGGAGGATCAAACTCCATTCGACAGGGCACGTAACTTCGCGTTGGCGAAGCTCTACTTCGACGCGAATAGTTTTATCGCCGGAGCTTTCGAGACGCTTCCTGAGGTCCGGGCCCACATCAACTATCGGGACTCGATGGCGACTCTGCCCGATGACGCTGCGCGATTGGACCGGACGAAACGAGAGGACGCGATGGCGATCATTCTCTCCCGTTGGAATCCGGAGCTCGCGTTTGTCTCCCCCCATGCGCTGTTGGAGGTTCTCGACGTCGCGACGCGAAGGTACGAGATCCCTCCCGAGAATGCGATCGAGATTCTGAGCGCGGGGATTCAGCGGGACTTCACTCTGCTACCAGCCGAATTCGACATCGTCCGCTCGGGGACGGATGTCATCAAGAAACTCGAGGAGCGGATTCCACAGGCCTGGCAGTACGCGCGAATCCGGTATCGGGCGATGGCACGCGACGCAGAGGGACATCCGCTCGGATCGGTCTCGTTCGGCGAAGATCTGACGTCCGGCGTCGGTCGGGTCAGCTCGAAGTCGGGTTCTCCCGCCACGTTCGAAGCGATGAAGTCTCTGGACGCGCCCCAGTCGCACACAATCTCGGCACCCAAGTTCGAGCGAGAACTCTTCCTCGGAGCGGCCCAGCTCTCCATGGAACACGGGATCCATGCCGCAGATGCCCTCCACATCTTGCTGTGCGCGGGCAAGGGGATGGTCATCGTCACGAGCGACAAGAAGATGCTCAAGAAGTTCCCGCGAATGAGCGCGGCCCTTCCCCACGCGCAGGATCCCATCGAGGTTCTCGGGGCGTGGGGACATGCCCTCGACCCTGCGTGGCCCCCGTAGACGCAGATCTCCCTACTTCGATTTCTCGACGATCAGCCGCCTCCGATCGATCCGGATCCGGACGCGTTCCCCGGCTTTGAACGGAAAGCCAGAATCCTTCCGAACATCCGAGGGGATGTAGAGGACGAGGCGTCCCTTCGCGTGCTCATAGAACGACCCATGGCCTTCCGTCGACATGGGCCAACGGATTATGTCAACGTCCAAAGAATAACGTTCACAACGAAACGGGCCAACAGAAATCTTCATCTTCTCCAGGGCCCATCTCGAGTGGGGGGTTGTGGCATTCGTACCGCATTCGTTCTGACGGGGGTCGCCATCATCGTGGCCGGACTCGCGCTGGCAGGGTATGGAGGACTTCCACGGACGCAGTCGGTCACCGAGACGGAGCCGGTTCAGGTTCCGCGTTCGACGGAGTGGCAGGTCGAATGGAGGACCTTCACGCCGGAGGGATTGTGGGGGGCATCCGTGGGGACCGACCATTTCCCATCGACCTTCGACTTCGATTGGGCAAACGGCGTCCTGTTCGCTCAGTATTCGGATTGGGTCGGATTTAGTGCGGCCGCGACCGTGATGGCACCCCGGAACGGACCGGTGACGATCACGGTCGGGAGCGACGACGGTTCGCGGCTGTACGTGGACGATCGCGAGGTGATCAGCTTGTGGTCGGATCACTTCTACGCGAGCCAGAACGCAATCGTCGATCTGACGCAAGGAGAGCACGTTGTCGTGCTCTGGTACTATGAGCGAACCGGGCTCGCTCAGATCTCGTTCAGTGCCCCCGGCGACATTCTAAGTTGGCAGGAAACCCGGATTCGCGTCGTGACGAAGCAGATGACGGTTGTGGACGCGACGCTTCAGAGCGTCGGCATTGGCGTCGCCCTGGTGGGAATCCCAGTCGCGGCTATCGGAGCTGCGTCGCGGCGAAGACGTTTGCCAGGTGAAGCATAGCCGTCTCTCGTTTCCCATTATCCTCTCTACAAGGCGCCGTGCGCGACTCGAACTCGTTGAGTGAATCAGCCTTTCGGTGAGTCGGGCACGACGATTTGATGACAATCGGCGGACCGCTTGTCCGAGCAGAAGATGTACTGTTCAGGGTGGCTGATGCCCTCCGCTGTGTCTATCGAAAACTGGTTAGGTAATCCGGTCCATCCCGCTGTTGGCTCGCTATTCATTAATACATGAATTAATCTTTCATTCTATAGTAAATAGTATAGTAAGTAAGTCAGTCAGTTAGTTAGTAAGACAGACTGTGAGTAACAGTTACCATACATGTATTATACCATGCATGTAACGCGAATCGTCCGCGCAAGTGGCATGTTGTATGAGCGGCATCCGCGGCGTGGTACCGTCCGCGCGTCGCACCAACGTCGTGCTGAGCTCGTGAATGGTCTCGCTTTCGTTCGCCATGGTCATCGGGGTACGATCCGTCGCGGCTTCGAAGAACAGCACTACGAAATTCGCGACAGCGCGCCGTCTTCGATCGCGAGACACGTCATCGCTCGTCGCCTTGCGACGTCCGCAGGAGCGCTTCGAGTCGAATGAACACCCTTTTATCCCCGGGCCGCTCTCGAGGTGACTGCCATGCGCGGATCATGCCTCATCCCGACACAGAGAGAGTGGAAGGGGCGTCGAGTGGCCATGACAGGACTCTGTGTCGGGAATGGAAGTCGTCTTCCAGGGCCAGGATCTATCTTCTGAAACAGCAGACAGCAGTGTAGCCAGCCGAAGCGGGATTATCCCCGTAACCCTCGGTTTCCCTCCGGACGGCGGCCCGGGCGCACCGGGAAACTTGCTTCCTGCCGTGGGCTATGTCCGCGTATCCACGGAAGACCAAGCGAAGGAAGGTTTCTCGTCAGACGCCCAGCGGGGTCGGATTCGCGCGTATTGCGTCGCGAAAGGGTATCGACTCCTGCGCGAATTCGTCGACGACGGCTTTTCGGGACGGTCGACGAATCGACCCGGGTTTCAGCGGCTCATGGCAGCCGTTCGAGACGGCCTTCTCGTCGATCGGCTCCAAGTGCGAATCGAGGCGGTCGTCGTCGCGAAATTCGACAGATTGAATCGCAACTTGTTCGAGTTCCTGGCGACGCAGCAGGAGATGCAGGGCCACGGCGTGCACTTCGCTTCCGTCGACGAGACGATCGACACGACTGGACCGTTCGGCCGATTCTCCGTGCAGATCATCGGGGCGTTCGCGGAACTCGAATCAGGAATCATCGGCGAACGCGTCCGCCACGGGATGCACCAGAAGGCCCTCGCGGGCGGATTCAACGGGATGTCCCCTCCGTACGGGTACGAGGTTAACGACAGCCGCTTGGTCATCAATCAGAGCGAGGCCGTCGTTGTCCGACGAATCGACCGGTGGAGGCATCGGGGCAAGTCGTACCGCTGGATAGCGGACCGTTTGAACGCTACAAGAATCCCGACGAAGAGGGGGAAGGCGTGGACGGCGCGTCAGGTGTTCCGGATCGACCATAGCCCATTGTACCGCGGGGCCCTGCATTGGCAGGAAATCGTCACGCCAGGGACGCACGAGCCGATCATTACCCGCCCCCGCCACGCGGCGAGGAGGCTAGCGTAATGCCGCACGGCAAGCCGCCGGAGGGTTTCGAAAAGGTCTGGGGGACGGTGCCGACTCGAGTGTACGAGGCCCTCCTCGAGCTTATGCGCCGGGAGGGCTACCAGAACCTCCACCAAGCGTGTAGCGCGGCCCTCCTACAGTGGCACGAACGGACTTTGCACGCGGTTCTGAACCCGTCGAGTGCAGAATCCCCCGCGCACCCCGCGAGCACCGGGCCTGGGGTTCAGAACCCATCCGCGACGCAATCGGAGGGAACCTGAATGTCCTCGCCGAACGCCGGAAACGGCCCCCCGAAGACGGGGAAGGGGTCCACACTGGCAAGCCGACGCGAGATGCGCCGGAGCCGTTGGGCATCCTCGGATGAGGCCCTGAACCTTTCGTGGATCGAACAGAACCGGCAATGCCGCGACCGAGAGGGTCCGGGACCGGCTGCGACCCGGAACCCACGAGATCATGAACTGCAGGCGGGAAATGGGAAGGAGGAGTTGTGAGTCACGTTGAACGCGTGGGGCGGGTGTCCCCCTCGCCCCACGCCCGCCACGCCCATACGCTTAAACCTTCACCCACCAATACCGTGACTGGCGGTAAGGAAGGGGACAACTTACCGCCAGCTGGAGAACATGACACCCACCAAGCGCACCTGGTGCGCCCGAACCCCGGTGGGACAGTCGCCACACGTACACCACCGACTCGAAGGAGAGGACGCCGGCCCCTCATGCCGCGCGATCCGTTCCTGACAGCGGCGAGGTTGTACCTGAAAGAGATGCGGGCCTATTGGACCGAGTTGACGGTTGAACAGCGGCGTCGAGATCTCAACGTGATCGCCGCGGACCTGTGGGTCCTCCGGAAGAGTGGGGAGCTCCGAAACGTCCGACCCGACAAAATCAACGAGGCGGATGTCGCCGCGCTCCTCTATCATTGGAGAACGCGATCGACGCACCGTCGTAGACCGAGCTCAGACCGAGACCTCCTCGATGTGAACACGCAGCGTCACCTCTTCGGTGTGCTGCGGAAGTTCCTCGGGTGGTCGGGGAATAATGTGATCACCCGCCTTGAGGCGCGCGGCCATGCACGCTTCCCGAGGTCGATCGAGAAGGACGTCGAGGTCCTCACGGCGGACGAGCTGCAACGATTACGCCAGGCCGCGGACACGATCGACGGATGGTCTGGTGAAGTCGCGCGTTTCCTCGTCGGCTTCTGCCCGGCGACGGGACTTCGACCGAAGGAGATCCGTCTAACGAACCTGCCCGACGTCGACACAGCGCGCGGAAGAATCCTCGTCAGGCATCCAAAGGGCGAAAACAGCTGGGCCTCGACGAACAAGGAGGCGCTCATCCTGCCGAGCGGTCGCGAGGCCCTCGAGGAGTTCCTCGCCGCACGGACCGAGTACCTCGCACGAGAGAGTTGCGAGGCCTTAATCCCGTATCGCCGAATGAGCGGCCTGGTCGGGCCGTGGTCCGCTGCGATGCTCCGGAAGGTGAAGGCGGAACTCGAGCGGATCTCGGGGGTCAGGTTCCACCTGAAGACCTTCCGGGCGACGTTCGGCCAGAACGCAATCGATGCAGGCGCGCGGATCGAGGCCGTGAGCCGCGCGATGCGACACAAGTCGACCAAGACGACGGAGGCCTTCTACGCCCGGATCCGGGCGGATCGCGCGTTCCGGGAGATCGAGGAGGCCTTCAACCGGCCGACCGTGAAGCTCCAGATTCCGGAACGTCGTTAAGTGGCGAATCGGTACCGATCATATGGGTCGAGCAAATCCTGCCCTGGGCGCTCTGCCCATCGCTCTGGTGCTGACTTCCCCCACCTCGGTCGTCCGGTCGGGCTTTATTCGACCGCTGCACCTTCCGGATT
>Ga0209853_1000139_pt1 | contig 19369 bp, 13 predicted proteins | sample GWRWS1_30_40_FD_187224 | JGI IMG/M metagenome (GOLD analysis project Ga0209853, IMG submission 187224) | Riverbed sediment microbial communities from areas with vegetation nearby in Columbia River, Washington, USA - GW-RW S1_30_40 (SPAdes)... | ecosystem: Environmental > Aquatic > Freshwater >...
CCGACCATCAGCATCCCCGTGTGCATCCACACCCTCACGTACGGCTTCACGCCCGTGAACGCCTCCGCCTGCGCGATCTCCGCCTCGTGGTGGGGGAACACGTGCTCCACCGCGCTCCCGTGGAGGTCGTACTGGGGTCCGAAGTGGTGGATCGCGATCGCGGTGTCCTCGATGTGCCACCCCGGGCGGCCCTTGCCCCACGGGCTGTCCCACGCGGGCTCCCCGGGCTTCTGCGCCTTCCACAGGGCGAAGTCCGCGGGGTTCCGCTTCCCGGGCTCGGGGACGACGCGGGCCCCGGGGCGGAGCTCCTCCACCTTCTGGCCGCTGAGCTTCCCCCAGTCCGTGTACTTCGTCGTGTCGTAGTACACGCTGCCATCGGGGGCGACGTACGCGAAGCCCTTCGCGAGGAGGCCCTGGATCTGCGCGATGATCTCCGGGATGTAGTCCGTCGCCCGCGCGTACAGGTTCACGGAGTCGCACCGGAGGGCCCGCATCCCCTCCTGGAACTCCTTCCAGTACTGGTTCACGATGTCCCGCCAGTCCCGGCCCGTCTTCTCCATCTTCTCGATGATCCGGTCCTCCATGTCCGTCACGTTCTGGAGATAGAAGACCGCGTAGCCTTTGTGGCGGAGGTACCGCGCGGCGACGTCGAACGCGACGTACGTCTTCGCGTGTCCGACGTGGGCGGAGTCCTGCGGCGTGATGCCGCAGACGAACATCGAGACCCGGTTCCCATGGAGGGGAATGAACTCCTCCTTGCGGCGGGTGAGGGTGTTGTAGATCCTCAGGGGCATGGACCGCTGCGCATCCGGGCGGCGGGTATTAAGGTTCGCGGGGCGGCCGGACGCGGTCGCACTCCACGTACCTCCACTTAGAGGTATGCCGCCCCTCACGCGAGCGCGCGGCCCAGGTCTTCGACGAGGTCCTCGACGTCCTCGATTCCGACGGACAGCCGTATCAGGCCGTCCGAGATTCCGCGGGACTCCCGCTCCTTTGGCGGGAGGGATGCGTGCGTCATCGACGCGGGGTGCTCGATTAACGTCTCCACCCCGCCGAGGCTCTCCGCGAGGGTGAGGACCTCGAGCCGCTTCAGGAACTCCATCGCGCGGGACGGGTCCTTCAGGACGAAGCTCAGCATCCCGCCCGGGCGGCGCATCTGCCGCTTCGCGATGCTGTGCCCCGGATGGGACGGCAGACCCGGGTATAGGACCTTCGCGACGTTCGGGTGTTGCGCGAGGAACTTCGCGATCGCCTCCGCGTTGTCGCAGTGCTTCTCCATCCGGACGGCAAGGGTCTTCACGCCCCGGAGGACGAGCCAGCAGTCGAACGGGCTCGGGATTGCGCCGAGCGCGTTCTGCGCGAACTTCAGCTTCTCGAAGAGGTCCTCCCTCCGCATCACAAGCGCGCCTCCGAGGACGTCCGCGTGTCCCCCGAGGTACTTCGTCATCGAGTGGACGACGAGGTCGATCCCCATCCCTAGGGGCTGCTGGAGGTACGGGGACGCGAACGTGTTGTCGCAGACGCTGAGGGCCTCGTGGGCCTTCGCGATCGCTGCGAGCTCCTTCAAGTCGACGACCTTCATCAGCGGGTTCGTGGGCGTCTCCGTCCAGATGATCCGGGTTTCCGGCCGCATCGCGTCCTCGACGGAGACGAGGTCCGTCATGTCGACGAAGGTCGCCTCGATCCCATACTGGGTCATGATGCGCGTGAAGATTCGGAACACCCCGCCATAGCAGTCGTCCGAGACGACCGCGTGGTCCCCCTTCTTCAGAAGGGTGAGGGCGGTCGTGATTCCGCCCATCCCCGAGCTGAAGCAGAGGCCGTGCGTCCCCTCCTCGAGGGCGGCGAGGTTCTTCTCCAGGGCGGAGCGGGTCGGGTTCCCCGTGCGGCCGTACTGCCATTCCTTCTGGGCCCTCTGGCTGTACGTCGAGGTCATGTAGATCGGGACCGTCACCGCGCCCGTCCGCGGGTCCGGCTCCTGGCCCACGTGGATCGCCTTCGTCGAGAAGCGCATCCGAGTTCCCCGCCGCGGCTAAGGATGGAGGCGGTAAAAGGGTTGGCGTGTCGGGCGGGTCCCAGTTAGCATGCTAACTGTTTTTTCCGGCACCCCGCTCACCGCTGCGCTCGCTCCGCGAGGTACTCGATCACGTCGATGCGGGTCACGATTCCCTCGACCTTCTCCGGAGAACCGACCAGGACGGCGGGGTTCCCGCGCTGGAGGAGCTTGTACACCTGCTCTAGGTCCGCCCCGGCGTCGACCAGCGGAAAGGGCTTCCCCATCACCTTCGCGACGGGAGCGTCGTTCAGGGATGGGTCCGCGAGGAGCTTCTCCAGGAGCTCGTCCTCCCGCACGCTCCCGACGAGCCGCCCGCGGTCGAACACGGGGAGCTGGGAGATGTCGTACGTCCGCATCCGGTCCACCGCCTCCCGCACGGTCGCCCCCGCCTCGACCGTCACGAGGCCCGGGAGATCCTGCTCCTTCCTCCGGAGGATCGACACGAGGGGTGCGAGGGGTTCCTCCAGGAAGCCCATGTCCTTCAGCCACGCCTCGTTGTGGGCCTTCGAGACGTACTTCGTCCCGGAGTCCGGCAGAAGAACGACCAGGACGTCGTCCTTCGTCAGGTCCTCCGCGATCTTCAGGGCCGCGAACAGCGCCGCCCCCGCGGAGCTCCCCGCGAGGATCCCCTCCTCCCGCGCGAGCCGTCGCGTGAGGAGGTACGCCTCCTTGTCCCCGACCTTCACGATGTCGTCGATGAACTCGAACCACGTCGTCTCCGGGATGAAGTCCTCCCCGATCCCCTCGATCTTGTACGGGTGCCCTTTCAGGAGCTTCTTCGTCGTGAAGTAATCCTTCAGGATCGAGCCGATGGGATCCGCGCCGATCACCTTCACCTTCGGGTTCTTCTCCTTCAGGAACTTCCCCGCCCCGCTGATCGTCCCCCCCGTCCCCATCCCGCAGACGAAGTGCGTCACCTTCCCGTCCGTGTCCCGCCAGATCTCCGGCCCCGTCGTCCGGTAGTGCGCGTTCGGGTTCTCCGGGTTCCGGTACTGGTTCGGGAGGACGGAACCCGGCGTCTCCCGGTGGAGCCGCTCCGCCACCTTGTAGTACGAGTCCGGGTGGTCCGGGGCCACCGCCGTCGGCGTGACGACGACCCGCGCGCCGAGCGCCTTCAGGGAGTCGATCTTCTCCCGGCTCATCTTGTCCGGGATCGTGAAGATCGTCCGGTACCCCTTGATCGTCGCGACGATCGCGAGCCCCATCCCCGTGTTCCCGCTCGTCGGCTCGATGATCGTCCCGCCCGGCTTCAGGAGGCCCCTCCTCTCCGCGTCCTCGACCATCGAGACGCCGATCCGGTCCTTCACGCTCCCGCCCGGGTTGAACATCTCGAGCTTCGCGAGGAACAGGCACTTCGCGGTCTTCGCGAGCCTCGGCAGTCGGACGAGGGGCGTGTTCCCGATCGTCTCCAGGATGCTGTTGTAGTAGTGCATGGGCGGGCTCCCGCGCGGGATTGCGGAACGAACGCGGGCGCGCTATTTGAACACGAAGGCGTCCCCGGCTACATCGGGGCGGGCGCGGGCTCCGCGGGCTGCGTTCCGAGGGAATCCGCGAGCGTTCCGATTCGGTCCGCGAAGATGGCCGCGACGACGCCCCCCGCGAGGTACGCGAGGGCCATCCAGGCCGGAAGCTGGAATGGCCGGGTCATCGCGTCGGGCACCCCGCCCGTGATGAACGCGAACTGCGCGAGGATCGCCCCGAGCGGCATCGCGACGTACGTGGAGCCCCGCGTCCCGGGGCGGTACAGGACGTCCGCGAGGATCCCCGGGACGACGAAGAGGGACGCGAACGGAACCTCGATCGGGTCCAGGACCCCCATGAGGCCGGAGATCAGGAGGGCGCCCACGGCCTGCGTCGCCGCGCTCACCGTCGCCGCGCCCCGGACTCCGACGACTCGGACGGAAGTGAGGACGATGAGCGGGAGCAGGCCCGCGAACGCGGCCGCGGTGAAGAGCCGGACGCCGATCGGGCCGATGAGGACGTCCGTCCGGAACAGGCCGGGATAGAGAAGGATGAACAGCAGGCCCCAGGTGGCCCACCCGATCGCGGTCACGCCGATCGCGTGCGCGATCCACGAGGAACTCCGCCGCACACCGGTCGCGGCCTCCATGTCCCGCCACGCGTGGAGGGCGAGGACGATCCCGAGGGTCGTGATCACCATCGCGGACGTCAGGAGGACGTGGGGCGGGCTCAGGGAGTCGTCCGCGCCAAAGGCGGCGTGCCACGCGCTGTCGAAGCCTCCCGCCACGAACTGGAGGACGGCGCCACCGAAGGCGATCGTCGCGCCGGACCGGACGGGCCGCGGGTACGCGTGCCCCGTCCACCGGAGGAGGAACGTGGCCGCCGTGGCCAGAAGGACGACCCCCGCCCCGGAGTACAGGACGATGTGGGGCGGGGTCCAGAACACCTCCGGCACGCGCGCGATGTGCCAGTTGATGTCCCACCCGCCGCCGACGAGTTCGACCATCGCGGCGACCGCGGCGATCGGGAGGAGCCACGGCGCGAGGCGGACCAGCAGGTTCGAGACCGGGGACGGGAGCCGCATCGTCGGGCGAACCTGCCCGGACCTCAAGAACCTTTTCGACGCACGCCGACTCCGTCGTGCCGCGCCTCGCGGGACCGAAAACGCGGGGACGCGGGAGTCCCTATCACACGCGATAATTGCCCCCGCCAGATTATTGAACCCGCCGGTCGTGTGTTGACCCGCCATGGGGGTCATCCCTTCGGTTCCGTCAGCGCTGCTCCTCGCCCTGGTGTCCTCCTACGGGGAGGCCGGACGGGGGACGGGGGAGACGAAGGGGGGCACCACGGTCCGCCGATCCACGGGACCGAAACCCAGCGAGCTCGAGTCGTTCCTCCACATGAACTCGGAGGAGCAGTTCGACCTCGAGGTGATCAACTGCGTGAACTCGAACGCCCTCGTTGAAGAGGCTCGCGGAGACAAGCGCGTCCTGAGGGAGATTGTCCGCACCGCGGAGGCGCTCCTCCCGCGGGTGCGCGCAGAGACGGAGGACCCGCTCCTGGTGGGCGCGATCCTCCGCAACAAGACGCTCGACTGGTACCGGGACAGCCCGTCGGACGCGACGTGGATGGACCATGTGCCCCTCCGATGGGGCGGGATCTTCCACGAGTCGAGGGTCCCCGGGGGCCGGCTGAGCCGGAAGCTCTCCACGCGGCTCGTGAACCTGATCAACCGGTGCGTGGAGGCGAGCGGGGCGGCCGCGTTCATCCGCGCCGGGTTCACCGGCCTCTTCCGGGGCTCGGCGAACGTGGCGGGCATCCTGCAATTCGCCCTCGGCTCGAAGCGGCCCCGCCTGACCCAGCAGGTCGCCCAGGCGTACCTCGATGACCTCGCCGTGCGGGTGCGGACCGGGGACCAGCCCCTGCCCCTCGAGCGACTGAGCGATCTCGCGCGACGGAACGGGTCCGCGGAGGTAAACACGACCCTCGCGGAGCTGTTCCGCCAGGACGGGGTCAGCTCCCTCACCGTGTTGGACTCGCGGTTCCACCCGGAGATGCACGCGCTCGCGATCCGGGTCGTGCCTCCGAAGACCCCGGACGACGCGTCCACGTATGACCTCATCCAGTCGGACGGGCAGCAGGCGCCCGGCTCCGAGGGCGCGACGGCGAACGCGGACTTCGGCTCCCCGTGGCAGCGGGAGGACCTGACGAAGAAGGATTGGACGGACCTGCTCCGCGCCGTCGAGAAGCGGAAGGGGAGGCTGGACCCGCCCCCGCGGGACAATCCCCGGGAGCGGGCGTCGTACCTCGAGCTCCGGGACCTTGTGATCTCCGAGACCGCGGCCCGGAAGACATTCCTCACCGTCCGGTGGAAGGGGAGGCCGAGCGGCCTCGGTCTGCTCTGCCAGCTCCTCGCCGCGGGGAGCCTCAGCCCGGAGGTCGACACGGACGGGGACTACCTGGAGGCGGAGCTCGAGCACCTCGACAAGGGACGCGCGGAGCGCAAGGCGAAGGACGGCCAGTGGAGGATCGGCAACGGATGGACGATCGTCCGCGAGGTCGCGAAGGGGAACGTGCGGAGCTACCGGGCCAACGGCAAGTCCGGCGACTGACGCATCGCGGCCATCAGCACCTGGTACACATCGTCCCGTTCGGCCGCGCGGGGCAGAACGGACTCCGCGAGGGCGCTCTCGAGGATTGCCCACGTGGAGTCGGACCGGACCCCCCGCGGCGAGATGACGAAGTTGAAGTAGTTCAGCGCGGACGCCCTGGGCGCGTCGCTGATCGCGGTGAGGGGCGGGAGTCCGCATCCCCACGTCAGCAATTCGTACGTGAGGTTCAGGGTCGCGTTCCGGGCCTCCGGGGTCGTGTTCCGGCACAGCATGAGGGTCCGGCTGTTCGCGTCCGTCATGATCCGGGTCGCGAGGGTCTCGAGGGCGGGGAACGTGAGGTGCCGGTGGATCCCGGACCCGAAATTGGGACGACCCTCCGTCTCGGGCCGCATCGGGACGTCCAGGAGCGACATCTCCCCTTGGGCGTCAGGGTCCCGCTTCTCGAACTCCTCGAGCGCACCGAACGCCGCATTGAGGGACACCCGTCCCGCCCGCAGGAGCTCCGCAGTCGTGACGAGCGTGTGGTTCGTGAACGTGGGACGCCCCGCCTCGTCGAGGGGTCCCCGGGTCACCCGGGAGACGAGGATCTCCCGGCCCGTCCGGATCGGGTGGATCATTCGTAGGTCGATGTCGGCGTCCACCGTCTGGGCCGCGGCGGCCCGGATCGGCGTGTAGTGACCGCGGAGGTACGGATCATACAGGCCCGCGTCCAGACCCTTGGAGAACGCCTTCGACGTGTACCCGGTCCCCGGGATGACGCCGTAGACCCAGTGGTCGAACCGTGCGACGCCCCCCTCTCCTGACCCCCGCGCGGGCTCCGTGAGTCCCATCGCGGTGACCTTCTACGCCGCTCGAGCGGCGGCTTGGGCCTGGAACTTCTCCGCTTCGAGGACCTCGTCGGGGATCTTGTGGGCGATATGCCGGAAGTGCTCGATGAAGTGGACGTATTCGTCGTACGAGAAGTCGGGCTCCCCCCCGCCTTCGGGTCGGAACCCGGTCCGTACGATTCGCGGTTGGCCGACGGGGTCCATGCCTTCCTGGGTCTCCGTGCGGACCCAGCTCAGGAAGTACTCCGCCTTGTCCATGTTCACGCCCGCGACCTTTCCGCCGCGGATCTGGGATAGGGTCTGCGGGACGAAGACCCGGAGCAGGGCCTCCGCGTACTCCCGCCGGGACTTCTTGTCCTGGGGGAACCCCTGGTGCAAGCCCAGCCTCGCGAGGACGTCATCGCGGAGGCTGTCGAACTTCGAGAGCACGAACGCGGGGAAGATGACGGGCACATCCGCCTTGACCCCTGACTCCTTGAGCCGGTCGTATTCCTGCTTCTTGTACGTCTGGAACGAGACGAGGAGTTTCGCGACCGTGCTGTCATACCGCAGCATTTTCTTGTACGCGGGAGTGTCGATCTCCGTCGTCATCTTGCTGCAGTCGACCAGCACGACTACGACGACGCTCTTCAGGAGCTGCTGGATCAGGGGCCTCGAGGCGATTCCGCTCTCGATGAACTCTTCAATATCCTCGCCCGACACGTCGTACGCGGAAAACCGGAGCGTGGAGAACGGACGCGCCCAGTTCTGTTGTCGAATGTAGTACGGCAGCTTGCCGACGACCTTGCGGAGGTAACCGAAGATGAACCCGAGCTCCGTGATCTCCTCCTTCAGGGTGGCGCTCGGGAAGCGGGCATCCTTCATTCCTTCGTAGACGGCAGACATCACGTTCAGGGAGGCGAGGGGAGCGTGAAACCGGAAGTCGTCCTTGACCCCGGTACCGTACTTCACCTGGGCCGCGTACAGGAGGCCCAAGAACGTGGTCTTCCCGGAGGCTCGGTCACCCAAGAGAGCGCATGGCATAAGGCGCCAATCACCCTCCCAGGATACTTAACCCTCACCCTGCCGTTATCATTTCCGCGAACCTGACGAGACGGGGCGGGGAACCGGTCATCCGCGGGAGTGCGCCGCGACGTCCCAGATGAACTCCAGGAGGGCGAGGTACTCGTCTCTAGAGTATTCCGGCTCCCACCCGGAGTCCGGGGTCTGGTGGAGTCGGATCTTCTCCGACCGCCCGGGGGACGACCTCTCCGTGCCCACCCAGCTGAAGAAGTACGTGGGGGGCGCGAAGGCCAGCCCCGTCCGCTCACGGGCTTTGACTTTCTTCAACGTCTTCGGAAGGTTGCTTCTCAGAAGGGCCTCGGCATACGCGGTACGCGGCCCCTTTCGGCCCGTGGGGGGAGGGGAATCCTCGACCTTCGCGGCCCGCAGGACCTTCCGGTTCACGCGGTCGAACTTGGAGAGGATGAAGATCGGGTACAGGGGGCTGCGGTCCCCGCGCGGTCGCCAACGCTCGTTCGCGGTGAGGTACGCCTCGAGCGCTGCGTCGTACTCCTTCATCGTACCATCCTCCGCGTCTTTGGCGGTGGCGCCGAGCTTCGTGCTGTCGACGAGGATGACGATCGCATCCCCCTCGAGCGTCTCCCGCAACCGGTCCCCAATGATGGAGCTCCCCTTGAGGAACCGCGAGACGTCCTCGTCGAGGGTCCTCGGGAGGAGGAAGCGGACCGTCGCGTAGTCCTCGGGATTCCACTCCTGAGAGCGAAGGCGAGAGAGGAGCTTCGCACCGCGCCCCCGGTACCCGAGGTGCACGTTCATCTCGTGGATCCCCTCCTTCGTGGCTGCGTCAGGGAAGCTCCCCGACATCAGGCGCTGGAAGAGCGCCGAGACCTCCTCCATGGAGTCGATTGTGGCGTGGAACCGGAACGTGTCCGCCGGGTCCGAGCCCGACTTCACCTGCGCGATGTACAGGAGGCCGAGAAACGTCGTCCTCCCGCTGTCACGATCCCCGACGACCACGATCCGGAGCATCGGCCATGGCGAACGGAACCGACGGCCGGAAGAACCTTCGTTGGTGGTCGCCGGAAATGATACTCACGGGCTAGTGCCCGGGGAGGGAGTCGAACCCCCAAGAAACCGCTCTGCAGGCGGTCACATTAGCCGCTCTGTCACCCGGGCCCGGTCCGACCGAACCCCCGGGGCGTATTCAAGGTTCCCTTGGCGGGGCGTCCCTTCCTCCCGCACGGAGGGCGGGCCGCCGAAGGAGCCACCGCGCGACGACGTCCTCGTGACCCCGCGCGTATTCCGCGGCGGGGAGGGTGCGGGGGTCGTGCCACTCCAGGGCCGCGTACCACGAGGGCCTCTCGATGCGGGCGTCCCGCGGCAGGGCGCCATCGACGAGGAACCATACGTCATAGTGGAGGCGTCCCGGGAATCGCTTCGGCTCTTAGAGGTCGACCTCCGCGCGCGGCTCCGAGTACGCGATCCCGCGGACGCCGAGGATGTCCTCGCCGATCCGACGCGCGGCGTCCCGGGGATCCTCCCCGTATTTCAGCTGCCTCGCGGGGATCGTCCACCCCGCGCCATGGGCCCGCCATCGCTCCGGATCGAGGCCCGCGAGGCGCCCCCACGCGGGGTCGTCCGCGTACTTCCCGAGGAGGATCGAGCGGCCCCGCCGGAGGAGGAGGAACGCGCTCAGGCACATCCCGCCGGGAGGGATCCTCCGGAACCCCGAGGGCGGCGCGGATTCCGAGAGCCAGAGGAACGGACCGTCCCCGTCCATGGGCCCGCGAACGCGGGCGCGGCCATAAGGGCACGCATCGTCCCGCGAACGCGGGGGTTCGGGGGCCGTTGTTACGTCTAAGTAGAGGTAACTTCGGGCAGGGGTCGACGACCCCGCCATGGCGGGGCGGTTGGCCGATCCCTCCGACGGTCCCGCCAAACGTATTTACCCGCCCCGCCGCATCGTCGCGCCGTGGCGTCGGACTTCAAGACGATCAACGACACGGTCCACGGCACGATCCGGCTCGACCCCCTCGTCGTCGACCTCATGGAGACCCTCGAGCTCCAGCGGCTGAACTCGATCCGCCAGCTCGGCCTCACGTACCTCGTGTTCCCCGGCGCGAACCACTCCCGGATCGAGCACTGCCTCGGGGTCGGCCACGTCGCGGGCCGGATGGCGGACGCCCTCGGCCTCCCGCCGGAGGACCGGGCCCTCGCGATCGCGGCGGGGCTCCTCCACGACGTCGGCCACGGTCCCTTCTCCCACACCTTGGAGCACGTCCTCTCCTCGGAGCTCTCCGTGGACCACATGCACCTCACGCAGCGGATCATCACGGGGGAGGACGACAACGTGGCGGCGGACGAGCGGGCCGCGTTCCCCGGGATCCCCCGGATCCCGGAGGTCCTCGAGAAGCACGGGATCCCTGCGAACCAGGTCGCCGCCCTGATCCGGGGCCTCGGCCCGGACGCGCCGCAAGGGTCCCTGCACGACTTCTCCCGGAAGAAGCGCGGGGAGCGGCGGGTCCTGTTCCAGATCATCCACAGCGCGGTGGACGCGGACCAGGTCGACTACCTGATCCGGGATGCCCACTACACGGGCGTCGCGCTCGGCGTGATCGACGTGAACCGCCTGATCCAGACCCTCGTCCTCCACGACGGGGGGATGGCGGTGGACCGGAAGGGCCTCCCCGCCCTGGAGGGGATCCTCGTCGCCCGGGGCCTGATGTACTCGAGCGTGTACTTCCACAAGACGGTCCGGATCGCGGAGACGATGGTGTCCCGGGCCGTGGAGCGGTCGAAGGCTCCGATGGCCTCGATCCAGAAGATGGTGGACCACGAGCTCCTCGAGTGGCTGAAGGCGCAGGGCGGGTTCCAGGGGGAGGTCGCCCTCCGGATCAAGTACCGGAAGCTGTACAAGCGCGCGATCGCGTGGGGCTCCGAAGACCTCTCCGAGCCGCAGCGGGAGGCGCTCCGCGGGCTCTCCGAGGATCGGGCCGCCCGCCAGGACGCGGAGGACGCCCTCGCGCGGAAGGCCGGGGTGGAGCCCGGGCGCGTGATCATCGACATCCCGCTTCCCGAGCTCCTCGTCTCGGAGCCGAGGATCGCGAGCACGGACGTCACGGTCGTGGACGAGGACGGGACCACGACCCGCCTCTCCCGCCTGAGCCCGCTCGCCCGCGCGCTCCAGCTCCGGTCCGTCTCGGACTGGGCCGTGATGGTCGCGTGCGATCCCGCCGCCAGGACACGGGTCGCGAGGGCCGCCCCGAAGGTCCTGTTCGCGGGGGCCGGGGACCGCGACAATTAGATAACCGTGGTCCCCCCCGCGGACAACCTCCGCGATAGGGAGAAAAGAGGCCCCCGAACGGTTTTGCACCGTACCAGAAATTACTTATGGAGCTTGCCACTTTGGCACGTCCAGTTCTATAAAAGGAGAGGAGACGGAAATGGCAAATGATGATTCCACGTCGAGTGGCGAGCCCGCAACCCTCCCCGCGGAGGCCCCGAGAAGGACCCCGTGGGGCAAGATCGCGGCCGTCGTGATCGTGCTGATCGTGATCATCGGCGCAATCGCGGTATGGCAGCTGGGACAGGGCGCCCGGGAAACCGCTCCAGCGGTCACCCGGGTGGCGATCACCTCCGGGACGAGCGGAAACCTCGGGTCCGTGGGACTGCCGATCGGTTTCCAGGCGACCGCGACGGGCTCGATTGCGACGTACGAGTGGAACTTCGGTGACAGCGTCTATGGCCAGACGGTCGTCACCACGACGAACACGACCTCCCACATCTACGGCGTCGACGGGACGTACATCGTCGTTGTCACCGTCCGTTCGCCGGGGGGCCTGACCGCGACGAGCGACGCGAACCTCGTCCAGGTCGTCATCACGGACTCGAACTTCGGCCCGGACGACACGAAGGCCCTCGCCGTCGCCTCCGTGAACCCGACCTCTGCGACCCTTTCCGGAGGCACCGTGGACATCACCGCGAACGGCAGCGCCTCCCACGGGTTCGTGAACTGTCCGGCGTGCGAGCCGGATGACTCCGTCGTGACCGCCCACTCCTGGGACTGGGGGGACAACACCCCCCTCGGCACCGTCGCGGACATGACCCACACGTATCGGGCCGTGGGGACGTACGCGGTGCGGCTGACGGTCACCGTGACGAGCGGCGCGATGGACGCGACGGTCTGGACGGTGCGCGTGGCCCCGACCCCGCCGTCCCTGGTGAAGAACCCGGGTGTCTTCGTCGTCGCCTCGATCGGCGACCCGCAGTACCTCGACCCCGCGATCGACTACGAGACCGCGGGCGGAGAGATCATCAAGAACGTGTACGAGCGGCTCGTGGAGCGGGTGATCGACGCGAGCGACCCGGTGAACCCGATCCTCCACAACGACCAGTTCGTCGGATCCCTCGCGGAGTCCTGGGTCGTTGAGAGCCCCACGGTGTGGAACTTCACGATCCGGCAGAATGTCCCTTGGCAGGACGCGTCGTACGGCACGATGACCGCCGGGGACGTGCAGTACTCCCTGCGGCGGGCCCTGATGATCAACATCGGCCCCACGTGGATCATCGACCAGTACCTTACAGGCCGGGCGGCCGACAACCCGCTGACGGGCGCGGATGAGCGGTGGGACGCGATCAACGCCTCCGTCGTGATGACGGACGCCAGGCATGTCGAACTCCGCCTCGCCGCGCCGTACGGTGCCGTCCTCCAGACCCTGGACTTCGAGGTCGCCTCGATCATGTCGGAAAGCTGGGTCGAGGATCACGGCGGCTCGGCCCAGAACGCCCAGAATGCGTACGTCAACAGCCACATGATGGGCACCGGGCCGTACAAGCTGGACCACTGGACCCCGGGCGTCGAGATCAAGCTGCTCAAGAATCCCACGTATTGGGGAACGCCGAAGCCGAAGATGGAAGCGGTCCTGCTCAAGCTCGTCCCCGAATCCGCGACCCAGGAGCTCCTGATCCGGAACGGGGACGTGGACTGGGCGGACGGCATCCCGACGCGGGACATCGACACCGTGAAGACGTGGGCGGGCCTCTCCGTGCGGGAGAACCCGAGCCTGATCGTGCAATACATGGGCATGGTCGAGGACAACTCTTGGCCGGGCGACCCCTTGCGGACGGTCAACACCTCGCCGTTCCAGGACATCCACGTGCGGAAGGCGGTGTCGTACGCGTTCGACTATCAGACGGTCCAGACCGCGATCCTCGCGGGCCATGCGACCCAGCTGAAGAGCGGGATCCCGCAGGGGATGCCCGGATGGGACGGCTCGTTCTGGAACTACCAGACGAGCATGTCCGCGGCTCAGGCGGAGCTTGCCCTAGCGCCCCCGGCGTGGCAGGGCGGGTTCGCGACCACGTTGTCGTACAACAGCGCGAACCCCGTGCGGTCCGCGATCGCGGTGATGGTGAAGGCCCAGCTCATGTCCGTCCTGAACATCGACGTGACCCTACAGGGCGTGAGCTTCCCCGCGCACCTCGACAACATGGACTTCCGGCGGGTCGGGATGTACCTCATCGGTTGGGTGCCGGACTACATCGACCCGGACGACTACCTGAAGCCCCTCTTCCACTCGGCCCAGTGCCCGATGCCCGTGCCCGGAGATCCGACCACGTCGAACGGCGGCACGAACTCGGGATGCTACCGCAACCCGATCGTGGACTCCGCGATTGACAACGCGACGGCAAGCTCCGTCTGGCAGTACCGGTTGGCGAACTACACCGTGGCCCAGCAGCACATCGTGCAGGACGCGGCGTGGGTCTTCATCTACCAGCCGAACTCGATCGACCCGCTGCGGGACTGGGTGAAGGGGTACGTGTACGACCCGCTGGAGCTGCGGGACTTCCAGTACCTCCACAAGTAGTCGGCGACGAAGGCGGTGCCGCCCCCCTCGACGGGCGCGCACCCCACCCTTCCTTTTCATTTCCCACCAGTGTTGCCGGAGGCTCTCTCCCCCGTGGGCACTGCGAAGGGTCGTCAGCCTCTCGAATGCGCCGGGCGTTCCCACGGGTGGCTATCCCACAATTCTTATAGCGCGCGGGGGTTCTTGGAATACCGACCTCCCCGGGGGAAGGGTGAGACCTGTGCGTCTCTTGGTCTACGTCGTCCGCAGGCTGCTGCTCCTCGTCCCCGTGTTTTTCGGCGTGACATTGATCACCTTCGCCGTCGGGTTCATCATCCCGACGGACCCCGTGCACGCGTGGTGCGGCCAGAAGTGCGACGCGGGTCAGATGGCGCTGATCCGCGAATGGGCGGGCTTCGACCTTCCGTGGTACCAGCAGTACTGGAACTATGTCGTGCGCCTCAGCCACTTCGACTTCGGCCTGATGCCGTCCCAGGGATTCCGACCCGTCTCCGATGAACTCGTGACGCGATTCCCCGCCACGGTCGAGCTGACGTCCGTCGCGATGATCTTCGCCGTGATCCTTGGGATTCCCACAGGGATCATCAGCGCCACACGGAAGGATCACCTTCCGGACCACCTCACCCGCGCGATCGCCCTCTCCGGGGTGAGCATTCCGATCTTCTGGCTCGGGATCATGCTCCTCTGGTTGTTCTACGGGCAGCTCCGGATCGAGCAGTTCGCTCCGGTCGGCCGCCTCAGCTTCGTAAACCAGTCCTGGTACGTGGAGGGCTGCCCGCCGAGCGGCCCCGGGTGCGTGAACCGGGTCACCGGGCTCGTGATCCTGGACTCCCTCCTCCGCGGACGCGGAGACGTCCTCCTCGACGGGCTCGCCCACCTGATCCTGCCGGCGTTCGCCCTCGCGTACACCACGATGGCCCTCATCACGCGGATGATGCGGTCCTCGATGCTCGAGGTCCTCGGGCAGGACTACATCAAGGCGGCCCGCGCGAAGGGACTGAGCGAGCGGGTCGTGATCAAGAAGCACGCGAAGCGGAACGCGATGATCCCGACGACGACCGTGATCGGACTGAGCTTCGGAGGTCTGCTCGGCGGTGCCGTCCTCACGGAGACCGTGTTCACGTATCCGGGGATGGGGCAGTGGGCCGTCTCCATGCTCGTGAGCCTAGATTTCACGGGGGTGATGGCCCTCACGTTCATCACCGCCCTCGTCTACGTGTTCGCGAACCTCGTGGTCGACATCGTCTACGCGTACCTCGACCCCAGGATTAAGCTGGAGTAGAGGGGATGGCGGGCGCGACGGCACGAGCGGGAACCCCGGGACTCATCGCGCGGCTGGATTCCCGTTCGATCCTCTTCCTGCTCGCCTCCGTCGGCCTCCTCCTCCTCGCGGTTTTCCTCGTGTGGAACGCGCTCGGTTCCTTCTCGGCCGCCGGAGCCCCCGGGATCGTAATCGACCGCCGGATCCTCCACTTCGTGCAGGGGTTATTCCTCGCCCTCGCCGCGGCCTTCACGGGGCTGTACGGGTACCGGTGCCTCCGGATGGCGGACCCCGAGTGGCGGCGGGAGTTCCTCCGGCTACAGGCGCCGCGGGCCCGCGAGTTCCGGCACACCGCGCACCTGATCCGGAAGTCCCCGCTCACCCTCGGGGGAATCGTCCTGATCGCGATCTTCGCGGGGTTGGCGTTCACCGCGACGGTCGCCCCGGGCCTCGTGGCCCCGTTCCCGCAGGACGCGGGCGCAGTGTACTATCGAGGGGAGGAGTTCCAGCCCCCCTTCCAGCGGACCCACGTCTGGCGGAACGAGACGTTCTCGACGGAGTACAATCAGACGGGGTGGATCGGGTGGAACGACGACGAGGTGCCGCCCCCCGGCGGGTACCCTCTAGGCTGTCCGCAACATCCGTTCAACAGGACCGCGTGCCCGAAGCCGATTGGCGGGGACGCTCTGAACTGGACGCGCGGAGTAGAACTCACGGGGCTCTCCGCGAACGTGGCCCGTAGCAACCTTTCGGGGGACAACTTCGAGATCGGAGGGTTCCGACTGGACGACGTGTACACGCCGGACATCGGGTTCGTCGGCGTCCAGGTCCGCCAGCGGGGGTTCCCCGGGAACCACCTCGCGATCTCCCTCAGCTGGGACGGCGGCTCGACGTGGACGACCCCCGTCGCGACGAGCGGCCAGAACTTCAGCCGATCCCGCTGGGCGGAGACCCTCGACCTGACCTCCGCGACGTCGTGGACCCCTGAAAAGCTCCTCCCGCCGAACCTCCGCCTGCGGGCCGTCCACGTGAGGGACCCCGGCGCATCGGAGGGACCCGTGGACATCGACTACCTCGCGATCCTCGTCTTCTTCCAGGGGAAGTACACGTTCTTCGGGACGGACGACCTCGGGCGGGACTACCTGAGCCGGGTCGTGCTCGCCGCACCCCTCGACCTCCTGATCGCGATCATCGTCGTCGGCAGCGCGCTCCTCATCGGAGTCGTCCTCGGCGTCGCCTCCGGATACTACGGCGGCTGGGTCGACGAGACGATCATGCGGGTCACGGACATCTTCCTCTCGATCCCCGGGCTGATCCTCGCCCTCGCGTTCACGGCCGCCCTCGGACCCGGCTTGCTGAACATCATGACGGCCCTCGTGATCACGTGGTGGCCCGGCTACACCCGGCTGATCCGGGGCCAGACCCTCTCGATCCGCGAGAACCTCTACGTGGAGGCCGCGCGGGCCGTGGGGGTCCCCTCGGGCCGGATCGTGCTCCGCCATGTCCTGCCGAACGCGTTTGCCCCCGTCCTCGTGAACGCGACCCTGGACATGGGCGCCGTGATCCTCGTCGCCTCCGCCCTGAGCTTCCTCGGGCTCGGCGTCCAGCCCCCGGACCCGGAGTGGGGCGCGATGGTGTCCGAGGGCCGGCTGTACATCATCGCCCAGGGGTGGTGGTGGCTCTCCACGTTCCCGGGCCTCGCGATCCTGTTCGCATCCCTCGGGTTCAACCTCGCCGGGGACGGGATGCGGGACGTCCTCGACCCCCGCCTCAGGCGGTGAACCGCGGTGGACCCTTCGGAGGCTCCCCTCCTGTCCGTGAGAGGCCTCGTGACCCGGTTCTACACGTACGAGGGCACGGTCCAAGCCCTTGACGGGATCGACTTCGACGTCCGGGGCGGCGAGACGTTCGGCATCGTCGGGGAGACCGGCTGCGGCAAGAGCGTGACCGCGCTCAGCATCCTCCGGCTCGTCCCCTCGCCCCCGGGCAAGATCGAGGAGGGCGAGGTTCTATTCCTCGTGCCGCAGGAGACGTGGGAGAAGATCCGTCGGGCGGAGGCCTCTGCGGTCCCGCTCCTCAGGAACCTCCGACGCGCGCTCCAGACGACCCCGTCCGCCGCGGGGCCGGACAAGCGTCTCCTCCTGGCCCTCGACACGATCTTCTCCACGGACCCTCCGCGCCTGGACATCGGGGTCCTCGGGACGGTGAACGACGGACTGAGGTCGACGGGCCGGGAGGGGGCTGCGAAGACGGACGCGGCCCGTCTCGTCCAGGAGCTGATCCGCCTGAAGACCACCCACGACCTCCTGGGCCGATCCACGGAGTACCTGCGGAAGATCCGGGGCAACCTGATCGCGATGATCTTCCAGGAGCCCATGAGCGCGCTGAACCCCGTGATCGTGGCGGGGGACCAGATTGCGGAGAACATTCTCCTCCACCAGAAGGAGATCCTCGCGAAGGAGGTGCTCCGGGACCTGGACCGGCAGATCCCGCTCCTGAGCCACCCCCGGGCGTCCGCGGACGTGGACCCCGTCACGGGGCTGTTTCGCTGCACGGCGTGCAGGAAGGAGGTCCCGCCGGCCGCGGATGCGTGCCCTTCCTGCGGGGCCCGGTACTTCGGACCCACGGCGGGCGGTTCCCTCACCGCGGTCGCGCTGCGACTGTACCGTTACCTGTACCGTCGGATGACGAAGGACCCGAATGACTTCCTCCTGAAGGTCGCATCCCGCATCCCCCTCCTGCGGCGGTACGAGAAGGTGATGTACCGACTCGCGTTCGATCGCGCGGTCGACATGCTCCGGGAGGTCCGGATCCCGGACCCGGAGAAGGTCGCGAACGCGTACCCGTTCGAGCTCAGCGGTGGGATGGCGCAGCGGGTGATGATCGCGATCGCCCTCTCCTGCAGCCCGAGGCTCCTGATCGCGGACGAGCCGACGACCGCGGTCGACGTGACGGTCCAGGCGCAGGTCCTGAAGCTGATGAAGGACCTGAAGGAGCGGGTCGGGGCCAGCGTGATGTTGATCACCCACAACCTCGGGGTCGTCGCGGAGACGTGCGACCGTGTGGGGGTCATGTACGCGGGCCGGATGGCGGAGATCGGACCGACCCGGTCCGTGTTCAAAGAGCCCCTCCACCCGTACACGAAGGGGTTGATGGAGTCGATCCCCCGGGTCACGGTGGAGAAGGACAAGCTCGAGATCATCCCGGGGAACGTCCCGAACCTAATCCGGCCCCCGCCGGGGTGCCGGTTCCATCCCCGGTGCCCGGTCGCCCTCCCGCACTGCGGATGGAGCGCGGGCGAGGTCCGCACCCGCCTTCAGGCGATCGCGGAAACCGCGAAGGCCTCGGGGAGCCCTCTCCCCGACCTGATCGCGGAATGGGACGATTCCAAGCCCGGCACCCTTGTCCTCCGTGCGGACGGTCGGGCGAAGGATGTCGGGGCGTGGATCTCGAAGGTCCTCGAGGAGCGGAAGGGCCAGGACGTCGCCCTCCAGTCCGTGGAGGCCGTGGCCGTGGACGGCGACTCCGTCTCCCTCCGGTTGATCCGGCAGGTGAAGCCCCCGATGCTCGAGGCCCGCCCGGGCCACTTCGTCGCGTGCTACCAGTACGGGGGGTGGCCCCCTGCCTGAGATCCTCCTTGAGGTGGAGGGGCTGAAGAAGCACTTCCCGATCCGCGGGGGTCTCTTCCGGCGGCAGGTGAACTCCGTGAAGGCGGTCGACGGCGTCGACCTCTCCGTGTACGAGGGGGAGACCCTCGGGATCGTCGGGGAGAGCGGTTGCGGGAAGACGACGGTCGGCCGCTGCATGCTCCTCCTGACCCGTCCCACGGCGGGGAGAATCCTGTACCGGATGCCGTCCGACGTCCGGGCGACGGTGGCCCGCCTCGGGGTGGAGATCGAGCGGCTCCGCTCCGCCGGCGTCCCGGCCGTGGACCCCGCGGAGGTGCGCCGATGGGTCGCCCGCCTCCTGGAAATCGACCGGGAGGTGAAGTCCCTCTCCGGGCACGACGGCGCGGACGCGAGCGCCCTGATCCGCGCCCTCGCCGCGGAGGCGGAGCGGATCCGCGCCTCGGGGGGCGTCGCCCTTGCGATCGCGGAGCGCGCGGCGCAGATCGAGCGGCTCGAGCACCCGTTCACGCTCCGGGCCCGCGGGGAGGGCCTCCCGCCGGCCCCCCGACGGATCGCGGTGCTGACGGTCCTCGTCGTCTCCCTCGCCCTGCTCCTCGTATACTGGCCGGGCGCGGTCGCGGTGCTCGTCGGGGGGATGACCGTCCTCCTTGTCGT
>Ga0209853_1000140_pt1 | contig 19331 bp, 17 predicted proteins | sample GWRWS1_30_40_FD_187224 | JGI IMG/M metagenome (GOLD analysis project Ga0209853, IMG submission 187224) | Riverbed sediment microbial communities from areas with vegetation nearby in Columbia River, Washington, USA - GW-RW S1_30_40 (SPAdes)... | ecosystem: Environmental > Aquatic > Freshwater >...
ATTGGTGGAAGCTGGCCCGTGGTGGCTGAATCCCCGGAATGTCCCCCAGAACTGCATGAGGCGGAACAGTGCAATGTCGCTGAAGTGCTGCAGCAATACCCGCTCTCGCTTAGCCTGACGGCAGTCCGAGGCAACATTGCTCACAACCAGCCGCAGAAAATCCCAGACTCCGAAGCGCTCCTGTGGGTAGATGTGCTTGAAGGCGATGGCCTCACGCTGGTATCGCTTGAAGACCTGGCTCCAGGTTTCTCGGTGCACATGGACGATTTCGGCGTCGGCGGCATACGCCAGCCGGTAGCCACGCTCCAGCATGCGCTTTGCCCACTCCAGATCTTCCAGCCCGGTGAGATCCTCGTTGTACGGAAACTGAAGCCACAGGCTGCGCCGGATGGCCGCGTTGGCATTGTTGCAGAACGGGTACGTCTGGTGTGGATTGGAGTCGGGCGGAAACCACCGCGCGAACACCTGACGTTCGGCATACTTCGCACCGTCATCACCACTCTGGCGACCATAGACAAGTGCCACCTGAGGATTCTGAAACGGACGAAGCAGCTGCTCAAGCCAGTCATCGTAGACCGGATAGGTGTGCGCGCTGGCAGCAACGATGAGGTCGGACGTTGCCGCCGCGCACCCCATGTTGAGCGATCGGCCGAAAGAGAACTCCTCCGGACTTATCAAGAGAATTCGCACCGGATACCGACGCGCGACGGCCAGGGTGCCGTCTGTCGAGCCCGAGTCCACGATGAGAATCTCGACATCGCGCATCGTCTGCTGGGCAATCCCATTCAGCAGGCGGCCGAGATTTTGCTCTTCGTTAAAGCATCGAATGACGATGGAGGCTTTCGCGCTCATGGAGCTTCCAGCCCCAGGGTTCGAGGCGCTCTTGGAGGTGGCGTAGAGCCGTGCGGCACTGGTGGAGCAACATCGTGATGTCCAGGCTGTACGCGATCAGGCGATAGCCCTCATCAACGTGGCGCACCACCTCATCAACGTCGGGCTGGATGACATGGATGCCGGCGGCGACCTCGTGCCTGGCGCAGGCGTCAAGAACGCGGTCCGTCGCGGCTCGCATCACCGGGTGATCGAACTGTCCGGTGAGCCCCATCGAAGCGCTGAGGTCATAGGGGCCGATGAAGATGGCGTCCACGCCCGTGACACCGAGGATCTGCTCAATGTTCTCGACGCCGCTCACGTGCTCGATTTGCAGACAAACCATCGTTTGATCGTTTGCCGAGGCCACCGCCTCGTGCAGCAGCATCCCGTACAAATTAGCGCGGGCGAATCCAACACCGCGGCTCCCCAGTGGCGGATACTTAACCGCCGAGACAACTTCATGAGCTTGTTTTGCGGAGTTGACCTGAGGAGCGATTACCCCCACTGCCCCCGCATCCATGAAGCGTTTGATCGTGGCGTGGCGGAGGTCGGGCAGGCGCACGAGTGGGGCGCACCAGGGGTTGCCGGCCCCGATCGCTTGGAACAGCGCCTGCCCCTGCGGGACGTCCACTGCGGCATGCTCGGCGTCAACCGCCAGGAAATCGAATCCCGCGGCGGCCATCAGCTCAGCCGCTACCGGGCTGCATGTGTTGATCCATGAACCTATGAGCGGCCGGCCGAGGTCCAGCGCCTTAGCCAACGGGCTCATGATCATGACTCTCCGTCTTCACGTCCAACGCCTTCGCCAGCGAATTAGTAATCGACTGATGATTGACCCACCACTCGGCGATCGCAACGTCGAGGAGTGTGTGAATATCACGTCCGGTAATCCACGGCCGGATGATGGGATGACACTTTCCCCCCATCCACCACCAGGGATTAGGACCGTCGCGCTGGTGCACGCAGTGCTTTCTGAACGCCCAAACACCCTGGTCGTAGTAGTATGCCTTGGGGTACGATTGCCGTTCGGTGGAGACCTGCCGGCCTTTGTCTCCGAAGGCGTAGAGGAGACCATCCTCGATCTGCAAAGCACGGAATGGGTGATCATCCGCAGCCTCCCACACGGACATTACGGAGTCCAAGTCAGGATTTGCTTCCAGCATTGCCAGCGCCTGATCGATCACCACCCCGTCGATCATCACGGTGTTCCCGAGCAGGACTACCACGTTCTCCAAATCGGGAACCCGCGCAGCGACATATTCCACTGCGTGACGAATGACCTCACCGTGATTCACGTGATCTCCTGCCAGCGTCTCAGGCCGCCAGATTATTTCGCACCCAAGTTTGGCGGCGACTTCGGCAATCGACTCTCCATCGGTCGAAACGTAGATGCAAGCAACCTCGCGCGCGGCCCGTGCGGCAGCGATAGGGTACGCAATCAATGGTCTGCCTGCGAGGCGATAGACGTTCTTATCTCGAATTGATTTACTTCCCGCACGGGCTGTAATGATCGCTGCATTCACCGAGTGCGTTTACCTCCTTTCATGAGCGACGACCATCAGCGTCAGGAGCGTCTCTCAAGTCCCAACACCAAGGCGACCTCAATCCCTTATCCCGATTACCAAAAGACGGGTAGCAGAACGGAACGCGCGTGAAAGACAAACTTTATCAGCCGTCGCCGGAACCAGCCCTTCATCGCCCTCACGGATATTGAACCCCAGCTCTGAAAGCGTCCGCAGCTGGTCGCGATTTTTCTCCAGCCCGAGTATGCTAGTGGCCACTGTTTCGACCCCACCGTGTAGGGCTCGTAGCCTTTGAACCTTAAAGTGCCTCCCACTGTTTCCTCAATGGCATCTATCTCTTCGTGTGTGAGCTCATGCCGCCACGCCTCGATCCGTGCAGCCTGAGGGGGCAATCCGACATTCTTGTGCATGTCACGATACCGACTGACTACGTACAAGGGCTCAATTGACTCAGCCGCCAAGCGGCTGAGATCTTCCCGCTGGTTGAGTTCCAAGAAAGCAAGGATCTTCCCGAGCGTGCCGGGTAAATTCGAGATTAGATCTTCGTAGCTCACTTCAATTGTCTGCGCAGGAAAGCGCCGCGCAAAACGGTCAAACGACAGCACCAGCTCTGTCCAGTGGCGCGCCGACCGGTAAGGGTCACGCTCCATGGGTGTTGCACGCCTCGAATGAAGTGTACGTTTTTTTGAGTTGAAGACGGCTCTTGGATCGCGAATGATATGAATAAACCGCGCTTGAGGAAAGTGATGCATAAGCTCGGCGGCTCGCAGAACATAGTTGCCGCCCTTTTTCAGGCCATACACTGAGCGGCCCGGGTAGAAAGCGTCGCGATACGCGAGGAGCACTTGACGTACGAACTCCCCAAACCTCAGCGGAAGCATAGCCCCGAGCGTGTCGACGAGTAACCGTTCCTCAAGTTGCCAGTCTCGAAACTTTTCTTCCCGAAAGACAACAGTCAGCGTCCACTGGAGATCACGCAGGGTTGCAATCGAGCTTCCCCTGGTTGAGTCGAGAAGGGTGACGACAAAGTTACTTTCAGGCGACAGCGCAATCTCGGGATGATAGACGAGGAGGTTAGCGAGAAAAGTTGTCCCTGACCGTGCATCACCCAGAACAAACAATGGATCGGGTCGGGACGCGAGCACAAGCGGTGATTTCCCCACGGTTACCCTCTCAAACGGGAAGGCACTTGACTCATGCGTATTTTGAGCACGTTCCAACACGCGAACTTTCACTGGACTGCATCCAACACGTGTCGCAGGCGAAACGCTGAAATCGTTCGTAACAGCCACATCGTGTCCGGACCTAAAAGGGGAGCACAGAATAGCAGGCCAAGTATTGCGCACGCAGCCGTAAAGACCAATGCACTGGCGAGAACAGCAATTGGCGGCAGCCCAAGTTCGCGTAGCATCATGACCGCTACAGTCGCGGCGGCCCACACGATTCCCCCAATCAGCATCCCGGGAACATGCGCCCGCACGAAAGCCTTCCAGGAGATGCGCGTCATACGGAGGCTAAGTGATGACACCATCAGGTAGTTGAATGCCAGTGCACCGAGGACTCCAGTAGCCACTCCCGTGATGCCCCAGAAATGCCCCATCCATGCACCGGTGAGAACTGCTGCTGCATACCAGACTTGGCGCCAGGCATGAGGATAAATTGCTCCGGTTGCACGATTCACAGATCCTCCAAATTTGTAGCTGGCGCGCAGGAGGATGCCAAGAGAAAGGATCTGGAATGGACGAATCACCTGCTCCCATCTTGGGCCTAGCATCACGGTTATTAGCTCAGGCGCGACTACATACAGGAAGATGCTGATCGGTGCCAGTCCAAGCGTCGTAATCGCAATGCCGCGGCGGTAGGCGAGTGCCAGGCGTGCCGGCTCGTTTTGAATGCGTGACATTGCCGGGAAGGTTACTCGGTCGAGCACACCCGCAAACAAGGAAACGCCGTTGGCCATCAGGTTGTACGCGCGGCCGTACAGCCCAAGCGCCGCTGGACCGAGCCAGCGGGCAACGATAATGTTGTCACCCTGTAGTGCGCCGTAGTTCACTAGCGTTGCGAAGGTCTGCCCCCCACCGTACGAGACGAGGTCTTTGGCGCTTTGACGGTCGATGGCAAGACGCTTGGAGTGGGGCTGCAATAGTAACAGAAGGAGCGCCTTCAGGCACATATGCGTCACAAAAGCGAACGCCAGCGCCCATGTGCCAAGGCCATAAATGGCAAGCGCTATTGCTACGACAGCGTAACCCGCGACGTATGAGGTGACCTCGATCGCCGTCAGGCGGCGAAGCTTCAATTCGCGTATTAGGAGAGCTTCCGCGACTAGGGATATCCCGCACGAAGGGACGGCGATCGACATCACTCGCAGCATGGCGGTCAGTTCAGGCATTCGGAATAATCGAGCGGCGTTCGGGGCAAAGATCCAGCAGACCGCCCCCAACAGTATGCCAAGGGCGATCGAGAGCGTGAAACTTGTATGCACGTGCCGCAATTGCAACTCAGCCCGTTGGACGATCGCGGGGCCCATCCCCATTTGCGCGAGATGCTGAGTGAAGTACACGACTACCAGAGCCGCCGAAACGACTCCAAACGCCTCCGGCGAAAGCAGGCGGGCCAGTACGATGAGCACCATTATCCGGATAACCGTTTGGACAACGGACCCCGTGAATGACCAGGAGAATGCGGCAGTTATGCGTTGCAAGAGGCTCTGCGCACCTAACCTGTCGCCTCGAGGGCCTTGCATCGCGATCCATTTCCTAAGCGGGTGATTCGAATGGCCTCTAAGCATCATGCTCAGCAGTGTCCAGAGTGGCCAGTCCCGGATAGAGGAGCCGAAAGAGAGTTAGCTCCGCTTCAACTCAAGTGCCCTTTTCATGAAGTCACATGCGGTGTTGACCAGCTCGGATAGGATAGAAGGAAACCAGGATGAGCCGGATTCGCTGGTCCAATGTCCCGGTTCTCCTCGCGAGTGCAGTCGGTGAGGTCTTTTGATCTTTCCGGGTTTCCTCACTAACACTCTATGTACATTGATTCAGGGATGAGGTCGAAGGTCTCCGGACCAGGGCTGCCCAGGGTGAGAGTATGTACAACTTCAGCTCCGATTGGCCGCTCAGGGACACTCGCTAAAAGTGGTTCTTGCCTCTCTGCGCGAAGCCGACCGTCCCTTCCTGTAGAGCCTCCTGACTAGGACTGGTAAGGTATACACCGACACCAGCAATCGCCCAGAAGAGCAAACCGTTCGCCGTGATGTAGAACTCGAAGCTATAGAAAGCGACTACCAGGAAAGCCACGACAGATCCCAGGACTCCGAGCACCAATGAAAGGTCGGGATCGGTGGAGTGTAGGAACGCATGTCTAGCCAGGTAATAGATCAGGAGCAGAAGGATCGCCACCAGTGACACACCGGCCAATACACCCATCTCTACGGCATATTGGAGGTAGTCATTGTGAGGGACGTCGACATACACCAAAGGGAGATTTCCAACTGCGCTTCGATAGCGTGTGTAAATTAGACCAAAGGTCCCCAAACCCGTACCCAGCATGGGGTGGTCTCTGATAATTTGCAGGCTGTCCTTCCAGACGGCATAACGGAAGGCCATGGAACGGTCGGTGTCGCCTTGCGAGACGACCGTCTTGAGGTTTTCCACCGCACGGGCAGGAGCAAGCCCCAGCACCATGATTAGGGCTGTCACCACGCCCACAACGACCCAAGCCCTGCGCTCCTGCGGAATCGATTTGGCCATGCCGAACACAGCGGTCATCGCTAGCAAAGCCACGACGACCCCCACCCAGGTGGCACGTGTTAGCGTCTCCATTAGCGCGATGGCGATCAGGACGAGGCAGATGACGACCAGCCCGAACCAGTCCCACCGCCTGCGCCGGAACAGATAGCCGGCCAGCCCAAGCCCGGCCGGCAGGACGAGCGCGAGGAAGGCTCCAAAGTGATTCTCATTAGGATAGGTCGCGAACCGGAAGGACTGCGGCAGGAGAGAGATGACACTTTCATTCCGGGCAGCCAGGATCCAATCCTGGATGGCACCGGCAAAGGGCAGTAGAGCAGCCGCAACAACGATCGTCATCAGGAACCGGGTCGCGGCATGGCGATTTGTGAGATTCATGAAGATCAAGTAGAAGAACACGACATAGTTGATGATGCGCATGGCTTCCTGCATGCTACCGTAGCGGTTGATCGAACCGGCCGTTGAAAGCAAAGCGACAAGGACCAGAAGGGCGATGGGCAGGTTCAGCCATCCGGCCGGGAAGTGCACCTCGCCGTGGGAAAGCCATTTGAGGGCAGTAAGCCCGAGGAGCGCAAGGGTGGCCCAGTGGATGATGATCCGGGCCCAGGCGTCGACGGCACCGAAAGACAGAAGCGCAAATAGCAGGATCCCCAGGATCAGCCCTTCGGCAAGAACGCCGTACACACGAACGCGCATAGGCATCATCGTGCAATCGTCAGCCGCTCGATCTCTTCCAGGGCAGCCTGGAGCTCGGGGGCCCTGGGGAAGTGCGCCTGTACCATCTCGAACTGAGCGCGGGCCGCTGGGAGCTTCTTTTGCCACAGGTACGCCGTTCCCAGGCCATATCGTATCTGGGGATTGTTAGGATCGAGATTCCAAGCCTGCAGGAAGGCTGCTTCGGCCCCGGCCGCATCGCCCCCATACAGGTTCGCCCATCCCATCAGGGTAAAGGTATATGCACCGTGGGGGTTGAGACGGGCAGCCTCACTGTAGGCGGCGAGGGCCTTCCCGACATATTCGCTGCGGGGCGACCGGAAGAGCGCCATCCGTGCGTACATCTGACCTAACATCTGGTGTAGACGGGCATCCTTAGGTGTCCACCCGATGGCCCGTCGCAAGTGCTTCGCAGCCTGATCGAGATATGCTTCCTCAGCCGCGCGCTCGGCCTTGTGTACGGCCAAGTCGGCCAAAAAGAGCGGTGTGAGGGCAAGGGCAGAGGTCAGCGCAGCAACCATGATGACTCCCGCCACAGCTACCCGCGACGCGGCAGGTCGGCGCGAGGCAGGGATCGTCAGGGTGCTCACACGCATCTTCGTGCGATCTCCTTAGGGTGGTGGGCCCGGGCACCGCTTGCCCTTGTCGCCGCGGACCCGGCGAGGGGTCGGGCATGCCTGACCTCCCATGAGTCCATCCGACGCCGCAAAGATCGCAAGAAGCTGTTCGTCTCCCTCGCCCGCGCTCACGAATCCCAGAGCTTCCCCGCTGGCGGGAAGGAACGTCTGGGTGAGATAGACCTCGGAGAGGAACGCCGGCGCGGGTGGGATCGTGACCCTGGACAGTTCGAGAGCGATCTCATAAGTCAGCGGCCCACCGAGGGCAGGTATCGGGTCCAGTGTAGGATTGATGTACCCCTCCTGCAGCAGGTAGGTCACGTACTGTTCGGGAGCAGTGCCGACGCCGAAGTGCCCCTGCACCCCCATGGCATGCGCCATGCGAATGACGTAATCTGCGACGGTGAGGGTGGAGGGGGAAGTAGCAGAAGCGTCCTCCGTCTGCACCCACGTCGCAGAAAAAGCAACCATGAAAACGACCGCTACCTGGAACGTTGCCCGCAAGCGCAGCATGTTGCGCCACCACGTGGTCATCTTTCCTCCTCCTTCTGCTTTAAGCGAATTTTCCCGGATGACGGATGACCTGCCTTTACATCACGCTCATCCTGTGACGCGTACTGGGCGTAGTAGTACCCGCCGTAGTAACCATCTCGGCTCCCCGCGGGGACGAAGTTCAGCACGGCCCCAACGACCCTAACCCGCACCTGCTCCAGCCGCCGACGGGCTTGAGCGAGCGCGTGGCGCTCGGTTGCGCCAATCTTGACCACCAGCAGGACGCCATCTACCTGCGCGCCCACGACCTCGGCATCGGTCACAGGTAACAGCGGTGGGCTGTCGATAATCACCACGTCCGCCTGGTTCCGACCTTTGGCTATGAGGCGCGCCATTCGCTGAGATCCGAGCAGTTCAGCCGGATTCGGTACCGTGGGCCCGCTGGCCACGAATGAGATGCCACCAGTGGCCGGGTGCACAACATCATCTAGCTCCGCCTGACCCGCCAGCAGACTCGCCAGGCCCGGGGAATTGGCCTCCCGGAACACCATCCCCAGCGCTGGGCGTCGCAGATCGCCGTCCACAAGCCAGACACGCCTATCGGTACGGGCGATGGCCAGCGCAAGGTTGGCCGCCACAGTGCTCTTGCCTTCTTCGGGCAGTGCGCTTGTTACTAGTAGGCATTTGCGTTCGACATCGGGCATCGAGAAGAGCACATGGGTGCGAAGGGCGCGGTACGCCTCGGCCCCAGGTGAGCGGCGCCCCGCATCTACCAGCGCGGGCAGCCGTGTGGGCTTCGAGCCATCTCCACCCTTTTTGTTGTCGGGGAGCAGCGGGATGGCACCCAGTACAGGAGCACCCAGCAGTCGCTCCACGTCCTCGCTGCTCTTTATGGTATCGTCAAACTCCTCACGCAGAAAACCAACACCCACACCCACGATGAGACCCAATACTGCCCCCAGTAGAGTGTTGAGCTGACGGCGCGGTTTGATGGGAAACTTTGGCACCTGCGCCCGGTCCACGACACGGATCGCACTGCCGATGGATGCCTCTGCGATGCGGGCATCCTGAGACTTCTCGGATAGGAGCAGGTAGATGTCCTCGGCCTCTTTCACGCTGCGGGATAGCCGCGTCAGCTGGATTTCTCGAGGGGGCACCCCTTGCACTTTCTGGCTGTATGCTGCTATGGCGGCGTTGAGCGCACTCTCGCGGCTGCTGAGGACCGGTCGCGCCATCTCAGCCTGCGCCACCTGTTGTATCAAAGTTTGATAGATTGGATCGACGCTGTAGGTCTGAGCTTGAAGGTTGCGGGCCTGCTCGGCATCGAGACGGCGCTTCGTCTCAGTAATCTTGGCCTGAGTACTGATGACAGCTTGGGCCTTGGGGGTCAACTGCCGGCGTAGGCCCGAGAGCTCGATCTCAAGATTCGCGAGTTGTGCCTGAAGGCTGCCGATAAGTGGGCTGGGCGTCCAGTTTGTTGGCGAAATTTTCGCCTGCTTTGCCAAATCCGCCCGGCCCTTGACGATGCGCGCCTCTACCTCACGGCGCTGCAGATCGAGATCCACACGCTGCGCTTGAAGGTCGGCAAGTTTCTGTAGACTGAGCGTGGTCTCTTCGGGCAGGGAGACATCGCCATGGCGTCTCTTGAAGGCAACCAGATCCTCTTCGCTGGACCGCAGCCTGTTTGCGCTGTCGGCAAGTTGCCTGGCGATAAACTCCCTGGTCTCGGTGGCCCGCTGGCGGCGAGCTCTCAAGTTTGTTTCGATTAGACTTGCGGCCAAGGCGTTGGCAGCATCTGCGGCAACCTTTGGATCACTGTCGTCGACATTGATACGTACGATCTCTGTATTGCGCACCTGCTGAGTCTTCGGTCGTTTGAGCGCGTCCTCAGCGGCGTCCTTGCCGATCGCCGGGGTAAGCCGAGCAATCGCTCCATCCTTGACGCTTTGGCTACGGATCAGCTCAACAAGGGTGAAGACATTAGGTGCTTGGGCAGCGGCCTGGTCGGCAAACAGGCTGAAGTCTCCGGTCTTGTTCAATAGAAGCATAGGTGGTGTCTTGTCGGTAGTTACGGTCGTAGTGGCCCGGTAGACCGGGTGCATCGATAGGGAGAAGCCCACGGCGAAGCATAGGGTCAGGAGGAATGCGGCAATGATGCTCCAGCGTCTGCGGCGCAAGACATCGAGATAGTCACGAAGCGTCGCCTCCCGCGCGACCTCACCGAAGGTCGGCGCTATTTCCCTCACAACTGGGCTGCCCGTCACCTGAAGAACCTAAAAATGCCAGACAGGATGCTGAGAAAGACCTGCAACCCGCCCAAGGTTGTCTGCGGAACGACAACCACGTCACCCGGCTGCACCGCGAGGTTTTGCATTGCATCTGCGCTTCGAAGGAGAGCCTGAAGGTCGACGGTGAGCAGCGCTGCGCCGTTGGGCAATGCCTCGACACTCACCGCGGGAACCGTCGGTCCTGGGACTCCGCCGTTGCGCCGGAGTACATGCACCACTCTGGCCGTCCCCGGCCCCCGCTGCACAGGGCCGCCTGCGATAGCGATAGCCTGCAGCAGCGTGACGTCTGCCTTAACGGGATGCGCACCCGGATTGTTGACGTCGCCCACCACGTAGATCTTGTTGTTGACTTCCTCAGGAATCATGAGAATGTCACCTGCCTGCAGCGGGATGTTCCGGCTCATCTCCTGCCGCAGCAGCAGCGCGTCCAGGTGGAGGGGGAGAGTCTCGCGGGATGAGCGAACCAAACTGGCGTGTGTCACGGACGCCTTTTCTGTCAGGCCGCCAGCGAGCAAGAGGGCATCGATCACCCGCATCTGCCCTTTCAGTCGGTAGCGCCCCGGCCTAACCACCTCTCCCGCAACGTTCACGATGTTCACGAGGTCCTCCGGCACCACCAGGGTCTCACCACCCTTTAGCTCGAAGTTGATCTCCTGAACGCCTGCCAGCAATTCGTCGAGATCAACGTTTACAGGTGGTTCCCCTGGCCGAAGAAGCTCTGCTTCTTTTTGTGCGACGTCAGTAGTACCTCCGGCCGCAGAGATCAAGTCAAGTAGGCGTGCTCCAGGCGAGAGAGTATAGGTCCCAGGTCGGGCCACTTGGCCGAGTACAGAGACTTGGATCTTTCGGAATTCCTTGACGATAACTGTCACTTGCGGGCTGATGATGTACTCGGCATATGCCTTCACAAGGAGCTTGGTCAGCATCTCCACGGACATTCCGGCAGCTTTCATAGACCCAACCAAAGGAAGGGAAATTTTCCCATCGGGACGGATGGCCGCCACGCGGGTAAGATCTGCGTAGCCCCAGACGGAGACCTCGAGCACATCTCCCGGACCAAGAATGTAGGCCGTCTTTGCCTGGCTGACGTTCGGGGTACCGATCCCCGGAACCGAAGTCGGTGAAACCGCGGGCATTACTGGCGGTTTGCTTTGGGCAGGCGCGCTGGCAGCACTCTTGGGCTGGGCCGCTGTGACCGGAGCGCTGGGCGCATCCTTCGGCTGAGCCGCGGTGACTAGCTGCATCGGAACAATTACCGTCAGAATATTGGGGGCTGTCCGTTTGACCGCGACCCGAACAGGACGCACCAGGTCGAGCACGATTCGGGCAATGGCCGGGCGATCCTGAAACTGCCCGAACCGAACCCGCAGGACATTGCCTTTGTTGACCTCAATAGCCCTACGGAACCCGGCATCGACCACAGTGTCCAGCAGGTCAATAGTCACCCGCGGCGGTGCCGGCGTAGAGATCTCCGTGAGACGAACACGTATCTGGCCAGTGGACACTATTCCAATCACCAACTGGCCTGAGGAGTCCTTGACTGTCACCTGGGCCAGGCGGCTCGATGCGACGGCTGGAGCCGCGCTCAGCATCGGGATCGACTGCAGCGCAAACAGGAAAATGATAATGATAAAGATGAGCCGGGTGTTATGACTCAGGGCCCCTCACCGTCCTCGTGAGGCATAGCTCCGCCGCAGACGTGCATCCGGCTGCCCGAATGGACGCCGAGATGTGCTTGACTCAATGCTCCTGCAGCTCAGGCCATTTCGAGGTCGAGCACGTCGACCTCGACGGTCGCTTGCCTTCCCAGCAGTTGGAGCAACACGCACACACGGCCACTACGAGAGAGGGGCTTGTCAAAGACCGCCTCCAGATCAGCAAACGGTCCGTGACGGATCCGAACTTTACTCCCGGTACGGTACTGCAATCCGGGGCGAACGAATCCGAACTCGCGGGTCCGTTCCCTGATAGCGTCAATCACACCATCAGGCACAGGGATGGGCATCTCTCCATCACCTAGGACGCGGTTCACCCCCGGGCTCCAACGCAGGGTGTACCATCCGTACGGACTCGCTTCCATCCACTCGACCTGAGCGAAGAGGTAACCAGGAAAGAGGGGTTCCAGGACGGCAACCCGACGCTTCCGGAAGCGGCGCACCACCTCGAGAAACGGCAAGAGGACGGAAATGCCTGTATGACAAAGGTATCGTTCCACCCTCCGCTCGTGGTGGCGCTTTACCTGAACCGCGTACCAGGTGAGCATTAGCTCTCCCAAACACGACCTTCTGGTCCTGTCCGATCCTGTTACTACGGTCCGAGCCTGACGCTTCGGGCCTTCGTTCACCCAAGCGTTCACCCGAGATGAAGTAAAAATTCCCCTTCCTCAAGGGCATGGGGTACCCTCAGGAGAAGCCCGATTTCGTCCAATATGGGGCTCCTTCAGCAATCTCTAGTCATTTTATCGAAGCCTTGGTGCACTAGGGAATGGAGAGTTGGATACAAAAAATCTCCACAAGATGGAACTAGATCACTTCGGGGACGCCAGCTGGTGGCAACAATTCAAAATCGAGTAATGCCCGGTTCAGAAATCAGGCAGATTTGTGGGGCCCCCGTGAAGGACTAGCACCCCCCGAGGACATCTCCGCCCATCGGTACTGCGACCTTCGTCTACGTATGATGTTGGCAGTGGCGCAAAGTCCCGACCAGGAGCAATCGCCAGCTGGCCAGCTTTAGCTCACTCCCGGCGCGATGTCGCCGATCCGATGGACGCAGATCGCAGCATCCCCGCCGGGTGCGATGTCGCCCGCGGTCTGGAAAGCTGCCATTGGAAGCACGGTCAGGGCCGTTACAAGGGCCAGGCCAACGAGGATTTGCGCAACTCATTAGCATGGGTCTTTCGAACAAGGAGATCGCACGACATCTCTCGATTGAAGTCCGAACAGTGAAAAACCACGTGCATAGTATCCTCGAGAAATTACAGGTACACCGACGCGGGGAAGCTGCAGCCCTGGTCATGGGACTTGAGCCGGCTGTTCGCGGAGCGGGAGTCTAGGTCGTCAGGTACTAGATCGGGGGAGGCCTTATGGGACTGGATCCTGGTCTGCAATTCCTAGACTGGCTCTGTATCCGAAGCTCTAGACCTTCGTGGTGGGAATGGCAACGTTCAGTCTTTCTTCAAGGAGGCCTATGATGTCGCTCGGTGAGCGGATCTCTGTGTGTAGAATGTAAGGGCTAGTTGCGCTCGCCGCCCACGCTGCTTGGAAGGTACCTCCTCCCCACCCCCTGGGGCACGGTGGCCGAAGTGGTCGACTCTTATTTCGGTACCACAGTTCCGCTGGCGGTCGATAGCCTGGTCACCAACACCACCCGTCGATTTGCGGGAGCCGGTGAGATGGTGAAGGAAGTCATCGAAGCACGGATCTACATCGGTATTCACTTCCGCGCGGCGGACGCAGATGGTGCCGCGCTCGGCCGGCGCACGGCCCGCTACATCCTGGACCGGTATTTCTTGCCGAGCTCGCATTGAGGCGAGGGCCGTGACTGCGCAACTATGAAAGAATGGATACACCACTTCGATATCAACCCCAAGGATGATCACGGCTGACGGCCAATTCGTGAAGGCGAGCGAGACGGAAAACGCCGATCTTTTCTGGGGTATGCGCGGCGCAGGCGGGAACTTCGGGATCGTTACGGAGTTCGAGTTCCGCCTCAACCCCCTCGGTCTCATTGTGCTCGCCGGACCAATCTACTGGCTCATGGAGCAGTCGCCTAACGTCTTGCGATTCTACCGCGACCGGATCGCTGAAGCCCCCGACGAGCTGACAACGATCGTCGTTCACCGTATGGTACCGGTGCTTCCTTTCATCCCTTCTGAACTCCACGGCAAGCTGGTCGTGAGCGTGGTGTGCTGCTATGCGGGACCCGTCGAAGAGGGGGAGAAGGTCGTGCGGCCGCTCAGGTCATTCGGGTCGCCGGTGCTGGATCTCTGTGTACCGAAACCCTTCATCGACCATCAGGCGCTATTCGACTCATGGCAAAATTGACGTCCTCAATGCGTAGGTGAAGCGCCTCTGATATTTCACAGTAGATTCTGATCCGAGCCGAAGGGCTAGATGTCTCTGGCATTCCCAGCTCCAGAAAGGGGTCTTGGGCCGTGCGTCAATTTGTGAAAACGACCCTCAGCTTGGTCGAGAGCATGTTGCTGGGTCAGACCGTCGCGCTCCCGGTAGCAGCCGGTAGCAAATCCGCAGGATTTCCGCCACAGGGCGCCGGGAGGGACTGGCCAAATGCCTCATCTGGTGCGGGTTTTGTATGGTGGAGACGAGGGGATTTGAACCCCTAACCCGTCGGTCGCTTCGCTCCCTCCTCCGGGGGACTAATCCCCCGGATCGCGAGCGCAAAATATCGATCCTTCTAACAAAGAGAGATCGACGCTCGCTGCCCCCTTTGCCACCTGGGGAGCTGGCGCTCCCCCGCACCCCCCTCGGGGTCGCAGCTTCAAATCCCGCCAGATTAAGCGAAATCGCCGAACCGTCCGATGTCGGCGATCATGGTGGAGACGGCGGGATTTGAACCCGCGACCCCCTGCGTGCAAAGCAGGTGCTCTCCCGCTGAGCTACGTCCCCACGAGCAACGCCAATTATAGCCCCACAATTAGGCGCAATCCAGGTCCTCGGGGATCCCAAAAGGCAGGGTGCTCAATCTGGACCACTGCTCAAACCCGCAATCGAGGCATTCTTGCTCGGTCGGCAAGCTGCAAACTGCGCCTCAGCAACCCTCGCAGTTTACACAACCAACCTAGGCGGTTTCAGGAAGCTGTCCAAGTCTCTCGCCTGGAGTGTGGACGCTGAACGTATTTCTTTCGAGCAGACCTAGCCAGTTAAATGGTAGATATGCTCCTCAACTGGGGACGGCGTGGGTCTTCGAAAAGGCCGCCAGCGGCCCTGATTCTATTCGATCAGGCCTTTGCGGAGAACGTACGCGACCGCCTGGGTGCGGTTGCGGGCACCAAGTTTCTTCAGAATGTTCCTCAGGTGCGTCTTCACCGTGCCCGCGGAGAGGACGATCCTGGCGGCGATTTCCCGATCCGTGCTTCCACGCGCCAACTCGAACAAGATGTCAAGCTCTCTGGGTGTGAGACCCTCAAACTCCAGCCGCAGGCGGTCCCGCTGCTCCCGCGTCATCTGTCCGAGTCTTTCCATGAGCTTCCGGGTTATCTCAGGGGGGAGGAAGGCCCGCCCGTTGCAGACGGCCCGGATAGCCGAGGTGAGACTGGAAATCGGGATATCCTTCAGTACGTAGCCGGTTGCGCCGGCCTCAATCGCTTGAAGCGCTCTTCTATCGCTGAGGCGGTCGGTCATGATGATGATCTCAATGCTGGGCATGCTCTCTTTGACCATGCGCGTTGCCAGCAAGCTGTTGCCAGGCATATCCTGATCCATCAGAATCACGTCGGGATGAGACTGGCGGGCGAGACTGACGACGTCATCGGCGGACTCCACTTCGCCAACAACCTCCACGTCAGCGTTGTTGCCCAGCAGGGCACGGAGGCCTTGCCTAACAAGTTTGAGGTCGGCCGCAACAAGAACTCGAATTGGTTTGGTCATCGGCTGGCGGGCTGAGTCATCTCGTTACTTCGGGCGCATCGACTCCAACAATGTCCTCAAGAGCGGGCTCTCATCGGCAAATCGCGCACGGACTATTATTCGTGCGTAGGCTTCCCACTCTTCATCAGACGCACGCTGTAGCCGTTCATAGAGTGGCGCCAGCCGTCTTTGAATCGCGCATTCCGCCTTTGCCAGGTCAACCTCCATCGTGCGAAATCTGCTCCACCAGTTATCCGCGATGACGTCAAGATCGCCAGGATCCAGGGAACGGTCTTCGAGTTGAGGCGTGAACAACGTCCGTGCTTCTACCATCAGGGCAGCCGCTTCGCTTCCCAGCCATCCTGTCCGCAACTGATGCAGTGCGACGATGTCTTCTTCAAACTGCTCAATCCAGCTCATTCGTCATTTCCCCACAATGTGAGTGTCTACGCCGGGCGTTGCGAGCAACTGATCATGGACGTCACCACCACTTCCATGTCGAGTTGGTCCGCCTATTTGAAGATGTCGCACAACTCGGTGGCAGGGGCTTCTTCAGCACTCCCTAGCAATTCTATCGAGGCCTTGGTGGACTCAGAAATGGAGAGTTGGATACAAAAAATCTCCAGAAGATAGGACTAGATCATCTCGGGGCGCCATCCAGTGAGAACGAGACGAATCGAGTAAGGACTAACTGAGAAATCAGACAAGTTCATAGGGACCTCGTGAAGGGCTGGTACCCATCACGAGGCAATCGGGGCCCATCGGTGTCACGCGCGACCTTCGTCTGGAACTGATCATGTCATGGTGGCACTAAGTTCGTTCAGGAGCAGTCGCGCAGCCGGGCTGTTTTAGCTCCCTCCCGGTGCTATGTCGCCAGCGATTCGATGTACCCGAATCGCAGTATCTCCCCCCGGCACGATGTCGCCTGCCGTCTGGAACGCTGCTGTTGGAAATAGACCCAGGGCCGCCACAAGGACCAGGCCAACAAGGATTATACGCACGCCTTATCCCTCCTGTTCGGGCCGGACTGAGCAGTACCCGACTCGCGTCCGTCAGTTTTGTTTGGTAGCTCTACTCTTAATTCTAGAGCCTGTAGAAAGAAGAGCAATACTCCATCAGCTAAATAGCTACAATCTTTTAGATTGAGCGCTATCGCACACACGTTTGGTATTAAGGTGTGGAGTAACATAAAATTTAATCAGATATTGCATCAGTCGAGCAGGATTTTACAGAAGTTCCAGGAAAATCACCGAAAGCTTACAACCTATCTTCGGCGATCCTCTGTTAGCCTTCGGAATAACTCACATTACGAGGCGCAAATGCATCTGGGGTCCAAATGATTCGCATCCTGATTGTTGACAGCACAAGGATCTACCGCGAGGGGTTGGCCCAGATCCTTGAGCGGGAGCCGGAGATCGACGTCGTGGCCACGACAGCAGATCTGGATGAAACACTCTCACGCATCCATGAGCGAGGACCTGAGGTACTGCTGTTCCGTATGACTGAATCCGAAAGCATCCCTCTGCTCAGTGGGATTGCAAAAGCCACTTCAGGAGTGAGGACCGTTGCCCTGGGGGTCTCCGAGACCGAAGACGAAATCATCGCGTGCGCAGAGGCGGGCGTTGCCGGATACGTGCCGCGCGACGGATCTCTCCATGATCTTGTGGCCACGATCAGTGGCGTGGCGCGGGGCGAGGTGCGATACTCGCCTCGAATCGTCGCCCCGTTGCTCAGACGGGTCGCAACGCTGGCCGCAGAACGTCAGCCAAGGACCACGTTGGTTCACTTGACACCTCGAGAGCGAGAGATTGGACAACTCATCGGCACGGGTCTTTCGAACAAGGAGATCGCACGACATCTCTCGATTGAGGTCCGAACGGTGAAAAACCACGTGCACAATATTCTCGAGAAGTTACAGGTACACCGACGGGGGGAAGCCGCAGCCCTGATCATGGGACTGCAGCCGGCTGTTCGCGGAGCGGGATTCTAGGTCCGTCAGGTACCAGATCGAGGAAGCTTATGGGACTAGATCTTGGTCATAGTATCTCAGCCTGGGATTACCAACCTCGCCACGGATCCAGAAGTCTAGGCCTTCGTGACGGGCTGCAACGGCAACGATCAGTCTTTCTCCGAGGAGGTCTGCGATGTCGCTCGGTCAGCGGATCCGGCAGTTGCGTCAGTCACGTGGTTTGACACAAGCTCAACTCGCTGGTCAGGAACTCACGAAGAGCTTCATTAGCTTGATGGAACGAGACCTAACGCAACCGTCAGTCAAATCGCTCGTGCGCGTCGCCAGCAGCTTGGGCGTATCCATCGACTCCCTGCTCGGATCCGCTGAACATGTTCCCGATCAAGCGGCGGGAGGTCTATTGACGCTGAGTGCAGACGCAATCCGGCGGCGGAACTTCGCTGCAGCCTCTCAGTTGCTTGCCGCCGCGAACTTTCTCTCGAGGACATACGGGTTGGAAGAACCCGCGCGCGAGGTACTCCTTCAAGAAGCGCAGATTGCTCTCGAAGCCCGTGGGGACTCTAAACCATGGGCCAAGTTAGTCGAAGCGAAAGAAGCGAGTGAACGGGCCAACGATCCCTGGCGGACGGGACGGGCGCTTGTCCTGATGGGATGGGCGAAACTGCGTCAGCGTGAATTCACGCAGGCTGCTTCACTGCTCCAAGAGTCGCTTGCCATGCTGCGAAGGGCAAAGGCGGGGCGAGATCCGGCGCGGATCGAGGCATTGATTGCACTGGGGAGCACGTTGGTGTACCTGGGGGAGTTCTCATCAGCCATTCAGCGATATGAGGAGGCCGCGAACTCTCAGGTAGCCCAGCGCGATCCGGCGTTGCGTGGGCGCGCGCTGTGGGGTCTGGGCTTCGCGCACCGCAAGAAGGGCAAATACGAGGTGGCTGCGCACTTTCTCCTCAAAGCCAAGGATGCGTTCGAATCCGCCGAAGAACTGCCGGATCTGGTACGTGTCCTCCACAATCTTGGCCAGGTGCTCTACGAGCAAGCGAAGCACAAGGACGCTCTGGAGCATTTCCATCATGCGCTCCGGGTGATGGACAACCTGAAGATGGAAGTGGCCCGGGCGGCTACGTTGACTGAGATCGGACGGACACATCTTGCTCTTGATGATCTGGAAGAGGCACAGCACTTTGCGCAGTCGGCGTTTCAAGCGGCGGGACAGGCTGGCGATCCTGTCGAGATTGCTGAAGCGCAGGTCGTTCTGGCGCGCGTGTACTATCGGCAGAAAGATTCGCCGTCCGCAATCAAGTTACTAAAGGACGCGCTGACCGCTTTCAGGGAACGCGGGATGCAGGCGAAGACGGTGGAAACTGCTAAAGAACTCGCATTATTGCTGCGGGAGCATGGCGCCGGGGACGAGGCTGCCGACTATTTGACTGTCGCCTTAGAGGAAACCACGCGTGAACTCAAGGCGATGAAGTCGGAGGCCAACCTCCTTTAGGTTCGAGCACCACGAGAAGTCAACGACGTCGCGCC
>Ga0209853_1000142_pt1 | contig 19200 bp, 16 predicted proteins | sample GWRWS1_30_40_FD_187224 | JGI IMG/M metagenome (GOLD analysis project Ga0209853, IMG submission 187224) | Riverbed sediment microbial communities from areas with vegetation nearby in Columbia River, Washington, USA - GW-RW S1_30_40 (SPAdes)... | ecosystem: Environmental > Aquatic > Freshwater >...
CCCTTCCCCTGCATGCTCGCGTTCCCGCCGCCCAACGGCGCGGAGTTCGCCCACGGCTGAAGCATCAGCGAGGTACCGATGTCGCTAGAGCCCAATCGCGAAGACGTCATCCGCGAGGACGTCCGCGACCTCCATCGCCTGGGCTACGCCCAGGAGTTGTTCCGCACGATGGGCGGATTCAGCAACTTCGCGATCAGCTTTTCGATCATCTCGATCCTGACCGGCGCGGTCATCTTGTATGACTACGGCCTGGCCTGGGCCGGGACCGCCGCCAGCCTGATTGGCTGGCCACTCGTCACCGTCTTCGTTCTCGCCATCGCGGCCTCCATGGCCGAGGTCGCATCGGCGTATCCCACCGCCGGCGGCCTGTACTACTGGGCCAGCAAGATGAAGGGCATCGGATGGGGATGGTGGACCGCCTGGCTCAACCTGATCGGTCAGTTCGCGATCGTGGCCGGCATCAATTTCGCGGCCGCGTTCTTCATCAACGCCACCATCATCGGTCCGCTTACCGGCGGGGCCTTCACCAACAGCACGCCGATCTTCGGAGACCCGGCATCGGGCCCGTACTTCTCGGGCTGGCTGGCCACCATGGCTGGGCTGCTGGCCGTCGAGCTGGTGCTGAACATCGCCGGCGTGCGAGTCGTGGCCCTGCTGAACAACATCAGCGTGTGGTGGCACATCGCGTTCGTGGTGGCCATCACCGGCGCCCTGTTCCTGCTCGGAACCCAGTCAACGACCCAGGACGCGGGGCTGACTCTGTTCGCAATCCAACCCCAGGACACGCTGGGGTCGTGGGAGAACAGGATCCCACCCGACAGCGACAACCCTTGGCTCCTGCTTTCGTACGGGCCCGCCGTGAGCTACCCCATCCTCATAGCATTCGCCTTCAGCCTGCTCCAGGCCAACTGGACATACACCGGGTACGACGCTTCGGCGCACGTCGCTGAGGAGACGGTCGGCGCGCGGCGCGGCAGCGCTTGGGGCATCTTCATGTCGGTCGCGGTCTCGGCGGTCGCCGGGTACATCTTCCTGGTCGCCATCACGCTGCACCTCCCGGACCTGTTCCCGCTGTTCGGACAGCTCGACGACCTGGGGGCAGCCAGCCAGTACTACTTCGGCGATGGGGCCGCGGTCTTGTACACCTTGAACCAGAATCTCGACGCCGGCCTGGCAGCCGTCCTGGGCGGTGGCATCGCCATCGCCATGGCGTTCTGTGGTCTGTCGTCGGTCGCTTCCGCCGGCCGGATGTTGTACGCCTTCAGTCGTGACGATGGGATTCCCGGTTCAAGCTGGCTGAAAAAGGTCTCGCATCGGTATCGAACCCCGGCCAACGCACTGATTCTGGTCGTGGTTGGCGCCTTCGTGTTGACCTTCCTGGCCTTCTGGGTCGGCCGAAACATCACGGTCGTCATCGTGACCGCCATCAGCACGATCTTCCTGTATGCCGCCTACGGAGTCCCCATCCTGCTCGGCTTGATCACCGACGGATGGAAGCGGGAGCAGGTCTGGAGTCTCGGCCGCTGGTCGAGGCCAATCGCCTTCATCTCGCTCGGATGGATCGTGGTCCTGATGGTGCTGTTTTCGTGGCCGACCTCGGGCAACATCAGTTGGCCGTTCATGCTCGCGGTTGTGGTATTCCTCCTGATCTACTACTTCGGTTGGGCTCGACGGAACTTCAAGGGACCCAAGGTCATGGGTCGGGAAGAGGAGCTCACCGAGATCGAGCGTGAGTTCGAGGAGGCAGCCGAACACCTCGGCACTGCAACGACCTGACCATTACCTGAACCGATCCACGCGGCGGGCCGGCCGGGCGATCCGGCCGGTCCGCGTCGCTACTGGAGGACCGATGGCCAAGACCGATAGCCACCCCAAGCGCGAGGAGCTGGCAGCCGCCATCCGCGACGGGCGGATCGACACGCTGGTCGTGGCGCTCACCGACATGCAGGGCCGGCTGATGGGCAAGCGGGTGCAGGGCCAGGCGTTCCTCAACGGCGCCATCGACCACGGCGCCCACTTCTGCACGTACCTGTTGGGCACCGACATGGAGATGAACACGCCCGACGGGTTTGCGCTCATGAACTGGGAGACCGGGTACGGCGACTGGATCGCCGACCCGGTATGGGACACCTACCGGGAGGTTCCCTGGCTGGAAAAGACCGCCATCGTCCTGTCGGATACGGTCGATCACCACGGCCATGAGATCCCCGTCTCCCCGCGGACGATCCTGAAGAAGGTCGTGGACCGCGCGACGGCCCACGGGTTCCGGGTCATGGCCGGCTCCGAGTTCGAGTACTACCTGCTCACCGATACCTACGAGCAGGCGCACGCCAAGGGCTACGTCGACCTCGAACGGTTCGGCTATTACAACGAGGATTACCACCTCCTCCAGGCCACCAAGGGCGAGCCGATCCACGGACGCCTGCGCAATCTCATGACCCAGGCCGGGATACTGGTCGAGTTCAGCAAGGGAGAGGCCGCCCCGGGCCAGCACGAGGTCAACATTCACTACTGCGACGTGCTGGAGATGTCCGACAAGTCGGTGCTCTTCAAGCACGGAGCCAAGGAGATCGCGTGGCTCAACGGCTACGGGCTGACCTTCATGGCCAAGCCGGACCACACCTGGACCGGTTCGAGCGGCCATCTCCACATGTCGCTCTGGGATAAGACGGGCAAGAAGCCCCTGTTCCACGACCCGAAGGCCGAGTTCTACGGGATGTCGAAGACCATGCGCCACTTCCTGGGTGGGATGATGAAGTACGCCCGGGAGCTGGCCATTTTCTGGGCCTGGAATGTGAACTCTTTTAAGCGCTACGCGGTAGCGTCCTGGGCCCCGGTCAACGTGGTCTGGGGACGCGACAACCGGACCACCGGCTTCCGGATCGTGGGGGACGCGGCGGGGCTCCATATCGAGGACCGCTTCCCGGGCGGAGACATGAACCCGTACCTAACCTACGCGGCCGTGGTGGGCGCCGGGCTGCTGGGCATCGAACGCGAGATCGAGCCTCCGAAGGAGTACAAGGGCAACGGGTACGTGGCCACCGGCTGCGACCGCATGCCCCGCGCGCTCCACGAGGCCATCCGCGAGCTGGAGGCGAGCAAGGCGGCGGTGGACATCTTCGGGGCCGATGTCGTGGCTCACTACCTCAATGCGGCGCGGGTTGAGCAGGAGACCTACGACGCCGTCGTCCATCCCTGGGACCGCGAGCGCTACCTGGAGCGCGGCTAGGTCCAGCCATGCGCCTCGAGGACAAGGTCGCGATCATCACCGGGGCCGGCAGCGGGATGGGCCGCGTGGCGGCCCAGATGTTCGCGGCCGAGGGCGCGAAGGTCGTGGTCGCCGAATACGACGAGAAGGCCGGGGCCGAGACCGCGGACCTGGTTCGGGGCGCAGGCGGCGAGGCCACGTTCGTCCAGACCGACGTGTCCAGCGAGGCCGATGCGGCCGCCATGGTGGCGGCCGCCAAGGATCGGTACGGCAGGGTCGATGTCCTGTACAACAACGCGGGGGTCATGCCCGAGATCGACCATTCGGTGGTCGACACCGACGTCGCCACCTGGGACCACGTGATGGCGATAAACGTGCGCGGCGTGTTCCTGGGCTGCAAGCACGCGATCCCGCACATGGTGGAGCAGGGGTCGGGATCGGTCATCAACATCAGCTCGTTCGTGGCCCTGCTCGGATGCTCGGTACCGCAGGACGCCTACACCGCTTCCAAGGGCGCCGTCCTGAGCCTGACCCGGTCGCTGGCGGTTCAGTTCGGGCCGCATGGCGTGCGCTCGAACGCGATCTGCCCCGGACCGATCGAAACGCCGATGCTGATGGACTGGCTGGTCAAGGACGAGGCAGCCCGACAAAAGCGCTTGGCGCGCAACCCGACCGGCCGGTTCGGCAAGCCCGAGGAGATCGTCAACGTGGCGATCTACCTGGCTTCGGACGAGTCGCGCTGGACCAACGGCGCGCATTTCGTCATCGACGGCGGCATCAGCGTCAACTACTTCTAGGCGTCCGCCGTCCATCACGGCCGGTCTGGGCACGAGCGTGCCCGCGGCTGATACCTAACGGCCACGCAGCCGCCCTTGACAGGCCCGTCGCACGAGTTCCAGCGCTGGACGTGTCTTCCACGGTTTCACGGCGGCCAAGCAGCGGCCCGAAGTTAGCCGATAGGGGTCAGCGGCAAGCACATCGCTGGGTGGAGCACCGCGTGGGGCGGGCGCGCAGGCCCAGTCGTCCGATCGGCGACCTCGGGACGCGGCGATATACTCGGCTCCCATGACCACCCAGACGCAAGCCCCCGGCACGGCTGAGCCAACCCTCGGCACGGTCCAGATGATCATCGGCGGGGAGCACGTGGACGCCGCGGACGGGCAGACTTTCGACGTCGTCAATCCCGCCACCTCCGAACTCCTCGCCCGCGTCCCACTGGGCGGCGCGGAGGACGTCAACCGGGCCGTGGCCGCCGCTCAGAAGGCCCTCGACGAACCCAAGGGCTTCTCGTCGTGGTCGGCCGCCAAGCGCGGCCGCGCTCTCCAGAAGCTGAGCAACCTGGTCAAGGATCACCTGGAGGAGCTTGCCCAGCTGGAGAGCCGCAACGTCGGCAAGCCCATCGCCGGCGCGCGGGGCGAGGCGCTCGCGGTGGGGCTTGTGTTCGAGTACTACGCAGGCGCCGCCAACAAGCACTTCGGGGAGACGATCCCGGTCAGCCAGCCGGGGCTCGACTTCACGCTCCGCGAGCCAATCGGGGTGGTGGGGCTGATCGTGCCGTGGAATTTCCCGATGAACATGGCGAGCTGGAAGCTGGGACCTGCGCTGGCGACCGGCAACGCCTGCATCCTGAAGCCGGCATCGTACACGCCGCTGACCGCCATCCGGATCGCGGAGCTGGCGCTGGAAGCCGGCTTCCCGCCGGGGATCGTGAACGTGGTGACCGGCCCGGGCGGAACCGCCGGTGCGGCCATCGTGGCCCATCCGGGCATCGGCAAGGTGGCCTTCACCGGCGAGACGACGACCGGCCAGGAGATCCTGCGCCTGGCGGCTGGCAACGTGAAGAAGGTGAGCCTCGAGCTGGGCGGCAAGTCGCCCAACATCGTGTTCGCCGACGCCGACCTGGAGAAGTTCGCGCGCCAATCGCCGTACGCCGTGTTCGACAACGCCGGCCAGGACTGCTGCGCGCGGAGCCGGATCTTCGTGGAGGCATCGGTACACCACCGGGTGGTGGAGCTGTTCACGGAGGCCACCCGCAACCTCAAGGTCGGAGACCCCGCGGACGACAAGACCGAGATGGGCAGCCTGGTCAGCCAGCGTCAACGGGAACGGGTGGCTGACTACATTGCCATCGGTCGGGAAGAGGGTGCTGAGCTGGTTTACGGCGGCGAGGCGCCCAGCGGCGCCCCATTCGACGCCGGCGCATACCTGATGCCGACCATCTTCGACGCCTGCCGGACGGATATGCGGATCGTGCGCGAGGAGATCTTCGGTCCTGTCGTGGCCATCATCTCCTTCGCTGACGAGGCCGAGGCCGTTCGCCTGGCCAACGACACCCCTTACGGCCTGTCGGGGTCGGTCTGGAGCCGCGACATCGCCAAGGCGATCCGGGTCGCCAAGGGAGTGCGGGCCGGCGTGCTGTCGATCAACACCAACAACAGTGTTCACACCGAGGCGCCGTTCGGCGGCTACAAGATGTCGGGCATGGGGCGTGAGCTGGGGATGCACGCTCTGGACATGTACACCGAGGTCAAGAACGTCTTCGTCGACCTGACCTGACCGATGCCGACCCAGACGGAGACGCAGGCGCAGAAGCCAAAACGAGCACCCCGCTCGAAACGAGCCTCCGCCGCAGCGCTCCCGCCCGCCTTCGAGCTGCCCGCCCCGTCACCCACCCGACCCCTGACCGCCCGTCGCTTCGCGGCCCTGGTGGCCGGCAAGGCGGCGGCGGTCGCGACCCGCGCCACCGGCCGCGGCGGCGGGACGTCGCTGCCCGGGATGGTGGCGCGACGCATCGACCCGAAGATCCTGGAGGCATTGGTCGGCGAGCGCGAAATACCCGTACTCGCCATCACGGGCAGCAACGGCAAGACCACCACCGCGCGCTTCACGGCCGCCATCCTCCGCGCCGCCGGGCTGCCCGTGGCCCACAACCAGGCTGGCGCCAACCTGGTCCAGGGGGTGACCTCGATCGCGGTCGCGGCGTCCAACCTTCGGGGTCGGGTTCCGCCCACGATCATGCTCAGCGAGGTGGACGAGGGCGCCCTGCCGCAGATCGCGCAAGAAATCCAGCCCCGGGCGCTGCTCGTCACCAACCTGTTCCGGGACCAGCTTGATCGCTACGGTGAGATCTATGCCGTGGCGGACACGTTCGAGACGGTCGCCGCGGCGCTGCCGCCCGAGAGCGTGCTGGTCGTCAACGCCGACGACCCGATCGTGGCCGGGCTCGCCAAGGCACGAAAGGGCCCGCGAGTGACGTTTGGCCTGGAACTCCCTGCCTCGACCGATGCCATCAGCCGCGCGGCGGACACCATCCGCTGCCCGAGGTGCCGGGCAGATCTCAAGTACAAGCGCGTGTATCTCTCCCACATGGGCCAGTGGCGATGCCCCGCCTGCCGCCTGGCCCGGCCCCGGCTCGACGTGGCGGTGACGGCCCTCGAGGTCCGCGGCCTGGCGGAAACGCGTGTGACGCTCCGCACGCCCGCTGGCGCGCTGCAGGTGTCGATCCCGCAATCCGGCGTCCACGTCGCCTATGACGCGGCCGGGGCGGTGGCCCTGGCGGTCGGGCTGGGCGTTCGCATCGACCATCTCCCCGAGGCGCTGGCGTCAGTTGGCCCGGCCTTCGGCCGGCTGGAGCGCATCAGCGGCGACGGCCACCAGATCGTGCTGGGCTTTGCCAAGAACCCCACCTCGTACAACACGACCCTGCGCGCGCTGGCCACGGAGGACCTCCCGAAGGAGCTGCTCATCGCGGTCAGCAACACGCTGGTGGACGGCGAGGACTTCGCGTGGTTGTGGGACGTGGACTTCGAAAGCGCCGTGGACCGGATCGAGCACGCCACGGTTTCCGGGCTGCGCTCCGATGAGATCGCCAACCGCCTGAAGTACGCAGGCATGGATCCGAGCTTGATGACCGTGGTTCCCGAACGCGTCCCCGCCCTGGACGCCGCCCTGGCGCGGGTCCGGCCAGGCGGCACCCTCACCATCCTGGCCAGCTACACGCCGACCATCGAGCTCCGCGAGGAGATGCGCCGCCGCGGCTGGGTTGGGCGATACTGGGAGGCGTGATGGACTATCCGACCCTGCGCATCGCGCACCTGTACCCCTCGCTCCTGAACGTGGCCGGCGACGGGGGCAACGTCATGGCCCTCGTCCAGCGCTGCGCCTGGCGCGGCATCCCAACCGAGGTGGTCAGCGTGGAGCAGGGGGACAGTCCGGACTTCACGACCTTCGACCTGATCCTGTTTCACGGTGGGCAGGACGTGGAGCAGCAGGTGGTGGCAAAGGACCTCGGGCTCAAGGTGCCGTCCCTCACTGAGGCGGCCGATCAGGGCGTCGTCATCTTCGCGGTGTGCGCCGGGCTGCAGCTGCTCGGGCATCGGTATGTCCCCTCAGTGGGCGAACCGATGGAGGGGGCAGCCATCTTGGACCTCGAGACGCACGCCGGATCGCAGCGCTTCATGCAGCACGCGGCGGTCGAGGTGACGCTCAACGGCGAAACCGGGACCGTGGTCGGCTTTGAGAACCACTCCGGCCTGACGACCCTCGGCCCTGACGCGCGGCCCTTCGGAACCATGGTCGCGGGCGCGGGCAACAACGGCCGGGACGGGACCGAAGGCGCCGTACGCGGCAATGTGTACGCGACCTACCTGCATGGGCCGGTATTGCCCAAGAACCCGTGGCTCGCCGACCAGCTGATCCGGATCGCGCTGGAACGAAAGATGGGCCAGCCGGTCACCCTGGCGCCCCTGGACGACGCCGAGGAGGCCCGGGCCCACGACGTGGCGCTGGCCAAGGCGGTCCGCAACAAGGGGCAATACACGGCGGTCACCCCGGCAGAGCTGGTCCGCACCCGCTGAGCCGAAAATAGTCGTTGACGCGGCCGAAAGGCCGCGCCCATACTCGCGGCCGATTGCGCCCAAAGGCTGATCCTGCGGGCTGTTGATCCCCGCGTCCCTCGCGTCTGGTTTTCGCCCAATTCGGATGGAGGAGGCCCGCCTTGACTCAGGATCAGGTCGCCCACTCGGAGCAGGTCGCGCGCGACGACGCCCACCTGAGATCGCTCGGCATCAAGCCCGAGCTCCGGCGATCGCTGGGATTTCTATCCAATTTCGCCATTGCGTTTAGTTTCATCAGCGTCTCCACCGGCTCCTTCGGGAACTTCGGCGTTGGCATCGGGCTGAGTGGCCCGGTCTTCTTCTGGACATGGTTCTTGATCATCGGGGGACAGCTGCTGGTGGCTTTGAATTTTGCCGAGCTTTCAAGCCACTTCCCGGTGGCCGGCTCGATCTACCAGTGGTCGAAACGACTGTCCAACCGAACTCTGGGCTGGTTCACCGGCTGGTTCTACTTCTGGGCCCAGGTGATCACGGTCAGCGCCGTTGCAGTGATCGTGGGTTACGTCATCGCCGGCTTTACCGGCGGGGGCCAAGAGTTCCTCGACTCGCCGTCGCCGCTCGGTTTCGGGAACATGCACATCTTCATTGCGATGACGACGCTGCTCCTCACCACGCTGGTCAACGCCTTCGGCGTGCGACTCCTGTCGATCCTCAACAACATTGGCGTGGCAACCGAGATCCTCGGCATGCTCGTCTTCGCCCTTATCTTGTTGTTCTTTGCGAATAACCAGCCTGTCTCGGTCCTCTTCGACTTCGCCGGTACCGAGGCGGCCCAGAATGGCAACCTCTTCGCGACGTTCCTGCTGGGCCTGTACATGTCGATCTTCATTGTTTATGGCTTCGACACGGCGGGGACCTTCGGTGAGGAAACGGTGGACCCTGGCCGGCAGGCACCGCGGGGCGTGCTCTCGTCGATCCTCATCTCGGGGGCGGTGGGGGTCGTCTTCCTGCTCGGCGTGATCCTGGCCGCGCCGAGCATTCCGGCTGCGATCGAAGACGGTCTGCTCGGCGGATTCCCGATCGCCACCATCATCACCTCCACCTTGAACGGCGAAATCGTCGCCGGCATCACGCTCGGCGAGATCTACCTGCTCGTCATCCTGGTGTCGGTGTTCGTGTGCACGCTCGCCATCCAGGGCGCCGCGACCCGGATGATGTTCTCGATGGGTCGCGACCGGCACCTGCCGCTGGGCAGCCTCTGGGGTCGCGTGCAGCCCAGGTTCAAGACCCCGGCCAACGCGGCCGTGGCAGTGGGCGTCATCGCCGCACTCCCGATCCTGTTCAGCGGCCCGTACAACGCGTTCGTTCTCTCGATCATGGCAACCGGGCTGATCTACCTCAGCTACTTCCTGTGCAACTTCGGCGTTCTGCTTGCGCGACGCCGTGGGTGGCCCCACAAGGCTGCCTGGTTCAAGCTGGGGAGCTGGGGCACCGTGGTGAACGTCCTGGCGCTCATCTATGGCGGGGTCATGATTCTGAACATCGCGCTGTGGGCGAGCCCGATGTTCGGCGACTTCGGGACCGACGGGCGCCTGTTCTGGAACCCCTTTATCAACTCGTTCCTCACGTTCCTCGATCAGCCGCTTGACTGGCTGCCGGCCTGGCCGTTGTACGAGACCATGGTCGGTCTGTTTCTGGTGCTTGGCGTGCTCTACTACGTCATTGCGATCCGTGGCCGACCACACGATGTGGAGTCCGACACCGCCACAGGCGAAGCCATGATGGACTAGCCTCTGCCCAACCCGCGCCCGCCCAGGCGAGCGGCTCGGCGCTCCGGCGTCCGAGCCGCTCGCGTTTCCGCCACTGACCACGAGGGCTGCGTTCGTTGACCGATCCCCCCGCGCCCACCGCCGATGAGCCCCTCCGCGGCGAGCTGGCAGACGAGCTGACCGACGCCCTGCAGCGGGTTCCCGAGACGGCCGGTCGGGAGCTGACCTTCATCCCGCTCTCAGGCGGGATCACCAATCGCAACTTCCTGATCACGCTGGCTGGCGAAGCTGATCGGTACGTCATCCGGCTGGCCGGGAACGACACCCATCTGCTCGGCATCAGCCGCGAGGTCGAGCATGCGGCCACCGTGGCCGCCGCCGGTGTGGGCGTCGGGCCCGAGGTGGTGGCGTTCATCCGGCCCGAGGGCTACCTGGTGACGCGTTTCATCGTCGGCACGCTCGTCTCCATGGAACAGGTCCACGACCCCGCGACCCTGGCCCGGGTGGCCGATTCCATCCGCCGCATCCACGGCGGCCCGGCCATCCCCGGCCTGTTCGTCCCGCTCCGCGTGGTGGAGGCCTACCGCGCCCTGGCGGCCGCGCGCGGTGTCCCCGATCCTGCGGGCTGGGAGGCGGCCCACGCTGCCGGCCGACGGATCGAGCGGGCCCTCCTCGAGGCGCCACTCCCCCTGCTGCCGTGCCACAACGACCTGCTGAATGCCAACTTCATCGACGATGCGGAGCGGATCCGGATCGTGGACTGGGAATACGCCGGCATGGGGGATCCCTTCTTCGACCTGGGCAACTTCAGCATCAACCACGAGCTGACGCCGGACGAGGATGCCGCGCTCCTGTCCGCCTATGACCAGACCGATACACCCGAACCCGCCCGCCTGGCGCGGGTGGCCCTGATGCGAGTGGTCTCCGACTTCCGCGAGGCGATGTGGGGCGTCCTCCAGCAAGCCATCAGCACCCTCGACGTGGACTTCGTCGAGTATGCGGACGAGCATTTCGAGCGGCTCCTGCGCCACGCGGCCGAGCCACGCTTCGAGCGCGCCCTGACCGAGGTCGTGGGTGGCTGACGCCGTCCGGGTGGTGATCATCGGGGGCGGCGTGGGTGGGGCGGCCATCGCCTACCACGTGTCCCGCCTGGGCTGGACCGATGTCGCCCTGCTCGATCGGGCCGAGCTGACATCGGGATCGACCTTCCACTCGGCTGGCCTGGTGGGGCAGCTGCGGGCCAGCCCGACCCTGACCCGGATGATGGTCGACTCGGTGGCCACCTACCGCGGGCTGGCCGCCGAGACCGGGGTCGACCCAGGCTGGCGGGAGGTCGGGTCGCTGCGGCTGGCGTGCTCGCCGGAGCGGATGGAGGAGCTGCGCCGCCAGGCCGGCTGGGCCAAGGCCTACGGCCTGGAGATGGAGCTCGTGTCGGCCGACGAGGCACGGCGGCGCTTCCCGCTCATGTCGATCGACGGCGTGCTGGGAGCCGCGTGGCTCCCGACCGACGGCTACCTCGATCCGTCGGGGCTGACGCAGGCCCTGGCCGCCGGCGCCCGCCAGAGCGGGGTCTCCATCCGACCCCGGACCCGGGTGACGGGGATCGCCGTCGAGCGTGGGCACGTGACCGGCGTCGAAACCGAGCACGGACCCATCGCCTGCGAGGTGGTCGTCAACGCCGGGGGCATGTTCGCGCCCGAGATCGGCGCGATGGCGAACGTGACCGTGCCCAGCATCCCGTTCGCGCACCAGTACCTGGTGACCGAGCCGATTGCCGGCGTCACGGCCGACCTGCCGCAGCTGCGTGACCCGGACAACCTGGTGTACTTCCGGCCCGAGGTGGCCGGGCTCGTGATGGGCGGCTACGAGCGCAATCCGGCGGCCTGGGGGCTGGACGGGATCCCGGCCGACTTCAATGGCAAGCTCTTGCCGCCGGACTGGCCGCGATTCGAGGAGATCAGCCGCGGCGCGCAGCGGCGCGTGCCGGTCATGGCCGAGGCCGGGGTTCGGCAGGTCATCAACGGCCCGGAGGCCTTCACGCCGGACAACGAGTTCATCCTGGGCGAGTCCGAGGTGCGCGGGTTCTTCGTGGCGGCCGGTTTCTCGGCCCATGGGATCGCCGGCGCGGGCGGGGTTGGTCGTCAGCTGGCCCGGTGGATCGTGGACGGCGAGCCGGAGTACGACCTGTGGAAGATGGACATCCGCCGCTTCGGGGCCCAATATCGCTCGCGCGACTACACCCTGGCTCGCGCCCAAGAGAACTACGCGACGTACTACGACATCCATTACCCGTACGAGGAGCGGCAGTCGGCGCGGCCGCTGTGGGTATCCCCGACGTACTCCCGGCTGGTGGAGCTGGGCTGCGCGTTCGGCGAGAAGTCGGGCTGGGAGCGGCCGAACTGGTTCGACGCGAACGCCCCGGCCGGCGACGAGTCCCTCCGCCCGAAGGGCTGGGCCGGAAATCACTGGTCTCCGGCCATCGGCGCCGAACACCAAGCCACCCGTGAGTCCGCAGCGTTGTTCGACGAGACCAGCTTCTCGAAGATCGAGATCACCGGACCGGGGGCGGTGGCCCTGTTCCAGCGCCTGTGCGACAACGACGTCGACCGGGCGGTGGGGCGCATCACCTACACCCAGATGCTGAACCGGCGGGGCGGGATCGAGTGCGACTTCACGGTGACCCGACTCGCCGAGGATCGGTTCTTGATCGTCACCGGCACGGCCTTTGGCAACCACGACTTGGGCTGGATCCGCTCGCATGCGCCGGAGGACGGATCGGTCCGGGTGGCTGACGTGACCTCCGCCTGGGCGTGCCTGGGCCTGTGGGGCCCGCGAGCACGCGACATCCTGGCCTCGGTCAGCGCGGACGACGTGTCGAACGAGGCGTTCCCGTACCTGACGGCCCGGGACATCGCGGTCGGGGACGCGCCGGTGCGGGCGCTACGAGTCACCTACGTCGGGGAGCTGGGCTGGGAGCTGTACACCCCCATCGAGTTCGGGGCGGGGCTGTGGGACACGCTGTGGCAGGCGGGCCAGGCCTACGGGATGGTGGCCGGGGGCTATCGCGCCATCGACAGCCTTCGGCTGGAAAAGGGCTACCGGGTCTGGTCGAGCGACATCACCCCCGAGGACAATCCCGACCAGGCGGGCCTGGGGTTCGCGGTGCGGATGAGCAAGGCGGTCCCGTTCATCGGTCGCGAGGCGCTGATCGCGGCGCGGGAGGCCGGCCTGGATCGGCGCCTGTGCTGCCTGGTGCTGGACGAGCGGCTGGCGGTGGCGCTGGGCAACGAGCCGATTCGGGTTGGGGACGCGGTGGTGGGCCGGGTCACGAGCGGGGGCTACGGGTTCACGGTCGGAGCCAGCATCGCCTACGGCTACCTTCCGGTGGAGCTGGCCGTGGCCGGCACGCGGGGCGAGGTCGAGGTCTTCGGGGAGTGGGTGGGCTGCACGGTGAGCGCCGAGCCGCTGTACGACCCCACGGGGCTCCGGATCAAGTCCTGACCCCTGGGTGGTGTGCCCGCTGGTGACACCTATCAGCCATCCAGGGTCGCGAATCCGCACCTCAAGGAGCATCTCCTTGGCTGAATGGGTCGGGCGCGGGCACACAATGGCCAACACAGAGGCTCATGTTGGCCGATAGGTATCATTGACCGATACATAGCGCTCTCGGAGCACCTGGTCAGCGCGCGGCGTACTCCCGGGCGGCGGCCAGGAACGAGGCCCACAGGTTTTCGAACTCGGGCGACGTGAACTCGGTCCGCTCAGGATGGCTCTGGACCGCCATCAGCCATCGCGCCGGATCGGCGTCCTCGAGGGCTTCCACCAGGTCCCCGTCCGCGTGCGAGCTGTAGCCGCTGATGCGCAGGCCCTGCCCCACTTGCTCGGGTCGGACGGCCTGGTGGTGATACGTGTTCACCGAGGCCACGGTCTCGCCCAGGATCTCCTCCAGCCGCGTGCCGGGCTCGATGTCCAGGTCATGCGAGGTGGCCTCCGGCGCGGGGTAGGCGGGGCTAGTATGGCCTTCGAGGTCCTGGACCAGGGACCCACCCCGGAACACGTTGATGGCCTGCATCCCGCGGCAGATGCCGAACACTGGGACGCGACGCTGCTCGGCCATGGCGAACGCGGCTTGCTCCAGGGCGTCGCGACCCGGCTCGACCACAGTCGTCGGGTGCGGCTCCTCGCCGAAGAGCGCAGGGTCCAGGTCGGCCCCGCCGGAGAGGAGCAGGCCATCCATGGTCGCGAACGCCGCCTCCCGTTCGGCGGGGCTGCTGTCCTCGTTCAGGACGATGACCTGGCCGCCGTGGCGGCGGACGCTCTCGAAGTAGCGGTCGTTCTTGCGCCAGGCCACTTCCTCGTTGCGGGCGTGCTCCGGCGATTGAACGGTGACTACGATCCGCGGGATGCGGTCCACGGCCCGATCTTACGCGGGCAGCAGCCCCCGAGCGTCCGTTCCGCACGCCCTCGGCGGCAGTGGGCCGCGCGTCACAATGTCGCGATGCCGCCGGAGGTGAGGGTCAGACGGATCGTCCCCGTCGGGTCACCATCTGGAAGAGGAAGACCACGATGATCGCGCCCACGGTGGCAGCCACCAGTGTCGGGATGTTGATGCCGGTGGTGTAGTCCTCGCCGGTCAACGCGCCGAACAGGAAGCCCCCGACCACCGCACCAACGATGCCGGCAACAAGGCCTCCCAGCCAGCCATAGCGCTCGTCACCGGGAACCACTTTGCTGGCGATCCAGCCGGCAATGGCCCCGACCACCAACCACGAAATGATGCTCATAGGTCAGCTCCCTTCCGTTTACCAGGTTATCCGAGCGATCGGATCACCCAGCCGCTCGGGGCGGGGGCGGGTGGCTCTTCAGCCGGCGGCGTAGTCGTTCCGCCCCCGCTGCCACCCAGTATGAAGAACCACACGATGAAGCCGATGACCAGGACCGCCAGGACAAGCCCGACGATCATGCCGGCCCCGTAACCCCCTGACGAGCCATCGCTCGGAACATTGATGTTGGTCTGTCCCATGGGCCGGTTGACCTCCATGCTCCGGGGCGAGTGGTGTCGGAACGAACGCCCATGAGATCATCAAGATGCACGTTGGCTTCGTCAAGCCTTTGGTCCGTCGTGAGCGTCTGGTAACGATGCAAACTGCTTGGATCCAACGAGCCTTGAGGACGAGATGACCTTCGAGCCTGACGCACGCCTCGATCCCGGGCAGGTCCGGGATGTGCGCGGCCGGGGAGGTGCACTCGCTGTCGGGGGTGGGATTGGCGGCATTGTTCTGGTGACGATCTTCCTCCTGCTAGGCGGCAACCCGTCCGATCTGCCCGCCGACGTGCTCACCGGTCAGACCGTCGGGACCGGCCAAGAGAGCGATTTGAGCGCGGAATGCCAGACAGGCGCAGATGCCAATCTGCGCGACGACTGCCGGATCGTCGGTTACGTGAACAGCATCCAGGCGTATTGGGGTGAGGCTGTTGAGGGCTACTCCCCAGCCCTGACCACCTTCTTCACCATCGCGGTCAACACCGGCTGCGGGACAGCCTCGAGCGCGGTCGGCCCCTTCTACTGCCCGCCCGATGAAAGCGTTTACATCGACCTCGGCTTCTTCGACCAGCTGGAGACACAATTCGGCGCCGAGGGCGGACCGTTTGCCGAGGCGTACGTCATCGCGCACGAGTACGGCCACCACGTCCAGAACCTGCTCGGCGACCTCCAGCCTGGCGGCGAAACGGGTGCCGAGAGTCATGCGGTGCGCACCGAGCTCCAGGCCGACTGCTACGCGGGCATATGGGCCAGCCATGCGGTGGAGACCGGGTATCTGGAGCCGATCACGCCGGAGCAGGTCGCCCAGGCCATCGACGCGGCCGAAACCGTCGGCGACGATCGGATCCAGGAGCAGACCCAGGGACAGGTGAACCCCGAAACCTGGACCCACGGCTCAGCCGAGCAGCGTCAAGGGTGGTTCCGCGTCGGGCTCGACAGCGGCGATCCGAACGACTGCGACACGTTCAGCGCCGACATCTGATCGGGACGCTCGGCCGATGAAGGCCTGGAGCCGAAGGTGGGATTCGAACCCACGACCGACGGTTTACGAAACCGTTGCTCTACCCCTGAGCTACTTCGGCCCGATCGCCGCGCGATTCTAGCGCCTCTCCCTCGCCTCTCCCGGCACCCGCCTCGGGCGGCGCCCAGCCGTGAATCAGCTCGTCGTGGTAGCGCGGCCCGCGCTCCAGGTTGCGCGGGATGGGCGCCATGCGCGCCTTTCCGCGCTGGACCAGCGCGAAATACGGGCACAGGTCGGTGAGCGGGCACAGGCCGCAGATCGGGCGCGGGGCGCGGCACACCTCGCGCCCGTGGCGGATGAGAAGGACGTGGGCGGCATACATGACGTCCGGCGGCACCACCTCTTCCAGCAGGTCGTGGGCCTTGGTCAGGTCCGTCCGAGGCGGGAGCAGGCCCAACCGGGAGGCGACCCGATAGACGTGGGTGTCGACCGGCAGCGCGGGCCGCCCGAACGCGAACAGGAGCACGATCGACGCCGTCTTGCGCCCGATCCCGGGCAGGCTCACCAGCCATTCGCGCGCCTGCTCCAGCGGCCACTCCCGTAGATACCCGAGGTCCCAGGTTCCTTTCGTCGCGTCATGCACTTCGGCCAGCACGAGCTGGATGCGACGTGACTTGGTCGGGGCCAACCCGCCGGGACGAATGACGTCGGCCAGCTCGTTGGTCGGTGCCGCCAGCACGGCGTCCCACGAGGGGTAGGCAGCCCGCAGGGCCACGAAGGCGCGGTGCGAGTTCGTATCGGCGGTGTTCTGAGCCAGCACGGTGAGGATCAGCTCCGCGACGGGGTCCAGCCGGGGACCGGACCAGACCGGCATTCCGTATCGGTCAGCCAGGCGCTCCAGGATGGGACCGATGCGCGCGCGCCGCACGCGGCGCAGCGCGGCCAGGCGACGGCGGTTGACCCGCGAGCGCGAGGCCCGGGGTCGTGCGGCGCGAGGTCGTGCGGCGATCACGCGACTCCCAGCCGCCCGGCCTCTTGGGCATACGTCGCCCACGCTCCGGCACCGAGTCGCGAGGCTAGGCCCAGGTCGATGATTCGTCCCCGACCATCCTGCCGTGCGGCCCAGACCTCGGCGTGGTCGGGTGAGCAGAGGAGCACGGTCGGGGTGCAGAATTCGGCCCGCAAGTCCGTCCCGCCGGCGGCAAGCCACAGACGCTCGGGCCGCTCGACGTCAGGCTCGATCGGAACCCGAATCGCAATCGCCCGGCCACACACGCCGCAGCGGGTGGAGATCGCTCCCTCCTCGCCCAGGGCAGCCGGGATGCCGATGGCGTCATACGCGCACCAGGTTCGATAGTCCCGCCCCCGCAGCAGGAGCCGATGCGGCGCATCGCCCAGCGTCAGGCCCCCGGCGCCGACCACTGCTCCCGACGGGTCGCGGTCGAGGTGCCCATCGGCGACCAGCCGGTCCAGTGCCTCGTTCAGCGCAGGCCGGGGCAGCTCGCCGGGGTGGGCCCCTTCGAGCCGCTCCACCGACACCGGGCGGCCATCGCGAACCAGGAGGGCGAATGCGGTGTGCCGAACCTGGTCGTCGATGAGGTCCATGGTCAGCCTCGGGCCTCCAGCCCCAGACCGATGCCGATGCTGCGCGCCAGCCGCGCGGCTGCGTTGGCCAGCAGGCGTTCGGTGTCAGCCATCGCGGTTTCCAGGCCGAGGGGTCGATCGATGATGGGCTGCACCACGGCGAACGCCCCGGACTCTTCGACGATCTCGGCGCCCGGGCCCAGGCCGCCGCACAGCAGGACGACCGGGGCCTTGCCGGCATGATGGGCCACACCCAGCGCCGCCTTGCCGGCCAGGGTCTGCTCGTCGGCCCGCCCCTCCCCGGTGATGACCAGGTCCGCCCCCTCGCAGGCCGCGGCCAGGCCCACCAGGTCGGCCACGACCTCGACGCCGGGGCGCAGCTCAGCGGCCGTGAAGCCCAGCAGCCCGGCCGTCGTCCCCCCCGCAGCACCGGCCCCCCGGACCTCGGCCACGTCGCGGCCGGTGGCCCGTCGGATCTCGGCTCCCCAGCGGACCAGGGCCGCGTCCAGCTCGGCGACGGCCTCGGGGTCCGCGCCCTTCTGAGGTCCATAGCTCGCCGCCGCGCCGTTCGGTCCGGTCAGCGGGTTGGTCACGTCCGAGGCAATCACGATCTCGACCTCGGCCAGCCGCGGATCGAGCTCGTCGGCGTCGACGTGGTCCAAGGTGGCAAGGGCGGCGCCGCCGTCCGGCAACTCGTCTCCGCGGGCATTCAGCAGGTGAAGCCCCATCTCGACCAGCAGGCCGGCCCCGCCATCGGTAGTGGCCGATCCACCCAGGCCGACCACGATCCGCCCCACTCCGGCATTCAGCGCGGCCTGAATGAGGCTTCCGGTGCCCCGGGTCGTGGCATCCCGCGCGCTGGCAGGCGTCCGTTCCGCGTGGCTCAACCGGGCGAGCCCGCTAGCGGCGGCCATCTCCACGAACGCCGAGGCGCCGCCATCGAGTGCCAGCCATTCGGCCTGGATCGGCCGGCCCAGGGGATCCGTCGCTGCCACCTCGTTCCTAGTCGCCGCGCCTCCCAGGGCCGCGGCAATCGCGGCCAGCGTCCCCTCGCCCCCGTCCGCCATCGGGATCCGCACCACGACGTCGTCGGGCCGCTCCGCGGCCCAGCCGCGAGCGATGGCCTCGGCAGCCGCCACCGAGTCCAGCGCACCTCCGAACGAGTCGGGCGCCACGATCACGCGCAGCGGCCGGCTCATCGGGAAAGCTCCTTGCGCCTCGCGAGGTAGGCGGGGATGGTATTCATCGGCGGCCGAATCTCGTCGCCCACCTCGCGGACGTCGAGGCTGAATTTGTCACCCTCCTGGCGGATCTGTTTCATGCGCTCGCCCATGTCGGTCAGCAGCTCAATCCGCTGACGCTCCTCCAGCTTGGTGATGCCGGCCTTGAGGATGACGAAGGCCATCCGCGAGAGGTCTACCAGCGACTGGTTGCGGTGGATGCGGCGCTCGAGGTCCACCTGGCCGATCCCGGACAAGCCGACGCGGTCCAGGATGTCGATGAGCAGCCCGATCTCGACCGCGTAGCCGGTAAAGAACGGCACCGACTCCAGCAGCGCCCGCCGGCCCGCGTACTCGCCGGCCAGCGGCTGGATGATCCCGGACAGCTCGGGAAAGAACAGGTTGATGAGCGGGCGAGCGGTCAGCTCTGTCACCCGTCCGCCCTCGTCTGGCTGGCGCCGCCCGACGGCCGTCAGGGGTCGTTGGTAGAAGGCCTTCACGTAGTGGATCCGCGACTCGCGCAGGAGCGGGCCCAGCAGGCCGTACACGAAGCGAGGCTGGATGTTGCGGATGTCGGTG